>Ga0136620_10000067_pt1 | contig 38040 bp, 41 predicted proteins | sample AntDrymUQ4162106_2_FD_104806 | JGI IMG/M metagenome (GOLD analysis project Ga0136620, IMG submission 104806) | Polar desert sand microbial communities from Dry Valleys, Antarctica - metaG UQ416 (21.06) | ecosystem: Environmental > Terrestrial > Soil > Desert | place: Antarctica: Dry Valley... | reverse complement strand
GCCCTCGATGATCTCGCGGAAGCCCGCGATCGTGTCCTCGAGCTTCACGTACTGGCCCGGCGTGCCCGTGAACTGCTCCGCGACGAAGTTCGGCTGCGAGAGGAACCGCTCGATCTTGCGGGCCCGGGAGACGACGACCTTGTCCTCGTCGGTCAGCTCGTCCATGCCGAGGATCGCAATGATGTCCTGCAGGTCCTTGTAGCGCTGGAGGATCTGCTGCACCTGCGTGGCGACCGTGTAGTGCTCCTCGGAGACGATCCCCGGCGCGAGTGCACGCGAGGTCGAGTCGAGCGGATCGACGGCCGGGTAGATTCCCTTCTCCACGATCGCGCGCGAAAGTGTCGTCGTCGCGTCGAGGTGGGCGAACACGTTCGCGGGCGCCGGGTCGGTGAGGTCGTCGGCGGGGACGTAGATCGCCTGGATCGACGTGACCGACCCGGTCCGCGTCGAGGTGATCCGCTCCTGCAGCTGGCCCATCTCCGTCGCGAGCGTCGGCTGGTAGCCGACGGCGCTCGGCATCCGGCCGAGCAGCGCGGACACCTCCGAGCCCGCCTGGACGAAGCGGAAGATGTTGTCGATGAAGAGCAGCGTGTCCTGGCCCTGGTCGCGGAAGTACTCGGCCATCGTCAGGCCGGAGAGGCCGACGCGCAGGCGAGCGCCCGGCGGCTCGTTCATCTGGCCGTAGACGAGAGCGACCTTGTCGATCACGCCCGATTCCTCCATCTCGAGCATCAGGTCGTTCCCCTCACGCGTGCGCTCGCCGACGCCCGCGAACACCGAGACGCCGCCGTGTTGCTGCGCCACGTTGTGGATCAGCTCCTGGATCAGGACGGTCTTGCCCACGCCGGCACCGCCGAAGAGGCCGATCTTGCCGCCCTTGATGTAGGGGGCGATCAGGTCGATCACCTTGATTCCGGTCTCGAAGATCTCGATCTCCGGGGACAGGTCACGGAACTCGGGTGGATCCCGATGGATCGCCCAGCGCTCGACGTCGTCGCCGGCGGGAGGCTTGTTGTCGACCGGCTCGCCGATCACGTTCCAGATCCGGCCGAGGGTGGCGTCGCCGACGGGGACCGAGATCGGCCCGCCGGTGTCGACGACGTCGACCCCGCGCGCGAGGCCGTCGGTCGTGTCCATCGCGACAGCACGAACGCGATCGTCGCCCAGGTGCTGCTGCACCTCCGCGATCAGCGTGGTGCCGTCGCCGTCGCCGTCGGGGCTCGCCATCGAGATGGCGAGGGCGTTGTAGATCGCTGGTAGCTGTCCGGGGAAGACGGCGTCGATCACGACGCCCTTGATCTCGACGATCGTGCCGACGTTGTCGCCGGTGGAGGACTGCTCAGGCATGTGGCTCCCGGGGGAGAATGGATGACGTGGAAGGAGGGCGCGCACGGAGGCGGCGCCGGGTGCGCAGTTTACCGAAGGGCGAACCTGGCCCACGCTTCCAGCGAACCTGGATCGCCCCCGAATCCGTCAACCCTCTCTGCGCCTCGGCACGCTCGGCGTGGTCGAGGCGTCAGACGTCGGAGGTGACGAAGTCTGGCGCCATGAACATCCGGACAGCGTAGCGTCGGAGGCTTGCGCCGAGATTAACGCCCCAGGCGGAGCTGCAGGGATTCACGCACGACGGGCGTCCGTCTCGCGGATGCCTGTTCTAGCGACAACTGACTACCCGGACTGGGGAACGGGCGGTGAGCCGCTCGGCGCCCAGTAGTCGACGAGCCAGCTCAGCTTCGTGCCCTTCCCAACGGCTTTGAGGCCGATGAAGAACGACTGAGGCGGAACGTCCTCGCCCGCCTTCGCCGTGAGGACCACCTCCAGCACGACGCGGCGAGGGCTCGACTCGTCGACGGCGAACGCGGCGCCGTCGAGGTTGCCGGTCGGGTAGTACTGAACCGGGATGTTTCCGGTCAGCCATTCCTTGTACGAGCAGCCGCACTGGGCCCTCAGCTCGGGGTGGGTCAGCTTCCAGGCCTTCGGCAGGTCCTCGCGGCCGGCGGCAGCGAGGATGAACTCGCCCGCGGCGACCCTCGCCTCGCTCGTCACGGGGCTCAGCGCCGGCTCGGTCACGGTCGGGTTGAAGTCGTCAGGCGCCGGCGCGGTCGTGGTGTCGGGCGCCGCAGATTCGGCTTCACCGTCTCCACCGAGGCGCACCGTCGCGAAGGCGACGACCCCGACGATCAGAACGAGCGCCGCGACCACGGTGAAGGCGCGTGCGGAGAGGATCGCGCTGAGACGTTCTCGCATCGAACTACAGTAGACGACGAATCGCCGTTCCAGTTAGAGCTTCTCGCCTAACGGAATGACGCCTCGTCGCTTCCGGTCAGAGATTGCGGCGGAGGAGGAGCAGCAGAAGCGGCAGGAATGCGGCCGCCGCCAGGTGAGGAGCGAGCGCCGTCGAGCGCAACTCTCGGCCTCGTGGGACGGTCGGCCCGGTGCCGATCAGGCGACGGATCTCGTCGACGATCTCGCCGGACTGCCCGTCGGTGTAGAGCGCACCGTCAACTGCCCCGGCAACGCGGCGCAGAGATCGGATACTCGTCGGGTCCGGCTCGTAATCGGCAGACGCAGTCGTTGCGTTCTCGAAGATCGACTCGTCGTCGCGCCAGACGTGCACGAAGATCGTGGCGACGCGACCGTTCACGAGTCGGTCGCGGAACTGCGCCAGATCGACCGGGATCGTCTCGCCGTCGGTCACGACCAGCGCAATCCGACGGTACGAACGTGGGCTGAAGAAGCGATGGGTCGCGAGATCGGCGATCGCGCCGAGAGCGGTCGCACGGCGAGTGCTCCGGTCGGGCGGCGGCCGCTCGATCCCGATCGCCCGGTCGACAGTTGCAGCGAAGGCGTTGACGCCTAGGGTCGGGAAGAGGTGCGGCAGCACGCGATCCGTGATCGAGACCACCCCGAATTCGACATCGGGCAAAGCCACGCGAACCTCCTTCGCGAGCGTTCGCGCCCGATCGAGGCGCGTCGGCTCGGAGACGGCTCGGCGGGCCAGCATCGAGCGGGTCACGTCCAGCACGGCGAGCACCTCGACTCCCTCACGTCCCTCCCGCGCCTCTCGCGTCGAGAGGACGGGCTGCGCTGCGGCGACAGCGAGCAGGATGGCGACCGCGCCGAGCGTGAGCGAGTCGATCATCCTGCCACGACGGGTGGCGGGTGCCAGGCCCAGCCGCTTGCAGAGCCTCTCGGAGCGGCGCGCGGCCGACCGGAGCCCCAGCACCCCGAGCAGGCCGAGCAGCCCGACGAGAGAGGCTGCCGGGGTCAGAAACGACAGGGACATGGCGCTAGAAGCCGCCGCCGGACGTGGCCGCTCCGGCCCCGGGGGCGGGCAGCGGCGAGCGGGCCGTCCCGCCCTCGCCATCCGAGGAGCCGGCTCGGCGGAGAACGCGCAGCGCGAGCTCCAGGTCGTACAGCGCGTCCTCGTTGCGCGAGTCGAGCGCGGCCGCACGCTTGAACTCGCTGATGGCACGGCGGACGAACACCTCGCGCTGGACGGGTGAGTTGCGTGCCTCTTCGAGCAGCAGCGCACCACGGAGGATCGCGAGGTTGGCCCTCCGCCCCGGATGCGTATCGACCTCGGCCACCCTCGCAACTGCACGTTCGGCGCCCGTGCGCCGCGTCACGTCGGTGAATTCCCGGATCGGCTCGCGCGGCCCGCTCAGCCAGAAGCGCCGGACTGCTCGCCGGTAGTCGAGGTCGTCGCGGACGCCGAGCACGGCGCTCGACACCCCTAGAGGGAGCCTGGTCTGCGGCTCCCAGGCTACCCGCTGCAACGGAGCTCCGGCCGTCAGCACGGCGTCTCCACGGTCGAGCTGGCGCTCCCAGCGCAACAGGTCGCCGGCGAGCATGACGAGAGCCAGCGAGAAGCCGAGCATCAGGATCACCGCCACTGCCGCGAGTGCCGAGCGCTGGGCCGACAGAAATGCTTTCATGCGGCCCTCCAGGCGAGGCGGCCGCACCAGCGCTCGTTGGCTGCGAGCAGCAAGAGCAGCGCTGACACCGCGCCGACGAACAGCCACGGGAAGCTGCCGACCAGAGTCTGGCGCTCGCGCACGTCGGAGTTACGGATCAGCTCGGCCCGCTCGATGAACTCCTCGTCGGTGACGAGCTGCTCGAAGAACGCGAGGTCCTCGGGCTGCGGGAAGAGCGGGATCACCCGCAGACGGATCTTCTGCCGCTGGTAGCGGACGAGCTCCTCCGTGAGGACCGAGCCGTCGAAGCCGGAGTTGTCCAGGTCGCTGATCAGGATCACGCCGAGCTCGGGGTCGCCGTGACGCGCGACCATGCGTCGCGCCTCGGTGAGCCCGAGCGAAATCTTGGTTCCGCCGCGAAAGCTGGCGGACCAGGGGGTCTCCTGCGACGCTGGCCCTTGCCGGCGTGTGCCCTGGTCGATACCCGGGACGGCGATCGTGTCGCGACTGCGGAAGTACTGCAGCAGCGGGCGGAGCTCCTCGGTGCGGGTATCGGGCGGAAACATCTCGTACGCCGTGTCCGAAAAGACAACGAGCCCGGCTCGACCCTCCGTCTCGGCGAACGCCCGCAGCACGCGCTGTACCCGCTGCGACTTCAACTGGTCGACGCTCGCCGAGAGATCCAGCACGAGGATGCCGCCGCTCCCGGAGGCGAAGTAGGTCGTCGGCAGCGCCTCGGCGTGTCGCGTGAGCGCGAAGCACGAGCCGAGCAGCGCGAGCGCGGCGAACGCGAGGGCGAGCCGGAGCCGGAGCGTGCGGCGGTGCTCCTTCGCCAGCTCGTCGGCGGCCGTCGTGGGGAGCGCACCCGGGCGGAGGAAGCCTCTCACCGGGCGCCCTCGAGCTCGCTACGCCGCGCGAGCTCCTCGACGTCGGCGGAGGTCGCGTCGCGGGGAGACCAGGCGAGCGTACGGGCATCCGCAGCGAGATCCGCGAAGCCGACCCGGCCGAGCTCGCGGGCGACGCTCTCGAGCGCCCGTCGCCGCCTGGGCAGGTCGCCGTTCAGAGCAGACACCCGCGCCGCTTCGAGCAGGAGCGAGAGCGGCGTCCGCGACTCGTCGTCCACCAGCCGGTCCGTCTCGCGCCGGCGACCCCAGAGGAGCCACGCCAGTATGGCCGCGCCGGCAGCGAGCGTCGTGGCGAGGGCGAGGGCGAGGATCGCCAGCGTCCGCGGCTCGCTGCGGTAAGTGATGGCCGCGAGCTCGCTTCGGTCCGCGCGCCAGGCGATATCTGCGACGGACTGGTCGGAGACCCGCCCCGTCACCGTGAAGCCGGGCCAGTCGATGGTCGAGTACGATCCCCGGCCGCTCGGATCAGAGTTGAAGAAGTAGCGGACGCGGCCCTGCGGGAAGACGAGCACGCCGCTGAGTTTTGTGGGCTCACACCCCTCGCCGAGGCACCGCAGTGGATATGAGAACGTGATCCGGGCGGTCTTGCCGGCGTTGACACGCTCGACCGTGGGGGCGCCTGCACGCTCGTAGGGGCTGAAATCCTGCTCGGGCCGGATGCGGTCGGGGTCGACGACGCTCGCGTTGAAGCTCACTTCGACCTTCGCGACGATCGGCTCCCCGAAAGACTGCACACCGGGCTCGGTACTCGCGACGACCCGGAGCGTGCTCTGGTCGGTGGGCAAGGCCGCGGGGACAGCGGCGTTCTTGCCGTCGCCCTGCAGCAGCACGCCGAGTGCAAGCCCGACGACGACAGTTGCCGCGACGACGCCGAGGAGGGCGAAGACTCGAGCCATCAGGCGGGGCTCGAGGCGGATTGCCGCTCTGCGCTCCAAGAGGCGAAGGACTCGAAGATCGCGTCGATCGCAGAGGAGGAGACGAGAACCGGCTCGATACCGAGCGAGCCGAGGCCGGACAGGAGCAGGCGGCGCCGCTCCTCGTGCGACTCGCGCCGGTCGGCGGACTCGCCCCTCCGCAGCCGGACGAGCCGTGTCCCTCCGGTGGACGCCCGCAACGGGACGAGGATGCCGTCGATGTCCGGGAAGCTGTGCTCCCAGACCGGATCCTGGATGACCACTGGAACGACTTCCCAGCCTCGGTCCAGCGCATCCTCCCAGGTCTCGAGCGACGGCGGCGCGAGAAAGTCCGAAAGGATGAAGACGAAGCACGCCGACGGCACGGCGCGACGGTGGAGCGCGAGGAACTCGAGCGCGCCCGCGACGCCGATCGTCGGTTGCTCGCCCGGCGCTCGGGGAACGACGTGCTCCTCGAGCTCGTGTGAGCCACCGCTTGCGGGAGGCGACCAGCCGACCGTGTCGGCGGCGGTTGCGAACTCGAGAGAGCCGATCAGCCCTCGGGCCTCGGTGACGCTGGCGTCGATGATCTCGCGGGCGATGCGCGCGGCTTCGGCCTTCTGCAGCCACGGTAGCTCCGGCGCTGAGAGCAGCATCGGCGGGCTTCGGTCGAGGACGGTGACCGCGCGCGGCGCCTCGTCGGCGAAGTGCTCGCGCACGATGAACTCGTCTGTGCCGGTCGCAGCGGAGAGCCGCGCCGAGGCGGCCCAGTCGATCCGGTCGGGGTCGTCCCCCGGTAGGTAGCGGCGCGAGCCCGAGACGTCCGAGCCGGTGCCTCGCCGAGCGCCGTGCATGGCGCCGAACGCGAGGCCGTGCAGCCGCCGCCGGGAGACGAGCGGGAAGGTCGGCGAGCCGGTGATCATGCGGACGCCGCCGTCAGCGAGCGCGTCTCCTCGTCGGCGAGCATCGGCCCGGGCGCGACCTCGAGGCATTCGGCCAGAAACGAGTCGAGCGCCTCTGCGCGACCGACTCGGCGCGCCTCTGCGAGCTTCGCCGGCGTCATCATGACTCGGTGTCCGACGACCGGGAGAAACAGGTGCTCGACGTCGCCCGGGACGACGAAGTGGCGTCCCTCGAGCAGCGCGAACGCCCGCACAGCGCGCTCGAGAGCCAGGCTACCGCGCACGGATGCACCGACCGCCGTGGAGGGAACGTCACGCGTGGCGCGGACGAGGGCGACGATCCACGCACCGATCAGCGGGTCGACGTAGACCCCCGCGACCGCGCTCTGGATCTGCTCGATCTCCTCGAGCGTGACAACCGACTGCAGCGTCGCGAGCGGGTGCTCGATGCGCTGGTCGTCGATCACCCGCAACTCCTCGTCGGGCGACGGGTAACCCAGTGACGTGCGCAGGAAGAAGCGGTCGAGCTGCGCCTCGGGGAGCGGGAAGGTGCCCTCGTACTCGATCGGGTTCTCGGTCGCGAGCAGGAGGAAGGGCTCCGGGAGGGGCCGCGTGACACCGTCGACGGTCACCTGTCGCTCACCCATCGCCTCGAGCAACGCGGACTGCGTCTTCGGCATCGCGCGGTTGATCTCGTCCACGAGGACGACGTTCGCGAAGATCGGGCCTGGCCGGAACTCGAAGTCGCGCGTGCGCTGGTCGTAGACGGCGAGCCCCGTGACGTCCGAGGGCTGGAGGTCGGGCGTGCACTGGATCCGGCGCCCGACCGCACCCTTGATCGAGCCGGAGACGGCGCGGGCGAGCACGGTCTTCGCGGTGCCGGGAACGTCCTCGAAGAGCACGTGACCCTTGCAGGCGAGTGCGGCGAGCACGAGTCGGATCTCGTCATGCTTGCCGTGCACGACCGTTTCCACGTTGGCCAGGAAGCGCTCCGCCGTCTCGCGCGCCCGCTCGAGCTCCGGGCCTGCCATGACTTCACCGGTCGTCATCTCGCCGAGTCTAGTCCGAGCCGAAAGCTCTTTCACCCGCCGTTGTGATCCACGCCGGCCGGCTCAGACGTTGCCCGTCGGCAGGACGGGCTTGACCGAGCGGAGGCTTTCCTCCTGGATCACGGGCAGAACCGGGATCAATCCCAGAGAGAGGGGCTCGCGGTAGAGCTCCTGAAGCGACACGAGCCGGGACTCCACAGCGGCGGGCGCTGCGAGCCGAACGGCGTCGTTCGCGGGAGCGACCACGTGCGCGCTCTCGGCGAGCCGACCCGATCCACCGATCGCGACGGCGGCCATCGCGGCCGCAGCCGTCACCAAGGTTCCCCGCGCGACCCGCAGCGGCCGCCTGTAGGGCACCCGCGGCAGCGTGATCTGGCGCGGGACACGCACGGGCTGGGCCGCGCGCAGCAGCCCCGTGAAGGCACCCACCTCGGCTTCGAAGGCGACGCATGCCGGACAGCGCCGCAGGTGAGCGGTCACGAGGGCGACCTCGAACTGCGAGATCGCGCCGTCGAGCCGGCACGAGAACAACGTGCGCATCTCCTCGCAGGTAACGGCGTGCGTCGTCCTCATAACCTCTGAGACGCCAACGACGCCCGTCGGTTAGACGGTTCGCGACTCAGGATCTGACTTGCGCCGGACCGGACCGGGCTGAACCGTCCTGCCGGTCGGGATCGAAGCGACCCTGGTGGGGAAATGGCGGTTGGGTTTCAGGCAGCGGCGGCTTCCAGGGTGACGTGGTGTCCAAGTCGTTGCGCTAACTGAGCGATGTGCGGCCGTCGATCGCGACGCCGAGAGCGATCAACGCCAGACCGAGGCAGAAGAAGAGCCAACTCGTGGAGCGCGCATCCCGGCGCTCGTCCGCGCTGGCTGTCCGGATGCCTTGCGAGAAGATCCCGATCCCGAACAGACCGCCCATGGCGTCGCGAGCTTCGTCGCCCCCCTTCGGCCGCAGCGGCCCGCGGATGCCCGCGAACACACCGATCAGGAGCAGGAAGCAGCCCAGGACGTAGAGGCCCCGCGGCACGGCGTCGCCGGGCGATGCGTCCAGCGCCAGCGCGACGAGCAGCGAGATCCCCGCCGTGAGGCCGGACAGGATGGCCAGCAGGACGGTAAACCGGCGCGCCGCGGCGAGCAGCACCGGAGGCTAGCGCGCTGCCGCGGTCAGCGACTCGAGCGGCGAGTGCTCGAGCGGGTAGTGGCATGCGACGAGATGCTCAGGCCCCATCGGCTCGAGCGGGGGCGTCTCGACGTCGCAGTGACCTTCGCGGAACTTGGGGCAGCGCGGGTGGAAGTTGCAGGCCGAGGGCGGGTCGATTGGATTCGGCACGTCGCCCTCGAGCAGGATCGGGCTGCGCAGCCGTCCCAGGGCTGGATTCGGGATCGGCACGGCAGAAAGGAGGGCGCCGGTGTAGGGATGCTTCGGGTTCGAGTACAGCTCCTCCCGGGGCGCGACCTCGGCCGCCTTGCCGAGATACATCACCATCACCCGGTCGGAGATGTGGCGGACGACGTTGAGGTCGTGCGCGATGAAGACGTAGCTGAGACCAAACTCCTTCTGGAGGTCCTTGAGCAGGTTGAGGATCTGCGCCTGCACCGAGACGTCGAGTGCCGACACCGGCTCGTCGCAGAGGATCAGCTTGGGATTGACCGCCAGCGCCCGCGCGACGCCGATCCGTTGGCGCTGCCCTCCGGAGAACTCGTGCGGGAAGCGGTTGTAGTGCTCGGGGTTCAGGCCGACGATCTCGAGCAGCTCTTGAACCCGCCGCTTTCGGTCGGACGACGAGCCGATGTTGTGGATCTCGAGCGTCTCGCCGATGATGAAGCCGACCCGCTTGCGCGCGTTCAGCGACGCGTAGGGATCCTGGAACACCATCATCATGTCGCGGCGCTTGGGACGCATGTCCCTGCGCGAGAAGTGCGTGATGTCCTCTCCCTGGAAGACGATTCGCCCCGCCGTGGGCTCGAGCAGCTTGAGGATGCAGCGAACGAGTGTGGACTTGCCGCAGCCCGACTCGCCGACGATCCCGAGCGTCTCACCGGGCTGCAGCGAGAAGGAGATGCCGTCGACCGCCTTCACGGCCGCCACCTGCTTCTGGAAGATGATCCCACGCGTGATCGGGAAGTGCTTCGTCAGGCCCTCGACGACGAGCAACTCGTCACCCGTGACCTCCATCGGCTCGGCGGCCTGCCCGGTCATGCGCCCACCCCGGTGACCGAGGACAGAAGCTTCGCCGCCTCGCGTTCCTTCGTGGCCGGATCGAGGTGGCAGGCCTGCTCGTGGAACACGTCGCCGGGAACCTCCGCCAGCAGCGGCACCCTCTCCTTGCACACGGCCATCGTGTACGGACACCGCGGGTGGAAGCGGCAGCCGTTGGGCGGATTGAGCAGCGACGGCGGCTGGCCCGGAATCTGCTGGAGTCGATCAACGACCACGTTGAGGCGCGGCAGCGAGCCCATCAGTCCCCAGGTGTAGGGATGCTGGGGTCGCTCGAAGATCTCGTCCACCTCCGCATGCTCGACGACCTTCGCCGAGTACATGACGACAACGTCGTCGCAGGTCTCGGCGACGACACCGAGGTCGTGGGTGATCATGATGATCGCCGCGCCGAAGTCCTTCTGGAGCTGCTTCAGCAGCTCGAGGATCTGTGCCTGAGTGGTCACGTCGAGCGCCGTCGTCGGCTCGTCGGCGATCAGCAGGTCGGGCGAGTTGATCAGCGCCATCGCGATCATCACGCGCTGGCGCATCCCACCGGAGAACTGGTGCGGGTAATCGTCGATGCGACGCTCGGCCTGCGGGATGCGCACCGCGTCGAGCAACTCGAGCGCCCGGGCGCGCGCCTGCTTGCGCGAAACCTCGCGGTGGAGGGTGACGGCCTCGATGAGCTGCTTGCCGATCGTGTGCACCGGGTTCATCGAAGTCATGGGATCCTGGAAGATCATTGCGATCTCGTTCCCACGCACCTCGCGCAGTCGCCGCGACGAGGCCGTCAGCAGGTCCTCGCCTCGGAAGAGCACCTCGCCGGTCGAGGTGGTCGCGCGCCTCTCGTTCAGCCCCATGATCGTGAGGCAGGTGACGCTCTTGCCGCAGCCCGACTCTCCGACGATGCCGAGCACCTGCCCGGGCTCGACGTCGAAGCTGACGCCGTCGACCGCCTGCAGCACGCCGTCGTCGGTGCGAAACTGGGTCCGCAGGTCACGGACTTGGAGGAGCGGTGCCATCGGGTACCAGGCTACCGGTTAGGTGAGCCGGATCCTCGGGTCGATCCAGGCGTACAGGAGGTCGACGATCAGCGTGAAGACAATGATCGCGAGAGCACCGAAGATGACAACGCCCTGGAGCGTCGGCAGGTCGAAGCGCTGGATCGACTCGAGTGCCGTCCCGCCGAGCCCGGGCAGGCCGAAAACGGCTTCGATGAAGATCGCACCGCCGAGCAGGAGGCCGATGTCCATGCCGACCATGGTCACGACCGGAAGCATGGCGTTCCGGAGGATGTGCGAGCGCATCACCTGGCTCTCGGGTGCGCCCTTCGCGCGCGCTGTCCGCACGTAGTCCTGGTTCATCGTCTCCATCACCTCCGCGCGGACGAAGCGCACGTACGTGCCTGCCACCACGATTGCGAGGGTTGCCCACGGGAGAACCATGTGGTACGCCCAGTCCTTGAGGCCGCCGCAGACCGAGGCATCCGTCACGGAGATGACCTCGCAGTAGCCGGCGATCGGGGTCAACCCGAGCTTGAAGCCGATCAGGTACGACAGCATGAGCCCGATCCAGAACGAGGGCAGGGAGATGCCGATCAGGACGTAAGTCATCGCCGCCCGGTCGAGGAGGGAGCGCGGGCGCAAGGCCGAAAAGATCCCGAGCGGGATCGCGAACATCAGCACCATGATGATCGCGCCGAAAACGAGTGACGCGGTGACCGGCGCGGCGCGGAAGATCTCCGCGTTCACCGATTGCCGGGTGAGGAACGACTGTCCAAGCGACCCTTCGAGGACGAGGCGCTTCAGGAAGTGCGCGTACTGGATGTACACCGGGTCGTCGAGGCCGAGGAACTTCTCGACCTCAGCCACGCGCTGGGGTGACGCGGACTGTCCCGCTGCGAGCCGTGCCGGGTCCGCCGGGACGAGGAAGAAGATCACATAGGTGACGATCGTTACGGCGAGGAAGAGCACGCCCGCCCAGAGGAGTCGCCTGATCAGGTACTGGATCATTGAGAGTGTGGAGTGTAAGTGACTGTAGGCGCTACGAGCTAGGAGGGGCACCGCGAACGGTGCCCCTCCCATCTACACGCGTGCTTGGCTGAACGGGAGCTCCTGTTACCTCTTGCAGATCTTGGTGAGGAGCGAGCCCTGGATCGAGGTGTAGCCGTAGCAGCCGACGGTGTTGCTCGTGAAGATGCGAGCGTTCGTCGAGATGTACGGCGCCACCGGCGCGTGATCCCGCACGAGGTCACGGTCGAGCAGGCCGTACGCCGTGAGGCGAGCCTGACCGGCCAGCGAGTTGGCCTTGTCCATGCGGGCGTTCATCGCCGCGTTGTTGAAGTACGAGACGTTCACGTTGCTCTCCGCCTGGATCCGCCGACCGTCGAGCAGCACGTTGATGAAGTTCGACGGGTCCGGGTAGTCCATGCCCCAGCCCTCTAGCATGATGTCGAACGGCTCGCCTCGGGTCGCCGCCTTGTTGTGCTGGACGACGCGATCGAACTGCTTGATCTCGACGTCCACGCCGATCTGCTTGAGGTTGAACTGCACGGACTGCGCGATCGGCGGGCCTTGAGCCACGTTGAACGTGTACATCACGGCCTTGCCGTCACGCGTCTGGCCCCGAGCCAGCGCCTTCGCCCGGTTGTAGTTCGGGCCCTTCAACGAGTAGATGTCGAAGTTCTTGAAGCCGGGCATCGAGTACGGCAGGAACTGGTCGGTGCGCTGACCGGCCAGGTAGCCGTGCTGGGCGACCATGAAGCGGCGATCGATCGCGTGCGCCACGGACTGACGCAGCTTCGTGTTGTTCTGGAAGATGCCGCGCGACGTGTTCATCGCGAGGTACCAGAGCGTCGTCTGCGACTTCACGAAGAAGCGCTGCTTGTTGATGCCGTACTGGTCCGCGAGCTCCTTCGCCTGAGTCGGCGGGAACCCGCAGAGGTCAGCTTCGCCGCGCTCGCACATCAGCCGCTGCGTAGCCGGGTCGGGCCCGACGATCCAGCGGAACTCGTCGATGTTGTTGGAGAATCCGAGCGACTTGAATGGCTCCTGGTTGTTCTTCCACTGTGGGTTCCGGACGACCAGAGCGGATGCCTTCTGGTTCCACTCCTTGAGGTAGTACGGGCCGGCCGAGACAACCGGGGCCTTGATGCCCTCGGGAGTGAACGGTGTGTCCGTCGGCACCGCGGAGAAGAACATCATCGACATCCTGGCCAGGAAGTCCGGTGCGACCTTCTTCAGCGTCACCTGGAACTGGTAGGTGCCGATTGTGCGGTAGCGGGCGACGTCATCGAGGAACGACGATGCCGGCGACTGCATGGCCTTGTTCAGACCACGCTGGAACGAACGCTTGAAGTTCGCTGCGGTCACGTTTGTGCCGTTGCTGAACTTGAAGCCCTTCTTGATCGTGAAGGTGTAGGTCTTACCGCCGTTCGTGACCCGTGGGAATCCCTGGGCGGCCATCGGCGCCAGCCGGCGACCCGCAGGACCCTCGACGTGCGGGTAGTACAGAAGCTGGAGGTTCGTCGCAGCCATCATGTTCCAGCTGTGGCTGAAATACGACAGACTGCTATCGACATAGTCGAAGTCGCTGCGGCTGACGATCCGCATGGTTCCGCCTGCCCGAACTTCCTGCTTGTCCGCCGCCGCCGTGCCGCCCGCTGCCGTACCGGCAAACATGGTGGCGACGAGCAGCGCCGAGCCCATGACGGTCATCCCGACCGAGGCCCAAATACGTCGCTTCATCTCACTCCTCTCGATGAGGACCCGGCGGTGGCGCCGAGCCCGGGGGCGAATTCGGCCCCACCTCTGAGACGGCCGTGCTGCGAGTTTGTTAGCAGCCCGCGAAGAAACGGTTCACGCGGCGTTATCGGCGGGCTCGGCTAGATCCGCGAGCGCGGGTCGAATGCGTCGCGCAGGCCGTCGCCGAGCAGGTTGAAGGCCAGCGTCGTCAGGACGACGGCGATTCCCGGCCACACCATCAGCAGCGGACGCGTCGTGTAGTACTCGGGGGCGGTCGCGAGCAGGTTCCCCCAGCTCGCCGTCGGCAACTTGATCCCGACGCCGAGGAACGAGAGCGCAGCCTCGCCGAGCACGTACGCGGCGACGATCAGCGTCGAGTAGACGATGATCGGCGCGACGAGGTGCGGCAGTAGGTGCGAGCGAATGATCCGCCAGTCGCTCGCACCGGTCATCAGGGCAGCCTCGATGAACTCCTTCTCCCTGAGGGACAAGACCTTCGAGCGGATGATCCGCGCCGGATAGAACCAGCCGAACATCGTGAAGACGATGATCAACGTGACGACCCCCTCCCCGAGCAGCCCCCCGAAGGTGACCCCGTCGAGCCGACCGCCGACCGTGCTCGCCAGCGCGATCACGAACAGCAGCGCCGGGAAGGCCATCGTGATCTCCGTCAGGCGGGAGACCACGGTGTCGATCCAGCCGCGGAAGTAGCCGGCAAGAGCGCCCAGCGTGACCCCGATCAACATGACGAAGACGGTCGAGAACACAGCCACCTGCAGCGAGACGCGTCCTCCGTAGAGCAGGCGCAGGAACACGTCACGCCCCAGCGTGCTGTCGGCGCCCAGGATCAGCAGTTGCGAGTCGCCCGTCTCGAAGTTGGTGACCCGGCTCATCGGCCCCACGGGCAGGAAGCCGTCGTCGATGCCGTCCGGGAAGATGTCGTTCGGGCTGTGGCCGACCAGGCGCTCCGCTATCCACGCGCCCGGATAGACGATGAACACGAGCAGGACGAGGAAGACGATGCTTGCGATCGCGATCCGGTCGCGCTTGAACCGCCGCCAGACCTGCTCCCAGTACCCGCGTGCCTTGACCCCCTCGGGCTCGGCGAACGCCCCCTCGGCGTCGAGGGCGATGCCGCCGGAGAGTCCGGCTCCGGCAGGCAGCAGCTCGGGCTGCTTGGTGGAACTCGCCACGACTGGAGCTTAGACGAGGAGACGCCGTCTTTGTTGGCGAGCGATCACGTGAGGGCCTCGGCGCCGGCGACCACTTCGAGGATCTCCTGGGTGATCTCGGCCTGACGAGCCCGGTTCATCTGCAGCGTCAGGCCGTCGATCAGCTCGCCGGCGTTCTTGGATGCGTTGCGCATCGCCGTCATGCGGGCGCCCTGCTCGGAGGCGGCCGACTCGAGCAGCGCCCGGTAGACCTGCGTCTCGAGGTAGACGGGTAGCAGCCGCGCCAGGATCTCCTCCGGCTCCGGCTCGAAGATGAAGTCGCCTCGCAGCGCATCGTCGCGGCGCTCCTCCTCGTCCGTCTGGAGGATGTCCTCCGAGATCGGCAGCAGATCCTGCTCGGTGACGCGCTGCACGAGCGGAGACTCGTAGGCGTTGTAGACGAGGACGACACGGTCGACCTCGGTGGAGGTGAACAGCTCCCCCAGGGCGTGGGCGATCGCCTGCGCGTCCGCATAGGCTGGCCGGTCGGTGAAGCCGACGAACTCGCCGGCCACCTCGTAGCGCCGAAACGCGAAGGTCGAGCGGCCCTTCTTGCCGATCGCGACGAAGCGCACCTCGGCTCCCTCGCCGCGGAGCTCGCGCTCGAGCGCGAACGCGCGTCGCAGGATCTGCGCGTTGAACGGGCCGGCGAGGCCACGGTCGCCGGTGAGCGCCACGACCGCCACGGTCTTCACTTCGTCCCGCTGCTGCAGCAGCGGCAGGCCGCGCACCGACGCGCTCGCCCGCCCCACTCCGGCGATCAGCTCGCGCATCGTCTCGGCGTAGGGCCGCATCGCCTCGATCCGCGTCTGCGCGCGCCGCAGCCGGGCCGAGGCGACGAGCTCCATCGCCTTCGTGATCTTGCGCGTGTTCTTGACCGACCGGACGCGCCGCTTGAGGTCCTGGACGGAGGCCATGGGCTTAGACGAGACCCCCCTCGTCCTCGACGTTGAAGTTGCCGACGAACTTCTTCAGCTCGTCGTCCAGCTTCTGCGTCAGCTCGTCTCCCAGGTCGTTGGTCTCATCGATCTCCGCGTAGATCGACCCCTCCGCGCGCAGGTGGTCGCGCAGCTCGTCCTGGAAGCGCGGCACCTGCGCCGGCGGGACCTCGTCGACGTAGCCGTTGATGCCCGCGTACAGCGCGACCACCTGCTCGGCGTGCGGCCAGGGCGAGTACTGCGGCTGGTTCAGCGTCGCCACCATGCGCTCGCCGCGGGCGAGCGTCTTCTGCGTCGCCGCGTCGAGCTCGGACCCGAACTGGGAGAAAGCCTCCAGCTCGCGGTACTGCGCGAGCTCCAGGCGCAGCCGGCCCGCGACCTTCTTCATCGCCTTCGTCTGCGCCGAGGCGCCCACGCGCGAGACCGAGGTGCCGACGTTGATCGCAGGGCGCACGCCCGAGTAGAAAAGGTCGGACTCGAGGAAGATCTGCCCGTCCGTGATCGAGATCACGTTCGTCGGGATGTAGGCGGAGATGTCGCCCGCCTGCGTCTCGATGATCGGAAGCGCGGTCAGCGAGCCGCCGCCGAGCTCGTCGTTCAGCTTGCAGGCCCGCTCGAGCAGCCGCGAGTGGAGGTAGAAGACGTCGCCCGGATAGGCCTCGCGGCCGGGCGGCCGGCGCAGCAGCAGCGAGAGCTGCCGGTAGGCGTCCGCGTGCTTGGTCAGGTCGTCGTAGACGATCAGCGCATGCTTGCCGTCGTAGAGGAAGTGCTCGCCCATCGCCGCGCCGGCGAAGGGCGCCATCCACTTGATCGGCGCCGCCTCGTGGGCGGCGGCCGAGATGATGATCGTGTAGTCCATCGCGCCTTCGTCCTTCAGACGCTCGTAGACCTGTGCGATCGTCGAGCCCTTCTGGCCGATCGCGACGTAGATGCAGAAGACGTCGTTGCCCTTCTGGTTCAGGATCGCGTCGATCGCGACGGCGGTCTTGCCGGTGCCGCGGTCGCCGATGATCAGCTCGCGCTGGCCGCGACCGACGTTCGTCATCGCGTCGATCGCCTTGATCCCGGTCTGGAGCGGCTCCTTCACGGGCTGGCGCTCGACGACGCCCGGGGCCTTGAACTCGAGCGGGCGGCGCTCGGTCGTGTCGATCGAGCCCGCGCCGTCGAGCGGGTTGCCGAGCGGGTCGACCACGCGGCCGAGCAGCGCCTCGCCGACGGGAACGCTGACGACCGAGCCGGTGCGCCGCACGGGCTCGCCTTCCTTGACCTCCTGCCACTCGCCGAAGAGCGCGACGCCGACGTTGTCCTCCTCGAGGTTGAAGGCGATGCCGACCACGCCGTGCTCGAACTCGAGCCGCTCGAGCGCGATGCAGTTCTCGAGCCCGTGCACGCGGGCGATGCCGTCTCCGATCTGGAGCACGGTGCCGACCTCCGAGAGGTCGGACTGGACGTCGTAGGACTCGATCCGCGACTTGAGGATCGAGGTGATCTCTTCGGGGCGTAGCTTCACGTGTTCTCCTCAGTTCCTGGTCACGAGCTCTTGTCGAAGTCGGTCGAGACGGCCCTTGACGCTTGCGTCCACACGCATCGAGCCGACCTGGAGGACGAGGCCGCCGATCAAGGACGAGTCGACGGTGCGGGTCGCCTCAACGTCGCGGCCCGAGGCCGCCTCGATCTTCCTCAGGATCGAGTCCGCTTCCTCGTCGGAGAGCTCGTAGGCCGTCGTCAGCTCCACCGTCAACCGCTGCTGCTCCGCTGCGACGAGCGCCTCGAGCTCGCGGCAGATCTCCTCGAGCTCCGTCGCGCGACCCTTCTCGGTCACGAGCAGGACGAAGTTGCGCGTCAGCTCGTCGGCGTCGCCCAGGATCTCGCCGAGCAAAGCCGCCTTGTCGGCGGCGTCGAGCTCGGGGTTCGAGAGCACGTTGCGCAGCTGCGGCACGTCCGCAATCGCGGCCACGAACTCGCCGAGCTCTGTGTGGACGACGTCGAGCTTGCCCTGCTCCTGCGCTGCGCGGAAGAGCGAGCGCGCGTACGTGCGGTGCGAGACGGCCATCGGTGTCAGCCCTTCCGGCCTTCGAGCGCCGAGAAGTCGAGGTCGCCGATCGCGTCGTCGATCAGCTTGCGGTGGTCGTCGCGGTCGAGCACCTTGCCGGTCACCTTCGAGGCGGCGATGAGCGTCAGGTCGGCCACCTCGGCCCGGATCTGCTCGAGCGCGCGCGTCGTCTCCGCCTCGATCTGCTTGCGTGTGTCCTCGAGCCGCCGCTGCCGGTCGGCCTCGATCTCCTCGCGGGCACGGTCGCGCTGCGAGTCCGCCACCTTCCGGGCCTCCGTGAGGATGCCGCCGGCCTCGGTCTTGGCCTGGCCGATCAGCTGCTTGTGCTCCTCGAGCAGCCGGCGGGCCTCGGCACGCGCGTGCTCGGCCTCCTCGACCGAGGAGCGGATGCGCTCACGGCGCTCGTCGATCGTCTTCTGGATCGGCCCGAACGCGAACTTGCGCAGGACGAAGAAGGTGATCCCGAAGCAGACGAGCGTCCAGATCATCAGACCCGGGACAACGTCGATCAGGGGTGAAGCTGCCAGGAACATCGCGATTGGCTCTTTTCTCCTTAGACGAGGACGAAGGCGAGTAGCCCGCCGATGAGGCCGTAGAAGACGACGGCCTCGGTCAGCGCGAAGCCGAGCCACTGGATGCCCGTCAGCTCCCCGCGGAGCTCGGGCTGGCGCGCGACCGCCTGGATCATCGAGCCGAAGATGTTGCCGATCCCGATGCCGGCGCCGAGCGAGCCGAGCCCGATCCCGAGCGCGAGCGCGATCGCCTTGCCGGCGTCGACGTTCGAAGCAGCTTCCTGAGCAAGCAGAGTGAACATTCCGTGAGCCTCCTTAATGCTCCGGCTCGATCGCCGAGCCGATGTAGATGGCGGAGAGTGCAGCGAAGATGAACGCCTGGATCGAGACGACGATGACGACCTCGAAGAGGTAGAAGAGCGTGGCCGCCCCGACGACGAACGGCGCGATGTAGAGGTTGCCGAGCACGAAGATCAGGCCGATGAAGGTCAGGACGAGCATGTGGCCGGCAAGCATGTTGGCGTACAGACGGACGCTCAAGCTGACGAGCCGCATGAACTGCCCGAGGATCTCGAGCGGCACGATCAGCGGGTACATGACCTTGGGCACCTCCGGGATCCAGCTCTTGACGTACTTGACCGGGCCGTTGTGCCTCACACCCTCGATATGGGTGAAGACGAAGGTCATCAGCGCGAGCGCGAGCGTCACCGAGAGCGACGACGTTGCGGCATAGAGCGCGAGCGTGGGTAGCTCGATTCCAAAGAGCTCGAAGCGCTCGTTCGAGAGCGGCAGCGGGATGAACGAGATGATGTTGAGGACCCAGATGAAGAGCATCAGCGACGCGACATAGGGGAACCAGCGACCGATCGCCTTGTGCGGAAGCCCCTGCTCGGCCACCTGCGTCTGGGCGACCTCGTAGACCATCTCTCCGACCGCCTGGCGTCTGCTGGGATCCGCCTTCGAGCCCACCTTGACTCGCATCAGCATCAGTCCCAGCCCGATCGTCACGGCGGTACCGAGCAGGAGATAGGCGACCCCTTTGTTGATCGAGAGATCGAGCGGACCGAGGTGGATCGGGATCCACTCGCCGAGCTCGAAGTCGTGCTCGGGGTTGAACTCCTCCTCGTCGCCCTCGGCGGAGGACGCAAGCGCGACGGAGGCCGGAAGCACGAGCAGCAGCGTCAGAGCGAGCGCGAGCGCCCGTCTAAGCACTGGACGTCCCGCTGCCGAAGTAGAGCGCGAGCGAGACGCCGAGCTCGAGGGTGTAGGCGAGGGCGTACACGAGCGTCGCGGCCAGCGCCATCCGCGCGTCCGTCGCCGCGAGGGCGACGATGACGACCATCACCGCGAGCGCCCGAAAGGTCATGCCGAAGCCCACCACTCCACCGGCGGCGAGGTTACCGTCGCCCGGGCGGAGCCGCGTCAGTAGGGCGGCGAGCAGCCTCGAGGCCGCCCAGAGCACCGCACCCACGAGCCAACCCCCGAGCGGCCAGCCGGCGGCGAGGAAGACGGGAAACGCGAGCCCGACCACGGCGGCGCCCGCGAGCAGGGAAGGAAGCTGGCTCGGGATCGGCCGCGGCGTGCTGAAGACGCCCGTCATCAGCGCACGTTCCCGTAGCGGACGATCGTGAGGGCGATCCCGGCGGGGATGCCGAGGATCGCGCCGACCAGGAAGCCCCAGTCGGTCGCGCCCGCCGCCCAGCCGATCGCCGCGGCGACGGCGATCACCGCCGCCGTCGTCCCGATCAACACGGAGCCGGCGCCTGCGAGGCTGAAGTTGGACCGAGGCTCGGCGGGCTCCATGCGCGGCGCAGCATACCAGAGGGACGGCCGACATTGTGACAGCGGAAATCCGCGTTCCCTGCGGAAAATCGGTCACTTTGTACGAACCCGCGGCTTCAACGGCGTGCTCGGCGAGCTCCGCCTTCGGAGAGGCGCCGCCTACCCTCGTGCGTCCTCCCTTCGGGCCGGCGGAGGCGCCGGTTGGCGAGCTTCACAAGCTCGAGCAGGTAGATGACGTAGACCGAGAAACCGAGCGCGACGATCCCGATACCCACGTAGACGAGCGTCTCCCAGAGGTGCCACTCTCCCCCGGCACGCAACGGGATGAAGCGGGTCGCGAGCGCCGCGGCGGCGAGCGTCACGCACCACGCCCACATCGTTGCAGCCGCTCGCCGCTGCGAGAAGCCGCGGCGGATGAAACGGAAATGGAGGTGCGCCTGGTCCGCCGCCGAGATCTGCTCGCGGTGCTTGAGCCGGCGCGCGACGACGAACGACGTGTCCAGGATGGGCACGGCGAGGACGAGGAGCGGCAGGAAGAGCACGATCGTCGAGGCGGTCTTCAGGAGCCCCTGCACCGACACGGCGGCGAGCAGGAATCCCAGCGCGAGCGCACCCGAGTCGCCCATGAAGATCCGCGCCGGGAAGAAGTTGTGGCGGAGGAAGCCGAGGCACGCGCCGGCGACGATCGCCGAGAGGATGGCCGGATCGGTCTTCCCCAGAGAGAGCGCCAGCACCGCGTACGTGGCCGCCGAGATGCCGCACACCCCTGCCGCAAGCCCGTCCAGGCCGTCCAGGAAGTTGACCATGTTCATCACCGCGACGATCCAGAGCATCGTCAGCGGCACGCCCACCCCGGCCGGTAGGTCGACGACGCCGAGGAACGGAAACGTGAAGTGGTCGATCCAGACGCCGAAGAAGGGTGGGATCGCTGCAGCGACGACCTGGCCGGCGAGCTTCCGGCCCGGCTTGAGCACGCGGAAGTCGTCGATCGCGCCGACCACCGTGGCCACGGCGGCGCCCAGCAGCACCCCGCGCGTCTCGCGACCGAGGTCGAGGAACGCGAGCGCGGGTACGAAGATGCCGAAGAAGATCGCGATCCCACCGAGCCGCGGGATCGGATTGACGTTCAGCCGGCGCCGCTCCGGCCGGTCGACGACCCCGAGCAGGCGCGCCATCCCGCCCACCGCCGGGGTGAGGAGGATCACGATCAGCAGCGCGACCGCCGCCCCATAGAGCACCTCGGGGTTGTCGCGGAGCTCCGGAGGCATCGGCGGTTCCTACTTCGTGGCGTACAGGCGGTCGCCTGCGTCCCCGAGCCCGGGGACGATGTAGCCCTTCTCGTTCAGCTCGCGGTCGATGCCGGCGACGACGATCGAGACCTCGGGGTGGTCTCGATGGATCCGCTCGATCCCGGCCGGCGCTGCGATCAGCGCGATCAGCCGGATCGAGGTGGCGCCGGCCGCCTTCACGGTCGTGACCGCCGCCGCAGTCGAGTTGCCCGTCGCGAGCATCGGGTCGAGCAGGATCACGTCGCGCTCGGAGATGTCGTTCGGGAGCTTCACGTAGTACTCGACCGGCTCGAGCGTCTCCTCGTTCCGGTAGAGGCCGATGAAGCCCACGCGCGCCACCGGGATCAGCGAGAGCACGCCGTCCAGCATCCCGACCCCGGCGCGCAGGATCGGGCAGACGGCGACCTTCTTCCCGGAGATGCGCTGCGCCGTCATGCGCTCGAGCGGCGTCGAGATCTCCGCCGCCTCGGTGCTCAGATCCTTCGTGGCCTCGTAGGTGAGCAGGAGCGTCAGCTCGTTGACGAGTTGGCGGAACATCTGCGTGTCGGTGGAGGTGTCACGCAGGAGGCCGAGCTTGTGCTGCACCAGCGGATGCCTGACCTCCGTGACATTCGCAGCCATGGTCGTCACCGTGCTCATGCATAACCCGTGTAGCCGCGGAAGCCCGGGTAGAGCGGCCGCTTCTCGCAGAGCGCGAGCGAGCGCTCGGCGAGCGCCGGGAGGTCGGCGCGCTCGGCGAGCGCCGCCACGATCACGCGTCCGACCTCGCGGAAGTCCTCCTCGTCGAAACCGCGCATCGTCGCTGCCGGCGTGCCGATCCGGACGCCCGAGGCGATCGTCGGCGGCCGCTCGTCGAAGGGGACGGTGTTCCGGTTCACGGTCAGCTTCACCTCGTCGAGGCGCTCCTCCGCATCCTTCCCCGTCCACTCGGTGCCGCGCAGGTCGAGCTGGAGGAGATGGGTGTCGGTGCCGCCCGTGAGCACGTCGAGTCCGCCGGTCAGGAGCTCGTCCGCGAGCGCGTCGGCGTTGGCGCGCACCTGGAGTTGGTATTCGCGGAACGCCTCCGTCGCGGCGATCCGGAAGCAGGCCGCCTTGGCGGCGATCGCGTGCTCGAGCGGACCTCCCTGCATGCCGGGGAAGACCGCCCGGTCGACCGCCTGGGCATGCTCCTCGCGGCAGAGCACGAAGCCCGCCCGCGGGCCGGCGAGCGTCTTGTGCGTCGTGGAGGTGACGATGTCGCAGTGCTCGACGGGGTTCGGGTGGAGGCCTGCCGCGACGAGCCCGGAGAAGTGGGCCATGTCGCACATGAGCAGCGCGTCGACCTCGTCCGCGATCCTGCGGAACTCGGCCGTGTCGACGGTGCGCGGGTACGCCGAGCCTCCGCAGACGATCAGCTTCGGCCGGTGCTCCTTGGCCAGAGCGAGCACCTCGTCGTAGTCGACGACGTCCGTCTCGCGCGAGACGCCGTAGTGGACGATCGCGTAGAGCCGGCCGGAGAAGTTGACCTTGAGGCCGTGCGTGAGGTGGCCGCCGTGGTCGAGCCGGAGCGAGAGGATCGTGTCGCCCGGCTGGAGGAGCGCGAAGTACGCGGCCATGTTGGCCTGGGCCCCCGCGTGGGGCTGCACGTTCGCGTGCTCGGCGCCGAAGAGCGCCTTCGCGCGATCGATCGCGAGCTGCTCGATCTCGTCCACGACCTCGCAGCCGCCGTAGTAGCGCCTGCCGGGATAGCCCTCCGCGTACTTGTTCGTCGGCACCGAGCCCAGCGCCTCGAGCACCGACGGCCAGGTGAAGTTCTCCGAGGCGATCAGCTCGATCTGCGAGCGCTGGCGCTCGAGCTCACGGCCGAGTAGATCGGCGATCTCGGGGTCGATGTCGGCCAGGCCGGCCTGCCTGAGCTGCTCGAGCGACGCGGAGATCGAGACCATCGGCTTGATGCTAGAGCACGGCCGCGCTAGAGCAGCGCTGCGACGAGCCGGAGCGCAGCCGCTGAAGGAGCGGCGCCCTCGCGCAGGACGCGCGGCTCGGGACCGGTGAAGTCGAGCACGGTCGAGGGAGTCCCGGTCAGCTCCCCGCCCTCGAGCAGCGCGTCCGCCGCCTCGCGGAGCTCTGCGGGGACCTCGTCGAGCGTGCAGGGGTCAGGTCCGCCGGGCAGGTTCGCGCTCGTCGCCGCGAGCGCGCCGACCCGGTCGAGCAGCGCCCATGCCACGCCGGTCAGCTCTGGGACACGCACGCCGATCGCCTCGGGCCTCGCACCGGTCAGCCAGCGGTAGCGCCGCGCGGGGTTCGGCAGAACGAGCGTGTACGGACCGGGCAGCAGCGCGCTCGCGAGCCTTCCCGCCCGGCCCCGCAGCTCGGGGACGCATTCGAACAGCATCGCCAGGTCGGACACGAGGAGGGCGGTCGGCTGCCGCGGATCGCGACCCTTCGCGCGGTAGAGCCGTTGCACGTGCTGCTCGGCGTACGGACTCGAGGCGAGGCCGTACACGGTATCGGTCGGTACCACGGCGAGCCTGCCCCCCTGGATCGCCTGCACGGCCGCCTCGAGGCCGGCGTTCACGCCCTTCCTTCGACGATCCGCTCGCGGCCCGCCAGGTCGGCGGAGATCCGGCTCTCCCCGAAGCCGAGCCCGTCGACGCAGGCGAGTACCCGCTGCGCCTGCCCGTCCCCCACTTCGAGCACGAGCCAACCCCCGGGACGCAGCACGCACGCCGCAGCCGCCGCGACCGCTTCCGGCACCCTTTCCCCCACGAGGGCGACGTGCGGCTCGTAGTCCCGCACGTCCCTCATCAGGGTCGCGAGCTCCGAACGGTCGACGTAGGGCGGATTCGAGACGACGAGGTCGTACGGCCCTTCCGGGAGGCCGGAGCGCAGATCGTGCACCCGGAGCTCGACCCCGAGGCCCGTGCGTTCGGTGTTCCTCCGCGCGAGCTCGACCGCGTCGGCGGAGACGTCGATCGCGATCACGCGTGCGCCGGGATGCTCGTCGGCGATCGCGAGCGCGATCGCACCGCTGCCGGTGCCGACGTCCAGGACGCGCGGCTCGTCGAGATCCCGCAGCAGCTCGAGACACCGGCCGACGACGGTCTCGGTTTCCGGCCGCGGAATCAGCGCCCGCCCGTCGACGTCCAGGGTCAGCCTCCTGAAGCCCCACTGACCCAGGATGTACGCAACCGGCTCGCAGTGCGAGCGGCGTGCGACCAGCTGGCGATAGCGCGCGAGCTCGACGCCGCTCAGCGGCAGGTCGAAATCCGTGTACAGCGCGATCCGGGAGCGGTCGAGCGCATGCGCGAGCAGGAGCTCGGCATCCAGCCGGGCCGTGTCCGACGTCTGCTCCAGGTGTCCGGTCGCTCGCCGGAGCACCTCGCCGAGCGTCATGCTCCGTCCGGCTCCAGCGCGCGTCGCCGCTCCGCCGACCGAAGCGCCTCAGTGAAGTCGTCGAGCCCGCCCGGAAGCACCTTCTCGAGGTTCAAGGTCACCTTGACGCGGTGGTCGGTGACGCGGCTGTCCGGATAGTTGTAGGTGCGGATCTTCTCGGAGCGATCACCGGAGCCGATCTGCGACTTGCGGGTCGCGGACAGCTCCGCCTGGCGGCGCTCCCGCTCGGCCTCGTACAGGCGCGCCCGCAGCACCCGCAGCGCCTTGGCCTTGTTCTGGAGCTGCGACTTCTCGTCCTGCATCGCCACTACGATCCCGGTGGGCAGGTGCGTGATCCGCACGGCGGAGTCGGTCGTGTTGACGCTCTGCCCGCCCGGCCCGGTCGAGCGGTAGACGTCGATCTTGAGGTCGGCCTCGTTCAGCTCGACCTCCACCTCCTCGGCCTCGGGCATGACGGCGACGGTCGCGGTGGAGGTGTGGATCCGGCCCTGACTCTCCGTCTCCGGCACGCGCTGCACGCGATGCGTGCCACCCTCGTACTTGAAGACTGAATAGGCGCCGTCCCCCTTCACGCCGAAGACGACTTCCTTGAAGCCTCCGGTCTCGCTCTCGTTGGCGCCCAGGATCTCGGTCTTGTAACCGCGCCGCTCGGCGTAGCGGGTCAGCATCTTGAAGACGTCGCCCGCCCAGATCGCCGCCTCGTCGCCGCCGACGCCCTGGCGGACCTCGACGATCACGTCCTTGTCATCGGCTGGGTCGCGCTCGACGAGCGCGAGCTGAAGCTCCTCCTCGAGGCGCGCGACATCGGCTTCGAGGTCTGCCGCGAGCGATGCGAGCTCGGAATCGGCGCGTGCCGCTTCCAGGTCGGCGCTCGCCTGCCTCCACTCCTGGCCGAGCTTGTACGCCCCCTCGAGCTCCTTCAGCCTCTTCCCGACCTCCGCCGCCTCGCGGTGGTCGTTGTAGACCTCGGGGTCGGACAGGCGCGCGCGCACCTCCTCGTAGGAGCGCTCGAGCTCGGCGATCAGCTGGTCGACGGCGGCCATGGGACGATGCTAGCCACGCGACAGGCCGCACCACCATGTCCATTCCCGCCATGCCCCCGCGGGACGCGTCCGGGGACAGTCCCCGGACATGGACGGTACGGACCCGTCCGAGGTGTGACGATTGTGCGCTTTGTTGTCCCCAGGCGCTTTGGGTCCCGGGCGCTCGCTACGGTCGGTCGATGGCGCGACTCCCGCGATCCGTCTTCCCGGCCTACGGCGTCTGGCACGTGACGACGCGCGGCGTCGAGAAACGAGAGGTGTATCTCGACCGCGACGACGGGCGTGCGTTCCTGACGCAGCTCTGGCGGGCCGTGGAGCGGTGCGAGCTGCGCGCGCTCGCCCTCTGCCTGATGCCGAACCATTACCACTTCGTCGTCGAGTGCGCGCGCGATCAGCTTTCGCGCGCGCTCCACCGCGTCAATGGCGTCTACGCACAGGAGTTCAATGCGAAGTACCACCGGAGCGGCCACCTCTGGGGCGATCGCTTCGCGCTGTGGCAGATTCGCGACGACGAGCATCTGCGCGCGACGTGCGAGTACGTCGCGGCGAATGCCGTGCGAGCGAGGCTGTGCGAGGCCGTCTCTGACTGGCCGTGGAGCTGGAACCGCTACGCGTCGAGCGAGGCGACGAGCGTGATCTCGGGGACGGCGGCCAGCGCCTTGGAGACGGGGCAGCCCACCTTCGCGCTCTCCGCGGCCTCGCGGAAGCCCGACTCGTCGAGCCCCGGCACCGCCCCACGCACCTCGAGCGCGATCTTCGTGATGCCCGTACCGGGCACGAAGGTGACGGTCGCCGAGGTGCTCAGCCGTTCGGGCACGTTGCCGCCCTTCGCGAGGCCCCCTGCAAGCGCCATCGAGAAGCACGAGGCGTGCGCGGCCGCGATCAGCTCCTCGGGGCTCGTCCGGCCCGCCGAGGCGTCCTCGGCCCGTGCCGCCCAGCTGACGTCGAGCGGGCCGAAGGCGCCGGTGCCGACGCTGTCGATCGTTCCCGACCCGCTCATCAGGTCGCCGCTCCAGGTCGCCTCGGCATGCCGCTCCGTCGCCATCCTGCCCCCTCTAGGTCGCTTCCAGCCGTGCGCGCACCGTAACGGACGCGCTCGCCCTGATCAGGGCGGAGAAGGAGCAGCCGTCGTCGGCGGCCCGAACCGCGGCCTCGAAGCGCTCCTCCTCGATCCCCGGCACCCTGGCGCGAACGTCGACCTCGGACGCCACGACGAGGTGGCCTTGGCCTGGCACCTCGTCCATCACGATCTTCACCTGGACGTCGAGGCGCTCCGGGGGCGAGCCGGCGCTCGTGAGCTCGCTCGCGAGCGACATCGAGAGGCAGCCGCCGTGCGCTGCGGCCAGGAGCTCCTCGGGGCTCGTCTTCCCCGCGACCGCGCCGATCCGCGTGGGGAGCGAGAACGGAAGCTCGACGAACGCGCCTGTCTCGCCCGTGATCAGTCCCGTCCCGCGAGCGACGTTTCCCTCCCACGAGACCGACGCGCTCCGCTCGATCCGCGGCACTAGCTGGTTCCGGTCACGCCATGACCTCGACCTTGCGCTCGGTCGCGTCCAGGACACCCTCGCGCCGCAGGACCTCCTGGAGGGCGCGGATCGAGACCTCGATCTGGTCGAGCGTCGGCTGGCGCGTGGTCAGCCTCTGGAGCCAGAGGCCGGGTGCGAGCAGGGTCATCAGCAGCGGGTTCGACTGGTTCTTGCCGGCGAAGCGGATCAGCTCGTAGGCGATCCCGGCGATGACGGGCAGGAGCAGGATGCGGCTCGTGATCAGCCAGTACCAGGCGGGCTGCCCGACGAACGCGAAGACGAAGATGCCGATCACCATCACCCAGAGCAAGAACGCAGTTCCGCAACGTGGATGGAGCAAGCTGAACTTCTGCACGCACTCCGGGGTCAGCTCCTCGCCCGCCTCGTACGCGTTGATCGCCTTGTGCTCGGCCGCGTGGTACTGGAAGACGCGCCGCAGGTCGGGGAGCAGCGAGATCAGCACGAGGTAGAGCAGGAAGATGCAGACGCGGATCACGCCCTCGACGACGACGAACGCACCCGTGTCGTCGATCGGCAGCCAGCTCGTGAGCAGCGCCGGGGTGACCTTGAAGAGCATCAGCGCGAAGCCGATCGCGATCGCGAACGAGAAGATGATCTGGCCCCGGCTGATCTCGGTCTGGACCTCCCCCTCCCCGGCGTCCGGGTCCTGCGCCGCGTAGTTTGCCGAGATGGCGAGCGCGCGGAAGCCGATCGCGAGCGACTCGCCGAGGGCGATCACGCCCCGGATGACGGGCAGCCGGAAGATCCGGTTGCGCGCCATCGGCGAGTTGATCTCCCGCACGACCTCCGCGATCTCCCCGTCGGGCTTGCGCACGGCGACCGCCCACTTGGAGGGCGTGCGCATCATGACGCCCTCGAGGACGGCCTGCCCTCCGATCGAGTTGCTCACGGCGCTGTTCTAGCCGCGGCGGGCGCCGCCGGCCTTCTCGAGCCGGCGCTGGAAGCGCTCGACGCGCCCACCCTGGTCCATCAGCTTCTGCTTGCCCGTGTAGAACGGGTGGCAGGCCGAGCAGATCTCGACGTGGAGCTCGGACTGCGTCGAGCGAGTCTCGAACTCGTTGCCGCACGAGCAGCGCACGTGCGTCAGGACGTACTCGGGATGAATGCCGGTCTTCACTGCGCAGCCAGGATAGCAGAGGCAGTTTCAGGGGCTACGTTGCCGCCGGAGACGACAACCGCTACCGCTTCCGGTGCGATCTTCCCTGCTCGGAGCGCCGCGAGCCCGACGGCCGCCGCCGGCTCGCACGCGAGTTTCGCCCGTCCATAGAGGAAGCGGAAGGCATCCTCGATCTCGGCCTCCGAGACGAGCACGCTCTCGACCTCGTGCGCACGCAGGATCTCAAGCGCCACCTCGCCGGCGAACGGCGCCGAGAGACCGTCGGCGATCGAAGCCGGCGTGACCGGTACGGACGCCCCGGCCTCGAGCCCGGAGCGCACCGCCGTCGAAAGCTCGGGCTCAACGACCACGACGCGGCGATCGGGCAAGGCTGCCGCGATCCCGGCCACGAGGCCGCCTCCGCCGCCGGGCACGAGGATCGTCTCCGCCTCGGGAGCGTCCGTCACCACCTCCAGCCCCACCGTGCCGGCACCGGCGATCACCATCGGATCGTCGAAGGGATGCACGAGCGTGCGGCCGGTCTGCTCGAGCAGGTCGGCGAGCCGGCCGAACGCGGCGGCTGGATCGTCCGCCTCGAGATCGACGGCGGCGCCGTAACCGCGGGTCGCGGCGAGCTTCGCCGTGCTCACGCTGCGCCACATCACGACGAGGCAGTCCACGCCGGCCGCGGCTGCGCCCCAGGCGAGCGCCTGGGCGTGGTTTCCGGCCGAGATGCCGATCACACCGCGCGCCTTCTCCTCCGGCGAGAGCGACCCGAGCTTGTTGAGGACGCCGCGCACCTTGAAGGAGCCGGTCTTCTGGAAGAGCTCGGCCTTGAACCACACGCGCTCGCCGAGCGCCTTCGAGGAGAACGTGGGCGTCCGGTGCACATGCCCCCGGAGACGATCCGCCGCGGCGAGCACGTCCTCGTGTGTGACGGGGACCACCGTCCGACTGTAGTCCGGATAATCCGTCGGATGACCCGACATCCCGTCGTCCTCGAACTCGAGGACGACCTGCGCCGCTCGCGCCTCACCGTCCTCTTCCGGCTGCTGCTCGCGATCCCGCTCCTCATCTGGCTCGTGCTCTGGACGGTGGTGGCGCTCGTGGCTTCCGTGATCGGCTGGGTGGCTGCACTGCTCCTGGGCCGGCTGCCGCAGGGTCTCCACAGGTTCCTCGCCGCCTACGTGCGCTTCGCGACCCACGTCGGCGCGTACCTGGCGATCGCGGCGAACCCCTACCCGAGCTTCAAGGGCGAGCCCGGCTACCCGCTCGACGTGACGATTCCCGAGCCGCAGGCACAGCCGCGCTGGACGATCGCGCTGAGGCTCCCGCTGGCACTTCCCGCCCTGCTCGTCGCGGCCGCGCTCGGCTCCGGGCTGACCGGCGGTGGCGGGGGTGGCGCGACGGGCGACTCGAACGCGCAGTGGTTCACCACGTCTGGGGTCGGTGGGGTGGCCGCACTCTGCGCGATCCTCGGCTGGTTTGCGGTGCTCGCCACGGGCCGGATGCCGAACGGGCTCCGCGATCTCGGCGCCTACGGCATCGGCTACACGGCTCAGGCGTACGCCTACCTTCTGCTGCTCACCGATCGGTATCCGAACGCGGATCCCAACGCGCTCGGGCCAGCCTGGTCGCTTCCCGACCATCCGGCTCGCCTGGAGCTCTCGGACGACGAGCGGCGGTCGCGCCTGCTCGTGCTCTTCCGCTTCCTGCTCGCGCTCCCGCATCTCGTCTGGCTCACGCTCTGGTCGGTCGTGGCCTTCCTCGCCGCCCTCGCGAACGGGATCGTCGCGCTCGTACGTGGCCGCTCCGCCACCCCTCTGCACCGCTTCCTCGCCGCGTACGTCCGCTACGTCGCGCACGTGAGTGCGTTCCTGTTCCTCGTCGCGAACCCGTTTCCCGGCTTCGCCGGGGCGCCGGGGTACCCGGTCGACATCGCCATCGACGCGCCCGCGCAGCAGCACCGGGCGATCACGTTCTTCCGGTTGCTGCTGGCGCTGCCCGCACTGCTCGTCTCGAGCGCGCTGGGCTTCGTGCTCGTCGTCGTCGGCTTCCTCGGGTGGTTCGCCGCGCTCGTCACGGGCCGCATGCCGTCGGGGCTGCGGAACCTCGGCGCGATCGCGATCCGCTATGGCGCCCAGACGCATGCGTACGGCGCCATCCTGACCGACCGGTACCCGTACGCCTCGCCGGCGCTGAGAGCCCCGGAGCAACCGGAGCCGCCGATCGAGGCGCTCACGTTCTGATCCGCGCCGTCGCTCTCGCCGCGGGCGCGATGCTCTGGCTGCTCGCCGCCGTTCTCCTCTGGCGCGGCGTCGTTCCGGACGACCTCCGCGTGGCGGGGGTGGACCCCGCTTCGCTCGTTCCGGCCGCCGACCTGGAGCGGGCGGAGCGCTACGAGCGCTTCCTCCGGATCGACTTCGTGCTCTCGCAGCTCGTCCTGCTCGTCGTGCTCGCGCTCTACGCCTGGCGAGGAGCGCGCTTCGCGAAGGAGTCGGCGGCGGGGCGGATCGGCACCGGGATGCTCCTCGGGATGATCGGCCTCGCACTCGTCTGGCTCTCGCAACTGCCGTTCCGGATCGCCGAGGTGTGGTGGGACCGCCGCTACGAGCAGACGGACGCGGGGTACGTCGAGTCGCTGTTTCAGAACTGGGTCGCGCTCGGCGCGGAGTTCCTGTTCATCTCGTTCGCACTCCTGATCGTGATGGCGCTGGCCGGACGCTTTCCACGCCGCTGGTGGCTCGGCGCCGCCCCGGCGTTCGTGGGGCTCGCGGTGCTGTTCGCCGTCGTGGCGCCCTACCTTTTCCCCACCGAGCCCGCCGACGCAGCGCTCCGTGCGGACGCGCGCCGGTACGCGCTGGCTCAGGGCACGGAGCCGATGCGCGTGGCGGTGGAGGATGTCTCGGAGTACACCGAGGCGCCGAATGCCTACGCCGTCGGCCTGGGGCCGACGCGGCGCGTGGTGCTCTGGAGCACGCTCCTCGACGGCCGGTTCTCCGAGGGCCAGGTGCGAGTCGTGCTCGCTCACGAGGTGGCGCACCATTCCCGCAACCACCTGCTCGAGGGCCTGGGCTGGTACTCGCTCCTCGCCGTGCCCGGGACGTGGCTGATCGCGGTCGCGACGCGCCGCCGGGGCGGCCTGGCGCAGCCGGCCGCCGTACCGCTCTCGTTGCTCGTCCTTGTCGGGCTCGAGCTCGTGTCGCTGCCGCTGCAGAACGCCGTCTCGCGTCACATGGAGCAGGAGGCCGACTGGGTCGCGCTCGCCACCACGCGCGACCCGGCTTCGGCGCGCGCGCTGTTCCGCAACTTCTCCACGGAGGCGCTCGCCGACCCGGACCCGCCCGCCTGGTCGCGCCTCCTCCTCGACAGCCATCCCTCCGTGGTCGAGCGCGTGGCGCTCGCCGAGGCCTGGCGCGAACGTGAACGCGAGCGCTGATATTCCACGCCTTTGGGCCGCTGCAGGCAGCCCCTTTTAGGGATTTCGCGCGATCGGCATCCGCTCCTGCGGATGCCGATCCTGCGCAAACAGCTAAGTCAGCGTGTACTCCGGGCCGGAGCCGCCCTCGGGTGGGGTCAGCCGGCCCCCCTTGGCGGTGATGGCTCCGCATTGCACGCAGTTCGACGGCGCCACGTCGACCGTCACGGTCCCGTCGCCCCTGTCCTCGCCCACCTCGTACACGTGCGCCGGGCACATCCGCACCCACAGCTCCGCCAGCTCGCGCGGCACCTGCCGCTGCACCTTGATGTGGCTCGGCTGGTCGTCGCGCGTCCGGTTGCCGGAGAGGAAGACGGACGAGAGCTTGTCGAACGTGAGCTTGCCGTCGGGCGCGGGATAGCTCTCCGCACGATCGGTCCTGATCAGCGCGTGCGACGCGTTCGGCTCGCTGCCGAACTCCTTCGGCGGGAGCTTCCCCTTCGTCACCGTCATCGCGCTCGCCAGCGCGCCGCCCACGAAGAAGCCCTTGTCGAATACCTGGCGCATGTTGCGCACCTCGTACAGGTCCTTCGTGACGTAGCTCGACCGAAGTGCCTCGTCGTAGCTCGCGAGCGCGCCGGCTCGCGAAGGGCTCTCGCCGCGCTGGAGCGCGCGAAACGCCGCCTCGGCCGCGAGGATGCCCGACTCGATCGCGTAGTGGATCCCCTTGAGCGTCGGTACGTTGACGAGCCCCGCGCCCTCGCCGGCGAGCAGCAGGCCGGGCGCGTTGAAGTGGGTCGGCAGGGCGTGGTAGCCGCCCTCCGTGATCGTCTTCGCCCCCCAGCCGATCCGCTCGCCACCGGCCAGGATCCTGCGCACGAGCCGGTGGGTCTTGAACTCCTGGAGCACGTCGTGGACGGAGAACTCGACGTCTCTGTACTCCAGCCCGGCGACGAACCCGAGCGAGACCATCTCCTCGCCCATCGGATAGACGAAGGACCCGCCGAACTCACCGTACCGGGCGCGCTTGCGCAGCGGCCAGCCCATCGTGTGGACGATGTGCCGCAGCGGCTTGCCGACCTTCCAGACCTCCTTGACTCCGAGCGCCCACACCTGCGGGTTCTCGCCCTCGAGCCCGAAACGCGAGATCGCAGCGCCCGTGAGGTGGCCCTGGGTGCCCTCGGCGAGCACCGTGATCCGCGCAGCGATGTCGGAGCCGGGCTCGAAGTTGCCGAGCTCCTGACCGTCGCGGCCGCGGCCCTTGTCGCCGGTCCGGATGCCCTGCACGCGGCCGTCGGCGACGAGCAGCTTCTGCGCGTCCGTCTCGGGCAGGATCGCAGCCCCTCCGCTCTCCGCCTGCTCCGCGAGGAAGCGGCCCAGCTCGGCGAGGGAGACGACGTAGTTATGGTGGTTGCGCATCGTCGGTGGCGGCGGGATCCGGAACGCGGTCGACTTCGTCAGCAGGTAGACGGCCTCCCCCTCGACCGGGCCATAGGTCGGGACGTCCTCGATTGTCAGCCGCCCGCGGAAGAGGCGGCGGAGCGCGCGCGGGTCGACGACGGCACCCGAGAGGAGGTGCGAGCCGGGCCGGGCTCCCTTCTCGACCACCGCGACGGGGACGTCGCCGAGGCGCTGCGCCGTCTCGGGCGCGTCCTCCAGCAGCTGGCCGAGCCGAATTGCGCACGCGAGCCCTGCCGGGCCGGCGCCGACGATGAGTACGCCGACCTCGATCCGCTCCTCCGCGGGGTCGGTGGGAACCGCGAGCGCGTCCGCCGGCGAGAACGGCGGCGGGTAGTCGGCCGGCTTGATCCCGCTCGCAGCGATCTCAGGAGCCCCGTCTGGCGCGCACGAGCTCGGTCAGCTTCGGCACGATCTGATGGAGGTCTCCGACCACGCCGAGATCGGCGAACTCGAAGATCGGGGCGTTCGGATCCTTGTTGATCGCGACGATCACCTTCGCGGACTGCATCCCCACCTTGTGCTGGATCGCCCCCGAGATCCCGCAGGCGACGTAGAGCCCCGGTGACACGCTCTTGCCGGTCTGGCCGACCTGCGCGGCGTACGGGTACCAGCCCGCGTCGACGACCGCGCGCGTCGCTGCGACCGCGCCGCCGAGCGCCTTCGCGAGCTCCTCCACGAGGCCGAACCCCTCGGGCGCACCGAGCCCACGGCCGCCGGCGACGATCACGTCGGCGTCCTCGATCGACGGGCCTGTCGACTCCTCGTGCGCCTGCTCGAGCATCTCCGCCGTGAGCGAGTGCTCCTCGAGCCGCACCTCGAGCTGCTCCACCGTCCCCGCCGCGGCGGCCGCCACCGGGTCGAAGGCGCCTGCGCGGAACAGCGCGAGCCGTGGAGTCGAGCGCCAGCCCACGTCGACGAGCACGGAGTCACCGAGCGCGGACTGCTTGCCAACGAGCGTGCCCTCGCGCGCCTCCAGGTCGACAAGCTGCCAGTTCAAACCGGCTTCGAGCCGCGCCGCCAGGGCGGCCGCGACATCGGCGGTGAGGATCGACTGCGCGAAGAGCACCGACTCGATGCCCTTCTCAGCGACGAGCTGTGCGAGCACGTCGACCCGCGGCTGCGGCAGCGGCGCCTCGAGGCGCGGGTCGTCTGCCACGTAGACCGTTTCGGCGCCGTGCTCGGCCGCCTTCGCCGCGAGCGGCTCGACCCCGGAGCCCACGACGACGGCCGCAACGTCGCCGGCTCCGAGCTGCGCAGCCTTCGAGAGCACTCCCAGGGCACCCTTCTGGAGCTCGTTCCCGTGGTGCTCGAGGAAGACGAGGATCGACACTAGATGAGCCGCTTCTCCACGAGGAACTCGACGATCTTCTCCGCGCCGGACCCGTCGTCCTCGATCGTCCGCGTGTCCCCGCGCGGCGGCGGGTCACCGAGCGCGAGCACCTCGGTGCGCGAGCCCTGCTCCCCGGCGCGGTCGGCCTCGACGCCGAGGTCGTCGAGCGAGAGGACCTCCTGTGGCTTCTTCTTCGCGCCCATGATCCCCTTCAGGGAGGGATAGCGCGGCTCGTTGATCGAGTCGGCGACCGCGACCACCGCCGGGAGGCCCGCGCGAATCACGTCGTAGCCGAACTCCGTCTGCCGCTTGCCGATCACCGCGCCGCCCTCGAGCTTGAGCTCGGCGGCCTGCGAGATCATCGGCCGGCGCAGCCGCTCGGCCACGGCGGCCCAGAGCACGGCGCCGTCGGAGTCGGAGGCCTGCTGGCCGAAGAGGATGAGGTCGGGCGACTCGCGCTCGAGCGCCTTCGCGAGGGCGTAGCTCGTGGCCACGAGATCGGAGCCGGCCGCGCCCTCGTCGGAGACGAGCACGGTCCGGTCGGCGCCCATCGCGAGCGCCTTGCGCAACGAGTCCAGCGCCTTCTGCGGGCCCATCGAGACGACCACGACCTCGCCCTCGCCCTCGCCGTCCCTGATCCGCAGCGCCTCCTCGACGGCGTTGGCGTCGACCGCGTTCAGCGCTCCCTCACCGGAGCGGTCGAGACGCTTGGTGCCCGGATCGATCCGCTTGGTCACGGTCGCGTCGGGGACCTGCTTCACACAGACGGCGATCTTCACGCGCGGGACTCTAACGATGCGGCTGATCCGGACGGCGGTCGAGCGGCTTTACCCCATTTGAGCAGGATTCATCGGCAGAGCCTGCTAGTGTTCCGCCCTTCGAGCGCGAACCGGAAGCTCATGAGACGCCACCGGACGACAGCCCGAGGAGCCCTCTTCCTCACCCTCGCTCTCCTGATCTGGACGGAGACGGCCGCCGCTTCCCCCGACTCGACGGTCGGCGTCGCGAAGGTGCCGCGCCTGATCTTCCCGGTGCTCGGAGCCGCTACCTACGTCGACGATTTCGGCGACGCACGAGGTCAGGGCGGGCACGAGGGCAACGATCTGATGGCGCCCAAGCGCGCGCTCGCGCTGGCGGCCGAGGCGGGTCACGTGAAGTTCTGGACGACGTCCGGCCGCGCCGGCTGCATGCTCTACCTGGACGGCGTGAGCGGGACGCAATACCTCTACATCCACTTGAACAACGACCTCACGCTCGGAAACGACAACAGCGGCACGTGCGTCCCGGGCGTGGCGTTCGCCACTGGCTTGAAGAGCGGCGGCCGGGTCGCCGCCGGCGAGCCGATCGGCTTCGTCGGCGACTCGGGCGACGCCGACGGGATCGCCTCCCACCTGCATTTCGAGGTCCATCCGGACGGCGGCGGCGCCGTCAGCCCTTACCGTTACCTGCGTCGGGCGCTCACGCTGCTCTTCGCGGCGAAGCCTGGTAGCACCTTCACGCTCGCCCTGACCGGAACCGTCGTCGCCGCCGCCGGCGAGGAGCTCAGCCTGAGGCTCGAGCGGGTCCGCTCGTGGCCCGGCGGCCGGAAGATCGAGCAGACCGGTCAGGAGATCGTCGTGGCGGTTCCGGCGACAGCGTCGATCGAAGGAGTCGCCGGCGCCACCAACCTGTCCACGGGGACGCTCGACCTGCTCGCCCCCGGAAGCTCCGTCACTGTGTACACCGAGCCCGCGAAGGCGACCCTCGCCGCGCAGACCGGCGCCCCGTACGCGCTCGCGGCGAAGCGCGTACTCGTCAAGAGGTAACGGCGCTACGCGGGGATCTTCGCCCGGAGGAAGTCGATGATCTGACTCGTCGGGGCGCCGGGCGTGAAGACCTCTGCCACGCCCTGCTCCTTCAGGGCGACCGCGTCGTCGCCGGGAATCGTTCCGCCAACGACGACGAGCACGTCCTCGACCCCGTTCTCCTTCAGCCCCGAGAGGATCCGCGGCACGAGCGTCATGTGCGCGCCTGAGAGGATCGAGATTCCCACCGCGTCCGCATCCTCCTGGATCGCCGTCTCGACGATCTGCTCGGGCGTCTGGTGGAGACCCGTGTAGATCACCTCCATGCCGGCGTCGCGGAGCGCCCGAGCGATGATCTTGGCGCCGCGGTCGTGACCATCCAGACCGGGCTTCGCGATCACCACTCTGATCTTGCGCGCCACGGTTCGGCAAGTATAGGAGGGTGAGATTGACGATCGTCGGTTGCTCGCCGGCTTGGCCGAACCCCGGCGGGGCGCATTCCGGGTACCTCGTCGAGGGGCCCGGACGGTTGTTGCTCGACTGCGGGCCGGGCGTGCTGCCGCGCCTGCGCCAGGCGGAGAGCTGGCCGAGCGTCGACGCGATCGTGATCACCCACTTCCATCTCGACCACTGGGGCGATCTCGTTCCCTGGGTCTGGGGGACGATGTACGGCCTCGGCCGGGACGGCCCGCAGCCCGAGCTCTGGGTGCCGCCCGGAGGCGCCGAGCATCTCTCCACGCTCGGGCAGCGGCTCGGCTTCCCGGACATGTTCGAGGAGACCTTCGCGCTGCGGCAGTACCGGGAGCGAACGCCGTTCTCCGCTGGGGGGCTGACCGTGACCGCGCTGCAGCTCCCGCACTACCAGCTCGAGACCTACGGGCTCCGGGTCGCGAACGAACGGCACACGCTGGCGTACTCCGGCGACGCGGCACCGAGCGAGAAGCTCGTCGAGCTCGCGCGTGACGCCGACCTCTTCCTCTGCGAGGCGACGCTGGAGCGCGGCGATCTGGATGGGGAGCCCCGTGGGCACCTCGCCGCGGACGAGGCGGTGAGCGCCTTCGAGGCGTCGGGCGCACGGCGCCTCCTGCTGACGCACAGGCCCGCCGAGCTGCCGCTCGACCCCAGCCTCGAGGGCGCCTTCGAGGGAATGGAGATCGACGTCTAGCTAGAAGACCGGTGCCTCGCGCCAGACGCCCCAGACCTCGCGCCAGGCGTCGCAGATCTCGCCCATCGTCACGTAGTCGCGGGCGGCATCGAGGATCGCGGGCATCAGGTTGACGTCGTCGCGGGCGGAGGCCCGCTTCAGCTCGGCGAGCCGAGCCTGCACGCGGGCCGAGTCGCGCCGGCCCTTCAGCGCCCTGACCCGCTCGATCTGCTGCGCCTCGAGCCCGGCGTCGATCTTCAGGATCTCGAGCGGCGGCTCGTCCTCGCGCACGTATCGATTGACACCCACGATCACCCGCTCGCCGCGCTCGACCTCGGCCTGGTAGGTGAAGGCGGCGTCCGCGATCTCGCGCTGCGGGAAGTTCTGCTTGATCGCCTCGACCATCCCGCCCAGCTCGTCGATCCGCTCGAAGTACTCGTACGCCTGG
>Ga0136620_10000066_pt1 | contig 38104 bp, 42 predicted proteins | sample AntDrymUQ4162106_2_FD_104806 | JGI IMG/M metagenome (GOLD analysis project Ga0136620, IMG submission 104806) | Polar desert sand microbial communities from Dry Valleys, Antarctica - metaG UQ416 (21.06) | ecosystem: Environmental > Terrestrial > Soil > Desert | place: Antarctica: Dry Valley... | reverse complement strand
TCCGAGATCGAGAAGAGCGACTCCGACTACGACAAGGAGAAGCTGCAGGAGCGGCTGGCGAAGCTCGCCGGCGGTGTTGCGGTGATCAAGGCCGGCGCTGCCACCGAGGTGGAGCTCAAGGAGCGCAAGCACCGCATCGAGGATGCCGTGCGCAACGCCAAGGCGGCCGTCGAAGAGGGCATCGTCGCCGGTGGCGGCGTGGCCCTGGCGCAGGCCGGCCGGAGCGCGTTCGACAAGCTGGAGCTCGAGGGCGACGAGGCGACCGGGGCGAACATCGTCCGCGTCGCGCTGTCCGCTCCGCTCAAGCAGATCGCCATCAACGCCGGCCACGAGGGCGGCGTCGTGGCTGAGAAGGTCGCTGGGCTGGACGCCGGTTGGGGCCTCAACGCCGCTACCGGGGAGTACGTCGACATGCTCGCGGCCGGTATTCCGGACCCCGCGAAGGTCGTCCGCTCCGCACTGCAGAACGCCGCGTCCATCGCGGCGCTGTTCCTCACCACCGAGGCCGTCATCGCCGACAAGCCTGAGAAGGCTGCGGCTGGCGCCGGTGGCGGCGGCGGGGACATGGGCGGCATGGGGGGCATGGACTTCTAAGTCCTCCTGGCAAGACCACAGAAGGGGCGGCCCCGCGACAGCGGGGCCGCCCCTTCTGAGCTGCGTGAGAGGGTCACCCGCGTGGCCATCATGATCGACCGGCCGGTGTGGCCGGGGCGCGGCCGCCGCTGGTCACACCTGTGCAGCGACGTCAGTTACGACGAACTGCACGAGTTCGCCCGCCGCCTCGGCGTACCGGCTCGTGGCTTCGAGCGGGACCACTACGACCTGCCCGCGGACCTGTACGACGCCGCGCTGGCACTGGGCGCCGAGCCGGTCCCTAGCCAACAACTCCTCCGCCGGCTGAGCGCGGCCGGACTGCGCCGCCGCAAGCGCGGCAGAGGCATCACCGCCGGGCCGGACCGCCCAGCAGGGCGCGGGTAACGGCCTCCCGCTCGTCGAGCAGTTCGTCGAGCGCGGCGTGCAGCTCCCGATCACCGAGCCGGACGGCACCGTCGCCAGCCAAGACGGACCGGCGTACGAGTTCCTTGACGAACGAGGCGGTCGTGCCGCGCATCCGGGCCAGGATCGAGGCGGGATCGGCGAGTTCCAGCTGCACTCCGCGGGCGTACAGCTCGAGCAGCCGCTGATGGCCGGCCTCGTCCGGGAGCGGGATCTCCACGGCCTGGTCCACCCGGCCAGGGCGTTCGGCCAGAGCCGGCTCCAGCACACCGGCCCGGTTGGTCGTGAGCAGGAACGTGACGTCGGCGTCCTCGGCCATCCCGTCCATCTCGTTGAGTACGGCGAACAGCAGCGGCTGCGGCCCGTGGTAGGACCGGTCCTCCGCGACCAGGTCGACATCCTCCAGTACGACGATGGCCGGTGTGAGCAACCGGGCCAGCGCGCAGGCCGGCGTGATGAACTGCAGCGACGCACCGGCGAGCACGATCGCCGTGTGATCGTCGAGCCGGGTCAGCAGGTACCGCATGGTCAGGGTCTTGCCGGTCCCGGGCGGCCCGTACAGCAGGACGCCGCGCTTGAGATGCAGGCCGGCCGCCCGCAACCTCGACCGCTGCTCGGCGATGCCGAGGACCTGCCGCTGCACCGCACGCAGCGTCGGCGCGGGCAGGACCAGGTCCTCCGCGCTCACCTGCGGGCGGGGCAGGAAGCGGATCGGACCGGCGCCGTGGCCGAACTCGTGGCCCTCGAAGGACAGCACCTGCCCGCGAAAGATGTTGTGTTCGACCATCAGCTCCTCGAGCCGGGAGAAGAGGGTCTCGGCCGCTTCCTCGTCGGTGGTCAACGCTTCCAAGGACACCCCCTCTTGGCCGTGCTGCCGGTCGGGGCCGCGCTGCAGGACCGCCATCCGGGCCGGGCCGGCCTCGATCAACCAGACCCCGAACTGCACGCAGGGCCGGGTCTCGGTCGGCGAGACCTGGACCCGCTGGTAGTCCACCGAGCCGGTTTCGATCGGCACCCCGTGCCCGGACATGTCGATGAGCTCGGACAGGCTGTGGTGGCGGCGGAATTGACTCGTGAGACCCACCAACTGCCCGACCGCGTCGGCTCCACCGAACAGGGCCTCCAGGGCGACCTGGACGTTCGCGTGGTCGTAGCCCGGATAGCCGCGGCTGACCACGGGCAGCCCGGCCGGAGCGGCGCCGAGGTGTGCGGCCAGCTCGCGGATGAACCCGGACTCCGCCCGGTTCACCTGATGCGTCATCCGCTCCAGGAATGCCCGGAACAGCGCCGCGAAGCTGTCGACGTCGGCGTCCGGGGGATGTGGTTCGCCGGGGCTCGACGTCGACACCACCCAGCCCTGCTCGCTCACGAGTCCGGACCGCGCGGCGAGGAGGCGAACTCAGGGTTGGAGCAGGTGGCGCCCGGCTCCGGCGTGATGTCCGGGTTCATCCGGTAGATCCGCAGGAACGCCGCCAGCCTCGGGTCGTCGGCAGTGTCCACCTTGAGCTGGCGGGCCCACGACTGCACGGACACCGCCGTATCCAGCACCCGGGCCGCTCCGTGTTCCAGCGAGTGCACGGCGTTCTCCGACCGGATCGGCTCGGGGTAGACCGTGCCTGTGCAGTCCGCCCAGGCCGGGTCGTGATCGCCGCCGTACGGCGGGGATTCGAGGTACTCGACGTCCTCCGTGGTGTGCGCCGTCCGCGGTGAATTCAGGATCGTCACGCCCGGACGTCGCCGTCGGTGGTGTAGCCGGCCGCCTCCTCGGCTGCCGCGCCGCTACCTTGCCCCGCTACTTCCGACGCGCAGCTGCACAGAGCCAGCAGAACGAGCAGGCGGACATGAGACACGACGGGCAGCCTACGTTTCCACCAAGCGAATCGGTGTCAGGGAGTGACCACAAGGGTCGCTTCGGATGAGGTCTCCCCCGCCGTGCACTCGACCACGTAGGTCCCGGCACCCAGCTCGACGGATCCGGGAACCACTTCGCCGTCCCCTCGGGACGCCTCGGTCCGGTGCACGACGCTGCCGGTGCTGTCCCGGACGCTGACCGTGACGGGCTGGCCCTCGGCGATGAGGACGAGTTCGTGCGTCCCGGCACCGACTTCGTACCGATTCAGCAGGCAAGGCTCGGTTGGCTGCTGCCTGCTTCCGTGCACCACCTCAAGCGGCGCCACCGACGGATCCGGCGGCGGATCCCCGAAGCAGCTGGTCAGGACACCAGCTGATGCAAGGACAAGCCACAGCGTGCGCACCCGGTAATTCTGGCCGGATCTGGCGACAATCGGCAATCAAGGCTGTGGCTAAGCCCGCAGCAAGGCCAGTTCGGCGCGCATGTTGTCGCGCGCCGGTTGCTCGAGCGCGACCAAGCCGGTAGTTCCGAACAATCGATCGCGGGCGAGCAGCGAGGTCAGTACATCGGCCCGTCCGACGCGGAACTCCGAGTCGGGCACGTGCGCGTACTCCGCTCGGATGGCGTTGACGTAGCCGACGTAGACCGGCGGTGGCGCGGCCAGGATCGACAGGTCGGCGTCACAGAGCAGGGCGGCATCGGCGTCCGCTGCGTCGTACCGGTGCGTCTTGGTCACCATGACCAGCCGGCACACCTCGGCGACCGTCGCGGTCCCGAGGCCGAGCGGTGACAGCGCCGTCCGCGCGAGTCCGGCGCTGCGCTCCTCGTTGTCCGTGCGGGTCGGGTCGTAGACCGCATCGTGGTACCAGGCCGCCAACCGGACCGGGTCGGCATCGTCGACCGTCGAGGCATGATCGTCCACAATGGACAGTACGGCGACGAGGTGGGCCAGGCCGTGGTAGTGCCGGTGTGGCTCGCTCCAGCGGCTGACCAGGTCGGTCCAAGCACCCCTCGACGCCTCACCCGGGCCGACCACCGACGTCCACCTGGCCAGCAGGTCGGGCTGAACGGCGGGCACAGCGACCAGGGTGGCACGAGGCGGCTAACCTCGCCGTCATGGTCAGAACCGAGCCGGTCCGATGACCGGAGCCTCGCCGCAGCCGGGGTGGTACGCCGATCCGGCCGGTACGTCGTGGCAGCGCTGGTGGGACGGCCAGCAGTGGACGGAGCACACCCAGCCGCCACCGCAGGTCCAGGTCAGTGATCCGGCGCGGGTGCAGCGCCAGGTCCAGGAGCAGGCACGGGTGGCCCCGGTGCAGCAGGGGGGCGGAACCCTGTTCACCGAGCCGGTGCTGGTGGTGAACCAAAAGGCGAAGCTGATCGAGCTGACCAACGAGTACGCCGTCTACGACCAGCGCGGCAACCAGCTCGGTTCGGTGGTCCAGGTCGGCCAGAGCGGTCTGAAGAAGGCCGTCCGCTTCCTAGCGTCGGTGGATCAGTTCCTGACCCACCGGCTGGAGGTGCGCGACAGCGCCGGCCATCCCCAGCTGGTGTTGACCCGACCGGCGAAGTTCATCAAGTCCACCGTGATCGTCGCCCGGCCGGATGGTCAGGAAATCGGCCGGATCGCGCAGCAGAACGCGATCGGCAAGATCCGTTTCGACTTCGAGACCCCGTACGGCGTGATCGGGTCGATTCGCGCGGAGAACTGGCGGGCGTGGAACTTCGCCGTCCTTGATCAGGGCGGCGCCGAGGTGGCGCGGATCACCAAGACCTGGGAGGGCCTGGCGAAGACGATGTTCACGACGGCGGACAACTACGTCGTCCAGATTCAGCGGGGCCTCAACGATCCGCTGCTGAGCATGGTGGTCGCCAGCGCGCTGTCCGTGGACACCGCGCTCAAGCAGGACGACCGCGGTTTCGGCTGAGCCGCCCGTTACGCGTCGGGAAGGGCCGGCCCGACGACGTCGTCCGCGTCGACGATCGTGTACGCGTAACCCTGTTCGGCGAGGAACCGCTGCCGGTGAGCTGCATAGTCCTGATCCAGGGTGTCGCGGGATACCACCGTGTAGAAGTGCGCCTGCCGGCCGTCGGACTTCGGCCGCAGCACCCGGCCCAGCCGCTGCGCCTCCTCCTGCCGCGACCCGAACGTCCCGGACACCTGGATCGCCACCGAGGCCTCGGGCAGGTCGATAGAGAAGTTCGCCACCTTGGACACGACAAGCGTCGGGATCTCACCGGTCCGGAATGCGGCGTAGAGCCGCTCGCGCTCGCGGTTCGTCGTCGAGCCCTGGATGATCGGCACGTCCAGGTCGGCGCCGAGTTCGTCGAGCTGGTCGAGGTAGGCGCCGATCACCAGCACCTGCTCCCCGGTGTGCCGCGCGACCAGGCTGCGTACGACGGCGAGCTTGGTCCGGGCGGTGGCGCAGACGCGGTAGCGGTCCTCCGGCTCGGCGGTCGCGTAGGCCATCCGCTCGGCGTCGGTCAGCGTCACCCGCACCTCGGTGCAGTCCGCCGGCGCGATCCAGCCCTGCGATTCGATGTCGCGCCACGGCGCGTCGTACCGTTTCGGGCCGATCAGGCTGAACACGTCGCCCTCGTGGCCGTCCTCGCGGATCAGCGTCGCGGTCAGCCCGAGCCGCCGGCGCGACTGCAGGTCGGCGGTGAGCCGGAAGATCGGCGCGGGTAGCAGGTGCACCTCGTCGTAGACGATCAGGCCCCAGTCACGGGCGCCGAAGAGTTCCAGGTGCAGGTACTCGCCCTTCCGCCGGGTCGTCATGATCTGGTACGTCGCGATCGTGACCGGCCGGATCTCCTTGCGCTCACCGGAGTACTCGCCGATCTCCTCCTCGGTGAGAGAGGTGCGGGCGAGCAGCTCCCGCTTCCACTGCCGGCCCGCCACTGTGTTCGTGACGAGGATCAGCGTCGTCGCCTTGGCCTGCGCCATCGCGGCGGCGCCGACGAGGGTCTTGCCGGCGCCACAGGGGAGAACGACGACACCGGATCCACCGGCCCAGAAGCCGTCGACTGCCTGCTGCTGGTAGGCCCGCATCGACCAGTCGTGAAGGTCCAGCTCGATCGGGTGTGCCTCGCCGTCGACGTACCCGGCCAGGTCCTCCGCGGGCCAGCCGACCTTGAGTAGCGCCTGCTTGAGCCGGCCCCGCTCGCTGGTGTGCACGAGGACCGAGTCGTCGTCAATGCGGGCGCCGAGCATCGGCATGATCTTCTTCTGCCGGACGATCTCCTCGAGCACCGCTCTGTCGAGGGCACGCAGGATCAACCCATGGGCCGGGTCGTTGACCAGCTGCAGCCGGCCGTAGCGATCCATGGTGTCAGCCACGTCGATGAGCAGCGCGTGCGGCACGGCGTACCGGCTGAACCGGACGAGGGCGTCCACGACCTGCTCGGCGTCGTGCCCGGCGGCCCTGGCGTTCCACAAACCAAGCGGTGTCAGACGGTAGGTGTGGACGTGTTCAGGGGAACGCTCCAGCTCGGCGAAGGGGGCGATGGCCATTCGGCATTCCAGCGCCTGAGGGTGGTCGACCTCCAGGAGCAGCGTCTTGTCCGACTGGACGATCAGCGGTCCTTCGGTCACCGATACAGTCTCCTCTTCAGCGTGCGGCAGCGGGTGGCCCAGTCTGTAACGTCGGTCCGACACTTTCCCATCCCCTGGGGAGATTCGATGGGTACGACGGTCGACCGCGCCGCACTCGCCACGGAACGGGACCGGATCGTGGCTACCTACCTGCGCGTCAAGGCCGAGCGTCCCGCATCCAGCGCCCGCGGCGTCCACCACGTGGCGCTCATCTCGGCCGAGGTGGAGCGGACCGTGCGCTTCTACCAGGAGATCCTCGAGTTCCCGCTCACCGAGGTCTTGGAGAACCGGGATCTGCCCGGGTCCACGCACTTCTTCTTCGATCTCGGCAACGGAAACGCGATCGCGTTCTTCGACCTCCCCGGTGTCGATGTCGGCCCGTACGCCGAAGTTCTCGGCGGACTGCACCATCTGGCCATATCGGTGGAGCCGTCGCGGTGGGAGCGGCTCAAGTCGAACCTGGCCGTGGCGGGGGTCGAGTACGCGCATGTCGACGAGGTGTCGCTGTACTTCCGCGACCCCGACGGCGCTCGGGTGGAGCTGATCGCCGATCCGTTGGGGCAGATGTACGGCTCGCCGGTGGTGTGACGCCCGCGCTCGAGTGATCGTCAGGACGATCCGGCTCGCTGAGAGCCGTTCCGCCCTGACGATCACGAGGTCTGCCGCACCAGATATGGTTGCAGGGTGCATACAGATAGTCTTGCCACCGAGAGCCGGGAGATCCTGGCCGGCCTCATCGACATCCTGGGTGGGCTGAAGCGACGGGCCGGCGAGCGCGAGGATCCGGCGACTGTCTTCCTGCTCAGACACCTGCGCGAGCCACCGGCACGCCGGATCACCGAGCTGGCCGAGTGCTCGCGGCTGGACATCTCCACCGTCAGCCGGCACGTGAAGTCGCTGGAAGAGGCCGGCCACATCGTACGGATCGAGGACCCTGACGATCGGCGCGTGTCCCGCCTGCTGATCACCGAGCAGGGCCGGGCCCTGTACGACGCGGCGATGGCAGCCCGGTCAGCGGCACTCGATCGAGGCTTGTCGACCTGGTCCGAGCAGGAACGTCGCACGTTGGCCCGGCTCATCACCAAGCTGGCCGGAAGCCTCGGCACGAGAGGTGATCGTTGACCACCGAGGCTGCCGAGAGCCCGGCCTACCTGTCGCACAAGCAGATCGTGCTGGTGATGGTCGGGGTGATGAGCGGGATGCTGCTGGCTGCCCTGGACCAGAGCATCGTCGGTACCGCGCTACCGCGGATCACCAGTGAACTCGGCGGCCTGGACAAGCTGTCCTGGGTCGTCACGGCGTACCTGCTCACGGCGACCGCGGTGACGCCGCTCTGGGGAAAGATCTCCGACCTCTACGGCCGGCGGCTGATCTTCCAGATCGCGATCAGCATCTTCCTGGTCGGTTCGGCGCTGTGCGGCTTCTCGCAGAGCATCGAGCAGCTGATCGCGTTCCGCGCCCTGCAGGGGATCGGCGGCGGCGGGCTGTTCTCGATCGCATTGAGCATCATCGGTGACGTCATACCGCCGCGAGAACCCGCCAGTGGAAGGACGAGCTGATCAAGCACACCACGCTCACCGAGGAGGAGATCGGCGAGTACTCCGGTCAGCGCAAGGAGATCCGGCCGGTCACGATCGCGACGTACCAGGTGATGACCACGCGCCGCAAAGGCGTGTACAGCCACCTCGAGCTCTTCGACGCCCGTGACTGGGGGCTGATCATCTACGACGAGGTGCACCTGCTGCCGGCCCCGATCTTCCGCTTCACCGCCGACATCCAGGCCCGCCGCCGGCTCGGTCTCACCGCCACGCTCGTACGCGAGGACGGCCGGGAGGGGGACGTCTTCTCGCTGATCGGCCCCAAGCGCTACGACGCGCCGTGGCGCGAGATCGAGGCTCAGGGCTACATCGCGCCTGCCGACTGCGTCGAGGTTCGGGTGACTCTGAGCGACGCGGAGCGGCTCGCGTACGCGACTGCGGAGCCGGAGGACCGATACCGGTTGGCGGCGTCGACGCCGGCGAAGCTGCAGGTCGTCGACGAGCTGGTCGCCAAGCACCGCGGGCAGGGCGTGCTGGTCATCGGGCAGTACATCGACCAGCTGGACGAGCTGGCCGAGCGACTCGACGTGCCGGTGGTCAAGGGCGAGACGAGGGTCGCTGAGCGGCAACGGCTGTTCCAGGCGTTCCGCACCGGCGAGGTCGATGTGCTGGTCGTCAGCAAGGTGGCCAACTTCTCGATCGACCTACCCGAGGCGTCGGTCGCGATCCAGGTGTCCGGGTCGTTCGGCTCACGCCAGGAGGAGGCGCAACGACTCGGGCGGATCCTGCGGCCCAAGGCGGACGGGCATGGCGCCCGGTTCTACGCGGTGGTGTCGCGCGACACGGTCGACGCGGAGTTCGCTGCCCACCGTCAGCGCTTCCTCGCCGAGCAGGGCTATGCGTACCGCATCATCGACGCCGACGACGTGCACGCGGACGAGTGAGCCGCTACGCGGCATGCCAGAGCCGGTCGGTCAGCGAATTGTGATTGCGGCGACGAGGAGTAGCCGCTTGGTGTGGGCCGCAACGTCTGAGTCACCTCATCGGCAGTGCTAACGCCGCCACTTCTGAGCCGAGTCATGGGCGCCGAGAACGTCGACGCCCCCGGTGGAGCAGCCGGGTCGATGAGCGCCTCTGCGAACCCGTCCATAACGCGACGCGAAAGACGATCGTTCCGTACGCTTGGGCGAAGAACCAGGACGGCGGGTTGACGCCCGATCCAGAAAGTCCAGGAGGTCACAGAGGGGTCGGTGTCGTGTCGGGCGTGCGTGTCTGTGTGGTTGTGCCTACGCGAAACCGCGTCGAACTGCTGCGCAGGACGCTCACCTCCGTGCTCGACCAGCGCGGAGTCTCGCTCGAGGTGGTCGTGGTCGACGAGGCGTCGAGCGACGGGACCGCACAGTTTCTCCAATTGCTGGACGAGTGCCGCGTCACGGTCGTTCGCCACGAGACACCGCTCGGTGTCGCGGCCGCACGGAATGCCGGCATGAGGAACGCGACGGCGCCGTGGGTCGCCTTCGTCGACGACGACGACGTGTGGGCGCCCACCAAGCTGGCGGCGCAGCTGGACGCCCTCCGCAGGACCGACGGAGCGCGCTGGTCCTGTGTCGGTGCCGTAACGGTTGATGACCGGATGCGGGTTCTGCTCGCGGGTCGCCCCCCGAAAGGGCAGTGGGTCACGGGCGAGCTGCTCCAGCGCAACCTCATACCCGGGGGGGGCTCGGGCGTCCTCGTTGAGACCGAACTCCTTCGCGCGCTAGGCGGATTCGACGTCGAACTGTCTAACCTTGCCGACTGGGACATGTGGCTAAGGCTGTCGCTCGAATCGCCGCTCGCGGCCGTGCACGCACCGTTGGTGGGTTACCTGCGCCATCGACAAAGCCTTTCCCACGACGCCAGCGGCATGCGACGGGAAGTCGCGTACATCAACCGTAAGCACGGGGCCACGCGCGCGGCGTGGAGCATCAAAGACGCCAGTTCGTTCCAGCTCCGCTGGGTCGCACACATGCACGTCCGAGCCGGACGACGTATCGAGCCAGTCCGGATCTACCTCAAGCTGGCGCGACGTGGCGACTGGCGGGCGCTGGTTCGCGCTGTGCTGCTCGGTATCTGGCCAGCCCTCATCGCAGCAATCGACTGGAATGCCCGGCGACGTGTCCCTGCGGACTGGTGTGCCGCGGCGAACGAGTGGTTAGGCGCCCTTCCGCCGCCCGTGGGTCTGGCAGTGCCGATCATCAGGATCGACGGGAAGATGACGGAGTGAGATATCAACTAAAAGTGGAGTTGCTGAAGCGGCCCCGACTGAATATGCGATGGCGCTACTGGCGCGCCCGACGCGGTGATCTGGTCGGCTCGTACGACCGCCTGCCCGTTCTCGTGCGCGAGCACGCGCCCGGCGGAGGTTTCGTCGATGTGGGCTGTATGTGGGGCGTCAACGGCGCGTACGCGTTTCTCGCGGAGGAGGTAGGAGCAACTCGTGTCGTCGGGCTAGACGTCTTCGGGCCGACTCCTGAGTTCACCGCGGAGCGGGAGCGACGCGGGTCGGACGTGGAGTTCGTGCTGGGTGACGTCACAAATACCGCGACCCTCGACCACGTCGGCCCAGTTGACACTGTTCTGTGCGCTGGTGTTCTGTATCACCATCCGAGCCCTTTCGACGTACTCGTCGCACTGCGCGCGCTGTGTCGTCGAACCCTTATCCTGCGCACCAGCACTATCCCCGAGGTGGACGGTCTCCCGGGAGCCGCGGTCTATTGGCCGCTGCTTGACGAGTCGGCCCGCCAGCGTTGGAACCTGAGCTCACTTGGTCTCGACTCGCAGGTGGGAATTACGGGGCCGTTCGACCCGGCGCAGGGCTACGGCAACTGGTTCTGGGGCTTGACGCCAAGCTGCCTCGAGGCGCTCGTGCGTACCGCCGGGTTTGAGGTCGTACGCCGCGAGACCGAGGCGTTCGCGCAGACGCTCATCTGCAAGCCGGTCCTCCCGCCATTCAGCCACGCCCTGCCGGATACGGCGAAAGCCCGCCAGATGGCCGAGGACGTGTCCCGAGACGGCCGAGCGCGCCCACACTAGGTGGCGCCGCATACTTTCTCCGCCGGGTACGACTGCGCCCTCGCAGTCGTCGACGCCGAGGCTCTCCGCCGTTACGTCGGGAGGCCGCGTCCCATCGAAGAGAGACAGAAGATGAGCGTGGATGCAAGTGCCGAGTTGCCGGTGGTGCCCGCTCGGCTGCCGAGCGTAGCGAAACGGTGGATGGCGCATCCGCGCACAGGCCGGCCGTTTCGCTCGCTGGATGTCGTCGACATAGACCTCGACACCGATCGCGTGACGAGACAGCGGTCGAGCGCTTCGTCGAACCCTGCACCGGAGGGCGTGACGGCCTTCGTGTGGCTCCACGGCGAGCCGATTGGTGCCTTCACGACCCCAGGGGACCCGGCGGTACTGAGCCCCTCGCTCCCGTCCCTGGCCAGGGCCGTACTCGAGCGCGCGATCATCGAGCACCTGCTGCGGGACTCGCTCGCGACACCCCACGGCCTCCGCATCGCCGGATTGGACGGGCTGGGAGCCGTGTCGCACCCCCCGATCGTCGACGACGACCCACGGAGCGTGATGGTTGCGGTGTGCACACGCGACCGGCCGGACGAGCTGCGTGGTTGTCTCGACGCTCTGCGAGCGCTGGATGCTCCTGCGCCGCAGATCCTCGTCGTCGACAACGCATCGAGCGATGAGAGGACCCGACTGCTGGTGGAGCACTATCCGGAGGTTCGTTACGTCCGCGAACCGCGCCAGGGGCTGGACTGGGCGCGCAATCGTGCGTTGCTCGAGGCGGACACCGACATCGTGGCCTTCACCGACGACGACGTCCTCGTGCATCACGGTTGGGTCGCGGGGATCCGGAAGGCGTTCCGGGAGGAACCAGCGGCGGTCGCGGTGACGGGACTGGTCATTCCAGCTGAGCTAACCGCTCCCGCTCAGGTCCTCTTCGAGCTCGTTGGGGGATTCGGACGCGGTTTTCACCGTAAGTGGTTCTCCGCCGCCGTCGATGCCGGCGAGGTCGCCGCTCAGATCTACCCGGGCACGGGTGGTGCGGGGACGGGGGCCAACATGGCGCTGCTGCGCAAGCCTGCTCTCGCGCTGGGAGGTTTCGACCCCGCACTCGACGTCGGCACCCCGACTGGCGGCGGTGGTGATCTCGAGATGTTCTTTCGTGTCATCGCAGCGGGACACTTGTTGGTTTACGAGCCCTCCGCCGTGGTCCGCCACGTGCATCGCGCAACGATGCCACAGCTGTTGAAGCAGATGCGAGGGCACGGCACCGGGTCGTACAGCATCTTTACGGGCGCCGGACGTCGCTACGGTGATGTGCAGAAGGCGGAGTTCACGCGTTTCGCTGGACGCTGGTTCTACCGACGGCACGTCCGCGGCCATGCGCGCGCAATAGCGAGGCCCGGGAAGCGACCAGTGAGCCTCGTCCATGCAGAGATGCGCGGTGCGTTCAGTGCCGTGCTCCAAGACCTGTACGGGCAGGCACGAGCACAAGCCGCGGCGGAGTCGGCGCGGTACCCGGGTGAACCATCAGCTCCGGCGCTGATCCACCCGACCGGGCGTCGCGGCGTTCAGCGCTCGGCCGAGCGCGTCGTCACGATAGATCTCGACGGCAACGATCTCCTTCCCGGCGCGGCGCATGTCAGCGCGCCGGCGGACGGGGCCCGCCGCGTCCGGGTACTCGTACGGAGAAACGGTCGCCCGGAGGACGTGTTCGCCATCCACACCGGTGGCCGAGGCGCCTCGGCGGCTCGGCTGCGATGGGAAGTGGTCGATCGTTTCGGGCCGGCGTTGCTGGTGCCGGGGGTGGGCTGGGGCGGCCTTCGCCCAGGCCGCGAGCCCCACGGTGAGGTGACGCTCGAGGCGGCGCTCGCGCGAGCGTCGACCAAGGTCAGCCGACTCGACCCCCGCGTGACCGTTGGCGTCCTGATGGCGACCCGTGCGCGACCGGACCACCTCCGTCGGAGCCTGGAAGGCCTCCAAGCGCACGCATCGACGCGACAGCTGCACGTTGTGGTCGTCGACAACTCCCACGACCCGAGCGAAACCCGGCGGCTGGCTGACTCATATCCTGGGTCCATCGATGTGCTGCATGAGCCCAGACCAGGTCTCTCCCGCGCGCGGAACGCCGGGATGCCGTGGGTGACCGGTGACGTCGTCCTGTTCATCGATGACGATGTCGTCATTACGCATGACTGGCTCGAGAACCTCATAGCGCCGTTCGCCGATCGCGACGTCGGCGTAGTGACGGGGAATGTCGTCCCGGCAAATCCTGAAAATCTCGAGGCGCAGCTTTTCGAGGACTACGGCGGCCTCGGCCGTGGGCCCCACCGGCGGCGTTTCACTCCGGAATGGCTGGCATCGAGACGGCAGGCAGTGCCGACGTGGCATATCGGAGCCACTGCGAACGCCGCGTTCCGTCGTGACGTGCTCGAGAAACTCGGACCCTGGGTCGAGTCGCTCGGTGCGGGACGGCCGGCCGGTGTCGGTGAGGACACCGAATACTTCTACCGAGTGCTGCGCGCTGGCCAATCTATCGCCTATGAGCCCACAGCCGTCGTGCTGCACTACCACCGCGATGACAGAGCGTCGCTCGCAGCGCAGCTGCACGCCTACTCTGCGGGACATGTTGCCTACCATTTGGAAATCTTGGCGCGCTATCACGACCTGCGTAGCCTGCGCCGGGTTGCCGTGGGACTACCGCGCTACTACGCCCGCCGGGTCTTGCGGGCCAAGCGAGGCGACTACCCGTCGGACCTCCTCGCAGCGGAAGTCCGTGGGACGCTCGGTGGAGTGTCTGCGTGGCTTCGGTCCCGCCATGGGGAACACGGATGAGACCCCGCGAGGCCGAGCCGCGCCTAGCGTTCGAACGACGGACCGCGTTGCTTGTCGGACACCTCACTGCGCGCGAGTTTCGCATCCGATACCACTCGGCCATTCTCGGCTGGGTGTGGGCTATCGCGCCGACGATGGCGCGTGTGCTTGTCCTCGGGGTGCTGTTCTCGTCCCTCCTGCCAAACCAGAGCGAGGTCTATGTGGCGGAGCTCGCCGTCGGTCTCCTCGGTTGGAGCTGGTTCTCATCAGGCGTCTCGAACGCGACGCGCAGCGCCGTCGATCGAAGGGACTTGCTGGCACAACCTGGCGTGCCCCGGCAGGTAGTACCCGTCGTCAGTGTTCTCACCGACGCGTTCGATTACCTCGCTGCGCTGCCGCTTCTTCTCGTGATTGTCTACATCGACGCCGGCGGCGTGTCCGTAGAGGCACTCCTCTTTCCCTTCTTCCTGGCGCTTCAAGGAGCGCTCGTCCTCGGCGTCGGGATGGCCGCCTCCGTAGCAGACGTGCGGTTTCGCGATGCCCGACTTGCGGTCGACCTCGTACTTGCGCTGGGGTTCTACGCGACTCCGGTGTTCTACACCCGAGAGGCGTTGCCTGCCGACCTGCGTTACCTGCTCGACTGGAATCCGATGGCGCACCTGCTCGAGGCCCAGCGCGATGTCCTGATCTATGGGACCGTTCCGAGCGCCATCTCACTAGGGCTGCTGACAGTTGTCTGCCTCGCAGTCCTTACCGCAGGTTGGCATCTCCACCGCCGTAAGGCCGCCACGTTCTTGGACTGGCTATGACGCAACCGAGGCTCGAGATGGAGGGCGTCGGCAAGCGTTACCGGCGGGGAGCAAGGTCGTCGCTGCGGGCGCGCTTCTTCGGGCGGACTCAGGCCGCCCAGTGGGTCGACGTGCTGCACGATGTGGATCTCACTGTTCACCCTGGCGATGTCGTGGGTGTGATCGGACGCAACGGTGGGGGAAAATCGACGCTGCTGCGCGTCGCAGCAGGGCTCACCGAGGCGTCCGCTGGACAGGTCCGTCGCCATGCGACCGTCTCCGGGTTGCTCGCACTGAACGCATCGGCAAGCGCGGAACTGTCGGCTGCGGACAACGCGGTCACCGCCGCCGTCCTCGCCGGGCTGAGTCCCCGGCAGGCGCGCGCCCGGCTCGGTCAGATCGCCGAGTTCGCCGAACTCGACGACGCTACGATGCGCGAGCCGTTTCGCACCTTCAGCGACGGGATGCGCCTGCGGTTGGCGTTCGCGGCCGCCGCAGTCACGGAGCCCGAGCTGCTCCTCGTCGACGAGGTCCTGGCTGTGGGCGACTTCGCCTTCCAGGAGAAGTGCCTCGCGCATATCGAGAACCTGACCCGACAAGGCTGCTCGGTGCTCGTGGCTTCGCACGTGCTCGACCATTTGAGGCGACTGGCGACGCGGGTGGTCTGGATTCGCTCGGGCACGATTTATCACGTGGGTGATCCTGGAAAGGTGCTCGACACCTACGAGCGTTCGATGGACGAGTATCCGGGTGCGCCGCAGTCACTGAGCGGTGGTGGGTTCCGAAAAGGCGACGGCGGGGTGCGGCTCACGCAGGTCACCTGCCTCGACCGTAACGGCGTCGAAGTGTCCTCCGTTGCTCGAGGCGACGCCGTATCGGTTCGGCTGGAGTACGAGCGCCACAACGCCGAAGGGCATGCCAACTTCGGCGTCGCCCTGCGTAGGGTGGGATCCGATCTCGCGATCATCGACCTGACGACCGAGGGCAGCGGGGCGGGGTGGACAACGCTCGCAGACCGCGGCGCCGTGACACTGACGCTCGATCGTCTGGATCTAGAGCCCGACGCCTATTGGGTCGACACGGGGAGCTACTCCACTGACTGGGTGGTTCCTTTCGATTACCACTGGGATGCGCTGCAGCTCCAGGTTCTCGGCCGACCGGCGAGCGGACCTGTGCAGCCACCTCATCGGTGGTCCTCAAGCTGACGCCGTCCCGCCACGAAACAGCTCGCCGCCGAGCATCGCGCCGGGGCGTCCTCGTCATGGGCAGTACATCGACCAGCTGGATGAGCGCGGAGAACGGCTCGGCGTGCCGCTGATCAAGGGAGAGACCAAAGTTGCCGAGCGGCAGCGACTGTTCGAGGCGTTCCGCCGCGGGGAGGTCGACGGGCTCGTCGTGAGCAAGGTGCCCAGGCGCGTCCACGGTCGGTCCCAACGCACCGGGTCTGCCGATCGCGGCGCTGTTCGTCACCTCGGCGGTGCTGAAGATGCCGGTGGTCAAGCGCGAGCACCGGATCGACTACCTCGGCGCCGCCGCGATAGTCGGCGCGGTGAGCTCGCTGCTGCTGTACCTGCAGTGGCGCGGCCGTGACTACGGCTGGGCCGAGCCCGCCGCGGTCGCCCTGCTGACTGCGGCCGTCGTACTGACGGCGGCGTTCATCCTGATCGAGCGGCGGGCGGTGGAGCCGATCATCCCGATGCGACTGTTCAGCAATCCGACGTTCCGGATCGGCAACATCTTCGGCTTCTGCGCGGGTGTCGCGATGTTCGGCGCGATCGTGTTCCTGCCGCTGTATCTGCAGGCAGTGCAGGGCTACTCCGCGACCGGCTCGGGCCTGGCCATGCTGCCCGCCGTACTCGGCATCCTGTCCTCGTCGATCATCGCCGGTCTGCTCATGAGCAAGACCGGTCGCTACAAGGTGTTTCCGGTCCTCGGCTCGGCGCTGCTCGTAGCGGCCCTGCTGATGATGTCCACCTTGGCGGTCGATACGCCGTACTGGCGGGTGGCGCTGTTCATGCTGGTCTTCGGAGTGGGCCTCGGCATGACCATGCAGACACTGGTCACGGCGATCCAGAACGGCGTCTCGCCCCGGGACATGGGTGCCGCCACGGGGTCGACGACGTTCTTCCGGCAGATGGGCGGGGCGATCGGTACGGCGGTGTTCGGCGCGGTGCTCGGCAGCCGGCTCGCGCTGTACCTGGCCGAACGCGCGGGCGGCGCCGGCTTGCCCGCCGCCGACTCCGTCGACGTGAACGACGTCCGGGCCATCCAGGCGCTCGACGGTCCTGCCCGGGATGTCGTCTTGAGCGCTTTCGGCGACGCACTGGGTGACATGTTCCTGGTCGGCGTTCCGTTCCTGGCGTTGGCCTTTGTCGTTTCGCTGTTCCTCAGGGAGAAGCCGCTCAAGACCGGCGCGGAGCCGCCCGCCGTGCCTATCTCGCCGGTCGAGGCGACGCCAGCGACGGCGCACCGCTAGCGTGCCGGGTGCTTGCTCGCCGACCGCGCACGGCGGGCGTAGGCGGACGAGCTCAGGCGTCCAGGAACAAGCAGAACGGATGGCCCACCGGGTCGAGCATGACTCGGACGTCGTCTTGGGGCTGGTACGCGGCGAGCGTCGCGCCAGCCTGCTGCGCCCATGCCACGGCAGAGGTCAGATCGTTGACAGCGATGTCGAGGTGGGTCTGCAGCTGCTGCTGACCCTCGACCGACGGCCAAACCGGCGCCACATATCCGGCCTCGTATTCGAAGTTCAAGGTTGGGCCGCCGTCCCCGTCAGGCGCTCGCATCTGCGCCCATCCGTCCTCGGGTGGGAAGCCGGGGCGTGGCGGGTCGGTCGAGGTCACCGGCCAGCCAAGAAGGTTGCTGTAGAAGGCGGCAAGCTCGCGCGGATCGGGCGCCGCGACTGACACCGACGTCACCCGCAACGACGGTTGCATCACCGGGGCATCGTATCGGCTCGGCGTCGGCCGCACGGCCTGACAAGTCGTCCGAGGTTGGCGCAGGTGCCACAGCCGCCCGTCCTCGATCGTGGACCGGTGACGGTGTCCGTGCGGAGAACGGTTCGGCCTGGTTTCGTCAGTTGGCGCGTTCGGCGTCGTTGCGCAGGATGCAGAACTCGTTGCCTTCCGGGTCCGCGAGCACCACCCATCCGGACCCGTCCGGGAGTCGGCGGTCGTCGACCGTGCGGGCTCCCAGCCCCAGTAGCCGCTCCAGCTCTTCGTCGCGGGTGCCTTCGGCGGGCATGAGGTCCAGATGCAGACGGTTCTTGACCTGCTTGGCGTCCGGTACCTCGATGAACAGCAGCCGCTGTGCACCGTCGGCGGAGAAGATCATGCACTCCTCGTCGCCGGGCTCGTCTGGATTGTCCGGGTCCTCGGTGAATCCGAGCACCTTGCCCCAGAACACCGACATCGCGTGGGCGTCGAGGCTGTCGAAGGAGGTGTGCGAGATGAGTGCGGTCATAGTGGCCACCCTGGGCCGAACACCGGCACGGTGTCCACGCAGATTCTCGTTAGCCCACCGATTCGCGATGTCGGCGTCCTCACCGGTACTGGCCGGGGCCTTGTACGGAGGGTAGAAACACAGGGTGAGCCGCATCAATGACGTCGGTGGCATGGTCGGGTTCCCCGCCATCGTCGAAGAGACCGACGAGCCCGGCTTCCACGCCGATTGGGAAGCGCACGTGTTTGCCATGAACTCGGCGCTGATCCGGCGGGGCGTCTACAACCTCGACGAGTTCCGCGACGCGGTCGAGCGGATGCCGCCGGCGGCGTACCTCGAGGCCTCCTACTACGAGAAGTGGTTCGCTGCGATCACAACGCTGCTCGCTGAGAAGGGTGTCGCGACGCCGGAGGAGCTGACCGGTGGCTGACCGCTTCGGCCCCGGCGACCCGGTCCGTACTCGAACGCTCGACCCGGCCGGTCACACCCGGCTACCGCGGTACGCCCGGGGCGCCGTCGGAGAGGTCGTCGAGTCCGCCGGTCGTCACCCGCTCGCCGACGACCGAGCACGCGGTCGCTCCACGCCGCCGCAGGCGGTCTACCACGTGCGATTCGCTGCCGCGGAGCTGTTCGGCACCGGCGACCATTCGGTCACGGTGGAGCTGTGGGAGGACTACTTGGAGGCGGCTGCAGGCCGCGACCCGGTGCAGGACGGATCTGACCATGAGCGGTGACCACGCAAGCGCAGCGATCGCCGGGCAGGTCCGGCATGTCGAGACCCTGCTGGAGCGGCGCGGCCTCCTCGCCGACGGGGAGATCGACCGGCGGATCGACGAGTTCCTCGCCGGCGGCTCTCCGGCGAACGGCGCCCGGATCGCAGCCCGGGCATGGGTCGACCCCGCGTTCCGGGAGCGGTTACTTGCCGACGCGAACGGCGCGATTGGCGAGGTCGGGCTGTCGATGTCGGGCGGCATCCAGGAACAGCGGCTGAAGGTGGTCGCGAACTCCGACACCGAGCACCACGTCGTGGTGTGCACGCTCTGCTCCTGCTACCCGATCGCGCTGCTCGGGCCGTCGCCGACCTGGTACAAGAGCGAGGCCTACCGCTCCCGAGTAGTCCGCGACCCGCGTGCGGTACTGGCTGAGTTCGGCCTGCAGCTGCCGCCCGACACCCGGATCGCGGTGTGGGATGCCAGCGCGGAGTCGCGATACATGGTCATCCCCCGGCGGCCGGCCGGGACCGCGGGGCTGTCAGAAGTTGAACTCGCCGGGCTGGTCACCCGCAACGGGCTGATCGGCACTGCCGCCGTCTGACCCAGCCGGGGCGGGGAAGCCCGACCGCTGCGTCTGGCCGGTCAGGGCTGAGCGGGGGACTGGCGGCTGGAAGTGCTTTCACGGCGTCCAGTTCGGGTTGCGGCCGGTCAGCCCGAGTATCCGGTCCAGTACCGACGCTGTGTCTGGCACCTGCACCCGTTCCCCGTATACCCCCATGTCCCTGCCCTGCTCGGCCGTCTTCGCCACCTCCTGGTAGAGCAACGTCAGGACTTCGTCGTCCCACGTCGGCTGCTGGCCGGTCGCGCGCGCCAGGTCCCAGCCGTGCACCACGAGCTCGCCGAGCACCATTCCGCCGATCATGGGCGCCGGCAGTTCCATCGGGCCGCCCATCCGGGTGGTGCCCTCCCACGCGTCGGGCTCGCTCCATGCGGTGACGAGGTTGTTGGTCTGCGCTTCGAGCTTTCCCCTCCAGTCGCCGTCGGTCAGGTCCACGTCCTGGTCGCTGTCTGCGGGCGGCGCCACCAACTTCTTGCGCGCGGCGCCCTCCAGCGACGGTCCCCACAACAGCAGGTGAGAGATCAACCTCTGTACGGCGTAGTCGCTGCACGGCGTTGACGCGCCGAGCTGGTCCGCGCCGATGCCGCGAACGACCGCGACTGTCGGCGCCGCTGCCAGCACCATCAGCGAGTGCTCGTGCATGAAACTGCTCCTCTGAGCGTCGAATGCTGCCGGAGCGGACCGTATCCACCGCCCGTGGACGACGTCTTGAACAAACGCGACGCCTACCCTTCGGGGATGGCGAACGGCGCCGCGGGGCGAGAGGATCGCGGGCTCCGCGGTGCATGGTCGAGCTTCCAACGGCACTGGCAGGCAGATCCGGGACGGGATCTGGCCCCGTTCGTCTCGCGTTACTGGTTCGTCGCCTGGGACCTGCGTGGTCAGGCCCCGTACCGCCAGCTGATCGTTCCCGATCCCAACGTGCATCTGTCGTTCGTCAACGACACCGCCGCTGCGGTGCATGGAGTGGCGCGCAGGCACAAGTACCGGGTGTTGGAAGGCGCTGGCCGGGTGTTCGGGGTGGCCTTCCGACCAGGCTGCTTCCGGCCCTTTCTCCGGTCCCCCGTTTCGGCGATCACCGACCGGTCAGTCACCGCCCGCGAAGTGTTCGGGCCCGATGTTCCACAGCAAGCGATGGCCCAAGCCGCCGACGAGGGGGAGATGGTCCACGTCGCGGAGCGGTTCCTGCGCGCGAACCTGCCGCGCCACGACCCGACCGCCCAGACGGTCACCGCCATCGTGGCGCGGATCGCCGCCGAACCGGATATCACCCGGGTGGACACCCTGGCCGACCGGCTCGACACCAGCGTCCGGCGGCTGCAACGATTATTCGCCGAGTACGTCGGCGTCGGCCCGAAGTGGGTGATCCGGCGCTCCCGGCTGCACGAGGTCAACCAGCGACTGGCGACGGGATTCCCGCTCGACTGGGCTCGACTTGCCGCCGAACTCGGCTATGCCGACCAGGCCCACTTCACCCGCGACTTCACCGCCATGATCGGCGAGCCGCCCACCCGGTACGCGCAGCGATACCCCACCCGGCCCAGACCTTCGAGTCAGCACCCGCCGTCAGGCACGAGCCGAGAATTCGCTACCGGCAGGTCCTGAACTCCCGCTCGGACGAGGCATCCTTGCAGCTGGCCGGGTGACTCTCGCCAGGTGGCGTGCGCTACCAGTGCGGCTGCTTCTCAGCTGGCCTCGACCACCCGGAACCATCCGGGCAGCGTCACTCGACCGCGATCACCGACGAACGGCCCGAGCGCGGGAAGCAAGGCCTGCTCGGCGGCCGCCTGGCCGGAATGCTGGATCGCCAACGTCGTGGCCCCGGCGCTCAAAAGGCGTGGATCGCGGCCTCGACGTCTGGGAACTCGACCGTCCCGTCAACGGTGGCATCGCTGCGAGTTCTCAGGTCGGCGACGGCCAGAACCTCATCGAGCTTTCCGGTCGCGGACAGGGCGTACATTCCGCTGAGTTTGAGGCTCGGCACCGCGCTCGCCGGCAACAAGTCGGTCAGCGACGCGAAAACCTGCGGGATCTCGGACTCGGCCAGCCGGGTCGGGATCACCACCCAGACCTGTCCACGTGTCACCCGCCGCGCCTCACGCAGGGCTCCGGCGTGGTCGTCGGCGAACTGGAAGGTGCTGAAGCCGGTGACCACGTCGAAGGCGTGGTCGGGCCAGGGCAGCGCCTCGAAGTCGCCGACGCGTACGTCCGCCTCGGGTACACCGCTGACCGCGATCTGGACCAGCCCGTCGGCCGCGTCGATGCCTGCCACACTTGCTCCCCAGTTGGCGGCCAGGCGCAGGAACCGTCCGGCGCCGCATCCGCAGTCAAGGACACTCGTCCCTGATCGGATGCCGGCCTTGTTCAGTACGTGCTCGTACACACGTGCTCCCCAGCCCTCAGATCCTTCCCAGCTGTCTGCCCAGACGCGTGCGCGAGCGCCGAACAGGGGACCCCACCGCTGCCCGCCACCTTGATGTCGCTGCTGCATGCCCGCTACGTTGCGCCGCGTCACGTGCCGATGGATAGGACCAAAACCGCTCTAGACCGCCGAACTCGCCGGCCTGACACTGCAGGCATGCGGACTTACGGGCAGTACTGCCCGATCGCTCGGGCGGCAGAGATCTTCGCCGAACGCTGGACCCCACTCATCGTGCGGAACATCCACGCGGGCTGTGGCACCTACAGCGAAATCCTCGGAGGGGCACCGGGGCTGTCGCACACGGTGCTGACGCAGCGACTGCGCCACCTCACACGGGCCGGCATCATCCAGGTGCAACCGAGGACATCCGGTTCCGGAGCTGGCTACCGGCTCACCGACGCTGGCCGCGATCTCTGGCCGGTCCTCTCAGCGCTCGGCGCCTGGGGCGAGCAATGGGTCGAACTGCGCGATGAGCACACCAATCCACGATTCCTCCTGTGGACCTGGTCAACGGTCTACTTCGCGCACCCCAACCTTCCCGATCGTCGAGTCGTGGTCCGGTTCGAGCTCACGGACCAGCCAGCCGAGGACCGCAGAATCTGGCTGATCGTCAACCCCACGCACGCCGAGGTGTGTACCAAGGCCCCAGGGTTCGACGACGACCTCGTCGTCGAGACCAGCGCCATCACACTGACCCGGTGGCACACAAACCAGATCGAATGGGCCGACGCCGTCCGAGCCCAGAAGATCAACATCACTGGTTCCCGAGCACTCGCGCAGATGCTGCCCACCTGGAACCTCCGCGCCTCCCCACCCTCGAGCGACGGACCCCCTGGGCGTTCGACCAGAGGGCCTGCAGAGGCGACGCCCCTTCGCGGGCCGCGGTGATCGAGTGACCGGCGGTGAGACGCGAGACGGGGTGTCAATGAGCAACCTCGACGAGCCGCTGTTCGAGGGGGCCGGAGCGACCAAGCGAGATCTGGTGGACTACCTGGACGCGGTTGCCGATCGGATCATCAGAGAGTTGGCGGATCGCCCGCTGTCGGTGGTGCGGGTGCTGCGGGGTCGGCCGTCCTTCATGCAGAAGAACGTGCCGAAGTACACACCGCCGTGGGTGCGGACGGTGCAGGTTTGGGCGGAGGCGTCCAAGCGCGAGGTGTCCTACGCGCTGTGCAACGACCGTCGCACGTTGCTGTGGTTGGCGAATCAGCGTTCGGTGGAGTACCACCCGACGCTGGTGCTGGCCGATCGACGGGACCGTCCGACGTATCTGGTGCTCGATCTGGATCCACCGGCAGCGGACGGGTTCTCCTCGGCGGTGGCCGCCGCGCACCTGGTACGTCAGGCGCTGGCCGATGCCGATCTGGTCGGTGCGGTAAAGACCAGCGGGGCGAAGGGCGTTCACGTGTTCGTGCCGGTCAGCGCTGAAGTGACGGGTGAGGAGGTGGCCGCGGCCACGCGTGCCATTGCAGCGCGGGCCGAGCGTCTGGACCCGGGGCTGGCCACCACGGCGTACATCCGCGAGGACCGCGAGGGCAAGGTGTTCCTCGACTCGACCCGGTCTGGCGGGGCGACGGTTGTGGCGGCCTACAGCCCACGCATTCGGCCAGGAACGCCGGTGTCGTTCCCGGTGGCGTGGGACAACCTCGATCGGGTCGCGCCCGCTGACTTCACCGTGCACACCGCGGCCCGGCTGCTCGCCGATGCCGATCCTTGGGCGGACCGGATGCCCGAGCCGCAGCGGCCCAGCTCCGAGCTGATCGAGGAGGGCCGGGCGATCCCGATCGCCAGGGTGCAGGCGATGCACGAAGGCAAGCGGCGCGCCCGCGCCCGCCGCGGCTGACCACCTGACTGGACGTCTCGAACTGCCCGTCCATGCCGACACGGCTTGGCCTCACCTCAGCATCAGACCGCTTCGTCGTCCGGGTCGGCCGGCACCCCGCTGTCCGGGTGGTAGACGTGGATGCCGACCGTCCGGGTCAGTGTCGCCGGATCCCGCCGCTCGGTGTCGAGTGCCTGCCGCATAGCCGACAGCTGTGAACGCAGGTGGTCGTCGGGTGCGCCGTACCAGGCGGTGTTCCATGCGTCGGCGTGCCGAGCGGTGAGTCGCAGCATCCGCGGACCCTCGGCGGCCACCAGGATCGGGACCCGACGCGCTGGCGGCGGGACGAGCGCCGTGGCGCGAAGATCGTGGTAGCGGCCGTCCACGGTGACTGTGTCGCCCTGGAGCAAGCCGACAATGATCGGTAGCGCCTCTGCAAACCTGTCCACCAGATGGTCAGCGGCAAAGCCGAACGCGGCCAGCTCCGGATCATGCCAGCCGGCGCCCAATCCGAGCACAAGGCGGCCAGCACTGATGTCCTCGGCGGTGGCGGCCATCTTCGCGACGAGTCCGGGGTTGCGGAACGGGCTGCACAGCACCAGGGTGCCCACCTGGATTCGGGAGGTGACCGCGGCAACCGCGGAGACAGTGGTCCATGCCTCGTGCATGCCCTCGCGTCGGCCGCTGGACGTCTGGCAAAAGAAGTGGTCGAACATCCATACCGAGTCAAGACCACGGTCCTCCGCCGCGGCTGCGAATGATCGGACCGAGAGCCAGCCGGGCGTGCTCCCCGGACCGGAGACCTCAGCGGCGGGCAGGACGGCCCCGATCTGCACCCGGACAGCGTAGCGACGACGCCAGAGCAGCTCAGCCAGCCGGGTCGAGGAGGGCGGCCGAGGTGACGCGGTGCAGGGCGAACGTCCGCGGCGCGCCGGCGGTCAAGTCGTAGGCCTGCAGGAAGCCGCCGCTGAGCGAGACCACATCGACGATGCGCTGGGTGGCCGAGCCGTCGGCGTCGACGTAGCCGAGCCAGACCTGCCGGTCCTCGGCCATCGCCAGCTGCAGCAACTCCAGGGTCGCCGCCGTCGTCACGCCGGGTATCCGGGTGCCGACCGGCATCCGGTGGGCGTTGCGGGCGGCCCGGTCACCGGCCCGGATCTTGCGGACCGCCTCGACCAGCTGCTCGTGCGACGGGAGCGACGCGCCGGAGCGAGGACGCTGCGCACGACCGGCCAGCCGCTTCGCGTCCGGCCGGTGCAGCACGACCGCACCCTCCGGATCCTCGGCCACCGGTGCGTAACCGGCGCCTCGCAGCACGTCGAGCAGCGTCTTCACCGCTGCGCCGGCCGCGAGCACCGTTGGCGCGATCCGGCGCAGCCGCAGGGCGGCGGTACGCCGATCCGCCACCAGTTCGGCGATCAGCGCCTCGTCGTCACAGCGCAGGTACGCCGTGGCGGTGCCGGCCCGGAGCCGGCCATGCCGGCGCGCGACGTCCTCGACGAGATAGCTGAGCGCCTGGGGGACCGAGGTGCGCGATCGAGTGGCGAACAGCTCCTGCAGTTCGGCTGCGGTCCGGCCGCTGTCCAGCGCTCGGCGTACGGTCCGCTCGTCGATCCGGTAGACCGTCGCGCCGCCGGATGACTCGACGTCCGCGACGGCCGCGATCTCGCGGGCGAGAGCGGGCTCCAGCGGGCCAGGTGCGACCACCGTGAGATCGGCCTGGATCAGCACATGGTCGACCGGCTCCGGCAGGAACCCGGCGAGTACGGCGCCCGCGTCCCCGCCGCTGAGAACCGCGCCGCCGGCACTGCTCACCGCGCCCCGGCCGAGCAGGCCCAGCTGCTCGCCCTCCGCGAGCGCGGCGCCGACGAGTTCGAGTCGTTGGACAAAGGCCCGACGCGGCCAGCGCCAAGCCAGCTGCTCCACAACAGCATCGGCACTCAACGAGGAACCCGGAGGAAGTTCAGCGAGCAGGTCCAGGACGCGTCGCCGTACCGTCGTCGCCCACGACCGGTTCACGTCGTAAGACAGGACGTTGATGGACTTGTCGCGGTCGTCTTTCTTGCCGACCAGACCGGGCCAGGTGGTCGTCTCCACCCAGGCGGAGGCGAGCTGCGCCCACCGTTGCTCCGGCGCCCGCGCCAGCCAGACGTCGAATGCCCGGGTGGGCAGCCAATGCGAATCCGGGCCGGGTGAGTGGTCGAGCAGGCCGGCCGCCCCGCACACCTCCAGGTACACCGCGGTCTGTTGCACGTCGAGGTCCAGTGCCTTGGCGAGCCGGCGCAGTTCGCGGATCCCGAGACCGCCGGAGCGAAGGACCGGCGTCCCGTCGATGCCGAGCATTTCCAAGAGCTGTTCGACCTGCCGCAGGACCGTCAGGACTTGACCTGCCGCTGTCTTGTTCACAGTGGACTGTCCGACGTCCTGCGATCGGAGCGGGGGCGGCGACAGCACACTCGGCCCCAACGGATGCGACCCGCGCAGAGCCAACCCCACCTCACGGGGCAGTTCGACGGTCTCCGGACCGACGGCGACCAGCAGCCCGTGGCCGAGCAGGCGGCGTACCGGCGTCGTCGCCTCCGACACGACGACGGGCCGTTGCGCGCCCGGGAGCTGACCGAGCGGTGGACCGGCGTCGAGTTGGGCGAGGGCGGCGCGTTCGCTGTCACCGCACGTGCCCAGCAGAACGCGAACCCGGCCGGGATCGGCGTACACCCGGGCGATGCTGTCGGTCGCACCGGGCTGTCGCTGTTCGGGCAGCCCCAACGCGCCGAGCACCGGCGCCACCTGCGCGTCGGTCAGCGCGGCCACCAGTGTGGCGACCGGGCGGCCGAGCCCGGCCGGGTACGGCGAGGAGAGGTCGCGCACGCTGCCGACGACGTGCACCGCGTCGTCCTCGCCCCACACGACCGCGAGGTCGCGCAGGCGGTTCAACGCAGAGCGGATGACCTCGTCCGGCACGTCGGCGTCGAGCAGCTCTCGCAGTTCGGCGTACGACGAGGTGCCCATCGACAGCAACAGCCCCTCAAGCACCTGTAGTGAAAAGGCGTCGAGGTCCTCCAGTGCCCGGCCGACCGACACCCGCACGCCAATCCGGCTGGCCAACACGCCCACGTCCGCTGGCACCGGTACTGCCAGGTCGGGGCGGGCCCGGAGCAGGCCGGCCAGCCACTCGTCGGAGCGCGTGCGCAGCCAGTCGGACAGGCTGCGCGGCCGGGTCGAGGACATCCAGACAACGCTACCCGGCGGCTCGGACCGGTGCCCGGGGGCGAAGTCCTACTGTTGCCAGGTGGCCGGCGAACGGGTGGCGTGGGACTACGAAACGTCCCGGCAGGCGTGGCGCTCGTACCGCACGGCGGGGCTGCGGTGGCTCGGCGCCGGCCTGATCTGCGCGGCTTTGGTCGTCGCCGTCGCACAGTTCCTGGTAGCTCGCTCGCAGAGCCTGCTGGAGAAGGGGGCAGCGACCACCGGCACGGTCCGGTCCGCCGATGCGCAGACCGTGACCTTCGACTACGACGCCGGCGGTGAGTCCTTCACCGGCACGCTGGACGTGGTCTCCGGCCGGGAGTACGCAGCGGGCGAGGAGGTGGAGGTGCGCTACGACCGGGAGGACCCGGGTACCGCCCGGTTGCTCGAGGAGCCACATCGCCTCCGCGGCGTTGGACTGGCGCTGGTGGTACTCAGTCTGGTCACGGCCGGTGCCGTGCCGATCGGGATCGGGGTTCTGCTGCGGGCGAGGGCCTGGGGCGGGGCAATGCGACATGAGCCCTGGACGTTGGCCCGGCTGCGGATGCGCGGCGCTCGTGTCGTCCTGCTGCCGAGCGACAGCGGTGTGGCAGTCCACGCCCGGATGCTGTCGACGACCCGGTGGCGGACCAAGGCGGTGCTGGGCATGGACGGAGAGGAGCTGTGGATGCTGCCGGTCGGGACACGCGACCTGGTGGTGACCGCGGACGGCACCGGCACCCTGTACGGCCTGCGGCGCAAGGACTGCTGAGGCGGGCGGCGGCCCCCGCCCTTGCTGGCATCTGTCCGGCTCGCCCGGCATCATTGCCGTAGGCGAGGCTCAGGAGGGCGCAGATGGCGAGCAGGGCACGCACGCGGAAGATCAAACTGGTCGAGCCGACGTGGTTCGGCAGCGAGGACGGCGGTCCACCGCTGACCGAGCTGCTCGCGGAGAACCAGGGTGCGCTCTCGCCGTTCGGGGAGGACGCGACGTTCCCCCTACCTACCAGCGAACTGACCTACCAACATCCCACCGCGAAGCCGAACCGGGCGGAGAACAACTGACCATGGCGGCGCCGTCGTACGCCTCCGGCATCTCCGCCGTTCCGCTGCTGGGGGAGACGATCGGGCAGAACTTCGACCGCGCCGTCGCGACGTACCCCGACCGGGAGGCACTGGTCGAGTGCACGACCGGCCGGCGGTGGACCTACGCCGGGCTGTCCGCCGAGGTCGAGTCCTGCGCACTGGGTCTGCGCGAGGCCGGGGTGGCCAAGGGTGACCGGGTGGGTATCTGGTCGCCGAACAACGCCGAGTGGGTGTTCTGCCAGTACGCGACTGCCCGGCTCGGCGCGATCCTGGTCAACATCAACCCGGCGTACCGGACGCACGAACTCGGCTACGTCCTGAAACAGGCCGGGATCTCCGTGCTCGTCGCCGCAGCGTCGTTCAAGACCAGTGACTACGGCGCGATGATCGAGGAGGTTCGCGGCGGCTGCCCGGACCTGCACGCGGTCTACCTGATCGGCTCGCCGGAGTGGGACGAGCTGATGGGCGCCTCGGGAACGCTTCCGAAAGCCGAGCTGTCCGCCGACGACCCGATCAACATTCAGTACACCTCCGGTACGACGGGCTTCCCGAAGGGCGCGACTCTCAGCCACCACAACATCCTGAACAACGGCTTCATGGTCGGCGAGCTCGTCAACTACTCCGAGGCGGACCGGGTGTGCATCCCGGTGCCCTTCTATCACTGCTTCGGCATGGTGATGGGCAACCTGGCCTGCACCAGCCACGGCGCGTGCATGGTGATCCCCGCTCCGGCCTTCGATCCGGTCGCAACGCTCACGGCGGTAGCGGCGGAGAAGTGCACGTCGCTGTACGGCGTACCGACGATGTTCATCGCCGAGCTGGGAGTTGCGGATTTCGCGTCGTACGACCTTGGATCGCTTCGGACCGGAATCATGGCCGGCTCGCCGTGCCCCGTCGAGGTGATGAAGCGGGTCATCGCCGACATGAGGATGGCCGAGGTCGCCATCTGCTACGGCATGACGGAAACGTCACCGGTGTCCACGCAGACCCGCGACGACGACGACCTGGAACGGCGGGTGTCCTCCGTGGGGACCGTGCATCCGCACCTGGAGGTCAAGGTCGTCGACCCGGCCACCGGGCTGACCGTGCCGCGAGGTGAGGCGGGGGAGTTCTGCACCCGCGGGTACTCGGTGATGCTCGGCTACTGGAACGAGAAGGACAAGACCGCCGAGGTCATCGACCAGGCCCGCTGGATGCACACCGGCGACCTGGCGACGATGGACGAGGCGGGCTACCTCAACATCGTCGGTCGGATCAAGGATCTGGTCATCCGCGGTGGGGAGAACGTCTACCCGCGCGAGGTGGAGGAGTTCCTCTACACCCACCCGGACATCGTTGATGCCCAGGTCATCGGCGTACCGGATGAGAAGTACGGGGAGGAGCTGATGGTCTGGGTCAAGCTCCGCGACGGCGCCGACGAGCTGACCATCGAAAGGCTGCGGGAGTACTGCTCGGGGAAGCTCGCGCAGTACAAGGTGCCCCGATACCTCAAGCTGGTCTCGGAGTTCCCGATGACGGTCACCGGCAAGATCCGCAAGGTGGAGATGCGCGAGGTCTCCGTCGAGGAACTCGGGCTGCAGCAGGCTGCCGCCGTCCGCAACGCCTAGTTGGCCGGGCTTGGGCCCGGTCCGCGTGGGTCCGGCGACAACGGATGCGGATGTGGTCGCTATTTGGCCGAATCCGCATCCGATAACCCCGAAAGTCAACGTCATGCGCGCGAGCTGGCCGTCCGGCGCAGCCAGTACAGACCGACCAGTGGCAGCACCAGCGGGATGAACAGGTAGCCGCGGCCGTAGTCAGACCACACCGTCTCGTCGGGGAACGCCGCCGGGTCGAGCACGCTCAACGCTCCAATGACGAGTACGCCGATCAGCTCGAAGGCCACCGCGGCCGTGGCCACTCCGCGGGCGCTGCGGGCCAGCGCGACCGTCGCTACGACGTAGACGACTGCGGACAGCGCCGAAAGCAGATAGGCCAGCGGCGCCTCGCCGAACCGGGTCGCGAGCTGTACGCCGGCGCGGGCGGTCGCGGCGAGCGCGAACGTCGCGTACACCGCGACAAGCAGCCGGCCGAAGCCGGTGTTCGTGGGTTCAGCCACCGGTCATGTCCCAGAGCTGGACCATCCTGACGATCATGACGCTGAGCGTGAGGCAGCCGACGGCGAGCACGCCGTTGCCCCACCGCCCCGGCTCAGCCCGCGCCCATGCGATCGCCGCCGGGAGAACGAACACGCTGAAGAACAGATAGCCGATGAACGTGCCCTGTTCTGCTGGGGTCTCGCCGCCGACGAGCAGCACGCCCGCGATGACGGCTTGCAACAGGACGACAGCAGCAACAACGACGCCGGCCGCAGTGAGCCAGCGCGGGGTGGGTCGACGCAGGTAGGACAGCAGGCCGGTGGCCGCGGCGAGAACCAGCGCGGCGCCGATGAGCGTGTTGGCGACGGCGTCGAGCACCTGTCGAACGTATCGCTGCCTACTGCTTGCGCCGCTCGCGCCATGCCTCGACGACAGCGTCGACGTCCATCGGCGCGAGCCGCAGCGGCGGTCCTGCGCTCGGCGTGCGGATCTCGGCGCGGATGCGGTCGTTCAGCTCGGCGACGATGCGGCGTACCGCGGGTTCCCGTCGCTCCTTGGCGACGCGGGTCAGGATGTCCTCGACCTCCTTGCGGATCTGCAGCGAGGTCGGCAGCGCCATGGTCAGTTTCTCGCGGGCCATGTACTGCTTGAGCCACCACAACTCGTCATCAGGCTGGCCCTTGCCCGGAATCGGCTTGCCGGCACCGGGAAGGTTGTCGAACTCGCCACGCTCCTGCGCTTCCCTGATCTGCCGGTCGACCCAGGTCTCGACACTCATGCCCCAGGGTTTGCGCTCAGTCACCCGGCAAGTATTCCCTGGCTGCGATGAGGGACGCTGAGGCGGTGGGTGCGACTGACCTCCCGACCGCATCGGCTCGGTACGACGGCCACGCCGACTGGTATGACGCCTGGGCGCAGACCGCCGGTGCCGTCGCTGCCGCACGAGTCGCGCTCGAGGAGTTGCTGCCGGCCGGCTCGGGGCCGGCGCTCGACCTTGGCTGCGGCACGGGGTTGCACGCCGACGTGGTGCGACGCCGCGGCTACGCCGTGCTGGGCGTTGATTACAGCGCCGATCAGCTGCGCCTGGCGTGCTCCCGGCTGCCCGTCCTGCGTGCGGATGCCCGCACCCTGCCGTTCCCGGACGGCTCGTTTGTGCTCGTCTACTCGATGCTCACCCATACCGACCTGGACCGGTTCGACCGGCTGGTCGCAGAGGGCCTCCGGGTGCTCGCGTCGGGAGGCGTCTTCGTCTATGTCGGCGTGCACCCGTGCTTCGTCGGGCCCTTTGTGGAGCGGCAGGACGACGCACTGCGGCTGCACCGAGGATATCGGGCGCAGGGCTGGCAGCCGCGCACGGCGTTCACCGGTACCGCGGTCCGTCACCGCGTTGGCGTACACCACCTGCAGCTGGAGTCTCTGCTGGGCGCGATGCTGCACCCCGGGACCCGGCTGGAGGCGATTGTCGAGCGTGGCGAGGGGCAGTTGCCCGAGGTTCTCGGCGTCCGGCTGTCCTGTGGATAGCCGGAGCAGGCGACCGGAGGACTCGGGCACGCTGCTGACATGTCTCAGCGGAGGGAGCACCATGTCTGTCGTGACCGTGATGCCGCGTGAGGGGGACTGGACGGTCGACGACATCGACCTGCTCCCGGACGACGGGCTGCAGTACGAGCTCATCGACGGGATCCTCGTCGTGAGTCCGGCCCCGGTGCCGCGGCATCAAAGGGTGGTCGTGCGGCTGCTCGTCCAGTTGGACCTCGCCTGCCCACCGGAGCTGGAGGTCCTGGTGTCGCCCATTGACTTCCGGCCGGACAAGACCACGTCGGTCCAGCCGGATGTCGTCGTCGTGCGACGGGACGCAGTCGGGGAGACGAACATCGTGATTGCGCCGCTGCTCGCCGTCGAGGTGCTGTCGCCGAGCACCCGCCGCAAGGACCTCGTCTTGAAACACTCGGTGTACGCCGACGCGGGCGTCGAGTCCTACTGGACCGTTGACCCGAAGATGCCGTCGATCGTCTGTTGGAATCTCATAGCCGGCCGGTACGTCGAGGTGGGGCGGGCGCACGGTGCGGACACTGTTTCGGTTACCCGCCCGTACCCGGTGACCGTCTGTCCGCAGAATCTGAGCTCCGGGTAGCTCGGTGGAACCGGCCCGGCCCCGTCTGCGTCGATGTGCCGTGCGTCCGTCCGCCGTACTACCGGCAGTTGTCGCCATCGCCCTCGCCCTCGGCGGCTGTGCTCGGACGACTCCCCCCGCAGTCGCTCCGGCCGATGCGCCGGCGGCAGCCGGGCCGACTCTGGATCGAACCGAGTGGCAGCTGGTCGAGATGACGGTGGCCGGTGCGACCACGCAGGTGACGCCCGAACTCGACGCGGTGCTCCGCTTCGACGGCGAGGGCGGCTTCTCCGCGCTCGCCTGCAATGAATTGGGTGGCACTGCGGACGTCAGCGACAACAGCCTCGTTCTCAGCGAGATCTTCACGACGGACATGGACTGCAGTGCGCAACCCGGCGGCGAGATCGACGATGCGCTGGGAGGGTTGGCCGGCGCCGCGGTCCGATGGAGCATCGCCGGCGAGCAACTGCGACTGACCGGAACCGACGGCACGTCGTTGACCTACCGAGTCCGTGCATCGATCTACCCGCACGCCTCGGCGCGGGAGGTGGTCAGCGGCGAGCGGTCGGGGTTCCAGTACCGACTGGCGGTGGACGGTTCCGGTGACGACATCGGCCTCCACCTCGACTGGCGGGAGGGGGCCGGCCGGCGGTGGGGCACGCAGGGCCACGGCGCGCCCGCTGCCACTGAGCCGCCGCTATGCACGCTGATCTGGGCGGAAATGGCGGCCGAGGTCTTCGTCGGGGGCTTCGTCCCGGCTGAGACGGTCCGCGTCACACATCGATCCGAGGCCGGGGCGCCCGAGGTCGACCTACCCGTGTACTCCCTCGACGGCTCGGGCTGGAAGGTGGCCGTCGGGTTCGTGCCAGCACATTCGCCGGACAGCCAGCTCGTCGGCTACGACGACGCCGGGGGGGTAACCGCCGAGTGGGGCTGACTGCGAAACGCCGGGGCAAGAGCAAGCGGCGTGTCGCCCCACGCGGCCCGAGTAGCCCCGAGTGCCTCGTCCGCGAGCCGGGTCAGCGCCGGAAGCTTCGGGGTGTCGCGCCGGACGGCACCGTCGAGGCGGTGCTGGATCATCGCTCGCCGTGACGGCACCAGCCCGTGCAGGCGCGGGTCCTCCGGTGGCAGGTCGGCGCCGAGCGCTCGGTCGAGGAACCAGCTGACCGACAGCAACGCCCACGCCGTGGACGCGACGTCCAGCGCCGCATCGAAGACAGCTGAGTCCACAACCGGGAACGCCGCCCGCGCGCCGGCCCGCCACCGCGCCAGGGCCGGATCGGTGACGTCGGCCGGCAACCGCCAGGAACACCAGCACGACGGCCACGGCACCCGCAGGTAGGCCACGTCCCACGCGACGTGGCGGACCTCGGCACCCTCGAAGTCCAGCAGTACCAGGCCTTTGCTGGTGCGGATGTTGTTGTCCGGACAGGCGTCGGTGGGTGAGAGGGCAGTGGCATCGGCGCCGAGCATCGCCCCTGCCTCACGCAGCTCGTGCAACGCCACCGGGCTGGGCCGCACGCCGAGTTCCGGGAGCAACCGCTGCAGCGTCGCCGCGGCCGTGTCGAGCAGGTTCGACGTCGTCTCCACGTCGACCGGCAGATCTCCCGCGTGAACGGCCAGTGCGTCGGCGTACGCCGGAGCTGAGGCGACGGTGCTGCGGTGGACGGTGGCCAGCGCTTCCGCCCAATCACCGAGCGCTTCGGCCGCCGCCTCTGGATCCGCGCCGAGGAGCGCATCGGCCAGGTTCGGTCCGTCGCCGAGGTCGGCGGTGACGACGAACGGCGGCTCGCTGCCGACCCCGAGCAGGTCCGCCGCCCTGGCGCCGCGCCCGCGCAACACCGCCAACGCAGCGGCCTCCCGAACCCAGCCCTCACCGGCCCGGTTCGGAGCGAACGCCTTGACCACAACTGTTCCCGGGCCACCGTCCACCGCGGCTCGGATCACGACCGTGCGTTGGCTGCCCCGAAGGGGTGCCCCGACCGGCCGCAGGGAGCGGGCCCCGATAGCCTCCGCGGCGGCCTCGAGGACGGCTCGAGAATCGGCACCGGTCATGACCGGATCTTTTCGCAACGTGCTATCACGGCGAAACAGTCGTCGCAGCAGTGGATCGGGTGCACGTACCCTGGCGGCCGTGGCTGACGGTGCTCGGCAACGGCGGGTCGCCGCCCTGATCGAAGACCTCGGCGGGCTCGATGCCGTGCTGGTGGCATTCTCCGGCGGTGCGGACTCGGCATTCCTCCTCGCTGCCGCCGCCCGGACACTGGGCGTGGACCGCGTCACGGCGGCAACCGCGGTCTCGCCGAGCCTGCCGGCGACCGAACTCGAGCATGCCCGCGAGTTTGCCCACAGCCTCGGCGTACGCCATCTCACGCCGCGGACGGAGGAGATGAGCCGAGCGGGATACCGGGCCAACGGCGGCGATCGCTGCTACTTCTGCAAGGCCGAACTGCTCGACACCCTCGCGCCGATCGCCGCGCCGCTGGGTGCTGTCGTCCTCACCGGCACGAACGCCGACGACGCCATCGCCGGGTTCCGGCCGGGCATCCGGGCGGCGGCCGAGCGCGGGGCGCGGGCACCGCTGCGAGACGCCGGCCTGACCAAGCGGCAGATTCGGGAAACCTCACGCGAATGGGGTCTGCGTACGTGGGACAGGCCGGCCGCTGCGTGCCTGTCCAGCCGGATCGCGTACGGGTTGCAGATCACGTCGCAGCGACTGGCCCGCGTCGAGCGAGCAGAGGCGGCGCTGCGAACCGCCTTGACCACCGATGGTCATCGGGTGGGCGACCTACGGGTGCGCGACCTCGGGCAGGGGACGGCTCGGATCGAGGTCGGCGCTGAGCTGGTCGGCGTACTGAGGGCCCGGGCGAATCTGCTGGCCGGGTTCGACACCGTGCAAGTGCGCGAGTTCCGATCCGGTTCCATGAATGACGCCCTGGAGGTCCCCGCCAGCTTTCCAGTGGGGACCGCGGCCAATAAGGACTAAAATGGACAAGAGGCACCTCGCGCGTGCGCGATGGTGCCTTGTTCGTGGCGTACCCCTATGTGAGGACAACTCCTGTGCCCAGCGGCAAGGTCAAGTGGTTCAGTGCGGAGAAGGGCTTCGGCTTCCTGTCCCGTGAGGACGGTGGCGACGTGTTCGTGCACCGTGACGCGCTGCCCGCTGGAACGACCGAGCTCAAGCCGGGTCAGCGGGTCGAGTTCGGGGTCGCCGAAGGCCGTCGCGGCGAGCAGGCGCTGTCGGTGCGGGTGCTCGACGCGTTGCCCTCCGTTGTGCAGGCGACGGCCGCAGCGCAGCGCAAGGACGCCGACGACATGGTCGTCATCGTCGAGGACGTCATCAAGCTGCTCGACGGCGTCTCCAACACGTTGCGCCGTGGTCGTTATCCGGATCGGCAGGATGCTCGAAAGGTGGCCGCCGTGCTGCGGGCGGTCGCCGGCGACCTGGAGGCGTGAGCCGACTGTCCCGCCGGCTCATGAAGTTCAGCGCTCCCTGAGCAGGCCGATCGGCCAGGCGCCGGACAGTCCTTCGCAGTCTGACCCGGCGTCCTGCACCACGATCAGGAAGTACGCCGGGGGCCTCGCGTCGGATGTCGTGAGTTCGTCGAAGACCGTCAGGTTGCCCACCGGGACCTGACCGATCTGCTCCGCCAGCTCGTCGTCGAAGATCTGGATCTGCCAGCCCGATTCGGACAGCTCCTCGGACACTTCGATCCTGATCGGCTCACCCGGACCGACGCGGAGCACGGGTGGCCGGTCAGCCTCGGGGTAGAGCTGCGGCTCGCCGTCGAGGCAGAGCTGCGTCGGTGCGAGTTCCCGGCTCTGCGCGCCCACCGTCACCGTCACCGTCGGCGGCGCGGCCGAGCAGCCGCCAACCAGCGCGGCCATAACGGCCACCGCTGCCCACTTTGCCTGTCGGCTGGCCGCTGCAGCTGCCGATATGTCCACTTTGCGGGGCCACCGCACAGGCAAAGTGGGAGGGACGGGACGCCGCAGGCGTGGCGTAGGCGGGCTCACGCGACGTGGCCGGGGGGTGCCGGAACCTTTCCGCGCCGCTTGCGGCTGCTGATCACGTTGAGCGTGGTGGCAGTGACGATCAACGCGGCCGCAACGGTGAACGCAATCCAGCCGATCAGCGGCAGCGAGATGGCCACCGCCCCACCGAACACCCAGGTGATCTGCAGGAGCGTCTCCGAGCGCGCGAATGCCGAGGAGCGCAGTGACTCCGGGACGTCGCGTTGGATGATCGCATCCAGTCCGTGCTTGCCGAGCGCGTTGGTGACGCCGGCGGCCAGCGCGACCGCGACCATCGTCCCGAGGGAGAACGCGAACGCGGCGATCAGGCACGCCACCGCGGCGATCCCGGTCATCACGAGTACGACGACGTCCGGGTTGCTCACCCGTGCCCGGGCCCCGATGGCGGTACCGGTGAAGCTACCCAGACCGGCCGCGCCGGCGATCGCGCCGAGCGCGAGGGTGCCTTCGACGCCGCCGATCGTGCCCTGCATGAAGAACGGAGAGAAGATCGTCAGGAAGCCGGTCAGTCCCCGCAGCGTGGCCACCCCACGCAGCGCGGTGACGACGCGGATACCCAGCGAGCGCCGCCCCCGTCCGGTCAGCACACCGGTCGGCCCGGGGATCAACACCGAAGCGGGCAGCTCGCCTTCGGAGTGGTCCACGTGCGTGGGCAGCCGCAGCGCGACGATTCCGGCGGCTGTGAACACGACCACGGTGAGTCCAAGTTCCCAGCTGAACCCCAGCAGCGCGGCAACGCCGGCTCCGATGCCGGCGAACACCCCGCCGGTGATGATTCCGAAGATCGACAGCCTCGCGTTCGCCGTCACCAGCGTCATGTCGCCGGGCAGCACCCGCGGCACGACGGCACCCCGCAGTACGCCGTACGACTTGGACAGCACCAGCGCACCGAACGCGGCCGGATACAACGCGAAGTTGTCGTAGTTGGAGGCCATGATCCAGGCGAGGACCGCACGGCCCCCCATCGTCGCGGCCAACGCCCAGCGGCGACCGCGCTGCAGCCGGTCCAGCGCGGGGCCGATGATCGGGGCGACGACCGCGAACGGCGCCATGGTCACCAGCAGGTAGAGCGCGACGTTCGAGCGTTGCTCGCCGGCGGCCGCCGCGAAGAACAGCGTGCCGGCCAGCGAGACCGCGATCAGGGCGTCGCCGGCAACGTTCAGCGCGTGCGTCCAGATCAGCCCGGTGAGGCCGGAGTCACCGGCCCCGTCCGCGCGACTGGCGGCGTTGACCCGGCGTACGGCGGCGGACGTCAGCTGCCGGGTCCGGATGGCGGCGACCCGGGTCACGGTGATCTTGGAGGGGAGCATGGTGTCGGTTTGCGGGCGGGGCCGGCGCACCGCCCGGCGGCCCTGCGCCGAACCGCCCGGCGGCGGTGGCCTGCCTGCCGGCAGTCCCGGTTGCGGTTGGGTTGCCTCCGGCCCGAGGGACCGCGCGCCGCTGGGGCCGGCGGAACCGGGCGGATTCACGCCAACATCCTGCCTCACGGCACCGACGGTTGTCGGGAGCTCGCCACACCCGCTGCCGCGGCCGGGTGGCGCAGTGACCGGTGCGCGGCCGCGATGAGGGAGGATGATGAGGTGGACGCGACCGTGACCGAGCAGCGGCCTGTCCTGGCGCCCGATCCCGTCCTCGCCGGGGCCGTTGAACTGGCCCGGCGCGCTGCCGTGGAGGACTCCTCGCCAGCTCAGGTCGGTGCCCACCGCGGCTGCGTCGGGCTGGCCCAGCAGGATCCGTCGGTGGCGGTGGCCGTGCATTCCTTCGATTGCACCGCGCCGGCGTATACCGGATGGTGCTGGTCGGTGTCGGTGGCCCGCCTGTACGACGATCCGCGGATCACCGTCGACGAGGTGGTACTCCAACCCGGCGACGGTGCGCTGCTGCCCCCGCCTTGGGTGCCGTGGAGTGAACGGCTGCAGCCC
>Ga0136620_10000065_pt1 | contig 38280 bp, 38 predicted proteins | sample AntDrymUQ4162106_2_FD_104806 | JGI IMG/M metagenome (GOLD analysis project Ga0136620, IMG submission 104806) | Polar desert sand microbial communities from Dry Valleys, Antarctica - metaG UQ416 (21.06) | ecosystem: Environmental > Terrestrial > Soil > Desert | place: Antarctica: Dry Valley... | reverse complement strand
TTGGCCGCAGCGCGGCCCGTCACGACCTCTCGGGCGGCCGGGTTGACGAGGAGATCGAGATAGCGTTGCCGGTAGCGGCTCTCGATCTCGGTCATGCCGTGCCACTTCTCCGGCATCGAACGCAGGCATGGGGCGAGCACGGTGACCCTCGCCACCTTGAGCGAGAGCTCGCCCCTGCGGGTGGTAACCACCTCGCCCTCGGCCCCCACAACATCGCCCACGCTCAGGCGCGCGAAATCCTCCATCGCCTTCTCGCCGAGGATGTCGCGCTGTGCGAAAAGCTGGATGCGACCCGAGGCATCCTCCAGGTCGGCGAACGCCAGCTTTCCGTGGGTGCGAACGGTTCGAAGGCGGCCGGCGATCGAGGCTGCAGCACCCGACTCAACACCCGCGGCCAGCTCCGAGAAGCGCTCCCTCAGCCGGCCCACGCTGGACGTGCGCTCGAACCGATAGGGGTAGGCGTCCGAGCTTTCCGTCACGGTGGGGTTCGGACCGCGTTGAGCTCAAAAATGAGCTTGAGTCCCTGGAGAGTGAGGTGCGGCTCGATTTGTTCGATGCGGTTCGAGTGCTCGATGACGGCTCCGGCGTGTCCCCCGGTGGCGATTACCCGGGCGCTCCCACCGAGCTCCTTGGTAACCTGCTCGACAAGGCCGTCCACCAGGGCCGCGGTGCCGAAGACGATGCCCGATTGGACGGCCGTGACCGTGTTCTTGCCGATGACGTGGGCCGGCGCCACGAGCTCGACCCGGCGGATCTGCGCCGTCGACTGGAACAGGGCCGACGCCGCCGTCTCTATCCCCGGGGCGATCGCCCCCCCCAGATACTCGCCGCGCGCGGAGACCGCGTCGACCGTGATCGCGGTGCCGAAATCGACGATCACGACCGGCTCGCCCGGATATAGCGTGCTCGCCGCCACCGCGTTGACGATGCGGTCCGCCCCCACCTCCCGCGGGTTGTCGGTCGCCACCGCAACGCCGGTCTTAGTACCTGGCTCGACCACGACGGCGGCAAAGCCAAAGTAGCGGAGGGTCATCGACCTCAATTCCTGAGTGGCGCGCGGAACCACCGACGAGATCGCCATTCCGGTGATCTCGTTGTCAAACGACAGTCCCGCCAGCGCCAGGAAGTCTCCGAAGATCAGTGCCAGCTCGTCTGCGGTGCGGGCCTGGTCCGTCGAGATACGCCACTCGTGGGCGAGCTCGTCGCGACGAAAGACCCCCAAGTGGGTCTGGCTGTTGCCGACGTCGACCGCCAGCAGCACGTCAGCCCCTCGCCCGATGCGCTGTCAGATTGTCGATGAGGCGAGCCCCGCCGACCCTGGCCGCCACCACCAGCAATACGGGGCCCTCATCCTTGGGTGCCTTGAACGAGTGAGGGTCCACAGCGCGAGCGTAATCCGGCTCCACCCCCTGCTGCGCGGCGAGGATCTCTTGCATCTCCCTCTCCGCCTCTTCTGGAGTGGCCCCTTGCTCGATGCGCGCGCGCCCGGCCAGCAGTGCCCGGTGAAGAACGGCGGCGTCGGTAAGCTGGGAGCTCGAGAGATAGGCGTTGCGGCTCGACAGGGCGAGGCCGTCCGGTTGCCTGACTGTGGGACACACGGTGATCGACACACCGTAGGAGAGGTCCTCGACGAGGCGGGCGATGATGGCGTTCTGCTGCACATCCTTCTGGCCCAAATAGAGCACGTCCGGGCGCACGATATTGAGAAGCTTGGCGACCACCGTGCACACGCCCTGGAAGTGAGAAGGGCGCGCCCTCCCCTCGACGATCTCGGATAGCCCCGCCACCGTCACCGTCGTGACCCCCGACTCCATCGCCATCTCCTCCGCACTGGGTGCAAACACGACATCGGCGCGCTCCTGCTCGCACACGGCCAGATCCGCGCCCTCGCCTCGCGGGTAGGCAGAGAAGCCCTCGTGAGGCCCGAACTGGAGGGGGTTGACGAAGAGGCTTACGACCACCGCGTCGACCGCCTGCCGGGCCGCCCTCAGCAGCGAGCGGTGGCCGTCGTGAAGCGCTCCCATGGTGGGGACCAGGCCAATGGCACCTGCAGCCCGGTGCGGGGCCAGCTCCGCCCTCACTTCGTCCACGGTCCGCACCACCTTCACGCCGAGTCCAGCAGGGCCCGGATGGAAGACTGCGCGCCTTCGGGCACCCCGCGGATGCGAGTCACTTCTTCTAGAATCAGGACTGCTACGCGCACATAGTCGCCCTTGAGCTCGGGGGCGTGGGCATCGAACGAGGCGAGATGTCGGGCCACCGTCTCCGCTTCGCCGCGCACGAACGGACCGGTCAGCGCGACGCCTCCTCCCTCCAGAGAGTTCGCCAGAGTGCCGGAGACGAGGGGGGCGAGCACCGTTGCGCCCTCCTCCACCCCGATTGACTCGAGCATGGCGACCGCACTCGACATCAGGGCCCGGAGCCCGGCCGAAGTTGTGACTGCGGCAGCGTGCCACAGTGGCCGATGCTCCTCGGCCACCCACACCGGGATGCCCTCGAGCTCGTCGGACACCAGAGAGAACGCCCACCCGCGTGCCCCCTCGGAAGTGGTTACACCCCAGGCCGAGCCGGGCAGCCTTGCCAGCGCCGTGTCCACGTCCGGGAGCGCCTGGACGGGATGGAGTGCGCAGGCATGGGCACCCGCGGCGAGAGCAGCGCGCAGGGGGGCGATGCCCAGCGAGCCGGCGAAATGGCAAATGGTCGCCCCGGGGCGCATACGCTCGGCGACCCCTTCGACAACCTCCTCGATGGCGTCGTCGGAGGTGCCTATCAGCACGATGTCCGAGTCCGGTAGCTCCGTAGAGTGGTCGAAGACGCGTGCGTGGAGCCTTGCCCCCGCCGCGCGGGCGCTGACCTCGGTCCTCGATGCAACACCGCAGATGTCATGCCCCTGCCGGGCAAGCAGCAGGGCGACCGCGGTTCCCACCGAACCGGCACCGATCAACGCTGCACGAAGGCCCGGTGCGCTTCGCCAGTTTCGACTCCCTGCGAGCTCGGGGCCGTCCATCAGCTACCGGTCGCTCCCGCTCGAGTACCGGTTCAGGTCCATGTGGGGCGCAAGCCTAGTGCCCTCATTCGGCGGTGAGGGTTCAGGTCCCCTGTACACCAGAAAGGAGCAGATAGACCAGATGGCGTGCGTTCAACCCAAGGTTCGATAGGGCTCAGGATCGATCTCATGAGAAGACGGGCACCAAGGAGTGCCCTGGGTGCAGGAACAAGGTTGCCCTGTCTTTTCGTCCTATGAGCTATGAGAGCAATCGCACTCGGCCTAGGAATTGCACTGCTGGTGGGAATCGGCGCGACTGCACTGGGAGCGTTCGGAGCACCTCGCGATGTGCTCGCCCTCTTGCCCGGCGGTGTCCGTCCGGCCCTTGCCGAAGACGACCCAGCTGAGATTGGCGTGGATTACCGTTATCGCCTTCCGACGCATTGCGGCGTCGAGTATGCGTTCTTCAGCGGCCGGTGGTGGACGGCTACGCCGCAACTGTATGAGAACGAGGCGAAAGTCAATCCCCCTCCGGGGTGGGATAACCCGACGGAGCCCGGCACGATGCGCCTGGTATCACGAGATGAAGCCTCGTTCGTAGGTGACTCGGGCGACACTGCTCGCTTCGTGCCCGGCCCCTTGGGCGGCCCGGGCACAATCTGCGGGTGAGTTTGCTGCGGGCCCGGCTACAGGCTCGTGGCACCCTCCCCGGCCGGTCCGCCGCCCACAAGGTGGCCGCGCGCGACCGTAGCTTGACCGCATCCAGTCTGCGTCACCCCCGCTTCACAGTCAGCGTGTAGCGACCCCTGTTCGTCACCCACGCGCTGACGTGGAAGTAATGGACCGCGCTTTTCCTGGCGTGGAAGAACACCGTCGCGTCGGACTTGTCGGGTTCGGCCGAGGCGCGCAGCAGCCGGCAGGAGCCTCGCCGGCGGAAACAGCCATTCTCCAGTTGCCAGATCTCCTTGGTCTTCGGCTTCCACACCCACAGATCGAAGTCCGTGCCGCGCGGCCCGTCGAGGGACACCGCGTAACGGCGACCCCGCACCAGCCGCTTCTTGTAAACGTCGTTGACGTCAGAGGGCCAGATGACATGTCCCGAAGCGCGCCGGCGCAGGACCCTGGCGCCCTCGATGCCCCCGTCGTGCCTGGGTGTAGCGCCCTTGGTGGAGCCGGAACGGGCCGCGGCCGCGTTTACCCGGCCGTTGGAGACCGTGAAGTTTCCCCTCCAGGCGCCGCCCGGCAGAGCCCACAGCTTGCGCAAACGACCGTCCCCAGGCCGGTCGGCGGAGTTCAGCAGCGCGTTCTTGATAGAGCGCGCTCCCCACGACGGATGGGATGACTTGACCAGACCTGCCACACCCGCAACGTGCGGCGCCGCCATCGAAGTCCCGTTGAACGTCATGTAGTCCTTGCCAACCCTGGGCGTGGTGCTGAGAACATCGACCCCGGGGGCGGCGAGGTCGACCGAGGTGCGGCCCCAGTTCGTGAAGGCGCATCGATAACGCGCCAGCCTGGTGGCGCAACCCGTGTAGTAGGCGAGGTGATCGCGATGGTTGGAAGCCGCCACGGAGACGATGTTGCGCAGCGTGTAGCTGGCCGGATAGGCGGGCGATCCGCTCGTGACGAGGTCGTTGTCCAGGCTGGCGTTGCCTGCGGCTACGACTGCGAGGATGCCGCGGCGGCCCAACTTCTTGAATGCCGCCCGTTCGAGGGGTGAGTACTGTGGGCTCCCGAAGCTGGCGTTGATGATGTCTGCTCCCTGGGAGCGGGCATAGGCGAGGGCTTCCAGCAGGTTCTTGAGGTTTCCGACCATCACGTCCACGGAGCCGTCGCCGTCGGAGTCGATTGCCTTCATGAATCGCAACACCATCACGGAGCAGCCGGGGCATACCCCGACGACATCGCCCTCGCCTGGGGGGCTGTTGATCTCCGCGGCAATCGTGCCGGCGACGTGAGTGCCGTGGTCAAAGCCGATGATCCGGGTATCGCTGGAAACGAGCGTTCCGTTGTTTCCGGGGAAGTTCCACCCGTTGACGTCGTTGTTGTAGCCGTTGTTGTCGTCGTCTCCGCCCCCCGGCGGATCGTTGTTTACCCACAGGCTCTGGTCCAGGTCGGGGTGAGAGACATCGACGCCGGCGTCGAGCACGGCGATCACCGTCTTGGGGGAGCCCAGGCCCTTCTTCCATGCCTGCACCGCGTCGATATCCGAGTCACTCTGGCCACCGGCCCGGGAGGGGGGAGGATCGGAGACGGGATGAGTCCGGCCTGTGTTGTGCAGACCCCACAGATCGACAAAACGCTCGTCCGAGGGCATGACCTGGTTGGAATAGATGAGCTTGTTGGGCTCGGCTTGCACGCCCTTGTTCTCGAGCTTCCCCAGGGCGGCCTCCACCGGCATCCCGTCGGAAAGCTTCAGCACCTGTACTCCGAAGGCGGGGATAGACGCCTTGATGCGCGCTCCGGGCAGGCCCACTGCAGCGGTTCTAGCCGAGGGACTCAGTCGGGCGAGTCGCGGCGCCATTCTCACGAGAACCTCGCCCGGAACCCACGAGCCCCGCGACGCTCCAAGATCGGGTTTGACGAGGGCAGGCGCCCAGCCGGGCGCCCGGGCCACTCCCGCTCTCCCCACCGGCTCTGCCCCGGTTCGGCCCACGCTCGCCGGCTGGGCGATGAGGGCGGACGGCGTCAGGGCCAAGAGAAGTGCTGCTGCTGCCGTTCTGAGCACGAGAGGCCTCCCGTGGATCTAGATGGGCATTCGTTCAGAGTGCGGCATCCTAGCCAAGGAAAGGGAGGCTTCGGAGCGTCCTCAGAAGGGTTCCATCAGCCTTACCGAGCCCTCGGCTTCATCGAGCCAGCCGTTTAGGCGGTCGCCCCAAGGGTCGGTGATGGCGGGTTCCAGCTCGAGCAGTGGAACCAGCACGAAGGCCCGCTGCGTCATGCGCGGATGGGGGATCTCGAGCTCGTCCTCGGAGATCTTTTCGTCCCCGTACAGCAAGACATCGAGGTCCGCAACTCGCGGCCCCCATCTGAGGTCTCCCGGCTCCCGCCCCAGCCGCCGCTCGATGCCCTTGCACACCTCGAGCAACGGGCGGGCACCCAGTGTGGTCTCGATCTCCGCCACCAGGTTCACGAACGAACGCTGCGGCGGCCCTCCCACCGGTGAGGTCTCGTAGAGAGATGAGGCTCGGAGCAGCCTCACCTCCGGGGTCTCCGCCAGCAACCCCACCGCACGCCGGCAGAAGTCCTTCCGGTCGCCCACGTTCGATCCCACTCCCACATAACAGACGGGCACCTAGTGCTCCGCACCGGAAGGACGGTCCGCACCGAGAGCATCACTGCGCCTCGGATTGAATCCCAATTCCGACCTCGGCGGAGCCGTTCGCAAGCCGCGAGGAGCGCTGCGTGCCTGGAAGGTACGTGAGCGCCGTGCAACGACGCGAGCGGGGATGCAGGGACGTTCGAATGCGACCGGAATTTCGGGGAGGTGCACCTAGGGCCTTTCGATCCGGACGGCCACGGACTCGAGCTTCTCGTCCACCGGGGGCGATTCCTTGGCGATCTCCACCACAACCCTGGAGACCTCGGGGAGGCTCAGGACGTAATCGGAGACAAGCCCCGCAACGCGTTCCAGGAGTCTGGCCTCGGCGCCCCCGATTAGCCCAGTGAGTTCCCGCACCAAGACACCGTAGTCGATGGTGTCCGTTATCTCGTCGTTCTGCGCGGCACGGCTGAGGCTCAGCCAAGCCTCGACACCGACCAGCAGAACCTGGGGTCGGCTGCGCTCTTCATCGCTTACTCCTACGTGCGCCCAGACCCGCAATCCCCGGACGATGATCCGGTCGCTCATCGGCTGTGCATGATCGCTTCGGTCATCCGAACCGTCCTCAGGATGGGGGCGACGTCGTGCCCCCGGACGACGCGAGCTCCCTCGGCCACCGCCCAGGCGAAGGTCGCCAGCGTGCCTTCGAGACGCTCCTCGAGGCCAACGTGGAGCGCGCTGCCGATAAACGACTTGCGCGAGGTTCCCACCAGCAGGGGATATCCGAGTGCCGCGATCTCGGACAGACGGCGAAGAAGCGTAAGGCTTTGGCCGCCGTCCTTGGCGAAGCCGAATCCGGGGTCGAAAAGGATCGAGTCACGCTCCAGCCCCAAGCGTTCGAGCCTCTGGGCGCGGGCTTGGAGGTATGAGCCCACCTCTTCGACCACATCGCCGTAGTGCGTCAGAGACGTCATCGTCTCGGGCGTGCCGCGCGAGTGCATGGCAACGATCCCGGCACCGGTTTCCGCAACGATCTGGTCCATGGCCGGGTGCGACGCCTCACCGGCGGTGTCGTTCACGATTACGGCCCCCGCCTGCACGGCCAAGCGTGCGACCTCCGGTTTGCGCGTGTCGACGGAGATGAGGACATCGCTCCGCTCGCTCAGCGCCGCTATCACGCCCAGAACTCGGGCCAGCTCCTCCTCCACCGAGACGGGCTCGGCCCCCGGCCTGCTCGACTCACCGCCGACATCCACAATGGCCGCGCCTGCGGCAACCATGCCGAGCCCGTGGGCTACTGCTCCCGCCGAGTCGGTGAAGCGGCCTCCGTCTGAAAAGGAGTCTGGCGTCACGTTGAGCACCCCCATGACCGCCGCGCGCTCGAGATCGAGCACGCGCCCCCGGCAGCGAAACTTCACGCCCGTCAGTGGCGGGAGATGAGGCCCATGGCCTCGGCCCGGGTCGCGCTGTTGGAGCGAAAGATGCCGCGCACGGCGGAAGTCACGGTCTGGGCGCCGGGTTTCTTCACCCCGCGCATGCTCATGCACAGGTGCTCTGCCTCCAGGACGACCAGCACGCCGCGAGGGGTCAGGGCGCCCTCGAGCGCATCCGCAATCTCGGTGGTCAGGCGCTCCTGCACCTGCGGCCTCTTTGCCAGGAGGTCTACCAGCCGGGCGAGCTTGGACAGCCCGGTGATCTGCCCCGCCTTGTTCGGGATGTAGGCGATGTGTGCCCGGCCGAGGAACGGAACCAGGTGGTGCTCGCACATGGACGAAAAAGCAATATCGCGCACCATGATCATCTCGTCGTGACCGGCGTCGAAGAGGACATCGAGCTCGGCCTTGGGGTCGGCGCCCAGTCCCTCGAAGATCTCGGCGTACATGTCTGCGACTCGCTCCGGTGTGCGGGCAAGCCCTTGGCGATCCGGGTCCTCGCCGATTGCCTCGAGCAAGGCGCGAATGCACTCGGCGATACGGGCGTGGTCGAAGCCGCGCCTCTCTCGGCGAGCCCCTAGCAACTCGATACCGTCGTCCATCTCCGAACTCACGACTTTTTACGGTAACCCGGCCTCAGAAGACCCAGGTCATCAGGAGGAGCGATCGCTCCTCCCGCTGGGGCTGTGGGTACCTCGGTACTAAACCGTCCCTAGAGGCCGCTTGTGTACCAAGGTTGCGTCATTGAAGCCCCAACCGGACCCTCGGCGCCGGGGCCCGGGCTCATCAGGCAGTTGATCGGCGCGGGTTCTAGCGGAAGATCCGAAAAAGGGCCCGGCTCCCAAACAACCGGGGTCGGGCCCTCTACTCACTGCATCATCCGGTGGTGGTTACGACGGGCGGTGAAGCTGCCCGCGGATGGCACCGTCCGGGTAGCTCTCGTTGTGGATGTTGACGTACCACTGCTTGGGGCGCTCCTTGATGGCTCGCACGAGCCTCTTGGCGAGGCCCTTGGCGCACGCCGAGTAGTAGTCGTTGTTCTTAACGACCCCCTCGAACAGCGTCACCTTCACCGGGCCCGCCACTCCCGCGGGGCCCTTGTGGATATGGCCTGCGGCCGGGTTCTGGATGTTGTTCCAGGCGACTCGGTAGCAGATCTTGCCCTTGGCCGGGTAGAGCTTCACCCGGGCGCGGCCGGAGCCGTTGGGGTCGCCCGGACCCGGCACCTCGACGTCCCCACTCAAGCTCGCATTGCGAGGCGTATACGCACCTGCGGATCCGACCAGCACCATCGACACGAACAAGCCTGCGACCAACACGGTCGCAAGCAGTGAAACAAGACCTCTACGCATCAGCAATCCTTCCGATCGACTTTGGACCCTGTCGGCCCCAATTCGGCTCTCGAGAGGGTAAGGGATGGCACCAATTTACAGAGGTTTACCGCTAGAAACGAGGCTAGACCTCTCCGAGACGGGGTTTCGGCGCCGGCCTGGGCAGGCGATGCCGCCGTGGGGCTTCGGGGGCTTCCCAGTCGGGCTCCCGCTCCTCGCCCCGCTGCTCCCGCCGCAGCCGAGTCCGCTCGAGCGGGTTGGAAGGCGATTGTTTGGCGACCTCGGCAAGGATCTCCTGGACCTCCGCCTTCTCCAGGGATTCTTTCTCGATAAGCCTCTCGACCATGAGATCGAGCTTCTCCCGGTACTTCGTCAGGATCTCCCGTGCCTCGTCGTGAGCCTCCTCGACGAGACGGTGGACCTCAGAGTCGATGCGGGCGGCGACATGATCCGAGTAGTCCTTGACGTGACCGAAGTCACGGCCCAGGAACGGCTGGGACTCGTTCTCCCCGAGTGCCAGGGGGCCGAGCTCGGACATGCCGAACTGGGTGACCATTTGCTTGGCGATTCGGGTGCAGCGCTGAATGTCGTCCTGTGCACCGGTGGTGGGCTCGTCGAACACGATCTCCTCGGCCACCCGCCCCCCGAGCAGCATGGCGAGCTCATCGATGAGCTCGGAGCGAGTAACCAGGAAACGGTCCTCGGTCGGAAGGGTCAGCGTGTAGCCCAGCGCCCGCCCGCGCGACACGATCGAAACCTTGTGCACGGGGTCCGCGTTGGGCAAGGCGTGAGAAACCAGCGCGTGCCCCGCCTCGTGATAGGCGATGACCTTCTTCTCGCGCTCGGAGATCACCCGGCTGCGACGCTGGGGCCCGGCCAGCACGCGATCGATCGCCTCTTCGAACTCGAGCATGCCGATCTCGGAGCGGTTGAAGCGAGCCGCCAGCAGCGCGGCCTCGTTGACGACGTTGGCGAGGTCGGCGCCGGTGAACCCGGGGGTACGCCGGGCGAGGACCTCGACATCGACGTCCTTGGCCAAGGGCTTGCCCCGGGTGTGGACCTTGAGGATGCCTGTGCGCCCGAGCAAGTCGGGGCGGTCGACCACGATCTGGCGGTCGAAACGGCCGGGACGCAACAGCGCCGGGTCGAGGATGTCGGGTCGGTTGGTTGCGGCGATGAGGATGACCCCGCCCTTGATGTCGAAGCCGTCCATCTCGACCAACAGCTGGTTGAGCGTCTGCTCCCGCTCGTCGTGGCCCCCGCCGAGCCCGGCGCCGCGGTGGCGCCCGACTGCGTCGATCTCGTCCATGAACACGATCGACGGGGAGTTCGCCTTGGCCTGTTCGAACAGGTCTCGCACTCGGCTGGCGCCGACGCCGACGAACATCTCGACGAAGTCGGAGCCCGAGATGGAGAAGAAGGGCACCCCGGCCTCACCGGCCACGGCCCTCGCGAGAAGGGTCTTGCCGGTGCCGGGCGGGCCGAACAGCAACACACCCTTGGGGATCTTGGCGCCCATGGCCTGGAACTTCTGCGGCCCCTCGAGGAACTCCTTGATCTCTTGCAGCTCCTCGACCGCCTCATCGAGTCCGGCGACGTCCGAGAAGGTGATCTTCGGCTGGTCCTTGGTGACCACCCGCGCCTTGGCCTTGCCGAACGACATCACCCGGTTGCCACCCCCCTGCATCTGCTGCATGAGGAAGAAGAAGAAGCCGACGATGAGCAGTATTGGCAGGAATTGGAACAGGAAGGACACCAGCACAGATCCCTGCTCGGGATCGGCGGTCACCGGGACGCCTGCATCGCGCGCCTGCTGGGCGAAGTTGTCTATCGTGCCGTGGGGCAGGAACAGCTCGTAGTTGGTGTTGCTCGAGAGCTTGCCGACGACCTTTTCCGAGCGGGTCAAGAACTGGGCCGAGTCGATCTCGCCCGATTCGATCTTGTCGACGAACTCGTTGACCGAACTCAGCTCCTGAGGGGCCTCGGCGGCGTTGCGATAGAACTGGAACACCCAGATCACGGCGACCAGCAGCACGAGATAGAAGATGGCGGAGCGGAAGACTTTGTTCATCGAGATCCAAGGGTAGCAGTGTGCTGGAACAATATGACCTCCAAAAAACAGGCACGGTGCGGCTTGCGACCTGCCCACTTACGCCACCGGAAGCGGTGGTTCTTGCCTGCTGCTGCCTAGTCCCCTCCGGCGGCCGCTGAAGCCATCCTCAGGAAGGATCGGCGGTGTAGGCCGCAGGCTTGAGCACGCCGATGTAGGGGAGGTTGCGGTAACGCTCGGCATAGTCGAGCCCGTAGCCGACCACGAACACCGGAGGTATCTCGAAACCCGGATAGCGAACATTCAGCGGGACCGCCTGTTGTCCCTTTTTCCAGAACAGCGAGCAGATCTCCAACGAGGCGGGCTCGCGTGCCTCGAGATAGCGCAGCAGATAGGAGATGGTCAGCCCGGAATCGATGATGTCCTCGACCAGCAGAACGTGCTTGCCGGTGATCTCGTAGTCGAGGTCCTTGAGAATCCTCACCACTCCCGAGGACTTGGTCGAGGACCCGTACGACGACACCGCCATAAAGTCGAATTCGGTGGGCAGCTGGATGCTGCGGGCGAGATCGGCCATGAACATGAAGGCCCCCTTTAGGACACCAACCAGCAACAGATCACGGCCCCGGTACGCCTCGGTGAGCGTCTTGGCCAGCTCCGCGACCTTGTCCTCGATCTCTTCGGCTGAGATCAGGATCTCGGCGATGTCGGGATGAACCTCGTTCATGTGATCCACAGTCTAGGTGCTCCGCCTCAGCTCTCCGCATGCCCGCGAGCGACTCTCACCTCAGCGGCAGAGACCGTGATGACGCCCTCCCCCGCCACCGAGAAATCGAGGGCCCGGCCCGAACTTTCTCCCTCCTGTTCGTCGAGCGCATCGAGTGCCGCCTCGATTCCTCCCGACCGATCCCTGAGACGGCCCACCGCGAGCTGCAGCAAACGCCTGCGCAGCGCCCGATCGAGAGGGCCGAGGGCGCTGCGCTCGAAGGTCACCCGGTTTTCTGAGGACTCCGCAATTCCGGCGTAGATGCGCCCGGCCAGGTTCTCGAGGGCGCGGGCGTCCTCCCACAAACGCTCACTGGAAGCACCCATCGCTCTCACAGCCCCCGGCCCCCAGCGGCGCTCGATTACCGTCACTACCTCGTTGCGCACCGCTACCCGTTCGAAGCGATCGTCGTCGTTGGCGGGGTCGTCGAAAAAGCTCAGGCCGCGCTCCTCGCAGTAGGCCCGGGCCTCGCCGCGGCGAATCCCGATCAGAGGGCGAATCCGGAGCCCGTCCACGGGAGGAATTCCGGCGAGGACCTCTGGGGGTGCCCCATGGATGAGCCGGCCCAGCGTGGTCTCGACCCGGTCGTCGAGCGTGTGCCCGGTGGCGATGCGGTGGGCGGCGAGCTTTTGCGCAAGCGTCTCGAAGAATCCGTAGCGGAGCGTGCGCGCCCGGGCCTGGAGGTTCGGCCCCTCGAGACCCGAGAGACGGATGACATGGGCGTCGAGGCCCGCCTCGGCCACTCGAGCACTCACCTGAGCAGCGATGTCGGCAGACTGCTGCTGCAGACCGTGGTCGACGTGTGCGACCTCGAGCCTGAGGCTCAGCGCCTCGGACTGGCGCATCAGGACATCCAACAGACAGGTCGAGTCGGGCCCCCCCGAAACGGCCACGATCACGGTCTCGCCCCCCCCGAGCATTCTCCAACGCTCGAGCGCGGAGCGGACCCTGACCACCAGCTCGTAGCCCGGTCCGGAAAGGCCCGTAGAGCTCACGCCACTCGCCGCAACCAGTGCGTCGGTTCCTTGAGCTCGCTCAACGAGGGAAGGTTCTCAGGACGCGCCCACAGCGCGTGGAGGGCTTCGGGGCCCTCAAGAGCCACCACGCCGTCGCAGAAGCCCTGCCCCATCTCGTACTGCCTCAGTTTCATCTCGAGGCCGATCACGTGGTGGATCGCCCGCTGCAGACTGGTCTGGTGCCGCCGCCGGTGCTCGAATGTGCGCCGCATCCGGGCAAAGGTCGGGATGGCGCCGGCCCCGACCGCGTCCATGACGTAGTTACCGTGACCCTCCACGACCGCCATGAGCGCCTGCAGCTCGTCGAGCCGAGCGCGTTCCGCATCGGAGGCGAGCAGGTACACGGGATTGCGTTCCTCGGTGGGCAGTGCTCCACTTCGAAGCCGCAGCGCCGCACGCCGCACGCGCGCGGCGAAGTGGCGGGCATCGAGCTCGACGCCGTCGAGGTAGGAGGACACCAGCGACATGAAGCGGTCCTTCAGCCACGGCACTCCCGAGAATTGGAATCTGTGGGTGACTTCGTGGACCGCGATCCAAAGGGAGAAGTCCTGCGGCACGAACGAGAAGCGGCGCTCGGTCTCGACCAGATTCGGGCCCACGAACATGAGTGGGGCGCTGCGAGCGGGGCGCTCGCCGGCCACCTCCGGGACGAGCACGTCGTACTGGCCGAGGACGCGACGCGAAACGTAGCCGAGCAGTGCGCCGACCTCGACCGAAACGACGCCTCGCTGCGCCAGACGCACGCCCACGGGGGCCTGGTCGAGACGATCCCCGATACGCTCGGCGAGGGGTGCGAGCAGGGTAACCAGGCCGTCGATGTTGGCGTCGGCCCACGCGCCCCGGTCCACCAGCCCCCACTCCACCGGAGGGGGGGCCGGAATGCCGGACACCTCTGCGACCAACTCCTCGGCACGAGGGACGGCAACGGACAGGTCCCGCTCCAGGCTCGCAATCAGATAGGAGTCCCTGAAGGCGTGATCACCGGCAAGTCGGCGAGCGACGGCGCGAGCCACCGCTGGTTCGATGAGCCGGCTCAGGCGTCGCCTCGGCGGCGGCGAACTATCAGACGGTAGTAAATGGCCCCGATGGCGAGGCCGAGCAATAAGAGCATCGCGAGGGTGATCTTCGCCATCTGGTAGGTCCAGGGCGGGCCGGTCTCCACGACTCCCCCCTCGGAGTCCTCCTGCGCCAGTGCCACCAGGGGGTTCAGAACGAAGACCGCGGCAAAGGCCAGCACTTGGTAGAAACGGGCGAGATAGATCCGTGTGGCGAGCGACATGGCGGACTCAGGATATATCGGCGCCGCTTCGAGGCTCGATTCTGGAAGTGAACGCGCCCGGGTATCGGTCCGATGCCCAGATGCGCTGTGCTCGATTAGGCGGAGCCCGCAGCCGGCTTGCGGCCTCTCAAGCGGGGCACCTTCATCTCGGCGTGCGCCCAGCATTTCTCCCGCTTGTTGTACGTGGACAACCGAGTCTTACACCCATCCTGGGCGCAGACTCGTCCTGTGGGGTACTTGCGTGATGCGCGTGGCAACGGCTGTGGTCTGGTGCCGTGTATTGCGTCCTGCCTAGCCATGGGTGACTCCTCTCCTTTTTGGGCGGCCCCCACGCCGCCTCATCCGTGTTAGACGGATGAGGGGGAGCACTCGTTCCGCCCCTCGCTATCTATTCGTAGAAAGGGGCGCTTCCGGTTTGGACGCCCTCGGACGGGTTCGCCGAAGACGGTCTCGATCTCTATTCTCGCGATCCTCCAGCGGATCGATCTCTATTCTCGCGATCCTCCAGCGGATCGCTGGCTATTCTCGCGATCCTCAGCGGATCGCTGGCATTCTTCTTCCCAATTCATGAGCAGACGACTCAGATCCCCCCGCAAGCCTATGCCCGCGCCACTACAGTGGCTTGGTTTGGTGGCACGCGCAGTACTGGGGCCGCCCGCCCGTGCGGTGCGCGGAACGGCCCGGCGCGTGGCCGACCCAGCCCGTCAGGTGCGGGACTACTTTGCCTCCGAGCGCGTGACGATCCGACAGGGCTTCATCGCGGTGTGTATCGCGGGCATGACCTCTCTGATAGCCGGACTCACCCTGGCCGGCATGGGCGATCGCATCGAGCAGATTCCCGGGCTCCTGGTTCTGATTCCAGTGTCGGTCGGGATGCGGGGAAACATCTTCGGAGCGCTGGCTGCGAGGCTGGGGACATCGATTCACTCGGGCCTCTTCGAGGTGTCCCGCGCTCGGGGAGGCCTCCTCAATCAGAACATCGAGGCGGCGACGCTTCTGACCGTAGCAACCTCGGTGACCATGGGGTTGTTGGGGCGCGGCATCGCGGGCCTGCTCGGAATCGACACGGTGCCCCTGTGGGACCTGATCGTGGTGGCGCTGCTGGGGGGCCTGCTGTCGTCGGCGATCGTCCTGGCGGTAACGATCTATCTATCGGTGACCTCGTTCCGCCGTGACTGGGACCTGGACTCAGTGGGCGCTCCGCTCATCACCGCCATGGGAGACGTCATCACCCTTCCCTCGATCCTCCTGGCCTCCTATCTGGTGGGATTCAGGATCGTGACCCCGGTCATGGGGGGCCTGGCGGCGGTTGCCGGCGTGGCGGCGTTGTACCGGGGGTGGACGACCCTCAGTCTCATTGCCCGCCGCATCGTGCGCGAGAGCTTTCCCATCCTGGTAATTGCAATAGTGCTCGACGTTCTTGCCGGAACCGTTGTGCAGACGCGCACCGACGCCGTCTTCCTGCCGTTTCCCGCTTTTTGGATCATTCTGCCCGGCTTCCTCGAGATCACCGGCGCCCTTGGCGGGATCCTGGCGGCGAGGCTCGGCTCGAAGCTTCACCTGGGAGCGGTGTCGCCCTCCGCCAGGCCGGAGGCCCCGGCCCTGCTAGACGGGGTGATCGTCCTCAGCCTGGGCCTCACCGTTTACGCCCTCAGCGGGGTCACGTCCCTCGGTATCGCCGAGCTCACCGGTCGCGCCTATCCTGGCGTTTTGAGGTTCATCGGGATCACTATGGTCGGCGGGCTCATGGCGACGGTGGTGGCGGCCGTACTCGGCTACTACGCGGCCATCCTCACCTTCCGCTTCGGCTTCGACCCCGACAACCACACGATCCCGCTCGTCACCAGCGGGATGGATCTGCTTGGAGTCGTTTGTCTCGTTGTCGCCCTCGTCGTCTTCGGAGTAGCCTGAGCTGGATGGATCCAGCTCGCCGCCCTGCAACCGTCAAGGGCTTGCTCGCGGAGATCAAGGACACCTCCGAGCTCATGGTCGACCTCGCCTACGCGGCGGTCTTCTTCTCCGACGTCAAGTTGGCGCAAGAGGTCTCCCGGCTCGAGGAGCGGATGTTCGATTACCTGCATTCGCTGCGCAAGGTCAGCATCCTTGCCGCCCGCAGTCCCGAGGATGCGGAGCATATGGCCGGGGTGATCGAGATAGCCGCTGCGGTGGAGAGCATTGCCGATGCGGCCGAGGACATCGCCCGGGTGGTGTCTTCGGGCCTGGGAATCGTAGATGACCTGCGCCGGGACCTTCGGTACGCCGATGAGGTGGTCTCGAGGATCAGGGCGCGCGAGCACGCGGACGCGCTCGGCAGCTCGCTGCGCGAGTTAATGCTTCCGGTGGAGGTCGGGGTGTGGGTAATCGCGGTGCGCAGGGGGGGCGAGTGGAACCTCGACCCTCGCGCCGACTACATCGTGTCCGCCGGAGACGTCCTCCTCATCAAGGGGCCGGAAGACGGTGTCGCGCTGGCGCGCGAGCAAATGGGCGCGCCGCCCGCGGAGGAAAGGGAGCCCGAGACCGAGATTGTTCTCTCGGACCTCGATCGGGCGGTCGACCTGCTCGTGGAGATGAAGAACTCGGCCGAGGTGGCGGTCGGCCTCGCCTATACGGCACTGCTGCTAAACGACCCCGCCCTGGCGGCCGAGGTCTCGAGCCTCGAGGAGCGCTCCGACGCCATCCACGACGAACTTGAGTCCTGGGTCCTGAGAAGCGCCCAGGAAGCGCGCAACCCCGACGACCTGCGGGGGCTGATCCGGCTCGCTCACGCCTCCGAGATGATCTTCGACTCCGCACGTGAGATGACGCGCTTGGTGGAGAAAGGGGAGGAGCTGCACCCGGTCATCGCCGCCGCCCTGGTCGAGTCGGACGAGGTCGGCTACGAGACCGTCGTCCAGGAGGCGTCCCTCGCCGATCTGAAGACCATAAAGGAGCTTCGCATCGAGACCGAGACCGGCATGTTCGTGCTCGCCATCCAGCGCGGCCGGCGCTGGACCTACCGGCCGAAGGCCACCTTCCAGCTCGAGGCAGGCGATCGCATCATCGCGATCGGGCCCGCCGAGGGCGCGGATGAGCTTGACGAGCTGGTCGGAATGCGCCGTGAGCTGGCACAGGCTTAGTCCACCTTCCCGTCAATACGGCGGCCTTCGAGCGCCTCTGCATCCCCGCTCGCGGCGTTCCACGGCTCCGCCGAGATTGGAATGGGATTTAATCGGGGCGCAGTGACGCTCTCGGTGCGCACCGTATTCCGGTGCGGAGCGCTTAGCAAGCGATTCGATCGGGCATAGTAGGCAACGACAACGTCCCAGGAGGTTCGCTATGCCCAAGAACGTTCGCCAACCGGACGGATCGATCCCCCAGAAGTCGAGCATGACCCAGAACTTGGGTGCGCTCGTCGCCGGGATCCTCGCCGTCAAGCTCGCTACCTACGTCACCGTGACGGCTTGGCGCCTGGCGACGCGCGAGGATCCGCCGCAGATGGATGCGGCCGTCGGTGCGCTCAAGAAGGCGGTCTGGATCGCCCTGATCGGTGCCGCAACCGGGGCCGCTCGGCAGACCGTGCGCGACTTCATCAAGCCCCCCACCGCAGGCGCCGCCTAGCCACTCTGGTTTGTGGCCTCAGGATGCCCGAAGCGGGCACTCTGGGGCGCTCGAAAACCCGCTCTCAGAACAGGGCGGGCTCGAACTTGCGGTCGAAGCCGAAAGGGCTCAGGTCATGCTCGGTGCGGCCGTCGACGGCGAGCTCGGCCAGGATCTTGCCGAAGACTGCGGCGAACTTGTAGCCGTGCGCCGCGCCCTGGGCAACGTACACACCGGGGCTTCCCGGCACCTCGTCGAGCACGAAATCCCGATCGGGCGGCATCGTGTACAGGCAGGTCTTAGTGCGAATGATGTCCCCGGCCGCTCCGGGGAGATGCTCTGAGGCGAAGCCGGCCACCCTTTTCAGCGCGGCTTCGTCTATGTCGAAGGTCCTCGATCTCGCCGTGACCTCCGCGCCCCCGACATCCTGCCCGATCTTGATACCGGCCTCCCCGAAGACGGGAATGCCGTAGAAACAGGGATCGCCGAGCCAGATCCAGACCGGCATGCGCTCGGGGCCGAATTCATCCGACGGGGCCCGGAAGTAAGTGACCTGCTCCTGAGTCACCCGCAGGGGAAGGCGCGCGCCCAGCGGGGCGAGCACCTCGTTCGTCCAGGCATCGGCCGCCAGGATGAGCTTGCGGCCGCGAAAGCGAGTGTCGCCGGCCGCCACCTCTAGCTCCCCATCCGAGACGGCGATTGAGGTGACCGGCTTTCGCTCCAGCAACGTGGCGCCGTGGCGGCGCGCCAACTCGGCGTGCGTGGCATTGCACAGTGCCGCCGGCGCGATCCCTGCGTCTTCTTGGAAAAGGCCCGTGACATCCTCTGAGAGACGGAACTGGGGCCACCGCCGCATGACCTCGTAGGCATCCATGAGCTCGAAGGGGACCGCTTCCTCCTCGAGGCTCGAAGTGTAGATAGAGAGGTCCTCGCCGGTCCCGGCGGGGCTCAGATCGAGACCTCCGGTGGTGACGAGGAGATCACGGCCCGAGTCCTCCTCGAGATCCCGCCACGCGGCGAAGGCGCCTTTGGCCAGGCGGACGTAGGCGGGAGCATGGTAGGAGAGCCGGACGATGCGGGAGTGGTCCTGGGAGGCGCCGTTATCGTGGCCCAGCTCGAATTGCTCCAGGCCCAACACGTCTGACCCCGCTCGGCGCGCCAGGCGGTACGCAGCGGCGCTGCCGATTCCGCCCAGACCGACGACGATGTACTCGTAGTCCGTTCTCATGCCGGGTTGTGCTGGTGGTATTCGTAGGCTGACATTGGCTTGCTCTCAGAGCGCCATTCACGTACCTCCGCGGGGACCTTCTCAAGCGCGACGGCCATGGCCCTGACGTGGGACGCCACCGAGCCGCAACACGAGCCGATGTATTCGATCCCCATCGCTTGCGCCTCGAGCGCAAAATCCGCCATCTCCCCGCGGGCCAGCTGCAGCGGGTCGAGCCCGAGCGGAAACTCGGGCAGCCCAGTGAAGTCGGGGTTGTGGTCCGGAGTGCGGTAGGCGACCGGCTGGCACGCAAGGGGGCCGGAGACGGCCTCTCGCATCTCCTTCATCAGCGGAAGCGTGTGGGCAGGATCGCGCAAGCAGTTCAACCCCACGACGTCTGCGCCTGCGTCTCGCAGCTTGCGGGCGCAATCGGCCGCCGAGTCGCCTTCGTAGGAATGGGGGTCCTTCTCGAAGGACATCGTCGTTACGATCTCGAGCCCGGCGTCCTTGGCGCAGCGGGTGGCAATCTCGGCCTCGCCCACGAAGGTAAACGTCTCGGCCACCACGAAATCGATCCCGGCCTCGAGCTGGACCTCGAGCTGGCGATCGAATATCGATCGCACGTGCGCTTCGTTGGCCGCGTCGGAAGGATCATATTCCCAGGTCAGGCACAGGTTCCCCGCCACCAGCGCGTCGCCCTCGGCAGCTACGGAACGAGCGATCTCGACCGCCGCTCGGTTGAGGTCCGAGACCCTGTCTCCCAGTCCCACCGTGGCGAGCTTCTGGGGGCTGGCGTAGAAGGTCAGCGCCTGGAGCACTTCGGCGCCGGCCAGCAGGAACTCGCGATGTAGCTCCGCCAGGGCCGAGGGATGGGTGAGGCTCACCTCCGGCGTGAAAGGTCCTGCCTGGACGTAGCCCCGCCGCTCCAGCTCGAGCAAGTAGCCGCCGTCTCCGAGCACAACGCCATCTGTCAAGCGCTCCGTCAGTGAAGCTGTCATATCGCCCCCCATTCCGTTACCGGGCGCAGCCCGCGTCTCCTGAATCCGCGTCGCCCCCTGAGTCGAACACCTTGTGGCATAAGTTTCCTCTGTACGTCGCAGTGGCTCCTGGGGTACGCTTCGATTCCGAAACCAAGGCGCTACCCGGGAAGCTTCAAAGCGCCCCGAACCGCCGGGAGTTTGCGATGCTAGCAGTGGTACTCGTTCTGATCGCCCTCACCGTGATCTGCGTCACGCTGGTGGTCTCGGGAGGTCACGCCCGCTACGAGACGCTAGAACACCTGCTCGACTCGAGCGGGCGTAGGGGCCGCGACTCAGGTTGAGCCTGAGTCCTCGTCAGTCGGCCTGATCACAATCTCAAGCTCGTCCTGGGCACGCCGCAGTGCCCGTTCGACATCCCCGGGTGTCTCTCCGGAGGCAAAGAGGAAGCCCAGGTAGCGATCACCCTCAGGCAGCGGCAGCAGGCGACGTCCGCGCGCCACGGTGATCTCGAGTCCCTCTATCCCCGGCACCCGCCTGGCCTCCTCGACACCCCGCACCTCTTCCAGCACCCCAGGCTCGGGTATGGGCAGCATCATGACTCCCGAGGCATCGGGGACGCGCTCGAGGTCGTCGATGGGCAGGTCGAGCGCACGCAGCAGCAGAAGCTCCTCCAAAGAGACGCCGCGGCCGAAGTGCAGTGAGCGGGAGCACAGGCCTCCGATGGACCGGGCGGCCATGTCGATCACCCAGACCTCGGAGTCGTGGAGGCGGACCTCTGCGTGAACAGGTCCCTCGCTCAGACCCAGTGCGGCGGCGGCGTCGGCGCACCTCCTTACGATCTGTCGCTGGATCCCGGTGGGGCGGCGCGAGGGCGTCACGTAGATCGTCTCTTCGAAGAAGGGGCCTACGAGAGGATCGGGTTTGTCGAACAACGCCAGCACTTCGAGCCGGCCTCCCCGTAGCAGGCCCTCCAGCGCCAGCTCTGCCCCGGGGACGTAGGACTCGATCAGCAGCGGCTCCATGGGACCGGGCCGCGCTTCCGCGATGATCGCCCGCACCCGGGCCGCGGCTGTGGCAGCGGATCGAGCATCGTCCGCCCGGACGACCCCCCGGCTGGCCGCCATCGAGAGCGGTTTCAACACGCAGGGCCAGCCGACCTCCGCGGCAAGGCCCACAACGTCGTCGGTCGGTCGGGCAAGGCGAAACGATGGCTGCGCCAAGCCGCCGGAGGACAGCGCCCTGCGCAGCGCGGCCTTGTCTCTAGTTGCAGTCACCGCCTCGACCGGATTGTGAGCCAGCCCCAGCTCGGAGGCCGCCAGCGCCGCCGCCACGACTCCCTCATCATCTACCGGGACGATGGCGTCGACCGGCTCCTTTCGACAGTAGGCGACGATGCTGGCGGCGGCACGCTGAGGACGGGAAAAATCGACGACCAGGCTTTCGGCCTGAAGCGCAGGAGCGATGGCGAGACGGTGGTCCGAGACGATCACGATCTCGGCCCCCAGGGAGCGCGCCGCAGCGACGAAGTCTGCGGCCCGGTAGGTCGCGCTGGGAAGTAGAAGGAGAAGGCGGGCCATGGGCCTATGATCGCGTCATGAGCGTCGTAGAGAACGTGGTTTCCGTCTCCGAAGTCGCCCGCGAAATGGTGGTTGCGGCCCGCGCCGGACAGGAGGGGGCCGAATCGTACGGCCTGTGGGTCGAGGTCATCGGGAACAACGGACCGGAGTACACCTACGAGCTCTATCTCCACCCGCTCGAGTACGCATCCTCTGACGACCTGGTGCAACATCACGACGACCTCTCGGTTGTGATCGTGGCCGACAGCGTGGACAAGCTTCGCGGGGCGTCGATCGATTACGGGAGCGGCCCCCAGGGAGAGGGTTGGGTCATCGACAACCCGAACCGCCCTCAGCCTCTCTTGAGCATCGGGAAATCCCCATCCCTGGGAGCTGCGGCGGAGTCAGGACCAACCGGCGACCTCTCGAGCGAGGTCGCACAGCGGGTGCACGAAGTACTCCACGCCCACATCAACCCCATGATCGCGGCGCACGGGGGCCGGGCCGATCTCGTGTCGGTGGACGGGAGCCGAGCCTACCTACGTCTCAGCGGAGGCTGCCAGGGCTGCGGCATGGCAACGGTCACACTCAGCCAGGGTATCGAGGTGGCGATCAAAGAGGCGGTCCCGGAGATCACAGAGGTCGTCGACGTTACCGACCATGCATCGGGGACCAACCCCTACTTCGAGTCCTCCAAGAAGTAGCCTTTCCGGGTTTCGGCCCAGGCCCGCCGGTTTCATGTCCTCAAACGCGCGTAACGCGCTTCTCGCAACCGGATCGGTAGTCAGACGCGCGTAACGCGCGTTTTACTACCCGGGAGGAATGAAGTATGGTTGCCTCGATGTTGCTCCTCGGCTGACACTCCGCTCTCGCGCCTCGCGCCCCTCCCGGGCGCTCGATGGTAGCGCGCGTCGTTCACCCACCACTCAAGGAGCAGCACCCCATGTCTCACACCGCAACACTCACAACGTCCATCTCTGCGACCAACCACGGCGCGCCCGCAGTCGAGGTCTCGAATCTGCGCAAAGAGTTCGTCCGCCGGGACCGGCGCCCAGGGCGACCCCGCAAGCGCCGCGTGCCGGCGCTGGTCGACGTCTCGTTGCGGATCGAGCGCGCTGAGTGCGTGGCGATCCTCGGCCAGAACGGCTCCGGCAAGTCGACCCTCGTTCGTCTGCTGTCCACCCTGCTTCTGGGTGACGGCGGCACCGCCCGAGTGTTCGGCTACGACGTGTTCTCGGAACCGCGGCCGGTGCGCAGGCTAATCAATCGGGTCTCGGTCGAGGCGTCCTTCTTCAAGAAGATGTCGTCGGTTGAGAACCTCAGCTACGCGGCTCGCTTCTACGGCATTCCGGCCTCCGAAACCCGCACGCGGATACCGATGATCCTCGAACGTGTCGGTTTTCCTCTAGACCGGCGCAACGAATCAATGGAGAATCTTTCCCGCGGCATGCAGCAGAAAGTGGCGCTGGCGCGCGCGCTGCTGACGTCGCCGGTGCTGTTGCTGTTGGACGAGCCGACCACGGGTCTCGACCCCCGCTCCAAGCTCGAGGTTCAGAACTTCATCCGCGAGATAAGGACGACGCACGACGCGACCATTCTGCTTTGCACCCACGACCTCGCCGAGGCGGAGGCGCTCGCCGAGCGCGTCGGAATCCTCGATCGAGGTGAGCTCCTGGCTTTGGAACCCGCCGCGAAGCTCAAGGAGCGCTACGGCGCGTCGGACCTGGAGGAAGCCTTCTTCAGCGCGACCGGACGCAGTTTCGAGCTAGAGGAAAACAACGACGACGATTGGAGGCAGTGATGCCGGGCTCAGCCGCAACAGTGCGGGCCGAGCTGATTGGGCTCGGAGGAATCATCGAACGCAACGCCTATCTCGTGAAGCGCTACGCCCTGTGGGAGGTGGCGTTCTTCGTGTGGACGGTGGCCAACACGCTCACAATCGTATTCATCGCCGAGGGCGTCGAAGCTTCCGGTGGGAGCCTGGACGTCAACCGGCAGACCACAATTCTGCTGATCGGCGCAGTCATCTGGGCATACCTCGGGATCATCTTCGAGATCCTTACCGAGACCGTAGCGTGGGAGCGCTGGGAGGGCACGATCGAGTACACCTTCATGGCGCCGTTGTCGCGCTCGGTGCACCTGTTCGGGATGGGAATCTTCGCGGTGGTCTACGGCGTGGCGAGAGCCGGCCTGTTGTTCGGCGTGATCGCCTTCTTCTTTGATTTGGAGATGCCGCAGGCCAACTTCGTTGCCGCGCTTGTGGTCCTCGGAGTGGCGTCGGTCTCGTTCATCGGCATCGGGATGATGACGGCAGTTCTGCCTCTGATCTCGCCCGAGAAAGGGACGCAGCTGGGTTTCATAGCTCAGGGCATGCTGTTGGTCGTGTCCGGCGTGTACTACAGCGTCGACGTTCTGCCCGAGCCGATGCAATGGCTCGCCACGATCTCGCCCGCAACCTACGCACTCGAAGGAATCCGCGATGCGATCCTCGAGGGAACGGGCGTTAGTGATCTCTGGAGCCAGTTGTGGCCGCTGGTGGTGATCGGGGCGATATCGATCCCTCTGGGCTTAGCCGTTTTCCGGCGTGGCGAGCTCTACGCCAAGCAGCACGGGAAGCTGAAGCGCTCCGGGTAACTCTTGGAGAGAGGAGCCAAGTGTCTGAAGAGGTTCGTTACGCTGCGACCATCGCGGGCGTCGACTGGACGTGTGTCAAGCACGACCTGGCGGCGGATGACTTCGACAACCTCCGTACTCCAGACGAGCTCGAGGCCTCTTTCGCCAACAGCCAAGCAGTGGCCATCGCATGGATCGGCAAGCGCGTCGTCGGTACCGCGCGACTACTCGCCGATGGAGTCTGCAACGCCTACTTGATAGATGTGTGGACGTTATCGAGCCACCGGCGCCGGGGAATTGCCACCGCGATGGTCGGGATGCTGCTCGAAACCGTGCCCGGCCACCATGTGGGCCTATTCACCGAGGACCACGAGGCCTTCTACCGAAGTCTCGGCTTCGGGCTCGAGCGAGAAGGGATGTCGCGGGTAGTTGGTCGCTGGCTCGGCCGCTTTGAGCCGAGGGGCGCCGAGACCTGAGCGGCCATCACCGGCCTCTCCTCAGATGCGCGGCCCTCTCCCCTAGCTTCTCTCTCATATCCGAGAGATCGACGACGTTGGCAGCCACGGCTCTGGCGACATCGACGAGTAAACGACCCAGCCTCAGCCTGGAGGTCCACGGCAGCGAGGACGGGCTCGCGGCCCCCATGTTCGCCTTGCGCCAATCCCCGGGACTCCGAGCGGTGACCTCAGCCGACATCAGCTCGAGGGCGTCTCGGTCGTAACCCGTGTCTGCGAGGCCCTCTGGAAGCCACGCCTCGATCGAGAATGTCCTCCGCAACCGGTCGAACGACAAGAGTCCCTCGCCGGCCTTGCGCTTCATCAGGTCGAGGTTGACTCGATCGACCCACCCCTCTGCAAGAAGTCGAGAGGGTCGAGCCCCTGGAGCTGGGCATAAGCGCCCAGCAACGCCACTAGAGAGCCGGCCGAGGCGCTCCCCACCGCATCCACCACGACGGCACCCAGAGAGGCTCCACTTGAGAACGACACAGATCCCCAGCTGCTCTTGTGCCCCTCGAACCCCCACAATCTCCCTCCCTCGGCTTTGCGTGCAGACCGCCGCAGCTTCGGATATCACATCGGGCGGTGGCAAACGCCCTCGGTTCGCTTCTACCCACTGTTTTCTGTGTGCAGCTGTCCTTGGTCCGCTTTCGCCACCGCAGCCCCAGGGCCGGGGGCCGGCTAGCGCGCCCTCAGGGCCGGCTGCCACAACGCCGCCCCGCTTCACTTGCTGAGGGACCAGCCGTGGTATTCCTGAGGCGACCGATCGAGCGGGAGGGGTGGCATGACCAGATTCAGCTACGTGCAGGTTCCGGCCTATCCGGTGAGCGATTGCATCGACATGATCAAACTGGCGGACGATCTCGGCTTCTACGCCTGCTACTCGGTCGACGAGACCTACCACAAGGACATGTGGCTGTTGTTCGCTGCTGCCGCCGACAAAACCAAGAACATACGCCTCGGGCCCAACGTGACCCATGTGATCCTGAGAGAGCCGACGCTGATCGCACAGCAGCTCGCCACCCTGGACGAGCTCACCGGGGGACGCGCGGAAGCAGTGGTCAGCTTCGGCAACCTGGTCATGCTGGCCCAGTACCACGTGGCGTGGCAGGGCTCGAAGCCTCTGTCGCGCCTCAGGGAAGGCCTTGAGGTAATGCGTACCTTTCTGGACGAAGGCACGATCACTTATGAGGGCGAGTTCTTCAACTACACGGGCATGTTTACTGCGGCCCGTCCCGTCCAGGAACACCTCCCGCTGAAGGTCGGAGCCATGGGGGGGCCGAAGTCATTCGAGTTCGCCGGCGAGGTCTCGGACGGGATGCACCACGCTTGCGGATACTCGCGTGAGAACTACGAATACGTCGTCAAGCATGTGAAGGCCGGAGCCGCCAAGGCCGGTCGCAACGGGGACGACCTCGACATCGGAGCATGGCTTATCTGGTCCTGCGGACCCGACTCAAAGGCAGCCAAGGAGGCGGCTCGGATCATGGCTGCGTTCTACATCCCCGCCATGCCCCAGAGCCAGGTCGAGCGCCACGGCATCGACTACGAATCGCTTAAGCCCATCACCGAGGCATTTGGCGCGGGAGATGTTGCGAAGGCCCTCGAGCTCACGACTCCGGAGCTTGGCGACCAGCTCTCGGTAGCCGGAACGCCCGATGAGTGCGTCGAAAAGCTCAAGAACAACATCATCCCGACGGGTGTGAATCACATCATCTGCTCGGTTACCGATCCCTATCTCGTAAAGCACTTCTCGGGTGCCGAGCTCAGCAATGTCCCCGATGTGCAGGGCCAGTTGCGCCTTATACATGACGAGGTTATCCCCGCCTTCAACTAAAGGTGCCTAGCGGAATCACGGAGTTTGTCTACGCGTCCTCCAGAGAAAGACGAGGTGTGTGTGACTCAACACGAGACCAAGAGCGACGGGAAGTCGGCCGCCGACAACGGCCTTCAGACCGAGTTCGTCGAGCGCTGGCGAGACGCTGCCTACAACTGTTACAGCTCGGGGCATAAGTTCTGCCGCGAGGTGTGCCCCGTTATGCAGGTAACTCGAGATGAGGCACACTCGCCCACCTCCTTTCACGCCAACATCGTCGCGATGGAGAAAGGGCATCTCTCGGTAGAAGACGTGGCGCGCGATTACGTGCATTGCACTCAGTGCGGAGCCTGCGAGTTGCGTTGCCCCAATACTCTTTTCACCGGCGACTTTTACCGTTTCCGAACGCGCACCGTCGAGGTAGTGCGGGCGATGCGAGCCCTGGCTGTGGACTCGGGGGTCGAGCAGGAAGGGTGGAAGCGCTGGGTCGAGCTAACCGATAGCTACCGAAGCGAGCCTGTGATGGGAGACGTAGAAGTCTCCCAGGACCATGTCGCCGACTGGGCGCAGGGCCTCGACATCCCGATTGGTGGGGACACGCTGCTGTTCTGTGACTGCGAGGGAGCCTTCTTTCGCACTTCGACGCCGCGCGCTGCGGCGAAGATCCTCAAGGCGGCAGGAGTTGAGTTCGGGCTCATGCGCGAGCAGTGGTGCTGCGGCGGACCTGCAGCCGAGATGGGCTACGTCGAGAAGGCGCGCTCGTTCGCCGAGCACAACATCGCCGACTGGAGATCGGTTGGAGCCAATCGCATCATCGTCTTCGACCCACACGACTACATCTCTTTCACCGAGGACTACCCGCGATACTTCGGGGACGACTTTGACTTCGAGATCGTGCTGATGGTCGAGCTCGTGGCCGAGCTTGTGCGCGACGGAAAGCTCAAGCTGACCCAGCCGATCAATAGGACCGTCACCTATCACGATGCTTGCCGGCTCAACAAGCGCAAGGGCATCCACGAGGCTCCGCGCGAAATACTCCGGGCCATCCCAGGCCTCACCTTCAAGGATGTCGACCATGTGACGCAGTGGTCCTATTGCTCGGGGGCAGGAGCAGGACTTGGCATCGAGCGCCCCGACCTGACCGCGGAGATCAGCCGTCGCCGCATTGAGCGCGCCGCAGAGCTAGAGGTCGACGCTCTCGTGAGCGCGTGTGTCTGGTCCGAACGCCCGCTCTCCGAACAAGGAGGCAAACGTGCCGAGCCGATAGAGGTCCTCGACCTTCTCGAGCTAGTGGGGCAGTCTGCTGGGCTCGACGATGAGGAGGTCGGATCGTGACTTCAGTGATGCTGTCCGATCCGGTGGTGGAGGAGCTCGTCTCAATCGTCGGCCGCGATCGCGTCTTCACGGATCCCGCAGCTCGATTCAACCGGGCTCGGGTACCGGCACCCTTTCCCGTCCATCGTTGGGCTGAGCACGTTCCCGACGCCGTGGTGCTCCCGGTGAGCGCACAGGAGGTGTCGGAGGTGGTGAAGCTCGCCAACCGACACCGCATTCCGGTGGTGCCGCGCGCCGGCGGTACCGGACTGACCGACGGCGCAGTTCCTCTACAGCACGGCATCGTCGTCGACGTCAAGCTCATGAACAAAGTCTTTGAGCTCGACCTGGAGGACCGCACTGTGACCGTGGGCCCGGGGATCAACATGATGAAGCTCAACGAAGAGTTACGTAAGCACGATGTGATCTATCCCGACGACCCGGCCTCCTATCCGTGTTCATTGGTCGGAGGGCGCATCGGCACCAGCGGGTGGTCGCTGATCGGTGGCCGTTATGGACATACACGAGACCTCGTGATTAGTTTCGAGATGGTGCTTCCCACCGGCGACATAGTGCGAGTCGGCGACGGAGGTGGCAAGAAGGTGCGCAAGTCATCGAGCGGCTACCAGCTCAAGCATCTGTTCATGGGCCATCAAGGCACACTCGGGATTGTGACCGAGGCGACGCTGGAATTGGTCCCTCGCCCGGAGGCAGAGTTCGCTGCGTTCTTCTCCTATGAAGACTACGAGAGCGCGTGGCGCTCGACCGGCGCGCTGGCCCGCTCTGGGTTGGCGACGCTGGCCGGAGTAGTGCTATTCGACGAGTGGAAGATTCGCTACCTGCGCCGGGACGACGAGGCCTACATTCCGCAGCCGGATTCGGTCAAGGCGGTCGTTGCGGTGGCGATGTACGGCGTCGCGGACGAGGTTCGTCCGGCCGCCAAACGGATAATGAGAATCGGCAAGGAAAGCGGCGGTTCCTATCTCGGGGACGAGATCTCCCAGGGAGACTGGGCGTCGCGGCACGATCGCTACGCAACGCCATTACACGGCCGGCTGCCGGATCGGCAGGTGGCACCGATGAGCTGGCACTGCGAGGATGCATCCATCAACTGGAGCCAGCTCCCCAAGGTGCGCGAGAAATGGCATGCGCTCGTGAGTGACCTAATCGAGCGCCACCCGATCTTCGATGACTGGGGCATGTTCGCCTACACGAACGGGGCTTACAAGCCGTGGGGCGACTACCTCACAGAGATAGACGTGGGCATCTGGGAGCAGGAGCTCGACGACGAATCGTGGGAGGCGTGGGTGAATTGCAAGCGCGACATCGCAGCCGTCTCGCTCGAGCACGGCGGCTCTATCAGTGCCTGCCATGGTTCTTGTCGCGCGGGTGAGGTCGACTTGGTACCCGAGGAGTTGGGCGGTGGCTTCGAGGTCATGAAGAAGATCAAGAAGGCGCTCGACCCCAACAACATCATGAACCCCGGAAAGTACCTGCTGGATAGCGCATACGAGGACGGAGGTGAGACGCTGTGATCGGCTTCAGGCTGGCAGCCCAGCGGCCACCCGACGCCCAGAAGATCAACTCCGAAGTGGTGATGCGCTTCGAGCACGTCTACGAGGTCAATCCGGAGCTCATGACCGAGCACATCCAACAGCACGACTTTCCGGCGTGGGAGACGAAGCGAATCGGCGCGGCCCGCTGGGACCATCTCGACTGGATGCACGACCATTGGGCCGATCAGCAGATCTCGGGCGAAGAGCTGATGGGCGAGGCAGACTGAGGCTTTTCTAGGTGCTCAAGGTGCTGTTCTGGCATGGGCGTAGTCCTCGGCCCGCAACACTGAGCCCGTGAGCATCTGTGGTGTGAATGGAGGCCACAAGAGTTCGGCGGAACGTAAGGACGTTCGGCGCCTTCAACCCCGGAACAACTGCAAATCGACCGGGAAAATAAGAGCCGGGGAGGGGAGTCGAACCCCTGACCTGCTCATTACGAGTGAGCCGCTCTGCCGACTGAGCTACCCCGGCGTCAAAGGAGAACTCGCCCAGCCTATCGGCTCAGTGATCGGTCGACAACGCCGATTCGCCTTAGTTCAGGCCGAACCCCGCTCTCAGCGGGGCTGTGGCTGAACAGAACTGGGGAGCGCCGCTAGCTCGAGTAAATCTCGGGCGAGTTCCTTGAGTCCTTTCTTCGATCCACCGCCGAGGGATGGTGGCCCCGGGCGACGAAGGTTGTGGGTCCGCTAGCTGAGATCATGACGGTGCCCGAGAGTGGCCGTCAGACGATCCATGGCATTCAACGACCATCGGGGAGGGCTCGCGTCTAGACTGCCTGCAATGCCCCCTTCATCAAGAAGGCCCCCGCTGCGTTCAGTCTGCCCTCCCTCCGCGTATGGCTAGCGAGGAGGAGAAGGGTGGCCTCGGGAATACTCGGCGGCTTGTAAGGCAGACTGGGTTGCTCATCTCTAGTGGCGTAGTCAGCTACGGAGGACAACTGCTCCTCTACATCATCCTCGCACGTGTGCTTGGAACTTCCGGGTTTGGCGCCTGGGCACTCGCCTTCACGCTGGCAAGAACCATAGGGCCGATCGGAATTCTGGGCGCCGACTGGATCGTCTTAAGACAGGCCTCCTTCTACCAAGGTAAAGGAGACGAAGCTCGATTTAGAAGAACTCTTTACCTTAGTTTTGCTCTCAGCGCAGGCGCCTTGACCGTTATCGGCGGGGGGTTGATAGTCGCCGCACCGCTGATCGCCCGTGAGCTCTTCGAAGATCCCTCCATCGCGCCCCTGCTGAGGTTGACCGGAATAACGGCGCCGCTCATGGGCATTCAGCAGATCATGCTCGCCGGAACACAAGCCTTCAAGAGCATGAGGGAAGTAGCCCTCCTGCGCAACCTACTCCGACCTCTCGCCCGAGTGATCTTCGTTACCGGGGCGGTCGTCTTGGTCTCGACGCAGTTCTCCGCTTACGTCGGTTTAACGATCGCGGAGGCCGTGATCGCCGCCGCCTCGGTCTATGCACTCAACCGGCGCATCCCCATACTTGGGCCTACAAAGCCAGTCGACAATGCTGATCTACTCAAGTTCGCACTCCCCGCATGGGGCACGAGAGCTCTAACTACGTCACACAGAGATATCTACTCGATTCTCGTGGGTTCATTGGCTGCGCTGGCGAGTACTGGGATCTTTGTGGCCAGTCAGCAAGTCGCCGGTATGTCGACGACCATCATCTTCGCCATGAACCAAGTCTACGGTCCCATGGGCAGCGACCTGTATCTGCAGGGCCGTGCTTCGGAACTTAAGAGTCTGTTTCAGAGCATTGCGAAGTGGAGTTTCACCCTGGGCTTCCCACTCTTTTGTTTCCAGATAGGTTTTCCCAAGGAGATCTTGGCCGTCTTTGGCAAGAGCTTCGTCGATCAGAGTGTCATTCTCGTCCTTCTTTCGATCGGAAACCTCCTGAGCTTCGGTACCGGCCCTACCGCAACAACCTTGCTCATAGCGGGCCGAGCGCATATGACCTTGATCAACAACGTGGTGACGGTTGGGGGTGAGGTCCTTCTCGCAATATGGCTTATCCCGGCCCACGGGCTGCTGGGTGCGGGCCTGGCGCGCGTAATTGGGGTCGCACTCAGCAACCTGATCCGAATGGTTCAAGTCCGCATGATCCTGGGCTTCTGGCCCTACCGTCCTGACTACTGGAAGCCGCTGGTGGCCGGCCTCGCGTCGCTCGGACTGGCCAAGCTTGTGATCCCGGCGATCGGCCTTGGGCTCCGGCCGGTTGCCGCAGTGGCGGCAGCAGCCGTAATCGGCGTCAGCTACGTCGGTTTGGTGTTGATCCTGCGCCTCACCGACGAAGACCGGATGGCCATAGACGCGCTCACCGGGCGGTTTCGCCGCAAAGGTAGGGCGAAGCCGGAGGACTAGCGCAGATGCCTCCAGAAAGAGCCTCCCTGGCTCTCCGTCGCCGGAAGCGCCTATCCAGCGGCGAGCTGCTCGGCCGATTGCAGCCACCCGGGCAGTTGCTCGTAACCATGTGCCCTGAGCATGGCGGCCACTTCTCGGTTGGAAGCTGCGTAGATCTGCCTGAGGCGGGCCGCAGTCGAGGGGTCGAGTTTCTCATCGAGCCGACCGGTGTTCGTTCGCAGGTAAGCCCTGCGAACGGCGTTCCGTAACACCGGCGCGCGGTGAAGGAGGCCGTCCGTCCGCTCCTTCGCAGACCAGACGAAACGGCTGAATGCGAGGCTGCGCGCGTGCCTGGTGGTGTTCCGCGCCTCATGGTCGAATTCGGACACCACATCCGTGTCGATCTCGAGCCAGCGGCAGATGTCGGACACGACAGAACGGGGATCAGAAAAAAGATCCTCGGTAAAGATGACCCTGACGCTCTTGGGGAAGGCGCCCAACCACAAGCCCAGGTAGCTCGCGTAGAAACCGATCGATAGTCCCTGATAGTGGCCTCCGACGACTGTGGCGGTTCCCATCCGATGGCGTTCCTCGCAAACCGTTATGTACTCGTCGAATGAAGAGCTGACGTCGAGCTTGCCCTTGGTTCGCTGCATGGTGTAGGCGGACCACAGCCGCTCGACGGGATCCCGCAGACTGACGATGATGCGCGGGTTCTCCAGCAGATCCTTTATGCCTGCAACAACGCGCTCCCCACCGTAACTATATGAGGGCGTGGCCTCCAGCCGATAGTGTTCACTCTGACAGTGAGCGAAGTGCCTAGCGTAAGTCTCCACAGGAAGCAGCTTTCCCGATGGGTTCCTCAGAGGAGTGAAGTACCCGATTTCCTTCTCGTCCGATGCGCAAATGCTCGGGTGTTGAGCAAGATAGAAGAACAGTGAAGACGTACCGGACTTCGGCACACCGACGACCAAGAGGTTAGGAAGCATGTCTGCCATTCCCCGAGTCTAGCAGTCCCATTTCCGGGGCCGCGTTGCCACGCGGGATGGACTTACGCCTGCTCCCTTCCCCTGGAACGGTCGATTCGCGCCCCTGTGCGCGATCGACTACTCAGAGGTCTAAGCCGGTGGGTTTGTGGTCTCGCAACCAGACACCTTGTCGTTGGCGTCGGCCACGCAGGTGTCCGGATCGAGCCCTCCGTTGACCGTGTCGCCTCCCTGGCCGTCCCCCGCATTCAAGTTATCGGCCTGCGAATTCCCCTGCAGAAGGTCGGTTCCCGACTGGTCGGTAACCGTGTCGTCGCCGGCGCCCCCACCGAGTCGGTCGTTGCCGTCGCCGCCCGAAACTTGGTCAGCCCCATTGGCACCGCAAAGGCGGTCGTTGCCACCGAGGCCCTCGACGACGTCGTTGCCGCTGCCTGCGTAGATGACGTCGTCACCATCGGTGCCGGTGAGCGTCTCCCCTGCCGACGTGCCCACGATGCTGGCCGGTTGTCCGAAACAGGTCTGTCCGCTGGGAGGGGGAGTAGAGGTAGGAGTAGGCTCGACCGAGGGGGTGAACTCGACGCTGACCTCGTCCATGACGCCGTTGTAGACATCGTCGCCGGGTGTCTTAGCGCCGATTCTCAAGGGAGCGGTGTTACTGATCGAGCCGGCCGATTCATTGCTCGAGGCGGAGTAACCATCCACCTTGACTGTGACGGTGTTAGCGGTCTTGAGGCAGCGAATCGTGTGCCACTGTCCATCCGCCAAAGCAGGCTGCCCCGAGCCGGCGGTCTTATCGGCGGTGCCGGCGTTGCCCTTGAATAGACACTTCAGCTGCCCAGAGTTGATGATCTCCATCTTGTACTCGCCGCCGGTGGTGGCAGCCTTGCCCTTGCGGATGATGTCGTAGCTGTCGTCGAGGAAGGGCCCGGTGAACTTGACGTGCGCGGTCAACACGATGTCGGCATTCCCGGGATTGAGGGAGTCATTGGACGGCACTGATGCAAGCGAGGTGCTGCCGTTGAAACCGTAGGCGGTCCCCGAGACTCCCGGCAGGCCCAGGGTCACGTCGGTCAGGTTTCCGTCGTTGCCGTTACCCGAGGAATCCTGCATCGTGGACCCCGAGTTCTCGTCCATGTGCCAGAGGCCCACGACGGTTCCGGCATGAGCCGTCACGAACGTCGCCAAAATCAAGCAAGTTGCCATCGCGCACGTCAATAAGAGTCTTGATGCTTTCATGTCTTCCCCTCGGATTCGACTACGCCTGGCTTTGGAGAGCCTACCCAATTTCCGGTAAAACTCACCCGTCGAGGCTGCGATGCGGAAGAACCTGACGAGGGGAGTTCTGCGTCCTATTAGGGGGTTTTCTGCCAGATTGTCCAATATAGGCGTTGCCACAGGCGTCGGTCTCGGCCCTTATTGGGTAGTGATGGACCGAAGGGGCTTGCGAGTCGTTGGCCTATCGGATAGGAGTAGCCATTAGGTCACTCGATCGTGAGGGGGAACAGTGATTAACAGCATGAAGTCTTATGGAAGGGCCGCCGTGGCGGCCGCGTTGATCGGGGGTTCGGCACTGGGGGTGGCGGCCGCCCAGCAGGGCCCCACGTGCTTCGGCCGGAGCGCAACCAAGGTCGGCACCGACGGCAACAACGAGATCCGCGGGACCAATCGCGCCGACGTCATCGTCACCAAGGATGGCGACGACACCATCTACGGGCTCGGGGGGGACGACCGAATTTGCAGCGGCAAGGGCTCGGACAACCTCTACGGCGGGGGCGGAGCCGACCGTATGAGCGGCGACAAGGGCGGCGACGACATGTTCGGCGGGAAAGGGCCCGACCGCCTCATAGACAACGTCGGCCACGACGACCTCTTCGGAGGAGACGGGGGTGACCTGCTGTCGGGAGGCGACGACGGGGACTCGCTGTCGGGAGAGGCCGGACCAGACACCCTGCGGGGAGGGAGCGGCGCCGATGCAATCTCAGGTGGGGACGGCAACGACCGGCTCTACGGGGGGGTGGGCGGCATCGACAGGGACTCACTGTCGGGCGGCAGCGGCACGGACTTTTGCAACGACGGCGAGAACAAAGAGAGCTGCGAGAAAAGATAGGGCCGCGTCACCAGACGCTTTCGGAAAAGTGCTCGTGGGGCTGCGTGAGCCGGGTGACCTCGGCGAGCGCAGCCTCAAGCGCGAGCAGGACGTTGGCGTTGCTCAGTAGAGCCGCTCTTGCGACGATCAGCCGTTCGACTGCGCACAACAGCGCACCATCCGAGACTGAGGACCGGGTCCACTCTTGAAGCTCGTCGATCCGGTCGAGGTTTGCCACAGAGGCGGATGAGCCTCTGCGAACCGCTACGACGTCGCGGTAGAACGCCGCCAGGGTGCCGAGGGCCTCTCCCAGCACCGCCTCTTCGGCGTGGCGCTGCTCGCGACGATGCCGCAGAGCCAAAGCGTTGCGAGCGGTGCCCGTACCGCGGCCCTCGCCGATGACATCGGCCAGGGCTCTGGTCTCCTGGGCTTGCACCCGTTTCTGCGCGGCCCCCGCTGCTCTCGCCTGATCCAGGATCTCGGAGGCAGCATCGATTGCATCGGTCGCTGCCCGCAGGCGGCGTGGAATAGACAGCCACAGGGATCGGCGCTCGCCAACGGAGGCATCGAAGGCCAAGCGCCGGGCGGCCCCCGCGTCTCCCTCCGAGAGCCGTGCCGCCGTGAGGGCGGTCTCGGCCGATGCCCCTTCCCGCTCGAGCAGCGCGACCAGATGCCGCTCCGAGGTGGGTTCGAGGCGCACGATGCGGCAGCGGGAGCGAATCGTCTCGAGAATCTCCTCCTCGGCATGGGACAAGAGGATGAACACCGTGTCGGGCTGAGGTTCCTCCAGCGTCTTCAGGAGCGAGCTCTGCGCCGCTTCGTTCATGAGCTCGGCCTGCTCGAGCACGAACACCTTGTATCTGCCCTCGAATGGCGAACGCGTGGCCTCTGGTACCACTCCATCCCTGATGGCGTCGACGGCAATGACGGAGCCCTCGGGCACTACCCGGTGGACGTCCGGGTGCGCCCGGCTCAACACCCGTCGGCACGGAGAGCACTTGCTGCAACCACGGAGCGGCTGGTCGAGGCAGTTGAGCGCCGCCGCCATGGCATCTGCCACCGCCCCCTTTCCCGCGCCCGACGGTCCGGAGAGAAGCCACGCGTGAGATATCTCTCCCTGGGCCAGCTGGCGTTGGAGGCCTTCGACGGCCCGTCCCGGGTCCAGGCCGCCCCACACACTCATCGAGGGACGGGTCCGGGAGCAGCCTGGTAGCTCCGTCCGGGCGCGACCACGCGTCCGGCTGAGCGCACTTCGAACTCGGCCACGACATCAGCGTGCACCTGGGAAGCAGAGCGGGTTCCATCGAGCACTACGAAGCGGTCGGTGAACTTGGTGCTGAGCTCGAGATAGGCGGCCGCCACCCTGTCGTGAAAGTCGTCGCCCTCCATCTCGAGGCGATCGCGCTCGCCGGACAGGCGCGCCTTGCCGGTCTCGGGGTCGACGGTCAGCAAGAAGACGAGGTCTGGCATCAATCCGCCCGTGGCCCACGAGCTCAGCTCGTAGATCTCCTTGAGCCCCAAGCCTCGCGCCAGCCCTTGATAGGCGAGCGAAGAGTCAAGGAAGCGATCGGAGACCACGATCCTCCCCTTGGCCAGCGCCGGCTTGATCACCTCGGCGGCATGCTGGGCACGGTCGGCGGCAAACAAAAGCGCCTCGGCGCGTGCGTCGAGGCTCGAAGAGGTGTCCAGCAGGACCTCCCTGAGCCTTTCTCCGAGGCGAGTTCCACCCGGCTCCCTGGTCACGACCACGTCGTCACCGCGCGACTGGAGCCACTTCACGAAGGCTGCCATCTGGGTGCTCTTTCCCGCCCCCTCGCCTCCTTCGAAGACCACGAAGAAGGAGTTGCGCACCGCCTGTAGGGCTCCCGGAGAACGGCCTGCCCCAATGGCGGTGGTCGACAGAATGCCACCTCCAATCACAAGAAGCCCGGCGATCCACCACGTGACTCGGCTCCCGGGAAGGGCCAGAGTGGCACCGCCCACCAGGTCCACCGTGTTGTCACCAATCGCCCCGGCGATGAGAGGAAAGACGCCGAGCCCGATTAGGGTTCCGATGCGAATGAGAGTGTACGCGGCCCCGAACGTCCGGCCCCGCAACTCCTCCTCGCTGGTCTCCTGCATGAGCGCGTAGCCGACCGAGTAGCCAACTCCTCCGAAAAAGCCCAGCGCAGCAGCGATCGGCACCACGGCACCGACGCTGCTCATGCTCGCGAGCAGGATGAGCCCCACCCCCAACAGGATCACGCTCGAGGAGAACAGCACGTCTTTGCTCAGGTGCTTGGCGAGGAAGCCCGAGGCGATCAGCCCAACAAGCATTCCGCCTCCGAAGGACCCGATGATGAACCCGTAGGCACTGGGACCCGAATCCAGAATCTGGGTGGTGAATTCGGGTCCGAGCGAAAACACGCCCCCCGCAGCTGTGAAGGTGATGGCGATGCCGAGCATCCACGGACGGACCTGCTTGTGAGCGGCGACGAACTGGAGCCCTTCGATCAGGTCCCGCTTCACCGCCCTCAGATCGAACCGGCCCGCCCCGGTCTTGGAGGAAGGAATAGCAAGCGTCGATATCATGGCGGCTGAGAACGCGAACGTGAGCGCGTCGACCCACAGCGCCATCGCCTCGGGGTTGTCCGAGAGCCCCCGCATTACCTCGACGTGATCGCCGACGAAAGACCCCAAACCGGCCAGCGAGGCGAACAGGATGGAAGCCAGCGGCCACGGTCCATAAATTGCGATCAACGACAGGGAGTTGGCGTGAGTGAGCTGGGCGCGCTCGACGAAATGCGGAAGCGAAGCGTCCTTGGCAGGCCCCCACAGAAGCGTCAGCGACTCCAGGAGTGCGGAAACGACGATGAAGTAAGCGAGGTTGGGGACGAACGGGAGGGAGAAGACGAGCAGGCCCCTGCCGAGATCGGCGGCCACCATGGTCTTCTTGCGGTCCCAGCGATCCGCCAAGACCCCGGCCAGCGGCCCCACAAGGAAGCCGGGGAGGACCCGTGCCATCATCACTACCCCAACGGCGATCGTTCCAAAGCGAGTTTGGGCGAGCACCGCGATGGCGATGACTCCGATCCAGTCGCCGAGGCTCGAGACCGCCTGAGCCGAGAAGAAGCGGACGAAGGTGCCGTTGCGGAACAGGGCCGCGTAACCGGCCTCCTGCCCGGAGGCGGTAACGACGTGAAGACCGCTCCTATCGGGAGCTTCCTGGATGATTCCTCCTAGCTTGGTGGCTCACCCATCTTAGAGACAGGTGGCGACCATCCGTGGACCGGGAGGTAACCGGCGTTCACCGGGGGGCGGGGGGTCCGAGGGCGGCGGACTGAGGGCGTTTGGGTCTGAGGGGCGGGTGCCGAACCGAGCGCGAGTCGATCACGTCGCCGCGGCGCTCTGAAGTGCGGCGGAATCGTACTCAGGAGCGGGTTGCGCTCGTCTGAGTACCGGATGGAGCCGGGGCCCGAGGACCCAGGCCCCTACTTCTTCGAAGTCTTCTTGGCCGCGGTCTTCTTCTTGGTGGACTTGACGGTGGATTTCCTCGTGGTCTTCTTGGAGGTCTTGGCCTTCGACCCCTTGCTCTTGCCACCCCCGGCGGTTGCTTCCCGCTTCTCCTTCTTGATGTAGCGGCA
>Ga0136620_10000064_pt1 | contig 38343 bp, 31 predicted proteins | sample AntDrymUQ4162106_2_FD_104806 | JGI IMG/M metagenome (GOLD analysis project Ga0136620, IMG submission 104806) | Polar desert sand microbial communities from Dry Valleys, Antarctica - metaG UQ416 (21.06) | ecosystem: Environmental > Terrestrial > Soil > Desert | place: Antarctica: Dry Valley... | reverse complement strand
CGATTCGCTCGGGGTCGGCCAGGAGCGGCGCGAAGACGTTCTCTAGTGCAGTCGAGCTGGGGCGTCAAGCCGCTCATGCTCGTCGTGGGAGGTCACGTCGTGTTTCTCCGTCGGATCGAACCTCGGCGGTGGTGGTGTGAACCGCTTAGGGTCGATTCGTCCGTAGTAAACCGGTACGGATCATCCCTATCGCAGGAGGACGCATGAGCCGATTCCGTGCGACCGCAATCTTCGGCCTCTTCGGCATGATCACTGTTGCCGCGGCGGCCGCGGCGTCGTTTCCGGACGTGATTCCGCTGCCAAACGGGTGGCGTCCAGAAGGGATCGAAGCCGGGCGCACACACACGCTCTACGTCGGTTCGATCTCAACCGGCGCCGTCCGGCAGATCGACGCGCGGACGGGCGAGTCGTTCACGCTCGTCCAGCCGATAACGGGCCGGTCCGCGATCGGCCTCGAGTACGACCGGAAGTACGAGCGGCTGTTCGTCGCGGGCGGCGGAACGGGACAGGCCTACGTTTACGACGCCGAGACCGGCGCACCGATCGCGGCGTACACGCTCACGCCGACGATGCCGACGTTCATCAACGACGCCGTGCTGACCGAGGACGCCGTCTTCTTCACCGAGTCGCGGCGGCCTTGGCTGTACCGGCTGCCGCTCGGACCGCGCGGCGAGCTGCCGGCGGGGAGCGAGGTGGAGACGATCCCGCTCTCGGGCGACTACGTACAGGGGACCGGCAACAACCTCAACGGGATCGTCGCGACGAAGCACGGCGAGACCCTGATCGCGATCCAGAGCAACACGGCCACGCTGCTCCGCATCGATCCGGAGACCGGAGTCGCCGACAGAATCGAGATCACCGGCGGCGACGCGACGACGAACGGAGACGGCCTCCTGCTGGAGGGACACACCCTCTACATCGTCCAGAACCGCCTGAACCGCGTGGCCGTCGTCGAGCTGTCGAAGGACCTCGGGTCGGGCACCGTGATCGAGTTCCTGACGCACCCCGAGCTCGACGTACCAACGACGATCGACCGATCGGGCAGCCGCCTCTACCTGCCAAATGCACGCTTCGGCATCTCGAACGCAGACGCGGCCGAGTACGACGTGATCAAGCTCGGAAAGGGCTAGGCCCCGCAACGAGGCGGAGCCCGAAGGCTCCGCCTCCGTCGCTCACCCGCTATCCAGCCGGGGCATCCCACTCCCCGCGTAGAATGTGCCGGCGCGCGGGCCCTCTGGGCGAGCGGCGGATGGAGTCCTTCCGCACAAGACCGGTCTATGCGGCTGGTTGACGATTCTCACTGGCGCACAACTGGCGGGGTGCGGGCACCCCCGTCTCAGCGGGCGAGCGACTCGGCGACCGCGTGACGAAGCGGAAGCGACCGCCCCTGCGCCTGGTGCTCGGCCGCCGCCCGTCGTCCTAGACGCCGCTCGAGCTGCGCAAGGACGTGCGCGTGCAGGGCCTGCTTGGGCGCGCACATCACCAGCGCGTGCTCCTCGAAGAGCCGGCCCGCCGCGCCGGCGAGCAACGCCGCTCGCTCTGTATCGGTCGCCGCGAGCGCTGCCGCGAGCCCCTCCAGGCAGCGTGCGACGCCGAAAAGGTCGGCGCGGCGATGGAAGATGCGCAGCGCCTGCTGAAGCCGCGCGACCGCGTCGTCGCCCGCACCGGCGCTGAGCGAGGCGAAGCCGAGCGTCACGAGCGTCATCGCGCACCCTACTCGTCCTCTAGTTGGTGCTGACGTTCCAACGCGCGTTCTCCTCTTGCGCGCGCCTCGTCTGCGTCTCCTCGGAGGAGCGCGACCTCGGCGAGCTCGCACTCGGCCCGCGCGGCGGCTAGAGCGTCGCCGGCGGCGAGCGCGTGGCTGCGTGCGTCGAGCGACTCGGCGCTCGCGAGCGCGCCCCGCCGTGCCGCGAGCTCGCCGGCGTCCAGGGCGACGGCCGCAAGGACGGGCCGCGGCAAGCCCGCGGCCGTGTGGAGAGCCACGCGGGCGAGCCTGTGCGCCGTCTCGTACTGCCCCTGCACGCGCGCGAAGAGCGAGGCCTCGCGGAGCGCGCGGACGACGAGGTGGCTCGGCACGCGGGCGCGGGCAAGAAGCGCGGCCTCGAGCCATCGTCGTCCGTCCGTAACGCGCCCGCGCAGGAACCAGACCGGCGCGTACGCGGTCGCCAGCCGCAGCGCCAGCTCGGCCTCACCGGACCGGCGCGCCCAGTCCAGCGCGGCTTCGACGCCGCCACTCTGGGCGTCGAGCTGCTCCAACCAGACGGCGCCGTCCGGTCCCGACAGCGCCGGCGCCGCGTGCTCGGCCAGCTCCAGCGACTGCTCCGCGGCCCGACGCTGCGCAGCCGTCTCGCCGGTGAGCTCGATTCGATCGAAGGTCGCCGAAGTCGGTGGGCGCGGTGGGCAAAGGAGCGGCGGCAGCCGGTACGAAGCCGAGCGCCGCGACGCCGCGCGGCACCTGCGCGGAGACGAGCTTTGCCTCATCCTCGAGCCGCTGCTCGAGTTCGGCGACCTCGAGCCAGGACGGTCGCCCCGCGACGCGAAAGCACCGCGAAAGCGGGAGCTGCCACGCTTCGCGCGGACCGACGACGACAGCAGGCAGGAGGACACCGATATGCGACCGTTCGTACTCGCACTCGCCCTAGCGGCCACCGCCTTGACGCTCGCGCCCGGCGCGGCGGCCGACCCTCCGACGTTTGACCGCTCCATCGTCGACAGGACAGTCGTCGACTACTGGTCGTGCCCGTTCCCCGTCACGCTTTGGATCCACGGCGACGTACGCGAGATGCTCGTCGACGGTGAACGGCTCGTCTCCCGTCGGCACCTCGAAGTCGCGTTCTCGGCGAACGGCCGGACGCTCACCACGAGCCAGAGCTTCATGAGCACCGAGCGGGAGACCACCCAGACGTTCGTCGGGCTGATCCACAACGTGAACGTTCCCGGCGAAGGCGTCGTCATGCTGACCGCGGGCCGCGTCGTGTTCGACCTCGTCGGGGGAACCGTCCTCTTGGACTCCGGGCCGGGGAGCGGCGTGTCGGCGCTCTGTACGTTCCTCGCCGCGTAGGAGCCGCGCATCACGCTGACGGGCAAGACGCCGGCAGCGAGCGTGCTTCGACGGCGTCACTGGCACGATCTCCGGCGCAAGTCTTCGTGAACCCGGAACTGGCAGCTTTGCAGGCACTTTTCAAAATCACACGCGGTTTCCTAAACCGCGTGCGGCCGTTCAATTCGGCCCGGGGGCACTCTCTATTGTCCTGCAAGAAGTGGCTTGTTTGCAGGCTTTCTTTCTTTCTTTCTGACTTGTCGGGGTTCGGCGGTCCCGCCCTGCGAGATGCAATTGCCAGCCGACGTATCAGGCGAGCGTGTGGAGCGCTTGAGAATCCACCCGCATCCGAAAGACCTTCCCGATGGCCACTGTCGCCGGGAGACTGTCGCGCGACTGTCGCGCGGAACGGACCCTCGCCGACGCGCGAGCGTGGCGTTCGGAGACGCAGACAGGCGGAGGCCGCCGAGCAGCTCGTCGCCGGGATGAGGTCCGGCCGCGTCCGCCGTAGCTCCGGATGGCGCTCGGCTTGTAGAAATCTCCCGAGCGTGTGCAGCGGCCGCCGCTCGAGAAGTGCAGGCCTTCTTGTGCCTGACCTCGGCGTCGGCCCGAGACGCGGCACGACGTGGTCGCGGAGCGCGGCTTCGGATTCCGGTGCGCTGCGCCATTTCGAAGACGCTACTCACCTCGTCGGATCGCTCACATTCGTGTGCGCCGGCGCGCGCACGGTGCCTCGACGGACCGCCTCGGGGACGTCCAGCGCCGCGATGTCCAGCGGATCGCCGACGACCTCCTCGCCCAGGGCCGCGACCCGTCGACGATCCGGAACGCTCTCATGCCGCTCCGGGTGATCTTTCGCCGGGCGGTTGAGGACGGCGACGTCGCGGTGAACCCGTGCACCCATCTGCGGCTACCGGCCGTCCGCGGCCGACGCGAGCGGATCGCATCGCCGGAAGAGGCGGAGCAACTACTGGCCGTGCTGCCCGTACGCGACCGCGCAATCTGGGCGACGGCGCTCTACGCCGGCTTGCGCCGCGGCGAGCTCATGGCGCTCCGCTGGGAGGAGGTCGATCTGGCTGCAGGCGTGATTCACGTGGAGCGCGCCTACGACGAAAAGGAGCGGGTCGACATCGAGCCGAAGAGCCGAGCCGGGCGCCGCACAGTCCCGATCGTCGGGGCATTACGCGACGTGCTCGTCGAGCACAAGGCGCGTGAGCGACGCGAGACGGGCCTCGTCTTCGGGTCGACGGCCGAGATGCCGTTCCAGCCGTCGAACGTCTGGCGGCGAGCGCATACGTCCTGGAAGCAAGCCGGCCTGAACCCGATCGGCCTCCATGAGGCACGCCACACGTTCGCGTCAGTCCTCATCGCCGCCGGCGTGAACGCAAAGGCGATCACGACCTACATGGGCCACGCCTCGATCCAGACGACATACGACCTCTACGGCAAGCTCATGCCCGGATCGGAGGCCGAGGCAACCGCTCTCGTCGACGCCTACCTCGCGCGAGCGGACACGTTGTCACGAATCGGGCAGCTCGATCGGTAGCGGTAGTTGACCTGTTCGACTTTCTCGGCCTTCCGATAGGTCAAGATCGCTTGTAACGGCTGTCCTTGTACTCCTGGACCCACTGCCTCGTCGAGTACCACTGATCCGTCCGGCGAACAGCACGCAGCCGGCCGCGCTTGGCCGCGACGGCGAGCGCGTTGCCCGAGAGTTCGGAGTCGGCCAGCGAGCGAAGCGGGACGAGTCGATGCGGCCCCGCCAGGCCCGGAAGCAGGAAGCGGTAGATGCCGTCGGTGACCGCCCGCGCAACAATCTCGGCGAGCGGCCCCGCGTCGCCTCGGTCCGTCCGCCTGAGCGCGTTCAGGTAACGCGTCCGATCGCGCTTGTAGATGACCGCAGGCGGATAGCCGTTCCGGACAAGCAGGAGGTTCGTCGCCAGGCGGCCGACCCTCCCGTTCCCGTCGCGGAAGGGATGGATCCGCTCGAAACGGGCGTGGATGTCCGCGACGAACAGCATCGGATGCTGACCGTCGGCCGGCCCTCGACTGGCGTCGCGCAGCCAGTCGGTGACGAGCGCCGGCACCTCCGGGAACGGCGGCGGTGTCATCCCGCCGGTAAACGGACGGATGTCGTGCTGACGGAACGAGCCGGGGCCTTCGCGCTGATCCAGGCCCTCCGGCGGCGAGTGCAGCCACGCCGGCTCGACGACGAGCCGGTGGATCTGGCGCAATTCGGTCAGGCTGATCCGCTCTCCGGCCGACCAGTCGGGAGATCGCTCGACTGCCTGCGCGTACACCCATTGCGCAGCCTTTGCGTAGCCCTCGACCTCGAGGTACTCGGCGAGCTCCTTGCTGCCGACCGCCTTTCCTTCGCGCAGGAGTTGCTCGACTTCCTTGAGGACGAGAGTGTTGCCCTCGATCGCCGTGGAGTGATGGGCCTCCTCGTACCAGATGCCCTCCCAGATCGCATCTGCCTCGACGGGAAGCGGGAGTCCCCCAACGCTGCTTAGATCCTCGATTGCTGTGTCGAGGGCGCGCAGAACATCCTCGCGACTTGGGCGACCCCGACCTCTAGCCATTTGACCTATCTTGTCTCGCGAATCGCAACTCGGTCCAATCTTACCAGTTGGACCTGTTTGAATTTCGTGCTGCTCAGATGGGTCAACTTTTTTCGGCAAGTCCGGGGAGCGCCGCTGACTATCTGTTCAGCTCGACCAGGCGGGAGGCTGCGATGCGCCGATCCGTCCGCGGCTCCGGACGACCGTTCTCGGACACAAACGTGGTAAATCGATAGCCAGCGTCACACAGATGCACCACGGTGCCAATCTGCGTCACTGTTTGTGTACGCTCCCCGTATCTCACGGCGTCGTCTCAAGCGCAGGACACGCAAGGCGCAGCGGCAAACGCCGCCAGTGGTCAGAGCCGCCGAACCTACGAACGTGGCCGTGCGCGAAGCCACCCGCGTCGAGCGGCTCGCCTACACGCGAACGCAGGCGGCCGAAGCACTCGGCATCAGCCGCTCGACGTTCAACCGGCGCGTCCTCCCATTCGTCGAGCTCGTCGAGATGCCGTGGGGCGCGCGTCTGATTCCGGTGGACGAGCTGCAGCGGTTGCTCGCAGAGCGCCGCAAGCCGGCTCGAGCACAACCGCAACCCAGCGCGAGGCCCGGACGCCCCGCCACGCTCGCGGCGGATGTCGTCGATCGAATTCAGGCCGAGCATGCCGCCGGCAGCAGTCTTGGCCAGATCGCGCGCGAGCTCACCGCCGACCAGGTGCCGACAGCCCACGGTGGCGCGCAGTGGTGGCCGTCAACCGTTCGCGCAGTGCTTCGCCGATCCACAAGCTGACCGTACGTCGAAGAGACACATGAGCCCGCCAACGCGGACTCGGGCCGGCGCTAAGCCCCTCGGCACCCCAGCGAAAGGGGGCACCGGTTCGCCGTTAAAGGCGCGGATCGACCGGCTCGCTCTCCAGCGCGAGCACGCCAAACACGCACTCGTGTACGCGGTACAGCGGGTCGCCCCGTGTGAAGCGTTCAAGGGCTTCAATACCCAGCGCGAACTCGCGTAGCGCCATTGAGCGCTTGGTCCCCAGACTGCGTTGGCGTAGGCGTTCGAGGTTCTCGGGCGCGGTGTAGTCCGGTCCGTAAATGATCCGCAGGTACTCGCGGCCGCGGCACTTCACGGCAGGCTGAGCAAGCCCCCGCTTGCCGCGTGTAATGAAGCCTTTCGGTTTCACCACCATGCCTTCGCCGCCGCGCGCGGTCATCCCCTCCCACCACGTCGTCGCGTGCTCCTCGCTCGCCGGGTCGTCGACTTGCACCTCCGCGAAGGCGGTCGCGACGAACAGCTTCGGATCGGCCTCGGCGAGCTCGCGGAGCCGTTGCATCTGCCAGACATGGTCACGGTCGACGTGCGTCTTGCCGCTGCTTGCAAGGAGATGAAAGGGCGCCACGCGCATGTCGTCGACGGTCTCGACCAGCCATGAATACCGCCGGTACGCGTCGACGAAGGCTGCGGCCGTCAGTGCTCGAGTGCGGAAGCGGTCGAGCACGCCGTCGGAGCCGACACCTCGCTGTTCCGCAAGTTCCAGCGCCTCGATCGCCGCCGGAATGGCGGCGATCGCTGCCGCGCCGACTGCGGCGTATTGCTCCCTGAGCAGCTCCTGCGCTTTCGCCGACCACGGCATCACCTCGGAGTCAAGGCAGATCCAGTCGGTTTCGAACTCGTCCCACCATCCCGCCGTCGTGATCGCGGCTTGGAGGCGAACAAGTACTTCGGCCTCGAGTGCGCCCTTGTCGAAGAAGCGGCGTCCAGTCCGCGTATAGCAAACCCCGATCTCACCCTCGGAGGCGCCGAAGCGAACCCGGGCCGCAGTTTCGTCGCGGCAGATGATAAAGATCGCTCGCGAGCCCATGTGCTTCTCCTCGCAGACGACCTGCTCGACTCCCTGCTTGCGGTAGTAGGCGAACGCCTCGGCAGGATGCTCGAGAAGTCCGTCGGCGTGACTGGTCTCCGACGGGGACATCGTCGGAGGCAGATAGATCAGCCAACGTTGGTCGAGCGCCCAGCGGCTCATCACTTCCAGGGCAGTGGTCGCGTTCTCTTCCCGGACAGTCACCTTCCCGTGCAGGCGCGTCTCGACGATCCGCTTGCCGAGCACGTCGTCGATGTCGAGGAAACCGCCGTCGCGGTCAAACAGGTGGTCCGGCTCAGCGGCGACGAGTGGCTTCAGAGGCTCGTAGTAGGTCTTGCCCGCGGGAACCGATACGAGTTCGCGCTCCGGATAGCGAAGGGCGGTCAGTGAACCGCCAAAGGCGCAGCCAGTGTCGATGTTGATCGTCCCGTTGACCCACACCGCCTCTGGCACCGGTGTGTGCCCGTAGACGACGATCGCCTGGCCGCGGTACTCCTGCGCCCAGTCGTACCGGACGCCAAGTCCGAACTCGTCGGTCTCGCCGGTCGTCTCGCCGAACAGGGCGAAGTCGCGGACGCGCCGTGAGGCACGACCCTGGAAGCGCTCACGCATGCCGGCGTGCGCGACTACGAGGTTGCCGTCGTCGAGGACGAAGTGGCTAACAAGCCGGTCGAGAAACTCCGCCACCTGCTCCTTGAACTCGAGCGCTTCGTCCTCGAGCTGTGCAAGCGACTCTGCCAGTCCGTGAGCCAGCTTGACGTCACGGCCACGGAGGGCGCGGACGAGCTTGATGTCGTGGTTGCCCGGAACGCAAAGCGCGGCACCGGACTCGACCATCGACAGCACGAGCCGCAGCACGGAAGGAACATCGGGTCCACGGTCGACAAGATCGCCAAGAAAGACGGCTCGGCGGCCTTCCGGATGCTGCGCCGTCAGTTCTCCCACGGCCACCTGCCAGCCAAGTTCTCGCAACAGCGCGACGAGCTCCGTGAAGCAGCCGTGGACGTCGCCGATGATGTCGAACGGGCCGTGCTCGGTTCGACGGTTCGTCCAGGTCGGCTGCCGCTCGACCACGGCCGCCTCGACATCCTCCGGCGAGCGGAGCACGGCGACGTGTCTGAACCCCTCCTTGCTCAGGTACTTGAGCGACCGGCGGAGCTGTTCGCTCTGACGCCGGATCACGTGCGCCCCGAAGTCACGGTCAGGACGGCCGCGGTTGCGGTCCTGGCAAAGCCGCTCGGACAGGTTGAACACGATCGCGGTTGGCAGCACGTCGTACTCGCGCGCCAGCGCGACCAGCGGCTTCCGGGCCTCCGGCTGCACGTTCGTCGCATCAACCACGGTCAGCCGTCCCGAGGCCAGCCGCTTCGACGCAATGAACTGCAGTACCTCGAACGCGTCCTTAGTCGCCGCCTGATCGTTCTGGTCGTCGGAGACAAGACCGCGGCAGAAGTCCGACGACAAGACCTCCGTCGGCAGGAAGTGGCTCGCAGCGAACGTCGACTTCCCGGAGCCGGACGGTCCGATGAGGAGCACGAGCGAAAGCTCCGGCACCGTGATCTTCACCGCGTGAACACCGCCATCTGCGTCGGCGCCCCAAGCGCCGGATCGGCGGGTCCGATCCCATCGAAGTTTACCGAGTAGCCGTGGCGTCCGGCGACTGCCTCAGCCCACCCCGCGAACTGGTCGCGACGCCACTCGAACCTGTGATCAGCGTGACGAAACTCGACCGCAGGCAGCCTCTCGAAGAGCACGTTGTACTCCGCATTCGGGGTCGTGACGACAACGGCACCCGGCGTTGCCTGCTCGAACACGACCCGCTCAAACGCTTCAAGCCGGAATGGATCGAGATGCTCGATCACCTCAATCAGCGCCGCCGCGTCGTAGCCTGCGAGACGACGGTCACGGTAGATCAGCGAGCTCTGGAATAGACGAATGCGGCCCTGCTGGTTGAGCGGCAGCCGGTCGAGCTGAAGCCGCCGAGCCGCGATTTGGAGAGCTCGCTGCGAGACGTCGACGCCGACAATCTCCTCGAAACTGCGGTCATCGATCAGCAGTCGCAAGAGTCGCCCTTCACCGCAACCGAGGTCGAGAACGCGGCGCGCCCCGAGTTGCTTAAGCGTCGAGTGAACCGCCGCGAGACGCTGCTTGTTCAGCCCGATCCGCTCCTCAACCGCTTCCTCTTGCTGTGCATGCCGAGCCTCGTCAGCGTCAGGGTCGAGCTGATCGCCTTCTGCGAGTCGCGAAAGCGCATCCTGCGTCAGCGAGCGCTGCCGCTTGAGGTAACGGTTGACGATTAGCTCACGCTCCGGGTGTGCCGGAAGCCATTCCTCGCCTCGCCGCAGCAGCTTCTCGACCTCGTCGTCACCGACCCAGTAGTGCTTCTCGTCGTCGAGCACCGGGATCAGAACGTAGAGATGCGACAGCAGCTCGCTCAACCGGCATTCACGCCGCAGTCGCACGCTGAAGTAGTCGCTCTCTCCTCAGCTCGGGAAGGTCTCGTCCAGTGGGAGGCGCGTCGCCTCGACCTCGTAGCCCAGCGGCCCGAACAACCGATCAAGCAGAGCGTCGTCGCCTCGCGCTGCGATCACCGGGATCCGCGCCTCCAGCGGAATCTCAGTTGCAGCGAGCTCGGGGCGCTCCTTGCTGCGACCGCCCATCGCCGTGCCGAACAAGCGCGCGAGCGCAACGCTCATCAAGGATGACGCGACATACGGGCGGTCGTTGACGTATTGGCGAAGCGACCCGCCGTCTGACCGGCGCACGAGCGCGACGGGATCGACGTCCAGGAGCACCGCTGCGGTGCAGCGATCGTCGCTCGCGTCTGGGAAGAAGACGTGAGCCTGCCCGAACGGCATCTTGGCCGTCTGGAACGAAGCCGGGTTCTTGTGCAGCAGGTACCCGAGATCGGTCGCAGGCGAATGAGTCGTCGTGATTGTCAGCAAGTTGCAGGCTCCATTGAGGCAACTCAGGATAGAGGCCATCTCGCGCAGCAGAACGCGCCGGCACCGTGCGTCCCTTCCCTCGAGTGTGTCCGCTCAGGCCAGCACATCCGCAAACACCCGGCACGCGCAACTGCGCCTCGAGGACGGGATCTGCTTGGACTGGAGCTCCAGCTGTCGCGCCGAATGTCGCGCGACGCAGCCGCCTTTGAAGAAGTTCCTGCTAACCGGCTATTTTACGTAGTTCCGTCCGAGCGTTCCTAAACCGCGTGCACAAGTTCGATTCTTGTCGGGGGCATCCTCAATTCAAAGCCGTTGTGGCTGCACGACAACCACTTCGTGGGGATCCCCACGTTTGGCACGCGTCCGCTCGACACCGCTTGCGGGGCCCGCAGTCTCGACGACCATGGGGTTGGGCGGCCGGTGTGGTTCTAGTCGCCATGCAAAAGGTCGGGGTCTGAGTTCCGATTGTCGCTTCGAACGGGAGCGGCGAAGTGACCCTGGTTCCGCTCTCAGTGGAGACCGCGGCATAGGCTCTCGCAGGCTTGGCGGCCGACGGCGGTCGCACTGGGAGGGAGAACGAGCGCAGCCGGTTCGGTGGTTCGGTTCCATGCACCATCGGGGAGCGCTTGACCTCTCACCAGGAGGTCTCACCCCGCACTAGTTGACGGTGAAGCGCGAAGGGGGCCGGCGAACCGGCCCCCTTCGAGTTCCGTCTGCGAGGCGTGCCGCTAGTTGCCCGTGTCGTGCGTCACGGCGCGCAGCGCGTTGATCTGACCGCTGCCGTACCACGAGTTGTGGCCCTCGCCGCCCTGACACTCCTGCAGCGAGCCGTCCGGCCGCCTCGTGTTCGCGTACGGGATGTTCGCACGCGAACTCCCAGCGGCACCCCGAAGCGGCAACTCCGTCGGGCACGGCTGCGCGTCGGCCGTCCCCTGCATGTGCGCCTCGACCGCGCCGGGCCGCATCTTGCCGTTCTGCGGGTTGTCGAGGTCGCCGAAGCGACTGATGATCAGCGCCGCGACACCGGCCGCGTGCGGCGATGCCATCGACGTTCCCTGCAGGTAGCAGTACTTGCTGGTGCCACCACCGGGTGGCGGGTCTTGCCTCGAACGGCCACAGCCGATCTCCGTCGGCCACGTCGAGAGGACGAGCCCGAAGGGCCCTCCGTCGGTGCCACGACCGTAGAAGAAGTCACCGCCCGGTGCGGTCACGTCCGCCGTGCTGATGCCGTACGAGGAGTAGTACGACTTGAGGTACTCGTCCGGGTCGTCGTTTCCGTCGACCTGGCGGCCGTTGCCGACCGCGGTGACGCCGATCACGCCCGGCAGCTCGACCGGAACGACGACGCAGGCGTTCGTGATCTCGCGCTCCTGCTCCGAACCGGGCGGAAAGTCAGGGCTGATGTCATCGAACGTCGGGTGCGACAGGTCGTCCGACTGGTTGCCCTCTGCAGCCACGTTCGTGACGCCCTGCATGCGCGCGAAGCCGACCGCGCGCTTCGCGGCCTTCCAGAGCAGGCGCTGGCCGGGATCGTTCCGGCAGTTGTAGAGGAACGGATCCATGAAGTAGCTGTTGTTCGTGACGTCGACCCGCGGGCCGGTCGTGGCCGGGAAGTCGACGCCCGGAGTGGCGGGGTCGTCGATCTCGGCGCCGCCCGCCCACATGAACGAGCACACGACCATGTGCACGAAGAAATACCCGTCGTCATTCGAGGACTTGATCGCCGCAATCTTCACGTTAGGGGCGACACCCGTGATGCCGAAGCCGTTCGCGGCGGCGGCCATCGTCCCAGTTGTGTGGGTGCCGTGGCCGTTGTGATCATCCCAAGCGGCGGGATCCTGATCCGGAATGCCGGACTCGCACGAGACGCTCTTCGAGAAGTCGATGTTCTGGACGAGGTCTGCATGATCCTTGTCCACGCCCGTGTCGATGTCGCCGACGACCACCGCGGGACTGCCCCCGGTGATCGCGTTTGCCTGAGGAGCTTTGATCTGCCGCATGTCCCACTGCAGTGGCGCCAGCGAGTCCTGACCCGCCGGGGCGTTCGGCAGCTCCGCCGGCGGCTGGTGCGAGTCGTCGGCGTCGATGTCGAGTGGCCCGACCTTCGCGACCGGCTTCGTCGAGGTGGCAACGCCCTCGATCCTCGAATCGCGCGCCATCGTCGCCGCGAACGACGCCGACGCGGACTCAGCGACGACCACACCGATCTCGCCGTAGCTGGCCACGAGAGTGCCGCCGGCCTTGGCGATACCCGCGGCGGCATTTGCGGGCACGCCGTTGCTCTTGTACATCACGACGTACTTCGAGCCGCTCGGTGCGGCGGTGCCCGTGTACTGCGTCGTCGCGGATGCGGCGACGCTCACCAGCATCGCACTTGCCAGTACCGCGGCCGTCGAGACCGGGATCAACCGTTTGAACGAAAGTCTCACGCTTCCCCCTCCTTCGTTGGACAGCGACACACGAGTCTATTCCGTCATCGCCCGAAATGTCGGGTTGGCAATGCCGCCAGAGATGGGTCAGTTGGCGCCTGAATTCGGACGCCCGCTACGGGCTAGTGATCCTGCGGTAGCCGGTTGGCGTTCGCACGAACACCTGCCAGGCGTGGAAGCCATAGAACGCCCGCACGTTGCGATACATGACACGGGCATAAGCGAGGACGGCGTCGACGTAGAGCGTCGAGTGGTTGTAGGCCTAGAGCGCACGACGAAGATTCCCGAGTGCACCAGAGGCGCGGAGGTAGCTCGTCGCGGTCAATTTCGCGAGACTGCATTCGGCACGGTCCGTTCGCCGAGCACCGCCGGCGCGCGGCGGCCGATGCAGTTCCTGCCGGCGACCTGGAGCGCCTACGGCCTCGGCGGCGACATCGACGCCGCTCGCCGCAGCACGAGTCATGACTACCGGGTCTGTAGCCCACCTCGATCCGCCCGTGGAATGAACCGACGCGGTCGAGCGGCCGGTCTCGGGTCGCGGGGCAGCCCGAGCGCGCGCGAGAGCACGTTCGTGCCGCCGCCGGGCTCCAAGCCGAGCACGGTGTCGAGGCCGGCGCCGTTCAGCGCCTCGTTGAAGCCGCCGTCGCCGGAGAGGACAACGACCGCCTCGGTGTCCGCGGCCCGCGTGAGCTCCGTGCGTGACCGGGCTCCTCGGTGAAGACGACCGTCTCCGCCCCGATGGCCCTGGCAACGTCCTGCGCGAGCCGGGCACTCACCCGGCTCGCGCGAGGATTGACGATCAGCGTCGCGCGCACGACGCCAATCGTACGAGCGTCAGCGTCCCTTCTTCACCGCCGGCGGCTTCGGCGGCGCGGGCAGCGTCACTTCGTAGACGTCGATCGAGCTGCGCCCGGTCGTCCCCAGCAGGAAGTCGCCGGTCGCGCCCCAGTAGGTGAACGTGCCGTCCGCGTTCTCCCGCCACTTGAACACGTGCGACGTCCAGGTGTTCGCCTTTTCCGGGATGAACCAGCCGGCCTCCTTCAGCGTGAGCGTGCCGTCCGCGTTCTCGACGAAGTCGACGACCTGCGTCCCCTGCGAGTACCAGCCCATGAAGATCCGGTTCTGGCCGGGAACCTGCTGGAAGACGTGCGCGGTGCAGACGGTCTCCTCGACGCCGGTGCGCGGCGTCGCCCGGTAGATCGCCTTCCTGCCGTCGGGCGTGCGGGCGTAGGCCTGCCAGGCCTCGGCGGCCGTCGCCGGCGAGGTCGTCCGGAGCGCATCGCGCTTGTAGAAATGGAGGCCGCCGTTGCCGAACGGGTTGTCGACTCCGGTGGCGCACGTCGCGCCGGGCGGGGCGACGCCACCGCCGCGCTCGTCACTCGCGATCAGGTATCTGCCCGAGGCGGTCTGCTCGAGCTCGTGGTCGAAGTCGTTGTCCTCGGTCGCGGGATTCGGGCCTCCGCGGCCCTGGTGGTAGACGGTGCCGACGTAACGGACGCCCTCGAGCGAGGGTGCGCCACTAGCGAGCCAGCTCGGCACGTCGAGGTTGCGGCCGCCCTCGCCGACGACGCAGTCGGTCACCATCGCGCCGCTGAAGTAGGGAGCCGTCGAGCTGCTCGGGCGCAGCGCGCACGGAAGCGGCGTGCCTTTCGGCTTGCCGTTCCCGTCGAAGGCACGGCTGACGTCGAAGACCAGGCCCGCGGCGCCGCTGCCGCAGGTGACCGTGTCGTCAGCGTAGATCTCGAGCTCGTGGCAGCCGTAGATCGCGTTCCTCGTCGTGTGGCCGAGCGAGGCCTGCACGGACGGGAAGCGGTAGCGGTAGACCTGTGGGCGGCAGAGCGCGCGGCGGATCTCGATGCTCGTCAGCGCCGGGAAGCTCATGCAGCTCGAGAGGTCGACGACCTCGAAGCCGTCGAGGTCGTTGCGGTCGCTCGAGCCGGAGTTCTCGTTGTTCCGCTTGTAGTCCGGCGCCGGCCCGACGCCAATCGCGTCGGACGTGACCGCGTAGGCTATGTGTGGCCGCTTCGGGTCGATGTTGACCGTGTGCGCCTCGCCGATGTGGCTCGTCAGCCCGATCTCGACCGGATCGAGCACGTTCGTCACGTCGACGATCTCGAGCCCGCCGCGGGGTGCGCCAACCAGGCCGGCCGCGCCCTGGTCGTGGCAGCGGCCGCGGTGGTCGGTCGCGTCGAGCAGGAGCTGCGCGTCCGCACCCGGCTTCGGCGTCGCCTCGACGTCGTGCTGGAGGCCGAGCGCGGCCGACGGGTCGCTGACGCAGGAAGCGGACGGGTGACTGGAGACGTAGCGGGGATCGACGACACCGCGATTCGTCAGCTGGACGATCGTCTGTCCGCCGGCATTCGCGCCGGCGGCGAGCGTCCCGACGGACGCGTAGGTCTCTCCCGCCTGGGTGAAGAAGTCGAGATCGGTGTGAGGGTTCCCGGTCGGGAACGTGTCGATCAGCTTCCACGTCGCGCCGGGACCGCCCGAGTTGAGACCGGTTCCGAGCGGGACGGCGGGCTGATACGAGGGAGCCGGGTGGTCGAGCTCATGCGCGACCGCCCCGCCGGCGAGGATGAGTGCCGCAGCGGCCGAGCCGGCCGCGACGAGGATGCGTGAGGTCATCGGTGACGTCTCCAGGAGTCGGAAGCCAGGGATGGTTCGGATCGAACTCTGGTCCGGGAGAACGGTTCCTAAACCCCGTCGAGTCGCCCCTCGTGCTGACTGACGAATCAGTCAGCCGGCGTCGCGTAGCCGCCGATGCCGTCGACGAGGATCGCGGCGAAGGAGTCGGCGAAGGAGTCGGCGAAGGAGTCGGCGAAGGAGTCGGCGAGCGCGTCGGTGTCGCGGCCGGGGGGAGAGCCAGGCGTAGGCCCAGTTCGCGGCCGAGAGGACGAGCAGCGCGGCGGCGGCCTCGTCGAGGTCCGTGCGCAGCTCGCCGTGCTCGCGCCCTCCCGGAAGAGTATCCGCAGCCGCTGCTCGTAGCGACGCCGCTCGCCGACGATCTGCTCGCGCCGCTCGCCCTCGAGGTACCGCCACTCGCGGATGAAGACGGTCCATGTCGAGTTGCTCGGCGACCACTCGCAGGTGCGCGCGCAGCGCGAGCCGGATCCGCTCTCGCTGTTCCGGCCGCGGCGTTGAGCCTCACCGAGCTGCTCGATCACGTAACGCGAACGACTCCGCGGTCCGGCACGCGGTGGTCTGCCTCGTCCCAATCGTGGCGCGACCAGCCACCCGCGCAGAACCAGGTCGCCGCAGGCGCCAGGATCAGGCTCGAAGACGGCGGTTGTCGCCGGCGCAACTGCAAACGTCATCCGGCAACTCCAGGCACTGAGGGTGGGCCCTTCAGGCGAGTACGTGCCGAAGGCTTGGACGAACATGATTCGCCCTAGCTTCTGGGAGTGCTGCACCTGAGGGCGCCGTCTTTCGTTGTCTATTAGGACAACGACATCCTTGGCGAGAGCGCAAATTTGTACGCTGGTAGTACCCTGCTTCTACGCGCGGCGGTGCCGCCGCACGACGTTTCCTAAACCGCGTGCACAAGTTCGATTCTTGTCGGGGGCACTGACCGCTGGCGCTGGCCAAACCGCGCCTAACGTTCGAGAGGGCAGCTCACGCCGCCCTCTCGAACGCACTTCGCCGGCTCGGGCTACTGCCCGTGCGAGACGTTCCGGTCTTGCGTCTGCGGGTTCATGTAGCGAACCTTGCGGCCCTTGAACTGGCTGACGTTGGGCCGGTTCGCCTGCTGTTGCGTCGTCACCGTCGGCAGCCCCGTGTCGCGGTCGACGAGACGGCCGTTGCGGCCGATCAGCATGTAGACGTCGAGTCCACGGTTGCCCGGCCTGCCGGCCTGGACACGGCCGCTGCTCGAGTAGACGAAGTCGTTGTACCAGTACGACGACCACACGTCGTCGAGGCTTGTCGGTGGCGGTGGTGGGCCGTTCTTCGCGTCGAAGAACGCGACCTCACGCGCGACGAGCGGCGGCACCGGCGCGGGCAGCGCCGCCGGGAGGGTGAGCTCCGGGTTCTGCGCGACTCCGGTGAAGTCGAAGACAGTCGTCCCGCCCTGATAGAGCGACGAGACGCCGAACTCGCCCGCCGACTCGTCGCCAACGGTGACCACGTTGCCGTTGTGCAGCGAGCAGATCTCGTTCGTCGGCTGCACACGCGGAATCATGTAGCGCCCGTACACCGGTACCGGCGCCCCCGGCGGGACGTTCTTGTAGAACCAGACGTTCCCGCGGGTGTCCTGCGACCCCTTGCAGCCGGAGCCGCCTCCACCCGCGAACTCGTCCGTGAACAAGACGACCTCTCCGTCGTTCGAGAACGACGCCGTGTGGAAGAGGCCGTTCTGGCCGCTGATGAACGGGTTGCGGATGTGCGAGTGCTGCCCGAGCGTTGTCGGGTTCGCCGGGTCGGTGATGTCCCAGAGCTGACCCTCCTCGAGGCACGCGGCGCCCGCCACCTGGAAGCGCTCCCGCCCGTTCTGCGCGGGGTTCGCACTCCTCGTCTCGCGATACGCCGTCACGTCGTGGCAGCCGACGGCGCCCGTGCCGCCCGAGCTGAGAGTGCCGCGGAACGGCAGCGTGTCGACGTCCAGGAACTGGTCCTTCACGATCGGTGTCTCGGGCGAGTCGTCCGGGATGATCACGATCGAGATCCGCCCGTGGGGCGGCACGCACCTCGGCCCGCCAAAGGTTGAGTTGCCGGGAGTGACGCTGGCGCCAGTCGGATACGACGACACGTAGACAACCCCCTGCTGATTGCGCTCGTCGGGGATCGTCGTGTGCGTGTGCGAGCCGCACGCGGTCGGGACCGAGGCGATGTGCACCGGCGCCGTGGGATCGGTGACGTCGAAGATCCGCAGGCCCTCGAACCCGGGGACGAAGAATCTCCCCGGAAGGCCCGTGACCGGATTGATCCCCGTAGCGACCGGCTGGTCGCGTGCGGTCGCGCAGTCGGAGCTCGTCTGCGGGACGTCGATCGACTGGATCAGCAGCAACCGATTCTTCGCCTCGTAGAACGACAGGTCGCCCTGGTTCGCACGGCACTCGACCACGGAGACCTGCTTCGGCTTGGACGGGTCGGAGATGTCGACCAGGCGGAACCCGTCGTAGTTGCCCTGCGCGAGCAGGTCGTGAGGCCCGCCTCGCGTCTTCCCCGCGCCGTGGAAAGCGAGATCGGAGTTCACACGCGTCTCGGTCGGCGGGCCGACGAGAAACTCCGGCGCCGGCGGCAGATTCGCGACGTGCAGCATGTTCGGGCTCGCGTCGTCGTTGCTGCCATGGTCGGCCTGTGCCGGCCCGACCAGAACGAGCAGTAACGCAGCGCAAGCAAGCGTGAAGCGGAGCAACTTCATGTCACTTCCCCTCGGACGTGTATCGCTGACAGCGCGATCCTATAACGCCGAGCCGCACCGTTTCACTAGGGTCGGCTCGGGTTGTAGACGGGACGCGGAGGCGTTGCGGAACTCCCCACCGCCGCCCTCGTGCAGCGGAGCGTGAGGCGGTCGCACTCGACCAGGGCGGCGTCCGGAATGCCTTGCCGCGGCCGGGGCTGGAGCTCCCCCCACGCGGCAACCCGCCGACCATCGGCGGTCCCCTGCGGTTCCAAGAGCCCGACGGGAAAGGCCCCCTCCGAGCCCAGGATTTGCTCGAGGCCGAGAGCGTCGCCAGCGATCCGGAGGACAGCGATTCCGGAGGGAGTCGGCGCGAACACGAGGTTGCCGACCCACGATCCGGATTCACCGACGGAATCGACACCGGTCGCGGGCAGCCGTGCAACCGTTCGCCCGGAACCGAGGTCGACGACGCGGACGAGCGGCGGCGACGCCCGATAACGACTCACGACCGCCCGTCGCCCGTCGGGACTGAAGGCGACGAGCGCGGTGCCCCGCGCCAGCAACCTCTGCCGCTGGGGCCCGTCGAGGACGAGCAGATCGGGGAACCCGTTGCCGATCCGGTAAGAGAGAACCCGGCCGCGCGCCCAGCCCGCAACAACGTAGCGGCCGGCGCCAGGCGTCCACCGCTCCGGCCGCGCGCTCCGCGACCGCCGGACGACGACATGACCGAGATAGCGCTGTGGGTCGCCCAACTCGGGCTCGAGCGCCTTGAAGTACGCGAGCCTGCCGTCCCCCGCCCAGGCCGGAGAGTGCGCACCCTCGTCGAGGATCGACTCGCGACCCGAGCGGAGGTCGCGGATGCGGATCACCGGCGCGCGGCCACGCCACGAGTTGTAGGCGATGGCCGCGCCGGACGGGCTCGGTACAGCCGCCGGCGCGAGCGTGCCGATCAGCGTCGAGTTGACGGCGGCTCCGAGCTTGATCGAGCCGCCGTCCCGGAGGCGGAGGTTGCTCTCGCCGACCCACGACACCGCGGCCTCGCCACGCTCGACGAGCTTCACGGCGCCGCTACGTGCCGGCGCCGCCTTCTCGTCCGCTTCGCTCTCACCGAGCGAGCACGCGGCCAGCGCGAGCGGGACGAGGAGCGCGGCGACAAGAGGGAGGTACGGTCGGCGGCCGCCCTCCCGACCTCGTGTGTCCAGGCACTTCAGCGACGGTAGCGCCTTCATCCAGCGCATGCTCCCCCGGGTTGACCGCTCTCCGAACGCCATCGAGCCGGTCACGCCGCAGAGGATCGTGCCCGGCTCCGCGGCTCACGCGCAGGTGAGGGCGCAGAGACGAACGCCCAGCACTCCGGGCAGAACCTGGACGTCGTCTCGTCGTGGCCGTAGGTCGCGCGGATCACGCCTTTGAGTCTATGCCCGCCACTGGCGCACCCGGTCCTTCAAGTGAGGCCCGGGAGCGCGAGGCTTTACTCCAAGCACTTTCCAAGCGAATTCTCAGGTTACTCGCAGCACGAGGGATGACCAAACTCGGGGCCGGGACGGCCGCAAGTCTCGGCCCCGAAACCGCTCGTTGCTCGTGCTACCGGAGAGCCGTCACTTGTCCGCGCCGTCAGCGCGAACGTTCACCAAGCGCGCGTGCTCTTGTGGTCAAGCTCTTCGTGCAAGAAGAGCAACGACGGCCGTCGGGCGACCACGATTGCTCGAACCGCATCCGAGACTGGCGCAATCACTGGCGCGCACTCGTCGTATCTAACCCAAAAGGAGCCACATTGCAGGCACTTCGACGTGATTGCAGTGAGCTTCCTAAACCGCGTGCACTGGTTCAGGTTCCGGCCGGGGGCATTCCTCCCGGCTGCGCCTGCGACTCGATCGTCGTGCTCACCGTCCCTCCGGGGAGCCTCACGGGCCGTCGTAGCCTCGCCAGGTCGACGCCGGCGAATTAGGGTACTCCGGGACGCACCGATGTACTCGACGCGCGCCGCCGCCCGTGCCCGCGCGACACCACCATCCGAGGGGGGACTCCATGCCTCGCACACCCGCACATGCGCGTCTGCGGAGGTTGCTCGCCGCCGCGGCGTTCGCAATCGCGGCCGCCGCCGCGCCGTCACCGGCTGCCGCCAAGACCAACACCTACGACAATCCGCTCCGCATCGCCATTCCAGGAGACGGGCTCGTCGAGAGCTGCGCCGACCCGTCTGTGATCCGCAGCCAGACGCCTGGCGACCCGTCCTGGTACGCCTACTGCACGACCGACCCCCTGAACGACGACGACCGGAACGCCGACGGCAGCTTCCGCTTCCGGCTGATCCCGATCCTGCGCTCGACCGACCTCGTCGAGTGGACCTACGTCGGCGACGCCTTTGCGGAACGCCCCGCCTGGGTGCGCGACGACGCCGGCCTGTGGGCGCCCGACATCGCCTACGTGAACGGCAGGTACCACCTCTACTTCACGGCGCCCGAGACGGACCTGCCGGGAGGAGGCAGCGCCATCGGCGTCGGCGTCAGCGCGAGCCCGACCGGCCCGTTCGTCGACAGCGGCGGCCCCGTCGTCGAGCCGTCTGCCCGCTGGACCTTCGATCCAGACTTCATCGAGGTGAACGGCGTCAAGTACCTGTTCTACGGCAGCTACTTTGGCGGCATCTCGGCGCGGGCGCTCACTGGCGACGGGCTCCGGTCGCTCCCGGCGACGCAGACGCAGATCGCAATCCCGAACCGATACGAGGGTGCACACGTGGTGCAGCGAGGTGGGTTCTTCTACCTCTTCGGCTCTGCGACGGACTGCTGTCGGGGTCCGCTCACGGGTTACAGCGTCTTCGTCGGCCGCTCCGAGAGCGTGCTCGGGCCGTACGTCGACAGAGACGGCCAGTCGCTGCTCCAGGGGCGGGTCGGCGGCACTCCCGTGGTCAGCATGAACGGCAACCGCTGGGTGGGTCTCGGCCACAACACCGTCTTCACGGATGCGGAGGGACGCTGGTGGACGCTGTACCACGCGGTCGACCGGACGGATCCGTACTTCGCGGGCGCGGTCGGGTTCACGAAGCGGCCGCTCCTCCTCGACCCGCTCACGTGGGACGACGGCTGGCCCGACGTCCGCGGCGGCCTGTGGGCATCGGACACGCCGCAGCCCGCCCCCGCGGCACAGCCGGGCGACGAGAGCAAGGTGAAGGAGCGGTTCGCCCTCGACGTCCGCCTCGGCCAGCTCGTGCCGGAGCTCTCGGACGAGTTCACGGGGGAGACGCTCGCGCCACGGTGGTCGTGGGTGCGGCAGCCCGCACCCGGGTCGTACGGGCCGACCGGCTCGACGTTCCGCTTCGACACCCAGAGCGCCGACCTGTTCGTCGACAACAACACCGCGTCGGTGCTGCTCGAGCCGGCGCCAAAGCACGACTATGCCGTCGACGTCCGCATGCGGATCAACCTGCCGGCGGAGGGATGCTGCTTCAACTTCGTCCAAGGCGGCGTCGTCGCGTACGGCGGTGACGACGATTTCCTGAAGCTCGCGCACGTGTCGATCTGGGAGACGCGGCAGACGGAATGGGCGAAGGAGCTGGAACCCGTCCCGACCGGCTACCCGCGGTACGGGAACACCGTCGTGGGCGCACCCGGCGAGTGGACGACGCTGCGGATCGTCCGCTGCGGCGGCCACGGCGGCGGCGAGGATCTCTACCGCGCGTACACCCGCCGCGACGGCGGCATCTGGGTTCGCGGCGGCGTGTGGACCCACTCGCTCGACGACGAGCGCATCGGCCTCGTCTCGATGGGCGGCTCCGGCTTCACGACGGAGTTCGACTACGTGCGCGTCCACCGCGTGCACGAGTGCGCGCGGACGCTCAAGCGCTAGTCCGGGACGGGTCGAGGGTCAACGGAGGGGCCGTCCGAGCGCGGCCCCTCCGGCGTCCACTCCAGCAGGTCGATCCGCATCAGGCGGGCATGCCCCGCGGGGTCCCAGCCGTGGTAGACGATCACGTCGTGGCGCCCGCTCGGGGACGCGACGATCGACGCGTGCCCAGGGCCGAGCACCCGGCCCGGCACGGTGCGCAGGATCGATGGCTCCTCGTCCGACGGCACCTCCCACGGCCCGAGCGGGTGGTCGGCGACGGCGTAGCTGACGCCGTAGTTCGACTCGCGCCAGGCGCCGCCGCTGAAAAAGCAGTGGTAGCGCCCGCTCGCCTTCCGCACGAACGGCCCCTCGACGGTGTACCAGTCCCACGTCCTCCCGTACCAGGTGCGCTGCGCCTGGAAGAGGTTCCAGTCCGCGTAGGGCCTGACGACCGTACACACGTCGCCCGCGAGCTCCGTCATCGTCGTCAGGCGGTCGACGACGATGCCGGTGCCGACGCGCTCGCCGTCGAGGAAGTCGCGGCAGAAGAAGAGGTACCACGAGCCGTCGTCGTCGCGGAACGGGTGCGCGTCGATCGAGAACGGGTCGGTGTCGAGTACGACATCCGCGTCCACGAACGGCCCTGCAGGGCTGTCGGCGACGGCGACGCGAAGGCGGTGACCCTCGCCCTCCTCCTGCCCGACCGAGAAGTACATGTAGAAGCGCCCGTCGTCGCCCAAGGCGACCTCGGGCGCCCAGTACACCTCACCGGCCCGCTGCAGCGGCACGAGCACGTCGCCGAGCGGCCTCCACGAGGCGAGGTCGTCGGAGATCAGAGCCGGCACGGTGCGGCCGACTTCGGGCACGGTGCCGTACGCGTAGTAGACGCCGTCGTGCCGGAGCGCGAACGGGTCTGCGAAGTAGTCGGCGTAGACGGGATTGCGGTACGACGCCATACGGGCGGACGCTACACACGCGTGTAGCAGCAGGTGCTCTCATACGTTACGCTCGCGCCGATACCGGGGTCAGCTCGCCCGGACACGCAGGACGATCCCTGAAGGGGGGCGCAATGACGGACGAGCATCCGTTCGAGCGTCGCAGCCTGAGTCGACGACGTTTCGTCATGTCCGCTGCGGGAGCTGGTGCGAGCCTCTGGCTCGCAGGCTGCGGCGGTTCGTCTACCGAGGAAGCGACGGGCGGTGGCGGCGACGAGACGACGGCGGGCGACGGTGGCAAGACCTACACGGGGCCGAAGGTCGACCTCGCGTTCTGGAACGGCTTCACCGGCGGCGACGGCCCGTTCATGCGGGAGATGGTCAGCCAGTTCAACTCCGAGAACAAGAACATCAACGTGAAGATGGTCGTGCAGCAGTGGGCCGACTACTACCAGAAGGTCCCCACCGCGGTTGCGAGCGGCCGTGGGCCCGACGTCGGCGTCATGCACGTCGACACGCTGGCGACAAACGCCGCCCGCAACGTGATCCTGCCGCTGGACGACGTCGCGGAGTCCCTGCAGCTCGAGGAGGGAGACTTCGCCCAGACGATCTGGGACGCCGGGATCTACAAGGACCAGCGTTACGGGATCCCGCTCGACATGCACCCGCTCGGCTTCTACTACAACACCGCGCACCTCGAGAAGGCGGGCGTCAGCGAGGTTCCGATGACACGCGAAGCCCACGACGAGGCGCTCGAGAAGCTGAAGGGGGCCGGGTTCGAGCAGCCGTTCTGGCAGAGCTCGACGTGGCCGGCGCACCTCATGTTCATGTCGCTGCTCTGGCAGTTCGGCGGCGACCTCTACAACGAGGACGCGTCGCAGGCGACCTGGAACTCCGAGGCGGGGGTCGAGGCGCTCACGTGGCAGCGGAACCTCGTGGAGGACGGCTACAGCCCGCCGAACGTGGCGAGCGACGCCGACTACATCGCCTTCAAGAACGAGAAGAACAGCTTCCACTGGGACGGCATCTGGCAGACGCAGGACCTGGCCAAGACGTCGCTGCCGTGGGCGGTTGCGCCGCTGCCGCAGATCGGCGACCAGAAGGCCGCGTGGGCGGGGTCGCACAACCTCGTGATCATGCGGCAGAAGAGCGCCGACGAGAACAAGCTCCAGGCGGGCAAGGTGTTCCTCAACTGGATCAGCGAGCACTCGATCGACTGGGCAAAGGCCGGGCAGGTGCCGGCGCGGAACAGCGTGCGGGAGAGCGCCGAGTTCGAGGCCCTCGAGCACCAGTCGATCCTCGCGGAGCAGGTGGACTACGTGAAGTTCCCGCCTGCGGTCCCCGGCATCGGCGATGCCCAGGCGGAGATGGAGGCCGCGGTCAACCGAGCCGTCCTCGGTAAGCAATCTCCGAGGGAGGCGCTCGACCAGGCGGCGAGCAAGTCCGACAAGCTGCTGGAGGACAACAAGAAGAAGTACGGCGAGTAACGCTTGAGCACGGGGGGCCCGAGCGCGATTGAGCAAGCAGGCGGGGGGCGGCCGTTGCCGCCTCTCGCCCGCGCCTCCCGTGTGCGCACGCCACGCCGTGCCCCGGTCGGCGGCGGCGCCCTGGCCTACCTCTTCCTCGCGCCGTACCTGATCCTCTTTACGTTCTTCGTCGTCTTCCCGGCTGTCTACGGCGTCTGGGTCAGCTTCCACAGTTGGGACCTCCTGCTGCCGAACAAGCCTTGGGTGGGGCTCGACAACTACCGCAACCTCCTCGACACGAGCACGCCCGCGGGCGGCGACTTCTGGCAGGCGATGAAGGCGACGGGCATCTTCAGCGTCTTCTCCGTGCCGCTCCTCGTCGTGCTCCCGCTCGCCGTCGCGCTGATCCTCAACCAGAAGTTCCGCGGCCGGAACTTCTTCCGCGCCGTCTACTTCGCGCCGTATGTGCTCGGCGTTGCCGTGATCGGCGTCCTCTGGACACTGCTCCTCGACCCGAACATCGGCGTCGTCAACTTCTACCTCGAGAAGGTGGGCGCGCCGCAGAACATCGCCTGGACGACGTCGCTCCCGTGGGCCTGGGTCGCGCTCGTCGGCGTCACCGTGTGGTGGACGCTCGGCTACAACGCCGTCATCTACCTCGCCGGCCTGCAGGACATCCCCGGCGAGCTGTATGAGGCGGCGAAGGTCGACGGCGCGAGCCGCTGGGGGCGCTTCCGGCACGTGACGATCCCGGGGCTGCGACCGGTGCTCGTCTTCGTGGTCACGATCACGATCCTCGCCTCTGCGAACATGTTCGGGCAGGCGTGGCTGATCACAGGTGGCGCTCCGGGCAACGAGACGCGCACCGCGATCATGCTCATCGCGCAGGAAGGACTGCAGAACTTTCGCCTCGGCAGCGCCGCGGCGATGAGCTTCGTCCTGGCGGTCTTCCTGATGGTGGTCAGCCTCGCGACGTTCTTCGCCTTCCGCGAGCGGAAGGGCTGATGGCGACCGTCGCAGACGAGCAACGGCCGGCCGCACGGAGTTCCGACGGGCGGCCGCCGCGGCGCGCGGTGCTGACGATGCTCGGCTCGTACCTCGCGCTCATCGCGCTGACGATCCTCTTCGTCGCGCCCCTCGTCTACATGGCGTCGACGGCGTTCAAGACGAACCAGGAGGCGACGCGTATCGAGCCGACGTGGGTGCCAAAGGAGCCGTCGACGGAGGCGTTCGACGCGATCCTCAGCCGCAGCGAGCAGACGCCCGTCTTCCGGTGGTTCTTCAACAGCATGATCGCGGCGATCGGCCAGGCGCTGATCGTCGTCGCCACCGCGTCGCTCGCCGCGTACGCGCTCGCGCGGATGGAGTTCCGCGGCAAACGCGTGATGACAGCCGTGATCATCTCGACGCTCTTCGTGCCTCCGATCATCTTCCTGATGCCGACGTACGTGATTCTCGACAAGCTTCAGTGGCTCGACAGCCTCCTCGCGGTGACGATTCCCGGAGCGGCGGGCGCACTCGGGGTGTTCCTGCTGCGTCAGTTCTTCATCGCACTGCCGAGGGAGCTCGAGGAGGCGGCGGTGCTCGACGGGGCGAGCCCCTTCAAGATCTTCTGGCGCATCATCCTGCCGCTCTCGAAGCCGGCGCTCGCGACGCTGTTCCTGCTCGCGTTTCTGACGAACTGGAACGACTTCCTGCTGCCGCTGTTCGTCCTCTTCAGCCCCGAGTCGCTGACGCTTCCGCCCGGACTGGGGCTGCTACAGGGCTCCTACACGACGAGCTACGAGATCATCATGGCCGGCGCCGTCGTCGCGACAGTCCCCGCGCTCGTCCTCTTCATCATCGCGCAGCGCTTCGTGATCGAAGGCGTCTCGGCGACGGGAATCAAGGGCTGATCGGCGTCTTCCTGCCGGGAGACCGGCGTGTGGAACTGCGTGAGGTGCCCGTGCCGGTGCCGCGGCACGGCCAGGTGCTCGTCAAGGTGCGCGCATCGACGATCTGCGGGAGCGACATTCGTGCGATCTACCGCGAGCACCTCGGCGTCGGCGCGGAGGCGTACCGCGGCGTGATCGCCGGGCACGAGCCTTGCGGCGAGATCGTCGCCGCAGGACCGGGGTGCCGGACGTTCGGCGTCGGTGACCGCGTGGTCCTCTACCACATCGTCGGCTGTGGCCTGTGTGCCGACTGCCGGAACGGTTACATGATCTCCTGTACGGCGCCTGAACGGGCCGCGTACGGGTGGCAACGCGACGGCGGTCACGCCGAGTTCGTTCTGGCGGAGGAGAGGACGTGCGTGGCGCTCCCGGACGAGCTGTCGTTCGTCGACGGTGCCTGCATCGCGTGCGGATTCGCCACCGCGTACGAGGCAGTGTCTCGCGCGCGAGTCTCGGGTCGCGACGCCGTCCTCGTCACTGGTCTCGGTCCGGTCGGTCTCGCCGTCGCGTTGCTCGCGAAGGCACTCGGTTCGCCGCTCGTCGTCGGTGTCGACACGGCCGTGCCGCGGCTCGAGCTCGCGCAGAGCCTCGGCTGCGTCGACGAGGTCGTGCCCGCGGGCGAGGAGACGGCCGAGCTGGTGCGGCGCCTCACGGGAGGGTGCGATGTCGCCGTCGACTGCTCGGGCACCTCGGACGGACGGCGCCTCTGCATCGACGCGGCGGCGCGCTGGGGCCGCTGCGTCCTCGTCGGCGAGGGCGGGCGGTTCGACGTGCCCGCGAGTCCGGCGCTCATCCACAATCAGCTGACGGTGATCGGGTCGTGGGTCACGAGCATCGGCCGGATGGACGAGCTGGCCCAGCGGCTGGTGCGCTGGAGCTTGCGGCCGGAGGTGACGGTGACGCACCGATTCGCGCTCGGCGAGGCCGCGGCAGCGTATGCCGTCGCCGACGAGGGCAGGAGCGGCAAGGTGGCACTGGTAATGGACGCGTGATCGCGGCCGAGCCGCTCGTGTTCGGCGACGGCGGGCGCGCGTCGCTCGACGGCACCTGGGACTTCTTCCCGGGGGAGCACGAGCTCGGCGACCTCTCGGCGCTCCAACCGCTCGAGATCCGTGTACCGGGCCTGTGGGAGGCTCAGGGCCACCTCGATCTCGATGGCGTCGCCTGGTATCGCCGGCAATTCTGGCTCGCCGACGCGGACGGCCACTGGACGCTCCAGCTCGACGCAGTCATGGACCTCGCCGACGTCTACGTCAACGGGCGGCATCTCGGCTCGAGCGAGCTGCCGTTCACGCCGGTCGTGCTGGATCCGACGGCGGCACTCGTCCCCGGCGAGAACGAGCTCGCCGTTCGCGTCGTCGACCCGTCGCTCGACGACCCGGAGCACCGGCGGCTCCCGCACGGCAAGCAGGGCTGGGCGAACAACGTCTTCCCGAGCCGGCCGAGCCTCTACATGACCTACGGCGGGATCTGGCAGTCGGTGTCGCTGCGCCGGCACGGCGCCGTCGTCGTCGAGAACGTGTTCGTCGGCTCGGATCCCGACGACCTGCGCGTGACGGCCGAGGTCGAGAACCGGTCGGACGAGCCGGTGCAGACCTCGGTCGGTGCGCGCACCCTCGGCCTCGTGCACGAGGAACAGGTCGAGCTCGGACCACGCGAGCGAGCGGTCGTCGAGGCGCGCTTCGGCGCCACGTCGGCGGCGCGCTGGTCGCCCTCGGCCCCCGTCCTGCAGCAGGCGCTTGTGGACGCGACAATCGGCGACGCTGCCAGCGACACCTGCTCCGTCCGGTACGGGCTTCGCACCGTAGGCTTCGCGGGAGGGCGGCTGGTCGTCTGTGGCGAGCCTTACCGGATGAAGAGCGCGCTCGTGCAGGGCTTCCGGGCCGACAGCCTGTACGCCGAGGGCACGCGCGAGGAGATCCGCCAGGAGGTGCTCGCAGCGAAGGCGATGGGGTTCAACACGCTGCGCCTGCACATCAAGGCGTTCGACCCCACGTACCTCGACGTGTGCGACGAAGAAGGGATGCTCCTGCACTGCGACATCCCGGTCGCGGAGCCGCTCGACTACGACGAGCTCGGGGAGGGGACGACGCTGACGCGACGCTGCGTTGCCGCGGCGAAGGCGCAGGTGCGCCGCGATCGCAACCACCCCAGCGTGATCCTGTGGTCGGCGATGAACGAGGTCGGCGACCAGCGCCGCGCGATCCGCGAGACGCCCGGGTACGAGCAGTTCGTCAGGGCGCTCTACACGGCAGTCGTCGAGGATGACCCCACGAGGCCGGTGATCGAGAACGACTGGGTCGATCCCGACCCCGACGAGGTGTACATGTCGCCGATCCTCACCGCCCACTGGTACGGCCGTCTGCACGCCGACTACCTGAACCAGCTGGAGGAGAAGACCGTTCGCTGGGCTGCCGCCGGCCGGTCGTTCTTCGTCAGCGAGTACGGCGACTGGGGGTTGCCGGCGATGCCCGAGCTCGAGGAACAGCCGTTCTGGGACGCGCGCGACGTCTTCGCCGCCGGGCTCGCGGCCTCGCTCTGGCCAGGCACGCTCGGCCGGTTCACGGTCGAGACGCAGCGCTATCAGGGCCTCTCGGATCGGCTGCAGACGGAGATCTTCCGCCGCCACGACGGCGTCGACGGCTACTGCGTCACCGAACTGACGGACGTGCCGCGCGAGCTGAACGGGCTCCTCGACATCTACCGCGTCCCGAAGACGATCGCCGTCGAGGAGATGGCGCGTGCGAACCAGACCACCCTGCCGATGCTCCGACTGGCGTCGCTCGTCCTCCGGACGGGCGAGGCCGGCAGCGCGCCCCTCCACGTGGCGAACGACGGCCCCGAGCTGCGCAACGTGCGGATCGGCGTCAGCTTCGGCCACGGCTCGCGGGCGGCCGAGGAGGTGACGGCGGACGTCCTCGGCGCGTACATGGTGACCGCGCTCGGCGATCTCACCTACGAGGCTCCAGCTGTGCCCGGCAGCCACGACCTCGTCCTCGAGCTCTTCGCCGGCGAGCGGCTCGTGGCGGAGAACCGCTATCCGGTCCACGTCGTTGCGCAGCCCGCGCCATGCGGCGCCGTGCGGCTGCTGGGTGGCGGCCCGACGCGCGCCGCCCTCGTCGCGCTCGGCGCCGACGTCGCCAGCTCCGGGCCGACGATCGTCGCCGAGAACGAGCTCGACGAGCCGTTCCGCGCGGAGCTGCAACGGCTGCTCGCAGCGGGAGAGACCGTCGTGGTGCTGGCGCAACCGCCGGGGGCGCGGGAGCTCTATCCGTGTCCGCTCGAGCTCGTCCGCGTCGAGACGATGTGGGGCTCGTCCGTCTTCCACTTCACGACGGACGAGAGCCCGCTGTCGGCGTTGCCGCGGCGCGCCATGCTCGTCGCGGAGGACTCGACGATCCAGGCGAACGCCATCGTCGCAGGCTTCGGCGACACGCCGTTCCCCGCGTATCCCGTGGTGATCGCCTACAAGTCGGAACCGATGCCGATGACGGGCACGATTGTCGGTGCGCACCACGTCGGCCGCGGCACGCTGATCGTCTGCCAGTACCGCCTCGCCGAGCCCGCGGCCGCCGGCGACGCAGCAGCGGCAGCGCTGCTCTCCGACCTCGTGGGCTGGGCGCAACGGCCGCACGCGCGCTTCGAGCGCAAGACGGCCGCGACCGCCGACGGCCGCGAGCTGCTCTCGTACGCCTTTCCGGAGCGCGGATGAGGGAGCGGCGGCTCGATCCGACTACGCGCGCGTGGACGACCTTCGCGAACATCCCACCGGACCGCCCGGAGGAGGCCGTGCAGCCGTGCGCGCTGTGCAGCCTGCCGCAGGCCGGCGGCAGCATCGCCGTCGTCGAGGACCTGCTGCCGATGCTCGAGGCCTCGCCGCCACCAGCGTCGACGGGCGCCGAGCCGCCGTACGAGGTCGCAGCCGCACGCGGCGCGTCGGAGCTCGTCGTCCACGCCCGCGAGCACGACGAGACGCTGCGCACGCTCGGGCCCGAGCGGCTCGAGCAGGCGATTCACGTCTGGGCCGACCGCTACGCCGAGCTCGGTCGTCGGCCCGAGATCGGCTATGCGCTCGTCCACGCCACGGTCGGCGACGAGGCCGGCGCGACGCTCGCGCATCCGCACAGCCGGGTCGACGCGTACCCGGAGATCCCGCCCGTGCCGCTGCGCGAGCTCGAAACGGCACGAGCGCAGCTCGAGGCGACCGGCCGCTGCGTGTTCTGCGACGTGGTGACGGCCGAGCGTCGTGACGGTCGCCGCGTCGTCGCGGCGAACGACAGCTTCCTCGCCTTCGTCCCGTTCGCGGCGCGACTGCCGTACGAGGTGCACGTGATCGCACAACGCCACGCGGGGAGCTTGGTCGATCTCACCGACGTCGAGCGGACGGCGCTCGCGCGTCTGCTGCATGCGGTGCTCAGGGCCTACGACGGCCTCTTCGGCCAGCCGCTGCCGTACGTCCTCGCGATCCACCAGGCGCCGACCGACGACGGGCAGTGGCAGTCGGTGAGCCACTTCCACGTCGAGTTGACGCCGCCGCACCGGAGCGCCAGCGAGGTGCGGCGACCGTACGCCCCGGAGCTCGTTGGTGGCATCCACGTGAACGCGAGCGTGCCGGAGCGGAGCGCCGAGCAGCTGCGGGCCGTGGTCGGGTGAGCGCGGAGCGCTTCGACCACGTTGACGCGGCCTTTGCAGATCGCACCGGCCGCGTCCCCGACGGCCTCTGGTGGGCACCCGGCCGCGTCAACCTGATCGGCGAGCACACGGACTACAACGACGGCTTCGTCTTCCCGTTCGCGATCGACCTCGGCACTGTCGCCGCCGCAGCGCGGCGCAACGACGGCCGACTCCGCTGCTGGTCGCTCGACGAGGACGAGGCGGGGGACGTCTCGATTGCGGAGCTCGCGCCCGGACGCGTGGAGGGCTGGACGGCCTACCCGCAGGGAATGGCGTGGGCGCTCCGCGAGGAGGGCGTCGAGCTGATCGGCGCCGACGTCGTCGTCGCAACGACGCTGCCGCAGGGCTCGGGCCTCTCGTCGAGCGCGGCACTCGAGTGTGCGGCCGGGCTGGCGCTTGCCGAGCTCGCCGGCGCCGCGTTGCCGCCGCGCGTGCTCGCCTTGGTCGCGCAGAGGGCCGAAAGCGAGGTCGTGGGCGTCCCTTCGGGCGCGATGGATCAGCTCGCGGCGATGCTCGGCCGCGAGGGGCACGCGATCTTCATCGACACTCGGTCGCTCGACATCGAGGCCGTGCCGCTCGCCGTGAGTGCGGCGGGGCTCACGCTGCTCGTGCTCGACACCAACATCCCGCGGCGGCTCGCCGAAGGGGCGTACGGCGAACGCCGCCGGCAATGCGAGCACGCGGCACACCTTCTGGGGGTACCGTCGCTGCGCGACGCGACGCCCGAGGTGGTGGACGCCCGCGCCGGGGATCTCGGCGACGTGCTCCACCGCCGCGCGCGGCACGTGACGACCGAGAACGGCAGAGTCTTGGAGGCGGTGGCCGCCCTACGCGCGCACGATTTCGGACGGCTCGGCGAGCTGCTCGGCGCATCGCACCGGTCGCTGCGCGACGACTACGAAGTCTCAGCGCCCGTACTCGACGTCGCCGTCGACGCAGCGATCGACGCGGGCGCGGTGGCCGCGCGGATGACCGGTGCAGGCTTCGGCGGCTGCGCCCTGGCGCTCGTGCCGGTCGATCGTGCGCACGCCGTCGAGGCGGCGGTGGCGGATGCGTTCGCCGCGGCCGGGCTCGGCGAGCCGCGCACGTTCGAGGTCTCGCCCGCGGCTGCGGCGCGGCGGCTACGGTGAGCGAGGTGGCGGAGAAGCGGAGGCGCCTCCACGCGCTGCTCGACGCCCACGAACTCGACACGATCGTCCTGCGCCGCCCCGGCAGTGTCGCGTGGTACTCGGGCGGCGGCCGGACGCACGTCCTGGCCATGCAGGAGACCGGTGTCGCCGCCGTCGTTGTCGGCCGGAGCGGCGACGAGGTCGTCGCACCCGTCAACGAAGCAGCACGGCTCGAGGCGGAGGAGCTCGGCGCCCTCGGCGCACGCTTTCGCGTCGTCGGCTGGCAGGCCGACCTCGAGGCCGCGCTGCCGCAGGGCGATCGTGTCGGCTCCGACGCCCCCTATGGGTCCGCCCGCGACCTCTCGCGAGCGCTAGAGGAGGCACGGCGCGCGCTGACGCCGGAGGAGCTCGACCGCTACCGCGCGGTCGGCGCCGACGCGGCGGAGATACTGACCGACGCCCTGCTCGCGCTCGAGCCGTCGCGGACGGAGCACGACGCCGCCGCAACGACGGCCGCGGCGTGCATCGTCCGGGGCCTCGATCCCGTCGTACTGCTCGTCGCCGGCGCGGCGCGGCTGCCGACCCACCGCCATCCGCTGCCGACGTCCAAGCCGCTCGGCCGGCTCGCGATGGTCGTCGTCTGCGCGCGGCGGGGCGGGCTCATCGCGAGCGCTACCCGCCTCGTCTCCTTCGGACCGCTGCCCGCCGAGCTGCACAGCGCGCAGGAGCGGCTGCTCGCGGTCGACGTGGCGTTCAACGCCGCGACGAGCGCCGGAGCGAGGGTCGGCGACGTCTTCGCCACCGGGACGCGCGCGTACGCGGACCAGGGGTTCGCAGCGGAGGAGTGGCACCTGCACCACCAGGGCGGGCCGACCGGCTACGAGCCGCGCGACTACCTGGCGACGGCGTCGTCGGAGCCCCGCGTCGTGGAGCACCAGGCGTTTGCGTGGAACCCGAGCGTCCCGTCGCTGAAGTGCGAAGACACGATCGTCGCGACGTCGGGCGCGCCCGAGGTGCTGACCGTGGATCCGCGCTGGCCGACGGAAACCGTCGGTGGGCTCGCACGCCCGCTCGTGCTCGAGCGCTAGTCCTCCGAGGGAAGCGGCTGCGCCGTGCACGTCGGCCCGCGCACAACAGGCTTCCCGCCGACCCAGTCGAGCTGGTCGATCCAGAGCAGCCGGCCAGGGAGCACCGAGCCGACGGCATCGGGCGGCCACGCGTGGTAGACGATCCACGTGTCGCCGTCCTCGTCGCGAACGAGCGTCTGATGTCCCGGCCCAGCGGCTTCGCACTTCGTGGCCAGGATGGGGTTCTCCGGCGCGTCGACGCACGGCCCGAGCGGCGCCTCGCACGTGGCGTAACCGGTGGCATAGAGCTCGCTCGCATAGTCGTTCGCGGAGAAGAAGAGGTAGAGCTGGTCGCCCTCGCGCCACAGCGTCGGAGCCTCCACTAGGTGCGCCTCCCACGACGCGTCCTGCCGCACGAGCCGTGCCGGCTTTCCGACGAGCTTCACTCCGTTCGCCGTCAGCCGCTGCGCGTAGATGTACGTGTCGAGGCCGCAGCAGTTGCCGTCGTTCTTCCAGAGCAGGTAGTGCCTGCCGCCCTCGTCGGTGAACGGGCTGGCGTCGATCGAGCCGCCCTCGTCGGTCTGGCAGACGAGCGGCTTCGCGTGCTCGTCGACGAATAGGCCCCCGGGGTCGGACGCGACGGCCACGCCGATGCACTGCTTCCCCTCCTCGACCGCGTTCGCAGTGTAGTAGAGGACGTAGCGGTCGTCCGTCACGGCGAGCACCTCGGGCGCCCACGTCTTCCCTTCGATGGCCCAGGACCCGAGCTCGGGGAGCGCGTCGTCGCCGCGCGTCCACTCGACCAGGTCCTTCGAGGTCAGCGTCTGCACGTTGGCATCGGCGGAGTTCGTCCCGTACACGTAGTACGTGCCGCCGGCGGCGAGCACGAACGGGTCGGGGAAGTCCTCGGTGTACACGGGGTTCGTGAACATCTCACCGGCGGACGTCGTCGCTGCCGCCCTCGTCGTCGTCGCCGGAGCGGGCGCGGCCGGGCCGTCTTCACCGCCACAGCCCGCCGCCGCGAGCAGCGCCGCGGCGAGGGCGGCTACGCGTGGGCGGGCGTGACGGATTGCTCGGTCGTCCGGTCGAAGAGGTGGAGCTTGTCGAGCGGCACCGCCAGCGTGACGTCCTTGCCGATGGCGACGCGGCCGGAGTCGATGTCGAGCTTCGCCATCAGCCCGATTTCGCCCGCGTGCAGGTGGACGAGCTGCTCGTCGCCCAGGTACTCGACGACGTCGGCGGTGGCGGGGATGCGCGCGAGCGCGGAGCCGCTGCCGTTCGCGAGCACGAGGTGCTCGGGACGGAAGCCGACGACGAGGCCGTTCGACGCCACGTCCGTCTCCACCCTGCCGAGCGTTCCCTGCGGCAACTCGATCTGGAAGCCCTTGCTCGTGAGCACGTCATGGCCGCCGTCGGAGGTCGACTCCACCTCGACGATGTTCATCGCCGGCGAGCCGATGAAGCGGGCGACGAAGACGTTCGTCGGGCGCGTGTAGAGCTCCTCGGGAGTCCCGACCTGCTGCAGCACACCGCTGCGCAGGACGGCGATCCTGTCGCCCATCGTCATCGCCTCGACCTGGTCGTGTGTGACGTAGATGGTCGTGGTCCCGAGCCGCTGCTGCAGCTTGAGGATCTCCGCGCGCGTCTGCACGCGCAACGCGGCGTCGAGGTTCGAGAGCGGCTCGTCCATCAGGAACGCCGCGGGCTCGCGGACGATCGCCCGGCCGAGCGCGACGCGCTGCCGCTGGCCGCCCGAGAGCTGCTTCGGCTTGCGCTTGATCAGCTCCTCCATGTCGAGGATCTGCGCGGCGTTGCGCACCCGCTCGTCGATCTCCCCCTTCGGCACCTTCTGATTGCGCAGGCCGAAGGCGAGATTGTCGTACACGGTCATGTGCGGGTAGAGCGCGTACGACTGGAAGACCATGGCGACGTCGCGGTCGGCGGGAGCAACGTGGTTGACGACGCGGTCGCCGATCAGGATCCGCCCCTCGGAGAGATCTTCGAGGCCGGCGAGCATCCGCAGCGCGGTGCTCTTGCCGCAGCCGGACGGACCGACGAGCACGAGGAACTCGCCGTCCGCGATCTCCAGGTCGAGCCCGTCGACGGCGATCGCGTCGTCGAACCGCTTCGTAACCGCGTCGTAGGTCACGTTCGCCATGCCCGACCCTCCATTGCCGACACCGCCGTCGGCGCAAGCATAAAGGCACCGCGGCCACGGAGATCGATAGCTGCCCGAAGCGCGGTACGGCCCGCGCCCGCCAGCCGCTACGTGAGGAAGATCAGCGCTGACATTGACACGACGCCGCACGTGCCTGAGAGGATCGTGGACGCGAAGACGAGAGCGGTCTCCCTCCTGCTGACCCCGCTCAGCTGCTGTCCGCATGAGCTGAGCAAAAGTCGGCCTGCCGCGGCCTTACGCGGCGATGTGCGGTGTGAGGTTAGAGCGCCGCTTCGACCCGTGCAATCGCTGCCGCTTCTGCCTCGTCGCCTCCGCCGGCGGCCGACGACACGGAGCGAACGAGGTCGAGCACGAAAGACCGGTAGGCGTCGAGCTCCCCAGGAGCCTGTGTCTGCAGGAGCTCCTTAGCCGAGCGCAGCGAATCCAACGTCGCCGACTCGATCTCGTCCGGCGACGCTGTGAGCCCGAAGCCGGTGCCGCGCCCCTCCGCGACCCGCCGGACGACCTCACTCTCGGAATTGGATCTTGCCGCGGCAAGGTGCTTGGCCATGGCACCGGCTTCCTTGAAGCTGTCGAAGAAGCTCCTGTCGCTGACGGCGACGAGCATCCCGGCTCCGGTCGCACCCTTGCGAAGAGTCTCGATCTCCTGCTCGCTCAACGGCTGTACGTCCATGTGTCCGCTCTCCTTTCGCTGGCGATCAGGTCACGGTTCCCACCGCCGCCAACCGTGCAACCTCCGCCGAGCAAGCATCCCCGTCGACGAATTGCGCTCGCCGCTGGTGAGACTCAGCCCACACCGATTCGCAAGCTTCGACCCCTTCTTCACCTTCTTCCGGGGCGGGTTGGCCGCCTTCGAGGATGAGCGCCGCGTCGGCGCCGTCCGCGTCAGCGGCCGTACCCGCGCGCAGGACGAGGAGCTCGTGCGCTCGGCGCTCGCCGCAGCCGGGCTCGAAGCGCCTCGATGACAGCTGCGGGCTACCCGGGCGGTCGGTTCCAACAGCGGCCAGGAAGGCTAGCGCGCGCCGGCAGTCGCCCACGGCCACCCCGGCGAGATCCGGGCGTCCGAGGCGGCGATGAGCTCGTCGATCCCGACGGGCAGCAGGCCGCGGCGGCGGAGCGCCTCGAGCAACGTCGGCAGCGCGGCGGCGGTCTCGGACAGCGTGTGCAGCAGGACGATGCTGCCCGGTTTGACCTCGGCAAGCACGCGCTGCGTCAGCGCAGCCGTCCCCGGACGCGTCCAGTCCCGGGGGTCGACGTCCCACAACACCGTCTCGGTGTAGCCGGCGGCGCCGGCGGCCGCGAGCGTTGCGCGCGAGTAGGCGCCGTACGGCGGCCGGAAGTAGGGAGTCGCCGCCGCCCTGTAGGTGCCCCACCACACGCTGCTGTCGCGCAGGAGCCGCTCGAGCGCCGACTCGAACGGGAGCGAGGTGAAGCTCGCGTGGTCCCAGCCGTGGCTGCCGACGACGTGCCCCTCGTCGAGCGTTCGGCGCGCGGCGTGCGGAGCGGCGAGAACCGCCTGCCCGGGACAGAAGAAGGTGGCCCTGAGCCGCGCGCGGGCGAGGACGTCGAGGATGCGCTCCCACGCGGCCGGGTGGTAGCAGTCGTCGAACGTCAGGGCGACGTGACGGTGAGCCGTCTGGACCCGCGACACCAGGGCCGTCCGAACGGGGTACCGCACGAGCTGCGGCGGTCCTCCTACGATCGTGGAGTTTCCGGCGGTGTCGGTGGCGACGATCTCGATGAGATACGCGCCCGGGCGCAAGGGCCGGACGCGCCGCCAGTCGAGCGTGACCATCCCGGCGCGGCCACCCAGCCGCCGGACAGTCTCGACGGCGCTGCCGCTCGCGGCACGGACGCGCAGCTCGACCCACCCCAGCGCATTCCGCTCGGCCACACGAACCCGGACGCGCATCGTCCGCCCACGGGAATCGGCGCTTACCAGCGGCCGGGCGACCGTGGGCGGCGTCGTGTCGAGCACCACTGCGGCGGTTGCGTGCGCCTCGTTGCCTGCGCGATCTACGACGCGCAGGCTGAGCCGGTAGACGCCGTCGGAGGCGATCGACCCGCCGCGCCGGCCGTCCCAGGCGAACGCGAACCGGTTCTCCTGCGTCACCCGGAGCCTCAGCCGTCGCACCTCCCGACCGTCGCGACGGATGACCACGAGCGTCGGCGCGACGGGCTCGTCGGCGCTCACCACGCCGGCCGTCGGGGCCGCGCGGGCGCCGGCCGTCACACCTCGCGTCAACCGGAGGGACATGCGCGGCGCGCGGTTGTCGATCGCGACGCGAATCACCTCCGTCGCGCCGTCGCTCGCGACGGCGCGCACCAACGCCTCGCCCGAGAAGGGGCGCGAGTCCCACTCCGCGCTCCAGCCGTCGAGCAGCTCGGCGTCGATGGCGATCGGCAGCCAGGTCCGGCCGCCGTCGGGCGACCACTCGAAGCCGAGCGGACCGGCTGCGCCCGGGGCGACCGCGAGACCCACGACGCCGGCCACCGCCGGCCGGCCCGCCGCCGAGATGACCGCAAGCCCGAGCGCCGAACCCACTCGAGGCTGTAGTTCCCGCGCCTGCGCGGGCAGCGCGAGCACCAGTGCGGCGACGACGAGCAGCGGCAGAGCACCCCGCCGGGAAACCGCCGCGCCGCGGCGGTGCATTCGCTCAAGCACCAGCTGACCCCTTCCGCAGAGAAGACCCCTGCAGAGCAGCTTGTAGGACCCACGCGAGATGTCAAGCCCTCGCCTGATGCACGACGCCGCGCGGGCGGCCCCGACGTCGGTTCCGCGCCGGATTCCCGGCCTAGATGATCGATCGGTGATTGGGGTGCTGCAGGAGACGGATCAGGCCGCGTGGGGCCGCGAGCCGGCGGTGACGGAAGTACCGATCATCATCTAGGGACCCGGGGTCACCACCAGCGCGCTGCCGCCCCCGCGGCGGGTGGGCTCGGCCGCTGTCAGCAGCCGGCCGCCGCCCAGGAACTCGAT
>Ga0136620_10000063_pt1 | contig 39032 bp, 38 predicted proteins | sample AntDrymUQ4162106_2_FD_104806 | JGI IMG/M metagenome (GOLD analysis project Ga0136620, IMG submission 104806) | Polar desert sand microbial communities from Dry Valleys, Antarctica - metaG UQ416 (21.06) | ecosystem: Environmental > Terrestrial > Soil > Desert | place: Antarctica: Dry Valley... | reverse complement strand
GCCGTGACGCTGCGGCAGCCCTCGGCCGGGCGCGGCGAGGACGTGCGCCTGCGCGGCGTGGGCGTCGTCGGCTCCGGGCTCGCGCTCGGCCAGGAGCTCGTGCAGCTCTCGGCCTTCACGAGCGAGCAGGGCTCGACCGACCGGCGCGTCGCGCGTCCGAGCCGCCGGCGCTCGTGAGTGGCGTCGCTCGGCGCGGCCGTGTTGCGCGGGGCGGCGCGCCGGCTGCGTTCGAGGTTTCACACTTCCGGCACGGAATCGACATCCGCGCGTATCGGTTCGTCGGGCACGCTTGGGAGGTGACCGCTCACCTCGTCCGTCCACCGCTCCCGGGCTCATACGTCGTCTTCCTGCCGGTGCTCGCGGGGCCGTATCCGGGCGCGGCCGACGAGCCCGAGGCGCGCCGGCGGATCGAGCGCGTGCTCGACGAGGGCTGCGGTCTGTTCCTCGACCTGACGGAGGCTGGCGAGTGCGAGCCGTACGCGCAGCTGCTGCCTCCGCACGCGCGGCATGTGCGCCTGCCGGTGCGAGTCGGCACCGTTCCGTCAGACGCGCAGATGGAGGAGATCGTGACGGCGATCGATCGCTTCTCGGCGGCGGAAGGGTGGTTCCTCTACGTGCACGACGCGAACGGGCTCGGTCGCGTGGGCACGGCGATCGGCTGCTGGATCGGCTGCGCGGAGGGGTTGAGCCGCGATCCGCTCTCGCTGCTCGACGAGCTGCGCAGGACGATCCAGCGGCCCTGGCGCAGCTCTCCCGCGCTGCCGCAGCAGCGTGCGTTCGTCCGCCGCTGGTCGCACGCCTGGCGCACGTCGGCTCAGCTCGTGGGAGGAGGGAGCCGGTAGGCCATCAGGATCGCGTCCACATACTCCCCGTCACGACGATAGTGCTCACGACGGACTCCTTCGCGCTCGAAGCCGAACGTCTCGTAGAGCTTCATCGCGGGCTCGTTCCAGGGGAAGACGTGCAGCTCGAGCTTGCGCACGTTCGCCTCGGAGGCCCAGGCGACCGCCTGCTCGAGAAGCATCCGGCCGACACCGCGGCGCCGGTGACCCGCGGCGACCATCAGCCCCAGATCGGCGACGTGGTGGCTCGCGGGATGAGGGTTGCGAGCGAGCGAGAGCCGGCCCACGAGCACTCCGTCCTCCTCGGCGACGTACACCGCTGCATCCGGATAGCGCCTGAGCGCGCGGAGGTAACGGCGCTCCTCGGCGACGCTGCGCCAGCCTGTGCTCGTCAGCAGCCAGGCCCCCTCTTCGCTGCCGATCGCCGTGCCGAGCGCCACCAGCGCTGCCGCATCGTTGCCGTGGGCGGGCCGGATGTTGGTCACCCGACGACGATCCCGTGCCCGCCACGCCGCGGATCGCCTGCGGCTGCGAAGGTGCCGTCGGGGGTGCGGGCGACGGCGGCGACGCCGCCGAAGAAGAGGTTGCGTCCCGCCCAGCGGACAACCTCCCAACCGCCTGGCGACTCGTCCGGATAGCCGCCCTCGAGATGGAGAACGTCACCGTCGACGTGGATGCGGGGCGCGTCGATCGCCTCGGCCAGCGGCGTGCCTCTGATCGCAGCATCGGTCACCTGCGCGATCGCGCCGGCGAGCCGCACGGATCCCGCGCTGCCGAGCGCAAGCCGGGGACGGCCGCCTTCGAGGAGGATCGTCGGGGTCATCATGCTCGCGAGTCGCGCGCCCGGCTCGAGCCGGGCATCGCCGATCACATCCCGCTCGCCGAGCATGTTGTTCAGCTGTGCTCCGGCCCGGAAGACGCCCGACCCCGAGCCCAGCGTCGAGGAGAGCGCAGCGGCGTTCCCGGCCGCGTCGATGACGGAGATGTGCGTGGTCCCGGCCATGCGGGCGGGCGGCGCCGTCGCGTAGGCGTCGCGCAGCGCCGCGGCGCGCTCGCCGAGGCCGCGCGCGTGCTCGAGCCGCTCGAGCGCCGCGGCGACGATCCCGCCGCCGCGGGAGGGCTCGGGCGTCGCGAGGACGTCGTGCCCGAGGAAGGTCGTCCGGACCGGGTCGCGTTCGACGACGCGGTATGCCGCGAGATCGGCGGCGAACTCGGGCAGCAGCTCGACCACCGCCCCGGCCCCGCGGTCGCGGATGCCCTCGAGGGTGGGAACGAGGTCGCTCGTGACGACACGCTCCGGATCGCCGTAGACGCGCCGGCCTCCCTCGTCACGCTGGAGGATTCCCGCCAGGATCAGGTGCAGGAACGCCTGAGCTTCGTTCACGTCGACGCCGACGGCGGCGAGCTCGATCGCAGGGCCGACGAGCTCCGCCCAGGCCAAGCGTCCGTGACGGCGATGCGCCTCCTCGAGGCCCGCCACGAGCCCGGCCACGGCGACGGAAGCCTCTCCGACGTGGAAGCTCTGGGTCGACGCGTCGCCGAAGTCGATCACGATCTCGTCCATCGGGCCCAGCGGCCTGGAAGGGACGGCGAAGAAGCAATCCAGCAGCAGCGGCTCGCCGTCCACGTGAGTGAGGACGAAGCCCCCGCCGGCCGGGCCGGTCAGCGGGCCCTCGGCGACGAACGCGGCGAACGCGGCGGCGATGCAGGCATCGACGGCGTTCCCGCCGTTTGCGAGTACTCTGGATCCAGCTTCGGCCGAGAGTGGGTGCCCCGCTGCGATCGCCGCCTTCATCGAGGCAGCGTAAACCGGGCCTTCCTGCCGATGACAGGACAGCACCCGATTCCTACTCCGGAGCGTTCTCTTCTCGATGCCTACGATCTTCGATCTCCGCAAGCGCCATCTGTTCCTGTCACTCGGGACCCTGGCCGCACTCGTCGTGGTCGCGTCCACGCCACAGCTGCTGGGCAACCAGGTGAGCGATGGCTTCCAGGGCTTGCTGGTTGCGAGCCCCGCCTGGCTCTGGTTGGCAGCGTTCTCCTTCGCGACCGCACTCGCGGCATCGGGCTGCGCGTGGCGCTCGGCGCTCGTGCGTTGCGGCGGAGAGCTCGGCCGAGCGGACGCGAGCGCCCGATATGGCATCGGCTCGCTCGTGAACGCCGTCGCGCCGGCGAAGCTCGGCAGCGCGCTTCGCCTCGCGCTCTACTCCCGCGTGATCGCGCGTGAGGGTCGGTTGTGGACGACCGGCGGAGTGGCCGCCTCGATCGGCGCCGCGCGTTCGATCTGGCTGGCGCTGCTGCTCGCGTTCGCCGCTGCGAGCGGCGCGCTTCCCTTGTGGCCGCTGGCCCTGCTCGCACTCGGGCTCGCCGTCGCGGTAGCCGTCGCGATGCTCACGCGCAACTCGCAGCCGAGCGCCCGAATTTCCCACGTCTTCGATGCCTTCCGCGCGCTCGGACGTTGTCCTCGCGGCGCCGCGCAGCTCGTCGGCTGGGTTGGCCTCGCGGCCGCCGCGCGCGTCGGCGCTGCTACCGCGATCGCCGCTGCGTTCGGCGTCGAGCGGCCCCTGCTCGCGGCATTGCTCGTCGTACCGGCGCTCGATCTGGCGGGAATCCTGCCGGTCACGCCGGGCAACATCGGGATCGCGAGCGCAGCCGTCGCGTTTGCGCTGCACTCGCACGGGGCGACGAGCGCGACGGCGCTCTCGGCGGGAATCGCGTTCAGCGCGGTCGAGACGGTGACGAGCCTCGCCTTCGGCGCTGGCAGCGTGCTCTTCCTCGCGGCCGGCACGCCCGGTGCGCGCCGCTGGACGATGGCCGCTGCGGGCGCAACGGCCTGCCTGGGCCTCGGCGTCGCCTTCGGGGCGACCGTCGTGCTGCCACTCGTCTAGCTAGGAGCGGTCGCTGAGCTACCGACGCAGGAAGCTCGGCGGCTCGAGCGGACTCTCCACACGCGCCGGCGCGGAACTCGACGAGCCGGAGAACGCCGGGACGGAGGGGCGGCGCCGGGTGCCGCCGAGGCCGGTCGCGACGACCGTGACCCAGATCTGGCCCGCCAGCCGCTCGTCGACGGTGGCGCCGAAGATGATGTTCGTGTCGTCGGTCGCGGCAGCGCGCACCGCTTCGGCCGCGTCGTTCACCTCGAGCAGCGTCAGATCCTCGCCGCCGGCGATCGAGAGCAGGATGCCGCGGGCGCCGACGATCTCCGTGTCGATCAGGGGCGAGCGGAGCGCACGCTCGGCTGCCTGCTTCGCGCGGTCGTCGCCGGTGGCGAAGCCGATGCCCATCAGAGCGGAGCCGGCGTCGGACATGATCGTGCGCACGTCGGCGAAGTCGAGATTGATCAGGCCCGGCATCGTGATCAGGTCGCAGATGCCCTGTACACCTTGGCGCAGGACGTCGTCGGCGATCTTGAAGGCGTCGAGCATCGAGGTCGAGCGGTCGAGCACCTCCAGCAGGCGGTCGTTCGGGATCACGATCACGGTGTCGCACGCGGCCCGCAACTCATCGACGCCGGTGTCGGCGGCGGTCTTGCGGCGCGTCCCCTCGAAACGGAATGGGGTCGTCACGATCCCGACGGTGAGCGCACCGAGCTCGCGGGCGATCCTCGCGACCACGGGCGCAGCGCCGGTGCCGGTCCCGCCGCCCTCGCCGGCAGTCACGAACACCATGTCGGAGCCACGCAGCGCGTGCTTGATCTGGTCGTAGGTGGCCTCCGCGGCACGGCGCCCGATCTCCGGCTCGGCGCCGGAGCCGAGTCCGTGCGTGAGTTCTCGACCGATGTGAAGCTTCACGGGAGCGTCGGAGATCTGAAGCTGCTGCAGGTCGGTGTTCACCGCGAGGAACTCGACCTGCGAGATGCCCGCGTCGATCATGCGGTTGACCGCGTTCAGGCCGGCGCCGCCGACGCCGACCACCCGGATCACGGCCAGGTAGGACGGGCTGTCGGGCCGCTGGGAGTACTCGAGCCGCGGCGCGGGCTCGGGCATCGTCTCGTAGAGGCTCGCCGGCTGCGCGTAGGGACGGTCGCGGGCCGGGTCGGGAGCCCGTGTGACCGCGGCCGGGGTGACTCGCGGCGCGGTGGACGGCTGGGGCGCGGGCGCAGCAACGGGCACCGCTGCGGCCGGCTTGTGGCGCTTCTTCTCGCGCGTCTTCTCGAGCGCGAAATCGGGGACGTGCTCGACGGTCCGCTCCTGAGGGTCCTCTGGCGCGGCGGCGCGTGTCGGCGCAGCCGCGGCCTTCGGCCGCTTCGAAGCCGGTTTCTTCGTACCCTGCTCGCCCTGCTCGCCCTGCCCGCCCTGCTCGCCCTGCCGCTGGGCGGCCTCGGTCGCCCGGAAGAGCTCCGCGAGCGGGCCCTCACGCATGCTCGCGCGATTTCGCGCCATTGAGCACCTCCTTTGCCAGGTCACGGTACGCCTCGGCGGCCGTTCCAGACGGATCGTACTTCAGGACCGACGAGCCCTTCACCGGAGCCTCGGCGTAGCGAACCGTCTTCCGGATCCGGGTCTTGTAGACCAGCTCGCCGAAGCTCTCCTCGAGGATCTCGACCGCTTCGCGCGCGTGGAGCGTGCGGCTGTCGAACATCGTGGGCAGGATCCCCTCGATCCTAACCTCGGGATTGAGGTTCTCGCGCACCATGGCGAGCGTGTTCTCGAGCTGAACGAGGCCGCGGAGCGACAGGTACTCGCACTGCACCGGCACGATCACGCCGGTGGCCGCGACGAACGCGTTGATCGTCAGCAGGCCGAGCGACGGCGGGGTATCGATCAGGACGAAGTCGTAGGCATCACGAACCTCGAGCAGAGCCTTCTCCAGCGCGCGCTCGCGACCGATCATGGCCGAGAGGGCGAGCTCGGCTCCCGCCAGGTCGATCGACGAGACCGCGATATCCACCTCGGCCGGGTGGATGATCTCCGTGATCGGCAGCCGATGGACGAGCACGTCGAACATCGAACGCTCGATCGCGTCGGGATTCATCCCCTGGCTCATGGTCAGGTTGCCCTGCGGATCGAGGTCGACGATCAGCACCCGGTGACCAAGCTCCATGAACGCAACGCCGAGGTTGAGCGTCGTCGTGGTCTTCGCGACGCCACCCTTCTGGTTGGCGAAGACGATCACCCTCTGCAACGTCGTCTCCTCGGTGGCGGTGTCGGGCCGAAGGTTCGGCCGTGGAAGCAGGCGCATGAGTCCCATGTGCACCCGCTCTTCAAGGCTACGTCCCCTATTCCTTCACCCGCCTCGGTCCTCACCGTCCCGGAGGTCGAGCTGCTCCGCCCGCACGATGATCCACGTGCGCGGGTGTCGGCGACAAGCCCGCGTCGGCGCGCATCCGCATCGCGCCGACCACCCTCCCGAGGGGTCGCCGGCGAGGCTCCGCCGATCGCCGGCGACGTGGCCGCGCTCCATGCACGTCCGCGGGAGCTCGTGCCAGTGCGAGATCACTCGTCGATTATGTCCCGTGCGGCGCCGTGCCGAGGCGCTCGACCACCCTCCTCTCCTCTCCCGGCGGACACCCTCTCCGCCTCCGCGTCGCACAACAGCCCACGCAGCTCATCGAGCAGCTCTCCCGGTGTGGCCTGGCGGCGGCCGAGGGCGGCGATCCGTTCCAGCCGGGTGAGAACGGCGCCGTCCGCCGCTCGAGGGGCCGTCGTCTCCATGCCCACGACGCTACCGGGGCCGCCGTGACGCAATGTGCCGATTCAGCGACGAATGTGTGCCAGTTGCATCGCAGCGGCGATCCCGGCCCGCGAGCGCGTCCGGCCGCGCGCGAGACAGCGGACGTGGTCCTCGCGCTGCCCGAGGATCCGCAGCAGCCGCCGCCGACGTAACGGTTGCGCCCAGGGATAGAGCTACACGGCTGCGACCGCGCGGCGCTCGTGCGCGTCCCGCAGGCCGAGCAGCGTCTCGTCGAGCGAGCCTACGAGGCTGCGCCGGTCGCCGTCGCGGAGCACCTCGACGAGGGCGCGGCGTACGGCGTCCGCCGCCGACAGGGTCGCCGGCTCGCCGTCGGCGAGCGCCCGGAGCGCCGCGTGGACAGAGCGCCGCTCGTCGGACGAGCCGCCCAGCAGCACGGCCGCCCGCAACGGCCACGTGTCGCCGAGCAGTGCCGCCAGCGAGCCGCGGAGCTGCTCGCCGCGGAACGGCTCGTGTTGGAAGAGCGCGAGCTCCCACCGATCCAGCGCCTCGGCGAGCGGCGTGTCCGCGTCCGCCAGCGAGAGCCTGTCGAGCACAACGCGCGCCACCTCGGCGCGGAAGGAGTCGAGCCGCGTCGGCTCTCCGGGAGGCTGCGTGGCCGCGATCGGCAGCACCGGGCGGATCCCGAACGGCCGCCAATCGAGACGCTCGAAGAGGACCGGCCCTGCCGACACGGGCGCAGCGGTCGCGAGCCTGATCGCCGTGACCGCGTCGGCCAGCTCCGCCGGCGCGTCGGGCACGTCCTCACCGGCTTCGAGCCCGCGCTCCAGCTCGAGCACGCAGTAGCGATCGACCTCGCGGCCGAAGCCGGGAGGCAGCAGGCCCTGCGCCTCGGGCCAGTGCTGCGCGAGCTCGCCGGTCGCAGCCGCCCGCACCCGCAGGCCGTTGCCGAGCTCGACCTGCGTCACCACCGAGATGCCGAGGAGCGGAGCCACCGCCGCGTACGAGTGCGAGGACCCGAAGAGCGAGCGTGCCAGCTCGTCGTACGCCCGCTCGAAGGCGACGTCGTCCCAGTCGAAGCCCCCGCACGACTCCGCGGTCGCGATCAGCAACGAGAGCAGCACGGTCCGGAAGAGCGCCTGCTCCTCGGTCGGCCCGGCGCCCGCGTGGGCTCGCGCGAAGATCTCCGCGGCCGGCTCGCGCGCGAGCTCGTCGAGCGCAAGTCGCGCGTCCTCGCGTGCGGCCAGCTCAGGCGCCCGCGACTCGATGAAGGTGCGCACGAGCGGCCGGTACTCGTACAGAGCCGGGCCGCCGCGCTGCACGTGCTCCTCGAAGGCGAACGGCAGCTCCTCACCGTCCTCGAGGGCGCGGCCGAGGAAGACGAACGCACCCAGGCAGAAGGAGCGCAGGGTGAGGTGCAGGTGCGGAGCACGGACCGCCACCCGTCCGGTTACGACCCGGCGGGGCCGCCTCCTGCCTGCGCCTGGCAACCCGGACACCAGTACGCGGTGCGGTTCTCGTCTCCCTGCCCGCGCGAGTTGACGATCGTGGCGCAGCGCGGGCACGGCCGCCCCGCCCGCCGGTAGACGCTCCGTCCGGGCCTGCCGGTGGCGAGCGATTCGCGCATCAGCCGGCGCGCAGCCCCGAGCGCCTCGGCGAGCGTCTCGTCCCCGACGTACGCGACCCGCGCCCAGGGCGAGACGCGGATCGCCCACAGCGCCTCGGCCATCCACATGTTCCCGATCCCGGCCACGAGCCGCTGATCCTGGAGCGCTTCGCCCAGCGGGCGGCTGCCCGCGCTCCGCAGCCGCGCGACCGTGGCGTGGACATCGAAGTCGTCGGCGAGCACGTCCGGCCCGAGCCGTCGGACGGGGCGCGCGTCGAGGGAGAGCACGGGGCCGTTCCAGAGCACGCCCTCGAGCTCGTCGGCGCGGAGCACGAGCCACGGGGTTCCGACGCGGGCGGCGCCGCGCGGCTCGACGCGCCAGCGGCCGCTCATGCGCAAGTGGCTGCGCACGACGATTCCGCCCTCGAAGCGAAGCAGCAGGTTCTTCCCGACCGCCTCGACGGATTCCAGGACACGACCGTCGACGCGTGGCGCGACCCCGGTCGCCTGCGCCCTGGGGTGCGGCGCCTGCACCTCGAGCCGGCGGCCGACGAGGGCCTGGAGCCGCTCGGCGGCACGGTGCAGCGAGTCGCCCTCCGGCACGGCGGGAAGCCTAGACGACGGTGCCGGGGCGGCTCTCACGTTTGGGCCGGACGATCCGACCGACCGGTCCGCTCGCTTCGACCGCTAAGGTCCTTGCCACTCCCGATGGAAGAAGCGGGCACCCTTACCGTCGGCGCCGGCCTGGACGACCCCGCGCGCCTGGAGGCTCTCGAGCGACTTCGGCTCGACAGCGCCTCCGACCGCGCGGTCTTCGACCGGCTCACGGCGCTCGTCACCACGCTGCTCGACGTTCCGATCTCGCTGCTCTCGCTCGTCCGGGCGGAGAGCCAGACGTTCGTCAGCGTCACCGGGCTCGCAGGGGGCAAGGTGGGCCGCGGCACCGTCCCCGCCGAGGGCTCGTTCTGCCAGCACGCGGTGTACTCGCGACAGCCGCTGGCGCTCGACGATGCCCGCTCGCACCCCCTCGTCGCGAACGTGCGCGAGCTGCTCGGCCTCAAGATCGCCGCGTATCTCGGTGTCCCGCTCCACACCTCCTCCGGACATGCGGTCGGCTCTTTCTGCGCGGTCGACGTGAAGCCGCACCCGTGGAGCGCCGACGACGTCCGCGTGCTCGAGGATCTCGGCAAGACCCTGATGGCGTACATCGAGGCGCGCCCCGAGGCGCCTGCTCCGGCTTCCCAGGGGCTCAACATCGCAGCCGTCGCCCGCAAGACCGGCATCGCGGCCGACACGTTGCGCAAGTGGGAGCGGCGCTACGGCGTGCTGCGGCCCAGCCGGACGCACGGCGGCCAGCGCCGCTACGACGACAACGACGTCGCTCGAGTCGAATGGTTGCGCGCCCGGCTTGCTGAGGGCTTCCGGATCTCGGAGGCCGCCGCGTTGCTCGACCCCGACGGCGAGACTGCGTTTGCCTCTGTGGAGGATCTGCAGGAGGCTCTCGTCGAGGCTGCCCACGCCGTCGATGCGGCGCGGCTCGTCTCGCTCCTCGAGCAGGCCTTCGCCCTGCACCCGCTCGAGGAGGCGATCGAAGCGGTCGTGCGACCGGCGCTGGCGCAGATCGGCGCCGGCTGGGTCGAGCGCAGGGGCGCGATCGCCGAGGAGCACCTGCTCACCGAAACGGTTCGCGCGCGGCTCGAGCGGATGCTCGCCGACCGCCGCCCCGGAGTCCGGGGCAAGGTCGTGCTCGCCTGCGGCCCGGATGAACGGCACGACCTCGGCCTCCTCGCTCTCGCCGTGTTGCTCCAGGCCGACGGATGGCTCGTGGCGTACGTGGGAGCCGACGTGCCGCTCGACACCGTCGTCGAGCTGGCCGAGCAGATCGAGGCCGACGCGCTCTGCATGAGCTTCACGCTGACCAAGCCGTACGAGCGCTTCGCCGGCGAGCTATCGGGCGTCGCGCTTCCCGAGCGGCTGCGGGTCGTCGTCGGTGGCGCAGCCGTGCCGGACGGCGCCGGTCTCGGCGAGGTCGTCGCCGACCTGCGCTCGTAGTGTCTTACGCCAGATCAGCCGCGGCCGGTGCCATCGCCGCGACCGCGTGGGGCCTCATGGAGCCGCTCGACCAGCGGCTGCTCGGCTACGACTACTCGGACGTCGCGCTCCTCGGCAAGGCGGTCACGCGCGGCCCGTGGTGGCGTCCGGCCGGGTTCGCGCTGCACGCGGCGAACGGCGTCGTCTTTGGGCTCGCCCTCGAGGCCGTCCACCGGCGCACGGGGGTCGGCAAGCGGCGCCTCGCGTTCGGGCTCGCGCTCGCCGAGCACGTCGGCCTCTACCCGCTCTCCTACTTCGTGGATCGCCACCACCCCGCCCGGGGCGAGCCCGGGATCCCGCCGCTGCTCACGAGCCCGCGTGCGTTCGCGCAGGCGACGTTGCGCCACGCGCTCTTCGGCGTCCTGCTCGGCCGGCTGGCCGCGCCGAGGTGACGGCCGCGCAGAAACTTGCGTAGGCGTCGAGCTCGCGCTCGAGCGGCGCCACGACCAGCATCGCCGCCGACGACTCGAGGCGCTTCCGCAGGGAGCGCGCGGCCGCGCGGGAGCGACGGCGGGCGCCCGCCGCGTTGCCGATCCGGGTGAGAAACGCAAGCGCGATCCCGCCGGCGACGCCGCCCAGCAGGAGCGCCGTCGGCAGCGGCACGCCCCTGGCCTCCGGGACGGGCAGCACTTCGTCGAGGCGCAGGTAATCCAGCGCGAGCAGCGCGAGCAGCCAGAGCACTCCGGTCGCAACTGCAGCGGCGAGCCCCGTCTGCAGCAGGCCGGCGAGCCGCCACCAGCGGGGTCGCCGCACGTGCAGATCGGCCCCGGCCACCGCGCGGTCGAGCTCAGCGGCGACCTCGGCTTCCCTGCTGGACGCCGCCGCGCGGGCGAGTGCGGGCCAGGGCTCGGGGAGGTGGGACGCCGCGGCGCCGGCGAGCGCCCGCGCGGCGTTCTCGACCCGGGCCACCTGCACCGCCGAAGCGGGCGGCAGCGACGTGTGGACGGCCTCGCCCGCGTCGTCCCCGAGCCGCAGACGTCGCAGCGGGTCGGGCCGGAGCCGCCTGGCCCAGCGTGCGAACGGCCAGCCCGTCGCGAGCGAGCCCCTGCGGCGATGGGCCTGCTCGACCGCGCGCACCACCGTGGGCAACCCGGCCGCGTCCTCGAGCGCATCGAGCAACCGGGCCCGCGCATCGCGCTCGAGCTTCCGGACCGGGCGGCCACAGGCAGCCGCGAAGTCCGAGGCGACCACCTCCACATCGGCCGCGAGCCTCGCCGCGACCGCCTCCCGAGCGGCGATCCTCTCCGCGAGCAGCCGCCGCAGCTCCGGCAACCCGGTTCCGGTCGTGGCCGAGACGGCGAGGATCGGAACACCATCGAGCCCGTCCCGCTCGAGGAGTTGCGCGAGGTCGGCGCGACAGGCGGCGAGTGCGGCCGGCTCGAGCAGATCGGCCTGGTTGAGGACGACCGCCATCACCTCGCCGTGGTGGGCGAGCGGTCTCAGATAGCCGTCGTGCCAGGCCGCGTCCGCGTACTTCTGTGAATCGACGACCCAGACGACGAGATCGACGAGCTCCACGAGGCGGTCGACCTCGAGCCGGTGACCTCGCTCCACCGAGTCGAAGTCGGGCAGGTCGAGCAGAACGAGGCCGTCGAAATCGGCGCCGTCGACCACGTGCCTGGCCGGCACGTCGAGCCAGTCGAGCAGCGCACCGCCTCCGTCGCCCCAGGTCGCCGCGGCAGCCGCGGCCGTCGTCGGTCGTCGCCGTCCGACGGGCGCCAGCTCCGCGCCCGCGAGCGCGTTGAAGAGGGAGGACTTGCCGGCCCCGGTGGGCCCTGCCAGCGCGACGACCGTCGTCTCGACGCCCAGCCCGAGCCGCTGTCCCGCCTTCGCGAGCACGGCACGAGCCGGCTCGACGAGCTCACGGTCGAGACGGCCTTCCGCGAGCGACACCGCCTCGGCGAGCGCCGCCAGCCGCACGTCGAGCGCGTCGCTCACCTCCGGACGGTCGCGGCGGCGGCGCGCAGGCGCTCCGGGGAGGCGGGCGCCACCGCGACCGGGACGAGCAGGGAATCGAACCGCGCCGCCTCGGCGTCGAGGAGCCGACGCACCCGCTCGACCAGGTTCTCGCGCGCCTTGGCTGCGAGCGCCCGCACCGCCTGGTCGCCGAAGATCGCCTCGAGCACCTTCTGGCCGACGGCGGACGTGCCGCCGGCGACGACGATCTCGGCGCCGGTGAGCCCGCCGGTCTGGACGAAGACCGCGATCATCACGGTGAGGCCGGCGCCGTTGACTCCGAGTGAGGCGAGCCGGGCAGTCGTGCGCTTGCTCATCCCCTCGTCCCGCACGAGCGCGAAGACATCGCCCTGCCACTCCCGCACCTCGCGCTCGGCCGCGGGGGTCAGCTCGGCAGAGGCCGTGTCGAGCGGCGGAGCGCTCGCCAGGAGCGCTCGCCCACCGACGGTCTCCCGCCAGGCCGCGGCGGCGCGGACGGCGGCGCGCTCCGCGGCAGCGTGCACGACCGCCTCGACGCCGGTCTCCACCGCCTCCTTGACGGCGGTGTCGGCGGCCGGCTTGCCGGTGACGAGGCTAAGCACGCGGTCGCGCGCCCAGGCGACGCGCGATTCCAGCGCGCGCATGATGTCGCCCGTCCCGACGACGTCGTACCAGCGGGCGAGAACCTCGCCGCGAAGCAGCGACCCGCTGCGCAGCGCCTCCTCGACCTCGTCCGCGGCCCGGTCGTAGGCATTCGCGGTCGCCTCCCGCAGTGCGGCCACGGCCTCCGCCTGGCCCTCGACCGCGATCGCCACGGTCTCCGTCCGCGCGCGGACACTGGCGATGGCCCCCGCGAGGGTCTGCTCGATCAGGGTCGAGCGCGCCTCGGCGTCGGCCGCGAGCCGGTCGAGCCAGCCGCGCACCGGTGCGAGCGCCGAAGCCGGGAGCAGCCCCGCCTCGAGACGCGTCTCCGGCACCACGAGCAGCTCCGTCCCCGCGAGGCCGCGCTCCGCCAGCATCCGGGCGAGATGCTCGCTCACCTCGGTGGTCGCGTCGGACGGGACACGGTTCAGGACGAGCGCGAGAGCGGTGCCGCGCTCGCGCGCCGCGTGCAAGAGCTCCCACGGCACGGCGTCGGCGTAGCGAGCGGCGGTCGTCACGAAGAGCCAGAAGTCGGCGGCGGCGAGGAGCTGGCTCGCGAGGGCGCGGTTCTCGGCGGCCACGGAATCGATGTCGGGGGAGTCGAGGAGAGCGAGCCCGGCCGGCAGCACGTCCGTCTGAACGAGCTCGAGCCCGCGCGGACCCGCGTCGCCCCCGGTCGTGCGCGAGAGCTGCGGGAGTACGCGGTCGTCCGAGAACCAGGCCAGGTCGGTGGGGTTGCAGACGAGCACCGGTGCGCGCGTCGTCGGGCGGAGCACGCCCGCAGCGCTGACCTCGGCTCCGACCAGGCTGTTCACGAGGGTCGACTTGCCGGCGCCGGTGGAGCCGCCGACGACCATCAGGAGCGGCGCGTCCAGCCGGCGCAGGCGCGGCAGCAGGTAGTCGTCGATCTGCGCGACCAGCTCGTCGCGAACGCGCCGCGCCTCTGGCGCGTCGGGCAGCTCGAGCTCGAGCCGGGCCGGAGCGAGCTCGTCGCGCAGTCGTTCGAGGGCGGTCGTGGTCATCGGCTGGTGATGCCCCGTTTCGGCGAACGGGAAAAGCGCTCCTCCGCCGAGGCGACATCCGGTGCGATCCGCGGGAGGTGCTCGCGGAGCCAGAGCAGGGCGAGATCCTTCGCCTTCGCCTCGAGCATCACGTCGGCCGGGTCCCCGGGGCGTGACGAGGTCTGCGTGCGCACGCAGGACGATGAGCCCGACCGGCGCCGCGTGCGGTCGGCCAGCACAGCGCAACAGTGGCGCGCGGGCAGTGTCGCGATGGCCCGTCGGCGTCGAGCCCTAGTAGGGGCGCAGCACCGCACGACGCGGGCCTGCCAGGAAGCCGGCTTCGACGAGCAACGGCATGATCTCCGTCTCGATCACCGGCCGGCCGTCGAAGCGCTCGACGGCGAGCCGCTTCGGCTTGCCGCCTGCGACACGCGCGCCGCGTACGTGCGCGACGAGCGCCTCGATCGCGGGACGCAGCCAGGCCTCGTCGGGCTCGCGGAGCGGCACGAGCGTGCGGCCGCCGCGCTCCACGAACAGGGCCGCCTCCCCGCCCAGCAGCACCACCTGGGCGCCAGCCACGCGGGCCGCCCGCGCACCCGCGCGCCTAGGCCAGGCGAGCGCTGCGCCGTAGGGCTGCGCCGGGTCGGCCGCCGCGAGCACGAGCGGCTCCTCGTCGTCGCCTTCGCCGCCGCGGCCGCGCAGCTCGCGCAGCCGCTCCACCGCCCCCGCCAGGGCGAACTGGGCGCCGCCGAGTCCCTCCACGAAGTAGCCGCGGCGGCAGACACCGATCGTCTCGAGATCCTTGAGCTCGCCGTAGACCGCGCCGTACCCGCCGGGGATCCCCTCGCCGCGAACCCCGTCGCGCGTGACGATTCCCTGGCGCTCGAGCAGGAGCTCTGCGAGCGCGCGCCGGTCGGGTGTCCCGTCGAAGAGCGCGCCGGTGAGCGACCAGCGGCCCTGCGCCGAGGTAATCGCAGCCGCCCGCGTGCGCGAGAAGCGACGCGGTCGGCGATCGGCTCGCGGCGCCTGGTAGCGGCGACCGGCGCGCAGGGGCGTCCACGCGTCGTTCGTCACCTCTCCCGCCCAGACGAGCTCCCAGAGCGCGGGCAGGGCCGCCTCCGGCTCGAGCCCCGCCGCCTCGACAAGGGGGTACCAGAACTCCGCGCTGCCGGTGAGCGCGCGGCGGATCACGGCCACCTCCTCGCTCTCCGGAGCAGGCGCCCCGGCAGGCGCGCCGAGCAGCGGAGCGTCGTCACGAAAGTACACGGCGACGCGATCGAGCCCCGCGCCGACCCAGACGACCTCGCCCGAGGCGCAGAGGGCGTCGAGCCACGCGGGCTGGTAGTTGGGCACCCGCCGCGGCAGCACCTCCGACTCCCAGAGCGGGACGGGGAGCGCGAGGCCCTGGAGCGGGACCAGCGCCTCCCGCAGGCTCGCCCGCCGGTCGATCCCGTGCCAGGCGGGCAGGAAGCGGCCGAGCGCGGCCTGCTCGGCCGGCTCGACCTCCCGGCGCAGAGCGGCGAGCGAGGCCCGGCGGAGACGGCGCAGCACCTCGGGGTCGCACCACTCGCGCTCGGTGCCCCCCGGCCGGAGCTCGCCGCGCACGAGCGAGTCGTTGCGCTCGAGCTCGTGCAGCAGCTCGGCCACGTCCGCGCCGAAGTGCTCGTTCGCCTGCACCGTCGTGAACGGCCCACGCCCCTTCGCGAACCGCAGCACGAGCTGGCGCAGCGAGTCGACCCCGCCCGCGAGGAATGCCTCCGGCAGCCCGCCGGGGGGCATGACGCCGAGCGCGTCGCGGTAGCGGCCGGCGTCCTCGGCGGCAACCAGCCGCGCCTCGCCGGCGAGCCTGATCTCGAGCGCGCGCCGCTCGGCGACGAGCACAGCGGCGAAGGCCTCGTCGTACTCGCCGGGCCGAAGGTCACCGCGGCGGCGCAGCACGTCGTGCAGCTCGTCGGAGTCGCGCGGGCTGCCACGGAGCTGCGCCTCCACGTCTGCGAGCGCGTCGGGGTCGATCAGCTCGCGCAGCTCCTCCCGTCCGAGCAGCTCGCGCAGCAGGTCGCGGTCGAGCGAGAGCGCCTGCGCGCGGCGCTCAGCGGGCGGCGTGTCGTCCTCGTACATGTAGGTCGCGACGTAGTCGAAGAGGAGCGAGGAGGCGAAGGGCGAGGCCGAGACCGTCTCGACGTCGACGAGGTCGAGCTCGCGCGTCTGCAGTCCGCGCAGGATCCGCTTCAGCGCGGGGAGATCGAAGACGTCCTGGAGACACTCGCGGTAGGTCTCGAGCACGATCGGGAACGAGCCGTACTTTCTAGCTACCTGCAACAAACCTTGCGCCTTCAGCCGCTGCTGCCAGAGCGGCGTGCGCTGTCCCGGGCGGCGACGCGGGATCAGGAGCGCGCGCGAGGCGTTCTCGCGGAAGCGGGCGCCGAAGAGCGCGGTCTGCCCCACCTCCTGCACCACGAGCTCCTCGACCTCGTCCGGCGCGATCAGCAGGTCGGCGACGGGCGGCGGGGCGTCGGCGTCGGGCAGGTGGAGCGCGATGCCGTCGTCCGACCAGATCGACTGCACCTCGATCCCGAGCGCGTCGCGTAGTCGCGCGGCGAGCGCCATCCCCCACGGCGCGTGCACGCGGCCCCCGAAGGGCGTGAGGATGCAGACGCGCCAGTCGCCGATCTCGTCCTTGAAGCGCTCGACCACGACGGTCCGGTCCGACGGGACCGTCCCGGTCGCTCGTTCCTGCTCGCGCAGGAACGACAGGAGGTTCGACGCAGCCCGTTCGTCCAGGAAGTACGTGTCTCGCAGTTCGCTTATCGCTTTGCCGTCAGGCAAAGCGAGGAGCGTCCTCGAAGACGCTCCGATCTTCTCACCCAGCTCGTACGGCCGGCCGACGCCCTCGCCCTTCCAGAACGGGACGGCTCCGGGAACGCCGGGAGCCGGCGAGACGAGCACGCGGTCGCGCGTGATCTCCTCGATCCGCCAGGAGGACGCGCCGAGCAGGAACGTCTGTCCCTGCCGCGCCTCGTAGACCATCTCCTCGTCGAGCTCGCCGACGCGGCCGCCCCCTTTCTCAGCAGCAGAGCCGACGAGGTGCACGCCGAAGAGGCCGCGGTCCGGAATCGTGCCGGCGTTCGTGACGGCGAGCCGGCGCGCGCCCGCGCGGCCGCGGATCACGCCGGCGGTGCGGTCCCAGACGATGCGCGGGCGCAGCTCGGCGAACTCGTCCGAGGGGTAGCGGCCGGCGAGCATGTCGAGGACGTTCTCGAGCTGCTCCCGGGAGAGATCCGCGAAGGGGTATGCCCCGCGTACGAGCTTGTGGAGATCGTCGACGGCGATTTCGTCGTCGGCCGAGATCGCGACGACCTGCTGCGCCAGCACATCGAGCGGGTTCCTGGGGATCGACGTCTCTTCGATCGCACCGTCCCGCATGGCTCGCGCGACGACCGCGCACTCGAGCAGGTCGGCCCGGAACTTCGGGAAGATGCGGCCCTTCGAGACCGAGCCAAGATCGTGGCCGGCGCGGCCGATCCGCTGCAGCCCGCGCGCGACGGATTTCGGGCTCTCGACCTGGATCACCAGGTCGACGGCGCCCATGTCGATCCCGAGCTCGAGGCTCGACGTGGCGACGAGGCAGGGGATCTGCCCCGCCTTCAACAGCTCCTCGATCTCGACGCGCTGCGCTGGGGCCAGCGAGCCGTGATGCGCGCGAGCCAGCACTTCCTCCGCCAGCTCGTTGAGCCGCAGCGCGAGCCGCTCGGCGAGCCGGCGGTTGTTCACGAACACGATCGTCGAGCGGTGCGCGCGCACGAGCTCGAGGAGGGCCGGGTAGATCGACGGCCAGATCGAGTTGCCGCTTTCGGCGCCTGGCTCACGCATGTCCTCCAGCGGCACGACGACCTCGAGGTCGAGCTCCTTGCGCGTGCCTGCGTCGACGAGCTGGATCGGGCGGTCACCGCTGACGAAGCGGCCGATCTCCTCGAGCGGGCGCTGGGTCGCCGAGAGGCCGATCCGCTGCACCGGTTTGTCCAGGAGCTGGTCGAGGCGTTCCAGGGAGAGAGCAAGGTGTGCGCCTCGCTTGGTCCCGGCGACGGCGTGGACCTCGTCCACGATCAGGGTCTCGACCGTCTTCAGGATCTCGCGGGCTTGCGAGGTGAGCATGAGGAAGAGCGACTCGGGGGTCGTGATCAGGATGTCCGGCGGCGTCCGCACGATCGCCGCGCGCTCCTTCTGCGAGGTGTCGCCGGTGCGGACGGCGACGCGGAGCTCGGAGCGCAGGCCGGCGAGCGGCCCGCGCAGGTTCCGCTCGACGTCGTAGTTCAGCGCCTTCAGCGGCGAGACGTAGAGAAGCCGCAGGCCCTCGCCCGGTGTCCGGCTCAGCCGGTCGATCCCGTAGAGGAAGGCGGCGAGCGTCTTCCCTGAGCCCGTCGGCGCCTGGATCAGGACATTGCCACCCGTCGCGATCGCCGGCCAGCCGGCGACCTGCGCGGGGGTCGGGCCAGGAAACGCCCGCCCGAACCACTCGCGCGTCTGCGGGGAGAACGGCGCGAGCGGATCCATCCTCTACAGGGTAACCCGAGCGCCAACCGTCCCCCGCAGCCGTGTCCAGGGCTTTGACCCCTGGACGTGTCCGCTCAGGCCAGGAGGTACGCGATGAACGCGATCGCCAGGACGACCGCGACGAGCGCGCCGACGGCGAGGTGCATACCGCCCCAGACGAGCAAGGGCGTGCGCTCGCTGCGCCCCCGCTCTGCTTCGCGGGCGAGCTCTTCGGTCTTCTCGATCGGCTCCGGCACGAGGTCCGAGTACCCGGCGGCGGTAGGATCGAACCGTGCCCGACGCGCTCCACTTCACCGGCAACGAGGAGGCCGATGCGCTGATCGCGCGCGACCCGCTCGCGCTGCTGATCGGGTTCGCGCTCGACCAGCAGGTGACCGTGCAGAAGGCGTTCTCCGGGCCACTCGAGCTGCAGCGGCGGCTGGGCGGGCTCGACGCGGCCGGGCTCGCGGCACTCGATCCGGAGCGGCTCGACGCCGTCTTTCGCGAACGGCCCGCCATCCACCGCTTCCCCGGCAACATGGCCAAGCGCGTACAGGAGCTGGCCATGGTCGTGGCGGAGGAGTACGGCGGCGACGCCGCGCGCGTCTGGCTCGACGCGGCCGACTCGGACGACCTGCGGCGGCGGATCGAGGGGCTACCCGGCTTCGGCGAGATGAAGGTGAAGGCGCTCGCCTCGGTGCTCGCGAGGCGGTTCGGGCTCGCGCTGGCGGAGCCGCTCGTGCCGGATCACGCGATGCTGGGGGACGTCGACTCGCCCGAGGCGCTTGCGAAGTACCAGGCGGCGAAGCGGGAGTACAAGGCGTCGCTCCGAGCCGCGCAGGCGTGACCTCAGAGCTGCGCGATGGCTGATCTCGACATCCGCTTCTACCGCGACGGCGGGCAGAGCCCGCTCGACGTGGCCCGCGAGGTGGCCGAGTTCTTCGACGAGGCCGAGCGCACGCTCGACCTCGCGCTCTACGACATCCGGCTGCACGACCAGGCTGCCGAGATCGTGAAGGCGTCGTTCGTCGCTGCGCACGGGCGCGGCGTGCGCACCCGGCTCGTCTACAACGCCGCAGACCACCACGGGCCGATCCCGGTGCCGCCGCCTCCGCGCACGGAGCCGGAGCTGCTGGAGCGGCTGCCGATCGAGACGAAGCCGATTCCGGGCGAGCCCGACCTGATGCACCACAAGTACGCGATCCGGGACGGGGAAGCGGTCTGGACGGGCTCGATGAACTGGACGGACGACTCGTGGTCGCGGCAGGAGAACGTGATCGTCGTCGCCGGGTCGCCACAGCTCGCGCGGGTGTTCGCGCTCAACTTCGAGGAGCTGTGGCAGGGCGAGCTCGTCGGGCTCTCGGGCAAGGTTGAGCCCCGTCCCGTAGACGTCGGCGGGATCGAGGTGCGGCCGTGGTTCACGCCGGGTCACGGCGAGGAGCTCGCGCACCGGATCGCGAAGCGGATCGGGCAGGCGCGGAGGCGCGTGCGGATCGCGTCGCCGGTGCTGACCTCGGGCCCGATCCTCGGCACGCTCGCGGAGGTCTGCTCGGAGCGCCGGGCCGACGTGGCCGGCGTGATCGACGACACGCAAATCGACGGAGTGCTCTACCAGTGGCGCCAGAACGGCAACGCGACCTGGAAGGTGCCGGCGCTGCGCCGGCTGCTCGAGGCCGCGGCGTGGTCGGGGAAGCCGTCCACGCAGTGGGCGCCCGACACGGTGCACGACTTCATGCACGCGAAGATCACGGTCGCCGACGACGTGTCGTTCGTCGGCAGCTTCAACCTCTCGCGCTCGGGCGAGCTGAACGCGGAGAACGTGCTCGAGATCCGCGACGCCGCGATCGCCGACCGGCTGGCCGCGTTCGTGGACGAGATCCGCGCGCTCTACCCTCCCGTCTCGCTGCCACCTGTTTAGGGCACGCGACGATCCCGCGTGCCGCCTAGGGTGTTCGCGTGAGGCACGCCGTCGCCCTCGTTCTCCTCGCTCTCCTCACCGTCGGAGCGGCCTCGGCCACGAGGCTGCCGGGCGCTCGAGCTTGCCCGATCTTCCCCGCGACGAATGCCTGGAACCAGCGCGTCGACGGCCTGCCTGTCGCCCGCAACTCGGATCGCGTCGTCGCTTCGATCGGTGTCGGTGACCACCTGCACGCCGACTTCGGCTCGGGGCTCTGGCAGGGCGGCCCGATCGGGATCCCGATCACGGTGGTACGCGGCGCGCAGCCGAGGGTCCCCGTGGACTTCCGGTACGCGTCCGAATCGGACCCAGGCCCGTACCCGATCCCGGCGAACGTGGCGATCGAGGGCGGTCGGAGCGCGGACGGCGACCGGCACGCGCTGATCGTCGATCGCGACGGCTGCAAGCTCTACGAGCTGTTCGCGCTGCGGCGGCAGCCGGGCGGCGACTGGCGGGCCGGCTCGGGCGCGATCTTCGACCTGCGCTCGAACAGGCTTCGGCCGAAGGGCTGGACGTCCGCGGACGCCGCGGGCCTGCCGATCCTCCCGGGCCTCGCGCGCTACGAGGAGGCTGCACGGGGCCGGATCGACCATGCGCTGCGCTTCACCGTCTCGCGGACACGGCGCGCCTACGTCTGGCCGGCGCGCCACTACGCGAGCGAGCTCACCGACCCGAGCCTGCCGCCGATGGGGCTGCGCTTCCGGCTCAAGCGGAACTACCCGATCGCCGCCTTCCCCCGCCAGGCCCGGATCGTCCTGCGCGCGCTGAAGGAGTACGGGCTGATCGTCGCCGACAACGGCTCCGACTGGTACCTCTCAGGCGCGCCGCATCCGAAGTGGTCGAACGACCAGCTGCACACTCTGCACCGCGTTCCCGGCTCGGCCTTCGAGGTCGTCGACGCGTCGAAGCTGCCGCGGCCGCGCTAGAGCCGTCGGGTCGTGAAGACGTCGACGTGGAGCGGCAACTCGTACCGACCGGGTGGCACCAGCCCCTCCAGCTCCGACGAGATCGCGTCGATGTCGGCGGGCGGCCGGGCGGCGATCGACGACTGCGAGAGGAGGTACGAGAGCAACCCACGGCGATCGACCTCGTGGGTGACAGCGACGCTCGTCTCCTGCAACGACTCGAACGGAGCGTCCGCGAAGACGCCGCGCCACTCACCCGAGAAGAAGCGTTCGCGCCCCGGTCCCTGGGGCGTCGATTCTCGGAGCCGCTCCCACAGCGCGTCGAGCCCCGGAACAGCGGGTGACCAGTCGCCGTCGCCGCGCGTCCACATGAGGACGAGCGTGCCGGCGGGGCGGAGCACCCGGGCGATCTCGGCGAGCGCAGGCGGATCGGCGAACCAGTGGAACGCCTCGGCTACGAAGACCGCGTCGACCTCGGCGTCGTCGAGCGGGATCGACTGGGCGGAGCCTGAGCGCACCTCGCCCCAACGGTTCAGAGCGCGCATCGCATCGTCGGGCTCGACGGCCGTGACGCGTCGAAACCGCTCCACCAGCACGCGCGTGAGCTTGCCCGTTCCCGCGGCGAGGTCGAGGACGTGCGCGTCGGGCGCCACTCCCGCGGCGTCGATCGCCGCGACCGGCCAGACCGGTCGTCCCCGCTCGTAGTGCTCTGCGGCCCGCCCGAAGCTCAGGGCGCGCAGCTCGCTCATCTCAGCCGACGCCGGCGAGCAGGTTGGCGCGGGTCTCGCGCAGCATCTCGCGGGCGATCACGAGCCGCTGCACCTCCTGTGTGCCCTCGTAGATCTGGGTGATCTTCGCGTCGCGCATCATCCGCTCGACGGGGTACTCCTTGATGTAGCCGTAGCCGCCGAGGATCTGGACTGCGTCGGTGGTGACGGCCATCGCTGTGTCGCCACAGAGGAGCTTCGCCTGCGCGGAGGCCTTCGTGAGCTCGGGCCCGTCCACGCCGGCGTCGGCCATCTGCCCGAAGCGGTAGAGGAGCCCCCGGGCCGCCTCGCAGGCGGTCTCCATGTCGGCGAGCTTCGCCGCGATGAGCTGGTGCTGTGCGATGGGCTTCCCCATCGTGACGCGCTCCTTCGCGTACTCGAGCGCGTAGTCCGTCGCGCCCTGCGCGATCCCGAGCGCCTGCGCCGCCACGCCGGGCCGCGAGCGGTCGAGGATCCGCATCGCGAGCTTGAAGCCCTCGCCCTCCGCACCGAGCAGGTTCCCGGCCGGGATGCGGCACTCGTCGAAGGCGAGCTCGCCGGTCGTGGAGCCGGAGATGCCCAGCTTCGGCTCGAGCCGCGTCACCTCGAAGCCGGGGGCGTCGGAGGGGACGACGAAGGCGGAGATGCCGGAGTGCCCGGCCGCAGCGTCGGTCTTCGCGAAGACGGTGTAGAGGCTCGCGACGCTCGCGTTCGTGATGAAGCGCTTGCTCCCGGTCAGCACGTACTCGTCGCCCTCGAGACGCGCGGTCGTGCGCATCGCGGCCGAGTCGGAGCCCGAGCCGGCCTCCGTCAGCGCGTACGCGCAGAGCTCTTCGCCGGAGGCGAGCTTGGGCAACCAGCGCTCCTTCTGCTCCTGCGAGCCGCCGAGCTTCAGCCCGAGCGAGCCCAGCTCCTGCACCGCGAGCAGGAGCCCACTCGTGGCGCAGACCTTCGAGACCTCCTCGATCGCGACGAGCGCGAGCAGCGTTCCGGTGCCGGTGCCGCCCCACTCCTCGTCGAAGAGCAGGCCGAAGAGCTCGTGCTCGCGGAAGAGCTCGACGACGTCCCAGGGGAACTCGTGCGACTCGTCGATCTCCGCAGCTCGCGGTGCGATCCGCTCGCGCGCGAGCTCGCGGACGAGCTCGCGAATCTCGCGCTGCTCCTCGCTCAGGACGTCGTACGTCACGGCGCGCAGTCTACTCGTGGAGAATCGCACCAACCCATCGGCCGAAGGAGGAGCGATGAAGGATTTCCAGGAGTTCCTGCTGCGCGGCAACCTCATCGAGCTGGCCGTTGCGGTCGTCATCGGCGTCGCCTTCGGTGCCCTCGTGGCGTCGCTCGTGGAGAACCTCGTCACGCCGTTGCTCGCCGCGGTCGGAGGCGAGCGCGACTTCTCGGCGCTCACGTTCACGATCAACGACTCGGTCTTCCACTACGGCGCGTTCATCAACGCCCTGATCTCATTCCTCGTGATCGCGGCGGTCGTCTACTTCCTCGTCGTCAAGCCGGTGACCACGCTGATGGCGCGGCGCAAGACGGAAGGGCCGGTCGACGAGTCGACGCGCGAGTGCCCCGAGTGCCTCAGCTCGATCCCGGCCGCCGCACGCCGCTGCATGTTCTGCACGACGGAGCTGAGCGCCGCGCACTAGCGGACGAACCCGCCTACGCGCGATCGTGAAACACGGCCTCGACATTGTTGCCGTCGGGGTCGAGGAGGAACGCGCCGTAGTAGCCCGCGTGGTAGATCGGGCGCTCGCCCGGCGGGCCGTTGTCGCGGTAGCCCGCGTCGATGCCAGCGCGCCAGAACGCCTCGACCGCGGGCCGGTCCCGGGCCGCGAACGCCACGTGCACGTCGCGCGTGAGGGGTTTGTCGTCGGCCACGAGCATGATCGAGAAGTCACCCCACTCGGCGCTGTGAGGCTCGGCGCTCTCCCAGCCGAGCTCGTGGCCGAGCGGGGCCAGCACGGTCGAGTAGAAGCGCTTGCTCGCCCCGAAGTCGGCGACGCGGATCGTGATGTGGTCGATCATCGGCACGAGCCTAGCCACTAGGCTCCGCGCCGTGATCCTGGAAAACGGCGTCATCCGGACGATGGACCCGTCGCTGCCGACGGCGCGGGCACTGGCGCTCGCCGGCGACCGCATCGCGGGCGGCATCGGCGTCCACGAGACCGCGCTCGCGAGTCCCGAGACGGTGAACCTCGGCGGCCGCTGCGTCCTCCCAGCCTTCACCGACTCGCACGTCCACTTTCCCACCTGGTCGCTCGCGCAGCGACAGGTGAAGCTGGACGGCTGCTCCTCGCTGGACGAGGCGCTCGCCCGCGTGAGCGCCGCAGGGGTCCCGGTCGGCCGCTGGCTGCGTGGCTACGGCTGGCGGGACGGCGACTGGTCGCCGCAGACCGCGCCGACGAAGGAGGTGCTCGACGAGGTGACAGGCGAGACACCCGCGCTCCTGGTCTCGAAGGACTACCACTCGGTCTGGCTGAACTCCGCTGCGCTCGCCGCCGCTGGTGGCGACCTCGACGTTGAGGGCGGCGTCGTCGAGCGCGACGAGCGCGGCGAGCCGACGGGCGTGCTCCGCGAGGAGTCGGCCTGGCGCTTCCGCGACCGCTACGTGACGACGACGCAGGACGAGTGGGTCGAGGCGACCCGAGCGGGACTCAGGCTGGCGAGCTCCCGCGGAATCGGAGCGATCCACGACAAGGACGGCTGGCTCGGCGCGCCGGGGATCTTCCAGCGACTGCGGCAGGAGGGGAATCTCTCCCTGCGCGTCTGGGGCTCGATCCCCCACGAGTCCGTCGGCGCCGCACGCGAGCTGGCGCTCCGCGGCGGCTTCGGCGACGAGTGGCTGCGGATCGGCTACCTCAAGTGCTTCATGGACGGCACGCTGGGCTCTCAGACGGCGAGGCTGACCGATGGCAGCGGCGTGGAGATCACGAGCCGCGCAGAGCTCGAGGAGATCGTCCGGCGCGGTGCCGAGGCGGGCTGGCCGGTCGCTGTGCACGCGATCGGGGATCAGGCGAACCGGGACGCGCTGGACGCGTTCGAGGCGACGCAGGCGCTCTGGCGGCCACTCGGCCTGCGGCACCGGATCGAGCACGCGCAGTGCCTCACAGCCGAGGACCTGCCCCGCTTCGCCGAGCTCGGGGTCGCCTGCTCGGTGCAGTTCTCGCACGCACCCTCCGATCGAGACCTCGCCGAACAGCTCTGGGCCGACCGACTCGACGGGACGTACGCGTTCCGGGCGCTCGTGGAGTCGGGTGCGCTCGTCGCCAACGGGTCCGACGCACCGGTCGAGGAGCTCGACCCGCTCGCCGGGATCGCGGCGGGCGTGCTGCGCACGATCGACGACCGTCCAGCGTGGCGCCCCGAGCAGGCGCTCACCGTGGAGCAGGCGCTGCACGCGCAGATCGTCGCGCCGGCATGGCTCTCCGGCGACGAGCGCCGGCGCGGGAAGCTCCTCCCCGGCTATCTCGCGGACCTGGTCGTGCTCGACCGCGACCCGCTCGCGTGCGAGCCGGAGGAGCTGCGAGAGCTCGAGGTCGTTGCGACCATGGTCGGCGGCCGCTGGGTGCACGAGCCGCCGCCCTGGGACTAGACGTTCCTCGGATCATCGGCCGTCCCCGAACTCGAGCTGACGACGGCGTACAGTTCGACCTCCCGCGCTTTCCCCGCCAGCGCATGCACGCCGAGGGACTCCGCGGAGAGGCTCGCAGGAAGGGGAATCTGCTCGATCAGGTCGGCCGAGACGACCAGCTCGCGGTCGATGAGCTTCGCAACGGCCTCGATCCGCGCGGTCGTGTTGACTGCGTCCCCCGAGAAGGAGATCTCCCTCTTGAGATCGCCCAGCTCGCCGGCGACCACGACGCCGCAGTGCATCGCAATGCGGAAGCGCGGCTCATTCCCAAACTCGCGCACGAATGCGGGAGCTGCAGCGGCGAGCCTCTCGAGCATCCCGCTCGCGCACAGGAGACAAGCTCCGCCCCGCGCGCCGCGCGCAAAGAGCCACGTGACGACGAAACGACCTGGTCGCCGACGTACTCGTAGATCGTGCCGCCGCTCCGCTCGACGGGGTCCGAGATCGCGGTGAACACTCGGTGGAGGAACGTGTGGAAGCGCAGCTCGCCGAGCTCCTCGGCGAGGCACGTCGAGCCCCGCAGGTCGGCGAACAGGAAGATCCGCCGCTCACGGCGGGGTTGGTGATAGCGGCCCGTGACCAGCCCCACCATGACCTCTCCCCCAAGGAGCCGGTCGAGCGCAAACCAGGCGGTGAAGCCGAGCGAGACGAGACTCGCGCCGGCGAAGGCGAGCACGTAGCTGCGCGAGCTTCCGGCGCCTTCGGTGACGATCCAGGGAATCGAGGCCGTCGCCAGGCCGGCGCAGACGGCGGCGCTGTTGAGGAGCGCACTCGACAGCGGGGAAGCCGAGAAACTCCACTGCGTCACTCGAAGCAGCGCGAGCAGGCGACCGGCTCCACGGACGGCAAGGGCGACGAGGACACCGCTCGCGCCACCCTGCAACGCACCCCGGACGACGTTGCCACTGATCGCGATCCCGAGCACCGCGCCGACTCCGGCCGAAATCACCAGCACCGAACCCACCTCGCTCCGGACGCGATCGAGCGAGAGCGGCACCTCACTCACAGGGCCTACGCTAGGCCATCTGCTCGGCCGTCGGCGGGCGTACAATGAGGACGTGTCCACCCGCACGATGAATCCCGTCCACGACGCGACCTGCTCCGTCGCCGCCTGCGCGGAGATCATCGGCGCGAAGTGGACGGCGTTGCTCGTCCATGATCTCTCCGAGGGTGCGCGGCGCTTCTCGGAGCTCGAGCACTCCTGCCGCGGAATCAGCCCGCGGACACTCTCGGAACGCCTCCGCTGGCTCGAGTCCGAGGGCGTGCTCGAGCGACACAGCTACCCCGAGTCGCCGCCTCGGGTCGAGTACGAACTCACGGCGAAGGGCGAGAGCCTCCTGCCGATCATCGCCGAGATGCGACGCTTCGGCCACGACTGGCTGGTCGAGAGCCTCTAACACCGTCCTGCGCGGACATGTCCGGGGTCTGTCCCCAGACACGTCTGCTACGGACACGTTCCTTTCAGGCGCGATCGGCCCAGACTCGGGCGAGCTCGACCGCGGTTGCCGCCGCCGCGGCCATGTCCTGCACGCTCGCCCACTCGCGCCGCGAGTGGTACTCCTGGCCGCCCGTGAAGATGTTCGGCGTGGGCAGGCCGCGGTGGGAGAGGCGGGCGCCGTCGGTGCCGCCGCGAATGATCGCCGACACGGGCTCGGCGCCGGCCCGGCGCACGGCTTCCTCGGCCGCCTCCACGACCGCAGGGTGCCGGTCGATCACCTCGCGCATGTTGCGGTACTGCTCCTCCGCCTCCACGCGGACCTGCGCTCGCGGCTCGCGCTCGGCGATCTCGTCCGCGAGCAGCCGCACGAGCGCGAGGTGCTCCTCGAGTTTCGCCGGGTCGTGGTCGCGCACGATCAGGTCGACCTTCGTCTCCTCCGCCGAGCCGCGCAGGCCCGTCGGATGGACGAAGCCCTCCCGCTCCTCGGTCGTCTCGGGCGAGAGCTCCCCGCGCGGCAGCGAGGCGACGAAGTCCGCAGCGAGCTTGACGCTGTTGACCAGCTTCCCCTTCGCCGTGCCCGGATGGACGGCGCTGCCGCGGATCGTCACGCCCACGCGCCAGGCGTTGAACGTCTCCGTCTCGATCTCCCCCAGCCCGGAGCCGTCGAACGTGTAGGCGTAGCGCGCCCCGAAGTCTCCGATGTCGAGGTGATCCGCCCCGGCGCCGATCTCCTCGTCGGTCGTGAAACAGACGCGGACGGGAGCATGCCCCGGCTCGGGATGCCGTCTCAAATACGCGACCGCGGCCATGATCTCCGCCACGCCGGCCTTGTCGTCCGCGCCGAGGAGCGTCGTGCCGTCGGTCGTAACGAGGTCGTGGCCGACCCGGGCCGCAAGAGCCGGGTGCTCGTCCGGATCCAACACCTGAGTCGGGTCGGCAGGCAGCTCGATCCGATCGCCGTCCCACCCGCGCAGGACCTGCGGCTGAACGTTCGTCCCCGTGACGTCGGGCGACGTGTCGACGTGCGCGATCAGCCCGATCGGGTCGACTCCGTCGATACCCGGGAGCGAGCCGTACACGTAGCCGTGGTCGTCCATGCGCACGCCGTCCAGCCCGATCTCTTCAAGCTCCGCGAGGAGCAGCCGCGAGAGCTCGAGCTGCTTCGCCGTCGACGGCGCCGAGTTCGAGCCATACGCGGACTGGGTGTCGATGCGGACGTAGCGGAGGAAGCGCTCGAGCACGTCCTCGGCGAGCTCCTCCGCGAGCGGAGACGAGTAAGGAGCCCTAGTGGCCAAGTCGTCCGAAGGCCAGGAAGAGCTGTCGCGCCGACTCGACGCCGAGTGGGATGTACTCCACGAGCAGGCGCTCGTTCGGGGAGTGCACGTTCCCGTCGGGCAGGTCGAAGCCGGTGATCACGGTCGGGATGCCCCGGTCGGCGAGCGCCGGCACGATCGGGAGCGTGCCGCCCGAGCGAACGAGCAGGGGACGAACGCCGAGTGCCTGCTCAAACGCATCCAGCGCGAGCTGGATCGGCGCCGAGTCCTGCGGCACGAGCCCGGGGGGCGCCGACGACCAGAGGTCGATCTGCACGGCACCACCCTCAGGCGCGGACTCGCGCAGGAGCCGCTCGACCTCTGGCGCGATCGTCTCGACCTGCTGCCCCGGTGCGAGGCGGATTGACAGATTCGCGACCGCGTGGACCGGCAACACCGTCTTCTGGAGCACCGGGGAGCCGCCCTCGATCCCGTGCACCGTCACCGACGGCTCCCCCCAGGTGCGCAGGTAGAACTCGCCGGCGGCGCCCCCGTCGAGCGGCTGGGCACCCTGATCCGAGAGCACCTCCGCGCCTGCCTGGAGCGCGACCCAGCCCTCGAGCTCCTCGGGCGTCGGCGGGACGAGACCTGCCCGGAGCGCCTCGGGCAGCCGCCCGTCGCTCGGCAGCAGGGCAGCCAACATCTGCGTCAGCGCCTCCAGCGCGTTGAGCGCGGCGCCTCCGTAGACCCCGGAGTGGAGGTCGCGCTTCCCGGTGCGGAGCTCGACGTGGAAGTAGCAGAGGCCACGCGTGCCGATGTTGAAGGCCGGGATCCCGCGGCCCATCATCGAGCTGTCGAAGATCACCGCCGCGTCTGCGCCCCGCTTGTCCTCGGCCAGGAAGTCGACGATCGAGTGGCCGCCGATCTCCTCCTCGCCGTCGCACGCGAAGCGCACGTTGACCGGGAGCTCACCCGCGGTCGCGAGCACCTCGGCGGCCTTCAGGAGCATCCACAGCTGGCCCTTGTCGTCGGCGATCCCGCGTGCGTACAGCCACCCGTCCCGGACCGTCGGCTCGAACGGCTCAGAGTCCCACAGCTCGAGCGGTTCCGGCGGCTGTACGTCGAAATGGCCGTAGCAGAGGATCGTGGGTGCGCTCTCGGCTCCGGTCGACGCCCGCACTTCGCCGACGGCGAGCGGTCGTCCGTGCCAGTCGACGAGCTCGGCCGAGCCCCCCGCGCCGCGGATGCGCTCGCAGACCCATTCGCCGGCTGCCTTCACGTCGTCGCCGTGAGCAGGATCCGCGCTGATCGACGGGATCCGCAGGATCTCCGACAGCTCCTCCAGCCAGTCTTGCCGCAGCTCCGTCACCGCCGGCGAGTGTAGCCATCCGACATAGCCGGGCGGCTAGGCGACGTCGCGCAGCTTCGCTGCGTCAGCGAGTGCGCGCAGCTTCTTCAGGCATTGGTTCTCGATCTGGCGGATCCGCTCTCGGGTCACGTTGAACGTCCGTCCGACTTCGTCGAGCGTCCGCGGCTGCTCGCCGTCCAGCCCGTAGCGCAGCTCGAGGACGCGTCGCTCCCGGTGGGAGAGCGTGCCCAGGATCCCGCGCAAGGCCTCCTTGCGCATCGTCTCCGCGGCCACCTCGTCGGGCAGCGGTTGCGTCTCGTCGGTGAGGAAGTGCCCGAACTCCGACTCGTCCTCGTCGCCCACCGGCTTCTCGAGCGAGATCGGGGTCTGGGCGCTGCGACGGATCTGGTCGACCTCCGTGGCGTGCAGGTCGAGCTCGAGGCCGATCTCGGTCGAGCTCGGGTCACGGCCGAGCTTCGCGCGCAGCGTCCGCTCGGTGCGGACGATCTTGTTCAGCTTCTCGACGACGTGCACCGGCATCCGAATCGTCCGCGCCTTGTCGGCGAGTGCCCGCGCGACCGCCTGCCGGATCCACCAGGTGGCGTAGGTCGAGAACTTGAAGCCCTTGCGATGGTCGAACTTCTCGGCCGCTCGCACGAGGCCGATCGTCCCCTCCTGGATCAGATCGAGGAAGGGCAGGCCCTGGTTGCGGTAGCGCTTGGCGATCGAGACGACGAGGCGGAGGTTGGCCTCCACCATGGCCTGCTTCGCGGTGTGGTCCCCGCGCTCGATCCGCTTGGCCAGCTCGACCTCCTGAGCAGCCGTCAGGAGCGGCACGCGGCCGATGTCCTTCAGGAAGAGCTGGAGCGTGTCGGTGGAGACCTCGTTCGCGACGGCCTCCTCGGGTGCGTCGAGCTCCTCGTCGGCGCGGGCGACGACCTCGATCTGCTGCTCCTCGAGCGTCACGAAGAACTCGTCGAGCTGAGCGGCGTCGAGATCGAGCTCGTCGAAGGCGGTGGCGATGTCCTCGGCGCGCAGCTTTCCGGCGGCCCGGCCGCTCTCGAGCAGCTGCCGCGCCTCGTCCGTGTCCAGCAGGTCGAAACGGCGCATGGTCGCGCCGGTAACCCCTTTGCCGACGGTGGTACCCCCGTTCACCTTTGCGCTCACCCCGGCCCCCTCCGTTAAGCGCTCTCACAGTAGATGCGCTTCCGGTACTCCGCAACACCGCTCGAGAAAGAAGATGCCGCATCGTGCCAGCCCGTGGCTGCAACCGCCATGGGCCGTTCGGCCCATCTTTCGTTCAGCCGGTCCCGGCCTGCTCGAGCTCGTCCAGGTAAAGGCTCGCCCTGCGCGCGACGAACGAGCCCGGCTCCGCCTCCTGCGCGAGCCGCAGCTGCCGGCGGGCGGGGCCTACGTCGCCCTGCCACAGGAGCAGCAGACCGAGATGGAAGCGCACGCTTGCTGAGCGCGGGAACCGCTTCGAGAGCGGGCCCAGCCGCGAGAAGGCAGCCGCCGGCCGCTCCTTCGTGTACCGGCCGACGGCGTCGGCGACAAGCGCCTCGGGCTCGTCCGGGAAGGCCCGCGCCGCGGCCGAGTAGACCCCGCGGGCCGACACGGGCCGGCCGGCGCCCTGGAGGGCGACCCCGTACAGGAGGCGCGCCCTGAGGGGGCCGTCCTTCGCTCCCTCCCGCAGCGCCTGGAGCTGCTCCTGTGGCGGCCTGTACCCCGGGCCACCGGCCGGGAGGCGCGCACGGCTTACGAGGATCGGCAGGCCCGGCGCGAACGCCGGGTGGAGCAGGTCGCCTGCCCGCACCGCGTAGGGCGAATCGGGCTCGACGTTCTGCGCCTCCCGCCAGGCGTCGACGGCACCCGGGCGGCCCGCCCAGAAGCGCGCGATCCCGACATGGAGTTGCACGAGCGCGCTCCGGGGATAGAGGGCGCCGAGCTGCTCGACGCGGTCGAGCGAGCCGGGCCAGGCCGCGAACGCAGCGCCGAGCTTCGCCTCCAGCGAGTCGGACTCGGCAAAGAGGGCCGCGGCCTGGCGCAACCGCCCCGCCTCGTACGCCTCCACCGCCGGCCCGAGCAACTGCGCGTCCGCCTCGCTCACGAGGCCGAGGGCGAGCGAGAGGCGGGGCGCGCCTTCCTGCACCTCACCCGCCGGACCTGCCCCGGCCGGGCGAACGATCTCCTCCGCCGAGAGCACGGCAGCGCCCGCGACGACCACACCGGCGAGCATCGCGAGCCCTCCGACGATCAGACCGACGCGTGTGCGGGGAGACACCGGGCCAGCCTAGCCACTTGCACACCAATATCCGCATACGGCCTCGTCCCGCGGTCGAATCGCTATCCTCGTTGAAGTTATGGCCAGCTACCGCGAGCTCCTGCAGCAGGTGAAGGGCGAGATCGACGAGATCGGTGCGGCCGACGCGCGCGAGCGCCTTGCCGCTGCTGACGGGGGAGCCACGCTCTTCCTCGACGTGCGCGAGTTGGACGAGTGGGACGAGGGCACGGTGCCCGGCGCGATCCACGTGCCGCGCGGCCAGCTCGAGTCGCGCATCGAGGGACTCGTACCCGACCGGGATCGCGAGCTCGTCGTCTACTGCTCCGGTGGCTCGCGCTCGGCCTTCGCGGCCAAGTCGCTGGGTGAGCTCGGCTACGCAAACGTCACCTCGCTCGCGGGCGGGTTCACGGACTGGAAGCGGAACGGCTTCCCGATCGAGACGCCGCAGGCGCTGACGCCGCCGCAGCGGGCGCGCTACAGCCGCCACCTGTTGATCCCCGAGGTCGGCGAGGCAGGTCAGCAGAAGCTCCTCAGCTCGCGCGTACTCCTGATCGGAGCCGGCGGGCTCGGCTCGCCCGCGTCGCTCTATCTGGCCGCGGCGGGAGTCGGCACGCTGGGGATCGTCGACGCGGACGTCGTCGACGACTCGAACCTGCAGCGCCAGATCATCCATTCCACGAAGCGCCTGGGCGAGCCCAAGGTGGAGTCCGCCAGGGAGACGATCCAGGCGCTGAACCCCGATGTCGAGGTGAAGGCCTACGAGGAGCGGCTGACCTCCGAGAACGTCGAGCGCATCATGGGCGACGGCTGGGACGTGATCGTCGACGGAGCGGACAACTTCCCCACTCGCTACCTCGTCAACGACGCCTCGGTCTGGCACGACGTCCCCGTCGTGCACGGCTCGATCTACCGCTTCGAGGGCCAGGTGACAGTCTTCAAGCCGCAGGAGGGGCCGTGCTACCGCTGCCTCTTCCCCACTCCGCCGCCGCCCGAGCTCGCCCCGAGCTGCGCCGAGGGCGGCGTTCTCGGCGTGCTGCCGGGGATCATCGGCTCGCTGCAGGCGAACGAGGCGCTGAAGCTGCTGCTCGGGATCGGCGAGTCGCTCCAGGGTCGCCTGCTCCTGTTCGACGCGCTGGCGACCACCTTCGACGAGGTCTCGGTGAAGCGCGACCCAGCCTGCCCCGTCTGCGGCGAGAGCCCCACCGTCACCGAGTACGTGGACTACGTGGAGTTCTGTGCCGGGCCGAAGGTGACGTCGTGACCGCCGTGCGCATCCCCCCGACCCTGCGCGGCGAGGTCGGCGGCGAGCGTCAGGTCGAGGCGGACGGCGCCAGCGTCCGCGAGGTGCTCGAGGATCTCGCCCGCCGCTATCCGGCGCTCGAGTCTCAGCTCTTCGAGGGCGGCCAGCTCGCGAGCTTCGTGAACGTCTACCTCGGCGGCGAGGACGTCCGCACGCTCGACGGACTCGACACGGCCGTGGACGGCCACTCGATGATCCTCTTGCCGGCTATGGCTGGTGGAAGCTAACTCGCTCGCACCCAGCCTGCTCTCGCTCGTGGGCGACACCCCGCTCGTCGAGCTCTCGCGTTTCCTGCCCGGGCCGGTGCGGATCTACGCGAAGCTCGAGGGCCAGAACCCGACCGGCTCGATCAAGGATCGCGTGGCCAGGGGGATGATCGATGCGGCCGAGGCGTCCGGTGAGCTGCAACCCGGACGGCGCCTCCTCGAGCCGACGAGCGGCAACACCGGGATCTCGCTCGCCCTCGTCGCGAAGCTGAGGGGCTATCCGCTTACGTGCGTGCTCCCTGCGAACGCGACCGAGGAGCGGCGGCGCCTGCTGCGGCTCTACGGCGCCGAGATCGTCGAGTCCCCCGGCGAGGAGGGCTCGAACGGCGCCGTCCGGATGGCGCTCGGGCTCGCCGAGGCCGACCCGACCTGGTTCATGCCGTTCCAGTACGCGAACGAGGCGAACCCGCGCGCCCACTACGAGGGCACGGGCGCCGAGATCGCAGCGGCGCTCGACCGCGTCGACGTGCTCGTCGCAGGGCTCGGCACGGGCGGGACGCTGATGGGCGCCGGGGAGAGATTACGGGAGAGCTTCCCCGACGTGGTCGTCGCGGCCGCAGAGCCGCTTCCCGGCGACCCCGTGATGGGCCTGCGCTCGCTCGCCGACGGCTACGTCCCGCCGATCCTCGACGTCGGCAAGCTCGACCGCAAGGTGCTCGTCTCCAATGAGGAGTCGGTGACGGCCCTCCGCGAGCTACTCGACGCGGAGGGGATCTTCGGGGGCGTCTCGGCCGGCGCGGTCGCGCACGTCGCGCGTCGACTCGCCGGCGAGCTCGAGGACGATGCCGTCGTCGTCTGCGTCCTTGCGGACGGGGGCTGGAAGTATCTCTCCGCCGAGTTCTGGGACGCAGCGGACGTCGAGCAGGCGATGGAGCAGACGGTCTGGTGGTAGTCCCGGGCGAGATCCGCGAGCAGCTCGTCGAGCACGCGGTCGCGGAGGCTCCGAACGAGGCCTGCGGGCTGATCGCCTTCCGCGACGGTGTCGCCAAGCGTTACCTGCCCGCCGAGAACGCCACGCCGAGCCCGTACTACTTCGAGCTGCGCCCGCGGGACCCCCTCGACTTCTTCCTCGAGGACGAGGGGTACGAGCTCGCGGTCTTCCACTCGCATCTCTCCTCGCCGCCCCGCCCGTCGCGCACGGACGTCGAGAACATCGGCCTCTGGCGTGGCAAGCCGTATCTGATCCTCTCGCTGCGGACCGGCGAGCTGGCGGGGTGGCGAATTGACGCCGATAGGATCGTGTCGGTTCCCCTTTCAGAGCGGGCTCCGAAGCACTAACATTCGCGAGCGCATGAAGATCACTGCCCTGCTCGGACTCCTCGTCCTCGCTTTCGCCCTGGCCGGCTGCGGCACGCAGAGCAGCGGTGGTGGCGCCGACGCCGGCAGCGAGCAGGGCTCGGCGGGGATCGGGATGTCCGTGCAGGAGGCGCTGATCGTCGAGCTCGACGCACCGACGCTCGTCTCCGGCTACCTGGTCGAGAGCGGCGGCACGCTCATGCTCTGCGAGAGCCTGCAGGAGTCGAGCCCGCCCGGGTGTGGCGAGCCGTCCCTCGTCATCAAGGGCAGCACGCTCGACGACCTGCCTCGCGGCGAGCTCGTCGACGTCAACGGCACGGTCTCCGGCGAGACGCTCACCGTAGTCACCGAGGGCTAGCCCAGCTGCTCGAGCTCGGCGCGCGTGAGCTCGAGCTCGCGCGCGGCCATGTTCTCCTCGAGGTGCTCGACCGATGACGTGCCCGGGATGGGAATCGTGACAGGCGAGCGCCGGAGGAGCCACGCGAGCGCGACCTGAGCCGGCGTCGCATCGTGATCACGCGCGATCGCCTCCACCGGGCCGCCCGGGCGAGCGAGCGCGCCGGCCTCGAGCGGATACCACGGCAGGAACGCGATTCCCGCCCGCTCGCACGCCTTCAGCACGTCCTCCGACTCGCGGTTGCCGAGGTTGTACTCGTTCTGCACCGACGCGATCTCGACGATCCCGCACGCCTCCTCGAGCTGCGCGACGGAGACGTTGGAGAGGCCGACATGACGGATCTTCCCCTCGGCGCGCAGGTCGCGCAGCGCGCCGACCGAGTCGGCGAACGGCACGGCCGGATCGGGGCGGTGCAGCTGGTAGAGGTCGATCCGCTCGACGCGGAGCCGGCGGAGTGACGCCTCACACGCGGCGCGAAGGTGCTCCGGCCTCCCGTCCTGCGGCCACCCGCCGCTCCCCCCGCCGCGGCGCACGAGCCCGCCCTTCGTGGCGACGACGATCCCGTCGTAGGGATGCAGCGCCTCCGCCACCTGGAGCTCGTTCACCTCCGGCCCGTACGCGTCGGCGGTGTCGACGAGAGTCGCGCCGAGCTCGACGGCACGACGGAGGACGCGGAGCGCGTTCTCACGATCCTCGGGCCAGCCGGTCACGCGTGCCCCGCAGAGCCGCATCGCGCCGTAGCCGATCCGGTTCACTTCGAGCTCGGCGCCGATCCGGAAGGTCTCCACCGTGGCACGGTATAGGCTCCCCCGCCGTGGAGGTCAGCGAGCTCGCACCCGGTCTCTGGCGCTGGATCGCGCTGCATCCGGACTGGACGCCGAAGCAGGCGGAGCGCGGCGGCTGGGAGCAGGAAGTGGGTTCGCTCTACGTCGAGACGGCCGGCTCCGTGATCCTGATCGACCCGCTCGTGCCAGGTGAGCCCGAGGCGCGCGAGACGTTCCTCCAGCACCTCGACGCAGACGTCGAGCGGAACGGCAAGCCGGTCTCGATCCTGCTGACGGTCTCCTGGCACGAGCGCAGCGCGGCTGAGCTAGCGGAGCGTTACGGCGCCGAGGTCTGGGCCGCCCTGGGGAGAGCGGGTGAGCCTGATTCCGCGGTGTCGAGCCCGTTCGCACCGGGCGCCGTCCTGCCCGGCGGCGTGATCGGGATCGACGCGTCGCTCGCGGAGGAGACGATCTACTGGCTGCCCGAGCAGCGGGCGCTCGTGCCGGGCGACGCGATCCTGGGCGACGCGAACGGCGGTCTCCGCGTTTGTCCGGGCTCGTGGCTCGACGACACGACGCAGGCCGAGCTCAAGCTGGCGCTGCGCGCCCTCCTCGATCTGCCCGTCGAGCTCGTGCTCGTCTCGCACGGCGCACCGGTGCTCGAGGACGGCCTCGCCGCGCTCGCAGCCGCGCTCGCCGACTAAGAGCTTCGAACGCAGCGCAGCTCTGAGTCGCCGGAGCACGCTCGGCGGCGCGATCCGGCGTCCTAGTAGCGTCGATCTGCCTGCAGATCGACGCTCCCTGCGTCCTTGCCTCGCACCACCCGTCGCACCCCCGGCGACGAGGCTTCACTACGTTAGAAGCTCTAAGCTCGCACGGTGGAGTCCTCCGTGCTCACGCCTGACGCAGTCGAGTTCCTGACCGAGCTCGAGCGCCGCTTCGGGCCCCGGCGGCGCGAGCTGCTCGTGGCCCGCGACGAGCGCGCACAGCGGCTCCGCGAGGGCGAGCTGCCCGACTTCCTGCCGGAGACGCGCGAGGTTCGCGAGGGCGACTGGCAGGTCGACCCGGTGCCCGACGAGCTCGAGGATCGCCGCGTCGAGATCACCGGCCCGGTCGACCGCAAGATGGTGATCAACGCGCTCAACTCGGGCGCCCGCATGTTCATGGCCGACTTCGAAGACTCGAACTCGCCCACGTGGCGGAACTGCATCGAGGGCCAGGTCAACCTCACCGACGCGCTCGAGCGCACGATCTCGCTGGACACGGGCGAGAAGCAGTACGCCCTGAACGACGAGGTGGCGACGCTGCTCGTGCGCCCGCGCGGCTGGCACCTCGTCGAGCGCCACTTCGAGGTCGACGGCGCGCCGATCTCCGCGTCGCTCTTCGACTTCGGGCTCTACTTCTTCCGCAACCACGACAACGGCGGCCGCTTCTTCTACCTGCCGAAGCTCGAGAGTCACCTCGAAGCGCGGCTCTGGAACGACGTCTTCGTGTGGGCGCAGGACGAGCGCGGGGTCACGCGAGGATCGATCAAGGCGACCGTGCTGATCGAGACGATCCTGGCCGCCTTCGAGATGGAGGAGATCCTCTACGAGCTGCGCGAGCACTCGGCGGGCCTGAACGCGGGCCGCTGGGACTACATCTTCAGCGTGATCAAGAAGCTTGGGCACCGGCCGGAGTTCGTGCTGCCCGACCGCGCCGCGGTGACGATGGCGGTGCCGTTCATGCACGCCTACGCCGACCTGCTCGTGAAGACCTGCCACCGCCGAGGGGCGCACGCGATCGGCGGCATGGCCGCCTTCATCCCCTCGCGCCGCGATCCCGAGGTGAACGAGAGAGCACTGACGAAGGTACGCGAAGACAAGGACCGAGAGGCGGGCCAGGGATTCGACGGCACCTGGGTCGCCCATCCCGACCTCGTCCCGGTCGCCACCGAGATCTTCGACCGCGTGCTCGGCCCGCGCGCGAACCAGGTCGAGCGGCAGCGCGACGACGTCACGGCCTCGGCCGCCGGGCTGCTGGACGTCGCTTCGACGCCGGGCGAGATCACCGAGGACGGGCTGCGCAACAACATCTCGGTCGGGATCCAGTACCTCGGCGCCTGGCTGCGCGGCTCGGGGGCGGTCGCGATCTTCAACCTGATGGAGGACGCGGCGACCTCCGAGATCTCGCGCTCTCAGGTCTGGCAGTGGCTCCACCACGGGAAGGTCGAGCGCTCCGACGTCGAGCGCGTGCTCGCCGAGGAGGCGGCGGAGCTCGACGAGAGCTACGACGAAGCCAGAGCGCTCTTCGAGCAGGTCGCCCTGGGAGAGGAGTTCGTCGAGTTCCTGACGCTGCCCGCCTACGAGCGCCTGGACGAGTAGGTCCCCACGGCCGGTGAAACCGGCCGAATGGCCCATTGCGATCGGCCGGTCGCAGCCGACATGCTGGAGAGATGAGCAACGTCGAGATCCTGATCTGGTGCACGGCGCTCATCGCCCTCGAGGTGCAGCACCTCAAGTGGATCGTCTGGGAGCACTGGGACTGCCGCCGCTGCGGCGTCAAGCACAAGCAGTGCGGTCACGGCGCCAAGATGATGACCTACTTCTGAGGGCCCATGGCCGGCGTCGCGACCAGGAGCACAACGCCGATGCGTGACCTGTCGCTCAGTCGCCGGCGACGAAGAACTGCCAGTCGCCCTCGGCGGTGATCGCAGTGCGGTAGCCGAGGTAGCCGGTGCCGCCCTCGCGCATCGAGTCGATCTCCTCCTGCGAGTGGAGGCCCGCGTCGACGAGCGCCTGCCACGCCTCCTCGGTGGGCGCCTCGCTGTACGCGGTCGGCCAGGCGTAGGAGCCCGACTCGTTGCGGGTATAGGGCAGCGTCAGGATCGTGGCGAGGACGCGCATCGGCTCCTCCGCCCCGCTCTCCTCGAGCTCGCGCCAGTGTGCGGCTGCGGAGTCCCCGGGTCCGGCGCCGTAGCTGAAGGTGAAGCCCTCGCCCTGCTCGAGGGCGATCTCCTCGAGCGTGTCGTAGTCGCAGGCGACGGACGCTTCGAAAGCGCGCCGGCGCACGTCCTCGACGGGCTCAGGCAGGTCCTGGTCGGATAGGTTCAGGCGCAGGCCCGCCGTGGAGCACACGACCACGGGCTCGTCCGGCTCGTCGGGCTCGTCGGCCTCGACCGTCTCCGTCT
>Ga0136620_10000062_pt1 | contig 39159 bp, 35 predicted proteins | sample AntDrymUQ4162106_2_FD_104806 | JGI IMG/M metagenome (GOLD analysis project Ga0136620, IMG submission 104806) | Polar desert sand microbial communities from Dry Valleys, Antarctica - metaG UQ416 (21.06) | ecosystem: Environmental > Terrestrial > Soil > Desert | place: Antarctica: Dry Valley... | reverse complement strand
CCGCTGAGCACCGGGGCCCGCGGGGTGCTTCACGGCGCCCTCTCGGCTGTGCTCCAGGACGAGGACGGCCAGGTGCTGGAGGCCCACTCGGTCTCGGCCGGCCTGGACTACCCCGGCTCGGGCCCCGAGCACGCCTGGCTGCGCGACGAGGGCCGGGTGCTGTACGAGGCCGTGACCGACGACATGGCAGTCCACGCCTTCAAGCTGCTCGCACGCCTGGAGGGCATCATCCCGGCGCTCGAGCCCGCCCACGCGCTGGCGTGGCTGTTGGCCAACCCCTCCGAGGGACTCGACGTGCTCGTTCTGTCGGGCCGCGGCGACAAGGATCTGGCCGAGGTCCTCTCGCGGTGACCACTGTGGCCGCCGGCGAGCGCATCGCGGCTGCCTTCGCCGGGCATGGCGCCCGCGCCGCGCTGATGCCCTACCTGATGGGCGGCTACCCCGACCTCGAGACTTCCCGCGACGCCTGCTTGGCGGCGGCCGACGCAGGCGCGAGCTTGATCGAGCTCGGCGTGCCCTTCTCTGACCCCCTGGCCGACGGCCCGGTGATTCACGCCGCCGCCACCGAGGCCCTGGCCAGAGGAGTCACTCCCGGCGACGTCATGGGCGTCTGCGAGTCGGCGGCTGCGAGCGTGCCGGTGGTGTTGATGGTCTACGCCAACGTGGTGCTCCAGGCCGGCCCGGAGGACTACCTGCGCCGCGCCGCCGATGCGGGCGCGTCCGGGTTGATCGTGCCCGACCTCCCCCACGACGAGGCCAGTGAGCTGCGCTCTGCCTGCGACGCCCAGGGCCTGGCTCTTGTGCCGCTGGTGGCTCCCGGAACCCCGCCCGAGCGCCTGTCGGCGATCGGCGCCGACGCGCGCGGTTTCGTCTACGCGGTCTCTGTGGCCGGCATCACCGGCGAGCGCGACGCTGTTGCACCCGAGCTGCCCGGCTTGATCGAGCGCGTGCGGGCGACCACGGCGCTGCCCGTGGCCGTGGGCTTCGGCATCTCGACCCCCGACCAGGCCTCCGTCGTGGCCGACCTGGCCGACGGCGTCATCGTGGGCAGCCGTGTGGTGCGCGCCGCGGGGGAGGGCGGCGCCGCCGCGGTGGGTGCCGTTGTCGAGGAGCTGGCCGCCGCACTGCGGTAGATTGACGGCCCGTGGCGGACACCACAAAGATCTCGGAGGTGCCCGGGCAGGCGCCCGCCAAGCCCCGGCGCTCGGCACGCCTGGAGGCGGTCGAGGAGGCGGCGCGCAGCTACTTCGACGCGATCTCGGCCCGCGATCCGCAGGGCGCGGCCTCCCATCTCGACGCCGACAGCATCGACGACATCGTGCCGCTGGGCGTCTTCCGCGGCCCGGCCGAGGTGCGGGGGTTCTTGGTGGAACTGTTCGCGGCGGTTCCCGACCTGGAGACCACGGTGACCCGGGTGGTGGCCGACCACGAGGCCGCGGGTGTGGAGTGGCGCATGAACGGCACCTTCGACGGCGCTCCCTTCCAGGGAATCGACCCCACCGGGAAGCGCATCGAGCTGCGCGGCTTCGACTGCCTGGAGATCAACGACGAGGGCAAGATCACCCGCAACACCGGCTATTACGACGGCGCCGCCTTCGCGCGTCAGATCGGCATGCTGCCGCCTCAGGACAGCGGCGCCGAGCGCGCCTTGCGCACGGGCTTCAACGCCGTCACCAAGCTGCGCAACCAGATCTCGAGCGCGCGCGGGTGATGGTGCTGGTGGCACTGACGGCCGGGCTGGTCGTCTGGATCGTGGGCTGGGCGTTCGGCTTCAAGTCCTTCGACGCGTTTATGTTCACCGCCCTGGTCACGCTCATGGCCGCGGCAGCGCGCATCGCCCTGCCGCACGCGCAGCGCCTCATGCGGCGCGGCACCCCCTCTCCGGGCGAGCGCTAGCGCCGGCGCGGCCCGCCGCGCCGGCCCGCCGCGATCGATTCCCGGCCCGCCTGGCTCGCGCCGGCTTGGCTCGCGCCGGCTTGGCTCGCGCCCGTGCGCACTTGCACCGGGGCGTAACAGCGCGGTAACGGGAGAGTGACTCTTGGCTTCGCCGCGTTCGGGGAGGGCCGGATCGGTGGCACCGTGGGGGTGTGGCGGCGCGAGAGCGACCTTTACTTGACGATCGATCGCTCGTTCGTGGGGTGCTCCAGGGAGAGGTCGTCAGGGGACCTGTTCCTGGAGCACCTCTCCGAGAGAAGATCGCGCGTCAAGCTGTGGTCGTTCGCGGTCCCGGGGATCCCGCAATCGCCTGGGTGGCGGCTCGCCAGCGCGGCACCGTGAGCTTCGGGCAACTGAAGATCTGCGGGCTCACACCGTCCGCGATCCGTCATCGCGTCAGATCGGGGCGGCTTCACCCCCTTCACCGAGCCGTTTACCTCGTCGGGCACGAGGCCGCTCCGGAGGGTTCACGGCAGTTTGGCGCGCTCCTCGCCTGCAAGCCGGGCGTCGTACTGAGCGACCGCTCCGCCGGGGGCTGGTGGGGGATGAGCGAGGACGACCGGAAAGCGGTCCACGTCTCTGGGCTGCGCAACGAGGGTCCCAAGCCCGGGATCCGATTCCACCGCACGCGCTTCCTCGGAGGTGGAGACCGCCGCGTCAAGGATGGCCTTCCCCTTACGGCTCCCGCCCGCACGCTGGTCGACCTGGCGAGCCACATGGCCGAACGCGAGCTCGAGCGCGCGCTTGACGAGGCCTTGATCCGGCGCCTACTGAGTGAGCGCACCCTGCGGCGCGCTCTCGAGCGTTCCCCAGGCAGAGCCGGGGCCGGCCGTGTGAGCACCCTGATTGGCGACGGCCTCGCTCATGGCGCCACGCGCTCCGAAGCCGAGCGCCTCTTTCGCCGCCTCCTTCGCGCCGCCGAGCTCCCGGCCCCCGAGTTCAACGTCCGCGTCGGCCCCTACCTGCTCGATGCCCTTTGGCGCGAGAATCGCCTCGCGGCCGAGCTCGACAGCTACCGCTTCCACGGCGGCCGCGTCCCGTTCGAGACCGACCGCGTCCGCGACGCCGACCTCACCGGCTTCAAGGTGCTTCGCTTCACCTGGCGACGCCTCACGCGCCACTCCGAGGCCGTGGCCGCCACGGTGGCCCGCGAGCTGACGCTGCGTTCTGGCAGGGAGACCCTCGGGGCCACCGGCGGGACGGATCGGGGCGTCGGCCAAATCAGTACTGGCGGACTCGAGTAGGCGGCCAGCCGGGCCGGCGGCGCCTCAGCCGAAGAACGTCTCGCCCACGGCGTAGTCCTCAGGCGGCACCGTGCGCAACTCGCTGACCGCGTCGCCCAGGCGCGCGAGCTCGACGCGCGAGCCCTTCAGCGCGGGCATCGTGCCCCAGCGGCCCTGGTCGGCGGCGTCGACGGCGGCCACCCCCAGGCGGGTGGCCAGCACCCGGTCGAAGGCGGTGGGCGTGCCGCCGCGTTGCACGTGCCCGAGCACGGTCACCCTCGTCTCGAAGCCCGTGCGCCGCTCGATCTCGGGCCCGAGGAGCTGACCGATCCCGCCCAGGCGCTGGTGGCCGAACTCGTCCTGGTCTGCGGCCAGGGTCTCCAGCGTGCCCGTCTGCGGACTGGCCCCCTCGGCCACCACCACGATCGAGAAGAAGCGTCCACGCGCGTGCCGGCGTTGCAGCAGCCGGCACACCTCCTCCACGTCGAAGGGTCGCTCGGGCACCAGGATCACATCTGCGCCGCCGGCCATGCCCGAGTGCAGAGCGATCCACCCGGCGTGGCGCCCCATCACCTCCACCACCAGGATGCGGTTGTGCGACTCGGCGGTGGTGTGCAGCCGGTCGATGGCGTCGGTGGCCACCTGCACGGCGGTGTCAAAGCCGAAGGTGAGGTCGGTGGCCCCGAGGTCGTTGTCGATCGTCTTGGGCACGCCGATCACGGGCGCGCCGTGGTCGAGATGCAGGCGGTTCGCCGCGCCCAGGGTGTCCTCGCCGCCGATCGCGATCAGTCCGTCGATTCCCAGGCGGTCGAGGTTGCCCAGGACCCTTCGGGGACCCTCCTCGTCCTTGAAGGGGTTGGTCCGGGAGGTGCCCAGGATGGTTCCGCCACGGGGCAGGATGCCGCGGATCGATTCCAGCGTGAGCGCGGCGCAGTCGCTCTCCAGCGGTCCCCGCCAGCCGTCCCTGAAACCGACCAGCTCGTGGCCGTGCTCGTCTATGCCCCTGCGCACGATCGCCCGGATCGCGGCGTTGAGGCCCGGGCAGTCACCGCCCCCGGTGAGTACTCCGATGCGCATGCGGCGAACTTACCGGAGACCGGTGGTCCACTCGGCGAGGGCGTTCGCTGGACAGGCAGGCCCATTGCACGGCGTCTGGCTTTCGCACTACTATGCGCCGCAGTCTCAGCAATTCTTAGGAGGGAACGTTTTGCGAGTACGGTGGATGGCAGTTTTGAGCTGCGTCTTCGGAGTCTTCGCACTGGGCTTGGTGGCCTGTGGCGAGGAGGAGGAGAGCAGCAGCGGTGGTGGAACCGCAGAAGGCACGTCGTTGACGATCTATTCGAGTCTCCCGCTCCAGGGCACGTCCAAGGAGCAGTCGGAGGCCGTGATCAACGGCGAGAAGTTGGCTCTCAAGCAGATCAATAGCAAGGTCGGTAAATACAGCATCAAGTACGAGTCGCTGGATGACTCGACGGCCCAGAACCCTGGCACGGCGGACGAGGCCCAGACGGCCGACAACGCCCGTCAGGCAGTCCAGGACAAGTCGACGATTTTCTACCTCGGCGAGTTCAACTCCGGTGGCACGAAGGTGTCGCTGCCGATCCTGAACAAGGCCGGGATTCCGCAGATCAGTCCGTCCAACACGGCGGTCGGTCTGACAACGGACGAGCCGGGCGCGGACCCGGGCGAGCCGGACAAGTACTACCCGTCGCAGAAGCGCACGTACGCACGCGTGGTGCCCAAGGACACGATTCAGGGCGCAGCGCTTGCCACGGTCATGCAGGAGGACGGGTGCAAGACGTTGCACATCTTCAACGACAAGACCACCTACGGCGCGGGTCTGGCTCGCAACGTGGAGGGCTCGGCGAAGGAAGCTGGCATCGAGGTCACCGGCAACGACGGCACGGACAAGAACGCGCCGAACTACCGGTCGCTCGCACAGGGCATCGACGCGGACTGCTTCGTCGGTTCCGGCGTGACCGGTGAGAACTACATCCAGGCGTTCAAGGATGTGGCGGCCGCACAGCCCGACATCAAGCTCTACGGGCCTGATGGCGTGGCAGAGGAGGCGTTCACCAACCCGAAGAAGGGCGGCATCCCCGCCTCGATCGCGCCTCGGACCAAGATCACGGTTGCGACGCTCAGCGCCGAGGAGTTCAAGAAGGCCGGCAACACCGAAGCCGAGAAGTTCTTCACGGACTTCGAGGCCGAGTACAGCGTCTCAACGCCGGACCCGTACGCCATCTACGGCTACGAGACGATGAAGCTGGCTCTCGACACGCTCAAGGCCGTTGGCGACAAGGCCAACGACCGCAAGGCCGTCGTTGATCAGCTGATCAACAAGACGAAGGGCCGCAACAGCGTTCTCGGCACCTACGACATCGACGAGAACGGCGACACCACACTGACCGATTACGGTCTCTACACGATCAAGGATGGTCTGCCGACCTTCCAGAAGGTCATCAAGGCCAAGGGCGGCTGATAGCCCTGACCTGACCGCTCAGAGGAGGGGGCGGGCCGTCCGGCCCGCCCCCTCCTCCGGTCTAACTCCCTAGAGCCTTGGAAGCAGCCTCAGTCTCCAGTCCGGCGCGCCCACGAGGCGCCGGTGCCTGGGAGTTCATCTCGAAGTACGGCCTGATCGCCCTGCTGCTGGCGCTACCCACTGTCTACGGGGTCATCGACCTCGTGAACGACGGCAACCTCGCCCGGCTCGGGAACAACCTGGTTGCGGGCCTCTCCAATGGTGCGATCTGGGCGCTGATCGCGCTCGGCTACACGCTCGTCTACGGCATCATCGAGCTGATCAACTTCGCCCACGGCGAGGTCTTCATGATCGGGTCGTTCGTGGCCTTTGGCCTCTACGGAACGCTCGGCCTGACCGAGTCCACCGGCGCGGGCGGTCTTGCGCTCGGGCTGTTCGTGGCGCTGCTCATCTCGATGCTGGCCGCCAGCTCGCTCAACGTGATGATCGAACGGGTGGCCTATAGACCACTGCGCGGAGCGCCCAAGCTGGCGCCCCTCATCACGGCCGTGGGTGTCTCCTTCATCCTTCAGAACGTCGGGATCCTCTGGCGGGGCGGCTCCCAGCGGGGCATCCCGGATCTGATCCAAGCCCAGCGGCAGCTGTTCGAGATCGCCGGGGTGGCGGTCTCCCGCGCCGACGCGCTGGCGATCCTGGTGACCATCCCACTCGTCTTCCTGCTCACCAACTTCGTCACGCGCAGCCGGCTCGGAAAGGCCATGCGCGCTACCGCGCAAGACCCCGAGGCCGCGCGGCTCATGGGGATCAACGTGGACACCACGATCTCCCTCACCTTCCTGCTCGGCGGGCTGCTCGCCGGCGCCGCCGGCATTATCTACGCGCTCTACCAGACCCAGGTCTGGTTCTTCCAGGGCTTCACCGCCGGGTTGATCGCGTTCACAGCGGCCGTGATGGGAGGCATCGGCAACCTCCGGGGGGCTGTGCTGGGCGGGGTGATCATCGGGATCATCCAGCAGATCGCCGACAACCGGATCGGTGTGCAGTGGACACCGGCCGTGATCTTCGCCTACCTGGTGATCATCATGATCTTCCGGCCGCAGGGGCTGATCGGCGAGGAGACGAGGGAGGCCGGATGAGCACGCTCGGCGATCTGCGCCAGAAGCGGTGGGCTTCCTGGCTTCCGGCCGTGGTCGCCCTGGTGGCCGTGTTCCTGTTCCCGCTGTTCTTCGATCCGCTGGACTCCCAGACGAGCGACGCGACCACGGCTCTGGCCTACGTGGTATTCGCCCTCGGGCTGAACATCGTGGTGGGTTTCGCCGGCCTGCTCGACCTCGGATACGTGGCGTTCTACGCGTTAGGCGCCCTGACGGCAGGCTGGCTTGCTTCCGACCACTTCACCGGAGCTGGAGGCGACAGCGGGATCGACTTCGGCGTGAGCAGCTTCGCCGCCAGCCTGCCGGGCATCCATCTCAACTTCCTGCTGATCGTGATCGGGGCGATCATCGTGTGCGCCATCGCCGGCGCGATCATCGGCCTGCCCACGCTGCGCCTGCGCGGGGACTACATCGCCATCGTGACGCTGGCCTTCGGCGAGATCATCGGCCGCGTCGCGCAGAACGGCGATGAGATCAAGATCGGCGACTATGCGTTCTCCAACGGCCGCGAGTCGATCTCCCCGATCGACCAGCTCAACTTTCCGTTCGTCGGCGAGTTCGATTCGGCGACCAACGTGCGCCCCTACTTCTGGGCTGTGTTCGCGCTGCTGCTTGTGGTGCTGTTCGTGAACCTGCGCCTGCGCGACTCGCGCCTCGGCCGCGCCTGGGTGGCGCTGCGCGAGGACGAGGTGGCCGCGGTCAGCATGGGCGTCCCACTGGTGAAGACCAAGCTGATGGCCTACGCCATCGGGGCAGCGTTCGGTGGTATCTCGGGCGCCTTCCTCGGCGTGTTCCTCAACAGCGTGAACGCCAACCAGTTTCAGTTCGGCTTCTCGATCTTCATCCTCGCCATGGTCATCCTCGGCGGCCTGGGCAGCATCTGGGGAGTGGTGATCGGCGCGGCGCTGCTGTCGTATGTGAACAGCAATCTGCTTCCGAGCCTCGATCGCGGGTTCGTCGGTGACTTCCTCACCGACGCTGGCCTGGACTTCACGTTGTCCCAGATCAATTTCGGCATCTACGGAGCCATCCTTCTGCTGATGATGGTGCTCAGACCCCAGGGCATCCTGCCCGAGCGACGGCGCAAGATGGAGCTGACCGAGGGCATCGGCGGGGGCGACGAGTCACTCGCGAAGGCCAAGGCGTGAGCGCCGCCGGCGACCGCCCGCCGACGGCCCAGGCCGACCCGGCTGCGGACACCGCGCCCAACGGCGCAGGCGCCAAGATGCTCAACGTGGAGGGCGTGTCGAAGATCTTCGGCGGGTTGGTTGCCGTCGACGCCGTGGACTTCGCGATCAAGCCCAAGTCGATCGTCTCGATCATCGGTCCCAACGGCGCCGGCAAGACCACGTTCTTCAACATGCTCACCGGCCTCTACAAGCCCAGCACGGGCCGCATCACCTTCGACGGCCGCGACATCACCGCCAAGCGCCCGGACATCATCACCGCGGCGGGCGTGGCGCGCACGTTTCAGAACATCCGCCTGTTCGCCACCATGTCGGCTGTCGAGAACGTGATGGTTGGCCAGCACGCGCGCATGTCGGGTGGCCTGTTCGGCTCGGTCCTCCGTACTCCGAGGGTGCGCCGAGAGGAGAAGGCGGTGCGCGAGCGAGCGCGCGAGATGCTCGACTATGTGGGCCTGCGCAAGGACGAGTTCGACCAGGTCTCGGTCAATCTCGCCTACGGCGACCAGCGGCGGGTCGAGATCGCGCGCGCCCTGGCGTCGGACCCGCAGCTGCTGCTACTTGACGAGCCCACCGCCGGCATGAACCCGAACGAGTCCGCGCGGCTCACCGAGTTCATGGAGCGCCTGCGCGACGAGCTCGACCTCACGATCTTGCTGATCGAGCACGACATGAAGGTCGTGATGGGCGTGTCCGAGCACATCACTGTGCTCGACCACGGCGAGAAGATCGCCGAGGGGCTGCCGAAGGACATCCGCGAGAACGAGCGCGTGGTCGAGGCCTACCTGGGCAAGCAGAGCGAGAACTGACCATGGCCATGCTCGAGGTCTCCGACCTGCACACCTACTACGGCAACATTGAGGCGCTGAAGGGCGTCTCGCTTCAGGTCGAGGAGGGCGAGATCGTGACCCTGATCGGCTCCAACGGGGCCGGGAAATCCACCACGTTGCGCTCGATCTCAGGACTCACGCCCCCGCGCGAGGGATCGATCCGCTTCGAGGGCCAGGAGATCGGCGATACGCCGCCGCAGGACATCGTCCAGATGGGAATCTCCCAGTCGCCGGAGGGGCGCAAGTGCTTCCAGCGCATGACGGTGCGCGAGAACCTCGACCTGGGCGCGTACCTGCGCAAGGACACGGCGACCATCAGCGAGGATCTAGATCGCGTGTTCGACCTCTTCCCGCGCCTCAAGGAGCGCGAGCGCCAGAAGGCGGGCACGATGTCCGGCGGCGAGCAGCAGATGCTCGCCATCGGTCGCGCGATGATGGCCCAGCCGCGGTTGCTGCTGCTCGATGAGCCCTCGATGGGGTTGGCCCCGGTCCTGGTCGAGCGCATCTACGAGACCGTGGAGGAGATCAACCGACAGGGCACCACGATCCTGCTGGTGGAGCAGAACGCGAACTTTGCCCTAGGGGTCTCCGAGCGTGGCTACGTGCTCGAGACCGGTAAGGTCGCCCTCTCCGACGACTCGGACCGGTTGCGGGACAATCCCGACGTGCAGAAGGCCTACCTGGGCGCGTGAGCCTGTTCGCGCTCATCGGAGCGAACGCCTTGTGGCTGCTCTACGCCTGGCTGCTCGGGGCGATCGTGGGTTCCTACCTCTCCGACCGCAAGGGCTACGGCGAGAAGGCGGGACTGGTCACGGGGCTGGTGATCAGCGCTCTGGCCATCCTGGTCTGGCTCCTCGTACCCGCCAAGTCGGCTTCGCGCTGGAAGTTGCACGGGCCGTTTGGCAGCGGCGACGGCAAGACGGTGGCCGAGGCGCGCGCCGAGCAAGACGCGAAAGAGGGCGCCTGATGCTCTCGTTCGCGCTGTATGTGCCGCTGATCCTGATGCTCGCGTTCTGGGGCGGGCTCAGCGTGGCTGGCAACGTGGTGGACGGGCGGGGGAACGACCAGGGTGGCGACAGCCTGCGCGACTTCGGCTTTGGCGCCCTCCTGCTCGCCGGCGCGTGGTGTGCGGTACTGGCGGTCATCGCGCTGATCCAGTTTCCGACGACGACTTCCGACGGCTTGATCACCATCGCCATTGCGTTCGCGTTCTTCGCCCTGCTCGCGGGGGTCTTGCTCCTGCTCTCGGAGATCCGGGTCGCGGGCCGCCCCATCGGGGCCTACCTGCTCGCGCTGGTGGGCCTCGCGCTGGTGGTCCTGATCGTGCTCGCCATCCTCTAGGGGCGGCAGGCGGGGTCCAGCGGCAGGGTCCTGAAGGCCGCCGTGTCGGGGTGCAGCGGACGTGGGTTTCGCTTGCACCACGCCGCCGTGCCGCGCGCGGTGTCCACCTTGGCGCTGAAGCGGTAGCCCACCTCGATGTCGTAGTTCAACCGCGCCCCCGCGGAGCCCGTGAAGCACGAGAAGACCGCGGTGGTGGCGGTGCGGCCGCTATGTATCTCGGTGCAGGCCGTCGCCTTTATCGGTCCCTCGATGTCGTCGGCGCGCACGCGGCTGCGTGCGTCGCGCGTGATGTCGCGCTCGAGCGCCGCCACGGCGGCAGGGGAGACGGGCTCCGTCACGCGCCCGGGCAGCCGCGCCCGTCGGGGTCGCTGGTCCTCGGCCAGTGCCCGGGTGGCCGCCGCCGCCCGCTGCCGGTCGGCATCCCGCGCCTCGCGCGCTTGGCGGTCGCCGGTGCGCACGAGCGCCGCCACGGCCAGCCCGAGCCCCACGGCCACCAGCAGCCCGGTGGCGCCCAGGACGATCCGGTTGCGTCGCGAGAGCCTGCCGATCAGCCAACGGGGCAGCTTGGTCAGGCCTGGAAGTGGCTCGTAGCGGTCGGGGGCGGGGTCCACACGCCGATTGTGCCTTCTCGACAGTGTGTCGAACCGGCAGCCCTCGATCTTGGACCGGCGTCCATGCGCCCACGACGAAGATCCCTGCAAACTGCGCACATGTTGCGCAGACGCAAACGGGGCAGCGGGCCCGCCGTGGCGGCGGTCTCGGCACCATTTGGCCGCGACGTCCAGGCCGGCCTCGACAGGATCGAGCAGATCGTGTCCCGTGCGAGGTCGCGCGGGGCGGAGCTGGTCGTGCTCCCCGAGGCCGCGCTGGGCGGATACCTCTTCGAGCCGGTCCTTCCCGGCGCGCGCACCTCGGTGGCCCCCCCGCCCGAGTTGAGCCCGGACGGGCCAGAGATCGAGCGCCTGGCCCGGATCGCCGGGCCCACGGTGGTCTGCGCCGGCTACACCGAGGCCGCGCCCGGCGGGCGCTACTCCAGCGCGGTGTGCGTCAGCGGCGACGGCGTGCTGGGCCACCAGCGCAAGGTCCACCTGCCGCCCGGAGAGAAGGGACAGTTCCTCTCGGGCGAGGGCTTCGAGGCCTTCGACACGCCGCTCGGGCGCATGGGCATGCTCGTCTGTTACGACAAGGTGTTCCCCGAGGCGGCCCGTGAACTATCGCTCGACGGGGCCGGCATCATCGCCTCGCTGGCGGCGTGGCCGGTGTGCCGGGCGCGACCGGCAACCCGGACCAAGCACGACACCCAGGTGGAGCACTTCAACCTCCTGGACCGGGTCCGCGCCCTGGAGAATCAGGTGGTCTGGGTCTCCGCCAACCAGTGCGGGCGCCTCGGGCGCCTGCGCTTCCCGGGCCAGGCCAAGGTCGTGGACCGCGACGGCCGCGTGCTGGCCGCCACCGGTGCGCGGTCGGGCACCGCCCTGGCCCGCGTCGACGTGCCCGGCGCACTCAGCGCCGTGCGCCTCCAGCTCTCCCACCTGGCCGACCGCGTGCCGGCTGCCTACGGCACAGCACCCGCCCCCGCCTAGGCTAGGGCCATGTGCGGAATAGCGGGGGAGTACGGCCAGCACCGGCCGGACGAGGCGATCCGGATGCTCGCGCGGCTCGAGCACCGCGGCCCCGACGACCAGGGCGGGGTGAGAGTGAACGGCAGCTGGCTCGGCCACACGCGCCTGTCGATCGTGGACGTGGAGGGCGGGCGCCAGCCGCTGACCACGCCCGGGCGGGAGCTGTACCTGGTGGGCAACGGCGAGGTCTACAACCACGAGCAGGTGCGCGAGACGCTGGACGACAGCGCCTACTCCACCCGTTCGGACAACGAGGTGGCGCTGCACCTGATCGACCAGCGCGGCCCACAGGCACTGGGTGAGCTGGAGGGCATGTTCGCGTTCCTCGTCGCCGGCCAGGACGGCTCGTTCGTGGCTGCGCGCGATCCGGTCGGGATCAAGCCGCTGTATTGGGCAAGGCGCGGGAGCCACGTGCGCTTCGCCTCGGAGATGCACGCTTTCGACCCCCACTGGATGCCCTACGTGGAACCCTTCCCGCCCGGGTTCTACTGGACCCCCGCCGACGGCCTCCAGCGTTTCGCGCGGGCCGTGCCCGACCGCGATCCTCCGCCGAACACCGACGAGCCATGGACCGACGCCGACCTCGAGCGGGTCCGTGACGTGTTGATCGCGTCGGTGCACCGCCAGCTCATGGGAGACGTGCCGGTCGGCGTCTTTCTCTCGGGCGGGCTGGACTCCACGCTGATCGCCGCGATCGCGGCGCGCGAGCTGGCCCAGGACGGCCAGACGCTGCAGACCTTCGCCGTGGGCACCGAGGGAAGCCCCGACCTGCTCGCCGCGCGTGTGGCGGCCAAGCACATCGGCAGCGAGCATCGCGAACGCCTCTACACCCAGGGGCGGGCTCTGAACACCGTCGAGAGCGTCGTTCGCTCGATCGAGCACTTCGACCCCTCGCTGGTGCGCAGCGCCGTGCCCAACTACCTGCTCGCCGAGATGACGGCACGGCACGTGAAGGTGGTGCTCACGGGCGAGGGCGCCGACGAGCTGTTCGCCGGATACGAGTACCTGCGCGAGATCGAGGACCCGCACGAGCTGCACGACGAGCTGGAGCGCACGGTGTCCAGCCTGCACAACCTCAACCTCCAGCGCGCCGACCGAGTCACGATGGCGCACGGCCTCGAGGCGCGCGTGCCGTTCCTCGATCGCGAGGTGATCGGCCTGGCGCTGGACCTGCCGGCCACCTGGAAGATCCCTGCCGGCGGCCACCAGGAAAAGCAACTGCTGCGCGAGGCCTTTGCGGGTTGGCTCCCTGAGGAGCTGCTATGGCGCGAGAAGGCCCAGTTCGGCGATGGGAGCGGCGCCGCGGACGTGCTCACCGACGGGCTGGAGGACAAGGTCACGCGGGAGGAGTTCGAGGCCGAGAAGGACGCCCTCGACCCGCCGCTGCGCACGCTCGAGGAGCTGCACTACTTCCGCGTCTTCTCCGAGCACCTGCCGGGGATACGGCCCGAGAAGACCGTCGCGCGGTTCGCCACGGCGTAGTGACGGCCACTGACGATCGGGCGGTCGTATGGCTCGATGAGCAGCTCACCGCCGGCGGTATCGAGCGCACCGGGGCGGTGGAGGTGCCGCGGGTGCGCCCGTGGGGCACGGTCATGCGAGCGCCCACCACCCGCGGAACCGTCTGGCTCAAGGCTCCCGGGCCTACCACGGCGTTCGAGGTACCGCTTTACGCCCTGTTGGAGCGGGTGGTCCCTGAGCACGTTCTCAAACCGATCGCCGTCGACGTCGACCGCGGGTGGGTGCTGCTCCCCGACGGGGGCCCGACCCTCGCCGACCGGGTGACCGGCAAGGTGCGGGTGGAGTAGACGGCCCGCGCACTCGCTCAGTACGGGCACATACAGCGCGACCTCGCACCGTACGCCGATCAGCGTCGGCGTTGCCGACATGCGGCCGGCCGCGATGCCGCAACGATTCCGCGAAGCGCTAGAGGCGGTGGACGGGTACCTGGCGCGGGTGGGCAGCCCCTGCGAGCGGGTGGCGTTCGACCGGGTGGCAGCGATGGAGACCGGCCCTACTTACCCGTCGCCGAGCGCAGCGCTTGCTCCAGCTCGGGCTCTCTGAACACGTATCCCAGCTCCTGCAGCCGCTTGGGGACGGCGCGCACGCCCGTGGTCACGATCACGGCCATCTCGCCGTAGAGCGCCTTGATGGCGAGCGCGGGCACGGGGGCGATCGCCGGGCGCTTGAGCACGTGCCCGAGGGTCGTCGACAGCTCCTTGTTGGTGGCCGGTTCGGGGGCGGTGAGGTTCACCGGGCCGGAGGCGCCCTCGGTGTCCAGGACGAAGGCCAGGCCGCCCACCACGTCGTCGGTGTGGATCCAGGGCACATACTGCCTGCCGCCGGCCACGGGGCCGCCCACGCCGAGCTTGAAGGGCGGCAGCATCTTCTCCAGCGCGCCGCCGTCCTCGGACAGGACCACGCCGGTGCGGGTGACCACCACCCGGATGCCCAGCTCCTCGGCGGCGCGCGCCTCGCCCTCCCAGTCCACGCATACGCGGGCGAGGAAGTCGTCGGCGGCGGGCTCGGACTCGTCCACCCTCTCGTCGCCGCGTGCGCCATACCAGCCGCTACCCGACTGCGATACGAGCACGCCGGGCCGGCCGGCGGGGGCGATGTCTCCCAGCGCCGCCACCAGGTTGCGTGTGGACAGCACGCGCGAATCGCGGATCTCGCGCTTGGAGTCCTCTGACCAGCGCTGGGCGACGGGCTCGCCCAGGAGGTGCACGATCGCGTCCTGGGTGACCAGCGACTCGGTCGGCGGCGCCTCTGCCTTGGGGTCCTTCCACTCCAAGGCACGTACGCCGTCACCCAGCTTCTCGCGGGCGCTCCCGGCGTTGCGCGACAACACCGTCACCTCGTCGCCGCGAGCGGTGAGCAGCTTTACCAGCTGAGTACCAAGGGTGCCGGTGGCGCCGGTCACGGTCACCTTCATTTGGATCGCCTCCTAGGTTGGCAGGGACAGCTCGGCAGTGTCGGTCAGAGCACGTGCGGCACCCGCCCGCTCCGCTTCCTCCGCTACGGCCCGGGCGACCTCGCGGCTCACGTCGCGGTTGAAGACGCTCGGGATGATGTAGTCCTCGGCCAGCTCCTCGTCGGCAACCGTGCCGGCAATTCCGTGAGCGGCCGCGATCTTCATCTCCTCGGTGATCGTCTGGGCGCGCACGTCCAGGGCGCCTCGGAAGATTCCCGGGAAGGCCAGCACGTTGTTGATCTGGTTGGGGAAGTCCGAGCGGCCGGTGGCCATCACGGCCACGTAGGGCGCGGCCTCCTCGGGTTGCACCTCCGGGTTGGGGTTTGCCATGGCGAACACGAACGGATCGTCGTTCATCCGCTGAAGGTCCTTGGCGGTGATGATTCCCGGGCCCGACAGCCCTATGAACAGGTCGGTGCCCTCCAAGACGTCCGCCGGCGACCCCGAGCGCCGGCCCCCATTGGTGTTCTCAGCCAGCCATTTCTTGGGCGCGTTCATGGATCCCGCCTCGTAGTCGTCGCGGCCGGTGTGGATCGCGCCGAAGCGGTCGCAGGCCACCACCTCGGAGATTCCGGAGTTCATCAGGATCTTGGCCACGGCCACGCCCGCGGCTCCCGCGCCGACCATCGACACCGACATGTCCTGCAGGCGGCGCCGGGTGTAGCGGCAGGCGTTGACCAGCGCGGCCAGCACCACGATCGCGGTGCCGTGCTGGTCATCGTGGAAGACCGGGATGTCCAGCGACTCGATCAGCCGCTGCTCGATCTCGAAGCAGCGTGGGGAGGAGATGTCCTCGAGGTTGATGCCCCCGAAGGTGGGCGCCAGCAGTTGCACCGTCTCAACGATCTTGTCGGGGTCCTTGGTGTCGAGCGCGATCGGGAAGGCGTCCACGTCGGCGAACTCCTTGAACAGCATCGCCTTGCCCTCCATCACGGGCATGGCGGCCTCCGGGCCGATATCGCCCAGCCCAAGCACCGCCGTGCCGTCGGTGACCACTGCGACCGTATTGGCCTTGATCGTGTACTTGAACGCCTTCTGGCGGTTCTCGGCGATCGCGGTGCACACACGCGCCACGCCGGGCGTGTAGGCCATCGATAGGTCGTCGCGGGTCTTGACCGGACAGGCCAGCCCGGTGTAGATCTTGCCCCCTCGGTGCAGCTCGAAGGTGCGGTCGGTGGTCTCGACGAGCTTGGCCTCGCGCACCGAGTGCACCGCCTTGATCACCCGCCCGCGGTGGTCCTGGCTCTCGCAGTCGATCGTGATCTCGCGCAGGGTGCCGCTGCCGCCGGCCTCCACCGTGTCCACCGCCACGATCGCTCCGCCGGCCCGGGCTATGGCCTGAGTCACCTTGCCGAGAGTGCCGGACTCGTGGGGCAGCTCAACCCGGAGGGTGAGCGAGAATTGTGCGCTGGTACTTGCCATCGGCGGGCGGCCGACTATATAGACGCGCTGGCGCTCGGAATCGACGCAACGGAGCATTGATCGCACGCTTGCCTGCGGCTCCGTGCTTGCAACATCGGGCATCATGGGCTTCATGAGGAGGCTGCTTCTCGTCGCAACGGTCGGCGTGATACTCACGGCCACGACGATCCCGGCGCTCGCCGCCACCCGCGGCGCCGAGTTGCACGACAACTTCTTTCGCCCGGCTTCGCTCACCGTCCAAAGCGGCGACACGCTGAGGTTTCGGTGGCGTGGCCGCGCACGGCACAACGTCACGGTGACCAAAGGCCCGCAGCGCTTTCGCTCGCCGAGCAAGACCAGCGGCTCCTACCAACGACGAGTGACCCGGCGCGGCTCCTACCGGCTCGTGTGCACGTTGCACTCCGGCATGAGGATGAGTCTGCGCGTGCGATAGGGCGCTGCGCCGATCGCAGACAATCACCGTAGATCCCTTCCCTGCTGTGGCCGGCGAGCCGACTTGGAGGTCCCCGCATACGATTGAAGCGTGGCCGCTGATGGCACCCCCCGCGAGCTGTTCCTGATCGACGGGAACAGCCTCGTCTACCGCGCCTTCTTCGCCCTGCCGGAGACCATCGCGACCTCCCGGGGCGTTCCCACCAACGCCATCTTCGGGTTCGCCTCGATGCTCGTGAAGCTGATGACCGAGTACGGCCAGAAGTCCACGATCGTGGCCTGGGACGCCGGCGACTCGGGCCGCAAGGAGGCCTACTCCGAGTACAAGGCCGGCCGCGAGTCGCGGCCCGACCTGCTGCGCGAGCAGTGGCCCGCCATGGAGCCGCTGGTGGATGCCTTCGGCTACACCAACGTGCGGGCGGACGGCTACGAGGCCGACGACGTGATCGCCACGCTGGCGGAACGGGCCAAGGAGCAGGGCATCGAGGTCACGATCGTGACCGGCGACCGCGACGCCTTCCAGCTCGTGGGCGACGGGGTGAGGGTGATGGCCACCGGCCGGGGAATCACCGACACGAAGGTCTATGACCGCGAGGCCGTGATCGACCGCTACGGGATCGCGCCGGAGTCGATCCCTGACTTCTACGGCCTGAAGGGCGACACCTCGGACAACATTCCCGGGATCCCCGGGATCGGAGACAAGACGGCCGCGCAGCTGCTCCAGCAGTTCGGCGACCTGGAGACCGTGCTGGCCAGCGTGGACGAGATCTCCGGCGCCAAGCGCAAGGAGAACCTCGTCAACCACGCCGACGACGCCCGGGTCTCCAAGCAGCTGGCCACCTCCATCCGCGACGTGCCGGTGGTGGTTGACCTGGACGGCTCGCTGCTGCGCGAGCCCGACCGCTCGCGTCTGCGCGACACCTTTCGCGAGTACGAGCTGCGTGACCCGCTGCGCCGGCTGGAGGAGGTCTTCGGCGAGGGCGACGCGACCGCCCCGCGCCCGCCCCCCACCGAGGAGACCGAGGCCCGGGCCCGCACGGTGGAGCCCGCCGGTCTGAGCGAGCTCGCCGGCGAGCACGCCACGCTCGTGTCGGACCGTCCCGTAACCGATGAGGATCAGCTGCCCGGCCTGGAGGAGCAGCAGCCGCTGCGTTTCGCGGCCTACGCGGGCGATGAGGTGCTGATCGGCGAAGCTCCGGGCGGCTTCGGTGAGCTGTTGGAGGGCTGGGGCGACCGGCGCGTGACCGCCCACGACTGGAAGTCGATGGCCGGCTCGGAGGACCCGTCGGTGGCGCCGCCCCTGGAGCACGACACGATGGTGGCGGCCTACCTGGTCGACCCCGCCCGGCGCGGTTACCCGCTGGCCGAGCTGGCCGAGGAGACGGGCCTGGGCGCCAACGTCTCGGGTGGCGACCGTCTGGCCGAGCACGCCGTGATCACCCGCGAGCTCGCCGAGCGCCAGCGCACGGTGCTCGAGGAGCTGGATCTGGTGCGTCTGCTCGAGGACGTGGAGCTGCCGCTGGTGGACCTGCTGGTCGAGATGGAGCGTGCCGGCGTCAAGCTCGACGTCGCACAGGTGCGCACCATCGCGTCGCGCGTGGGGGAGGAGGCCGCCGCGCTGGAACGGCGCATCTGGCAGCTGGCGGGCGGTGAGTTCACGATCGGCTCGCCCCAGCAGCTGGGCGCCGTGCTCTTCGACAACCTCGGGCTCTCCAAGAAGCGTCGTGGCAAGACCGGCTTTTCAACCGATGCGCGCGTGCTCCAGGCCATTCGCTCCGAGCACGAGATCATTCCGTTGATCGAGGAGTGGCGCGAGCTGACGAAGCTCAAGTCCACCTACCTCGACGCGTTCCCCTCGCTGCTGGGTGACGACGGGCGGTTGCGCACGACCTTCAACCAGGTTGCCGCCGCGACAGGCCGGCTTTCGAGCCAGAACCCCAACCTCCAGAACATCCCCATCCGGACCGAGCGTGGGCGCGAGATCCGGGCCTGCTTCGTGGCCGAAGACGGCTACAGGCTCGTGTCAGCCGACTATTCGCAGGTGGAGCTGCGGCTGCTGGCCCACATCGCGGGCGAGGACGTGCTCAAGGAGATCTTCCGCCGCGGCGAGGACGTGCACACGGCCACCGCCGAGCAGATTCTGGGAGGGAAGCCGGACGCGGGCACTCGCTCGAAGGCCAAGATGGTCAACTACGGCATCGTCTACGGGCTGTCGGCCTACGGCCTGGCCGATCGCCTGCAGATCCCCCAGGAGGAGGCGCAGGCGTTCATCGACCGCTACCTGGAGCGCTTTCCGGCGGTGAAGCAGTTCATCGAGGACACGATCGCCAAGGCCACGGCCGAGGGCTACGTGGCCACCGAGTTCGGCCGCATCCGTCGCATACCCGAGCTTCGTGCCCGCCAGCGCCAGACCCGCATGCTCGGGGAGCGCCTGGCGGTGAACATGGTGATCCAGGGCTCCGCTGCCGACATCATCAAGGTGGCGATGGTGCGTTGCCGCGCCGCGCTGCGTGAGGCCGGCCTGCGGACGCGGATGGTGCTTCAGATCCACGACGAGCTGCTCTTCGAGGCGCCGGAGTCCGAGGTCGAGCAGGCGTCTGAGATCGTGAAGCGTGAGATGGCCGGCGCCTTTGACATGGACCCGCCGCTGGAGGTCGACGTGGCCTCGGGGTCCAACTGGCTGGAGGCCAAGTAGCCGTGGAGAAGTGGGTGCCGATCCTGGTCACCGTGCTCGCGGGCTCGCTGGTGGCGCTCCAGGCGCCGATCAATGGGATGCTCGGGCGCACGGTGGGCAGCCTGGCCGCGGCGTCGGTGTCGTTTGCCATCGGCCTGGCCGTGCTGGTGGCCATCACGCTGGTGGCCGGCGGCGGCTTCGGCCAGTTGGGCGAGATACAGGGCCTCAGCTGGTACTACCTGACGGGCGGCGTGCTCGGCGCGATCTATGTGACCACCGTGCTGATCACCGTGCGCGAGCTGGGCGCCGGCTCGGTTACCGCGGCCACGATCGCCGGGCAGCTGACCATGTCGGTGATAATCGACCGCGCTGGGGTGCTGGGACTGCCCGAGAAGGGCCTGACGGCCCAGCGCATCATCGGGGTGGTCCTGCTCTCCGCGGGCACGTTTCTGATCGTCCGCGATTGATCTTGGCGGCGTGATCCGGGGCTGGATCCGCGATCGGGCGAAAGTTCCCTAGGGTGTAGCTCACGCGCGCCGGCTGTGTGCGCTTTCGCTAGACCATCCCGAAAGAGGAGCTGTATGAAGGTGCTCGGAGTCGGCTTCGGCCGCAGTGGAACGATGTCGCTCAAGCAGGCGCTGGAGGATCTCGGCGCAGGTCCCTGCCTGCACATGATCGATCTGATCCGCAACAACGATCTGATCCCGCCATGGCAGGAAGCCGCGATCGAGGGCAACGTGGACTTCGAGCGGATGTTCGAGGGCTTCGAGTCCACGATCGACTGGCCCGGCTGCACCTACTGGAAGGACCTGATCGACTACTACCCCGACGCCGCGGTGCTGCTCAACTACCGCGACTTCGACGGCTGGTACAAGAGCGTCAACAACACGATCGTGGCCGTGCGCAAGGCCTCGATGGCCGGGGAGCTCAAGCCCGATGCCAACCGCCCGCCGCCCCCGCCGGAGCTGTGGCAGGTGATCGGCAAGCTGATCTACGAGGTCGATTTCCAGGGCAACTTCGAGGATGAGGCCTGGATGCGCGACATGTACCACGCGCGGATCGAGGAGATCAGGGCGACCGTGCCGCAGGAGCGCCTCACGGAGTTCAACCTCGAGGACAGCCCGGGCTGGGCCCCGCTCGCGGACATGCTCGGGGTCGAAGCACCGGACACCGAGTTCCCGCACCTGCACGACACCGAAGAGTTCCGGGCCGAGTTCGGCCTTCCGCCCCTCGCCAAGGCCTGACGGCTTGCCGTGCTAGCGCGCCGGTTGTAAGGTCGGCGCGTGAGCCGTAGCCGACGCAACAACACGCTGGTCGCCGTCCTGTGGGCGCTCGTCGGGGCTGCGGTGCTGCTGTTCATCTTCTTCGCGGCCTTCGGCGGCTTCGACCCGGCGGAGGCAAAGACGACCTCGGTCGTCGTGGGCGTGCTGGCGGCCATCTGGCTCGCACACTCCTGGCGCCGCCTGTTCGCCAACCAGAACACCTCTCCGAAGAGCGACCGCGAGCGCCGCGGCTACTAGCCCGCGGCAGCAGCGCTCGGCGAGCGCTGCATCCTGCGCGACGGCGCCGGACCGGCGTACTCCGGTGGCGCGATGCGCAGGTATTGGCCGAAGGTCCAATCGACGACCCGCTGAACCTTCTGCGTGCGGATCATGGCGTCCAGCGCGCGTGGGGCCAGCCGGGGCACCCACTGCTGGGCGCGCAGCATCCAGCGGAACTTCCATTCGTGTGAGGCGCTGAACGAGCCGTAGCGATGCAGGGCCTCCTCGCGGCTCTGCTCTTCGGCCACCACCGCACGCAGCTCCCGGCCGCAGGCGATTCCGAAGTAGAACGCGGTGCGGATGCCCTCCGCGGTGAGCGGCAGGCAGTGCCCGGCCGAGTCGCCCGCGAAGAACACCTCGTCCTCGACCGCCGGGCGCAATTTGTGGGGAATCCAGTTGCCCTGGTAGCCGATGGCCTCCGTCCCCAGATCCTCGGCCAGCTTCACGGTGTTGTCCTTGACGTGAAAGCGGGGGTCGAAGGAACCCACGCCGATGCGCAACTCGTCGCGGGCCGGAAAGCTCCAGCCGTAGCCTGCCGGCACGATCGAGCGGTCGATCCAGATCGCCAGGTCCTCCCCCGAGCCGCCGGGATGAACCTCCAGGCCGCGGGACAGGGGCGCGTCGGGGGGCTGAAAGCCGTCGTCGCCGGCCAGTATTCGCCGCCAGCCCAGAGCGTCTACCACCAGGGGCGCCGACACGTCGCCACGGTCGGTGTGCACGGTGTGGCCGGTTCGCCCTTGCACCTTCGCCGTCTCGAAGTCGCAGTCGGACTGCTCCGCCAGCAGGTGGCACAGCTCGGGGTAGTCGAAGGTGGACAGGGTCCACGGCAACCGCCAGCGAGTGGCGCTGCGGGGGGTGTGCACCAGCAGCTCGTCGAAGGTCTGGCGGTGGGAGCCCATCAGATCGAGGGCCTCGAGCCAGGCAGTGGGGATGCCGCAGGCCGAGGTCTGACGCTCGCCGATCTGATAGCGGTCGAGCATCAGCACCCGCGCGGGGGAGCCGTCTGCGCGCGTGGCGCCGGCCAGCTCACGCGCAACCGCGAGGCCGGCGAAGCTCGCGCCGCAGATCAGGACGTCGTAATCGCCCGAGAGGGAGGTGCGCTGCACTCCACGTTTGGTCGCGCGTTGCGGCATGGGCATCGCAGGGTACCCGGCACTGCATTGCCGCTACCCTCTGCGGTCGCTTTGGCAGACGCCGCAACCCTCACCCCTCCCAAGCCCGTAGACGGCTCCGACGGTCTCCTTCTGGAGATCGACGGACAGATCGTCCCCAACTACGACGCCACTCTCGTTCCATTCGAGGAGGGCGACGTCGTCTCGGGCAAGGTCGTGCGCATCGACCAGGACGAGGTGCTGGTCGACATCGGCTACAAGAGCGAGGGGGTCATCCTCTCCGGGGAGTTGTCGATCCGGAAGTCGGTCGACCCCTCCGACGAGGTCGAGCTGGGCGAGGAGGTCGACGCGCTGGTTCTCACCAAGGAGGATCAGGACGGTCGCCTGCTGCTGTCCAAGAAGCGCGCTCGCTTCGAAAAGGCGTGGCGGCGCATCGAAGCCGCCGCCGAGTCCGGCGAGCCCGTCGATGGCAATGTGATCGAGGTCGTGAAGGGCGGCCTGATCATCGACCTCGGCGTGCGCGGCTTCCTGCCCGCCTCGCTCGTGGACATCCGCCGGGTGCAGAACCTCGACGAGTTCATGTCGCAGACGATCCAATGCAAGGTGATCGAACTCAATCGCTCTCGCAACAACGTGGTCCTGTCTCGCCGCGCCGTCCTGGAGGAGGAGCGCAAGGAGGTCCGCCAGCAGATCCTGGATCGCCTGCAGCCCGGCCAGGTCGTGGAGGGCGCGATCTCCAACATCGTCGACTTCGGCGCATTCGTGGACCTCGACGGCATCGACGGTCTGATCCACATCTCAGAGCTTTCCTGGAGTCACGTCAATCACCCGTCGGAGATTCTTTCGATCGGAGACAAGGTTCCGGTCAAGGTGCTCGACATCGACCGCGATCGTCAGCGCATCTCGCTCGGTCTCAAGCAGACCCAGGAGGATCCGTGGCAGCGTGTGGTCGACACCTACGACCTGAGTGACGAGCTCGAGGGCACCGTCACCAAGGTCGTGACCTTTGGCGCGTTCGTGGAGATCATGGATGGGGTCGAAGGCCTCGTCCATATCTCCGAGCTGGCCCACCACCATGTGGAGAATCCGCGCGAGGTCGTCGATCCCGGACAGACCGTCAAGGTCAAGATCCTCGAGATCGACTCCGACCGGCGCCGCCTTTCGCTGAGCGTGAAGCGTGTGGCCGGCAACGAGCCGCCCCCCGGGACCGAGAGCAGCGGCCCGCCCCGCGGGGACGACCTCGGCGAGGTGCGCGACCTGGGGCTCTCCGACGACGTGTTTGCCGGCCCCGACGTGAGCGGCCTGGGTGGCCTTCGCTCTGCGCTCGACGCCCAGCAGGCCGAGGCGGCCGAGGTCGCGGAGCCCGACGCCCCGGCGGAGGAGGAGCCGACGACGGAGCCCGAGGCCCCCGCCGAGGACGCGGCTGCCGAAGCCGCAGCGCCGCCGGAGACCACCGCGGACGTTGAAGCCCCGCCCGAGGACGCCGGAGCGGAGGACGCCGTGGCCGAGGCTCCCGCGGAGCAGCTGGAGGCGCCGGAGCAACCGGAGGCCTCGGAGCAACCGGAGGCCTCGAGCAGCGAAGAGCCCGGCGAGCCCACGCCGCCTCCCACCGAGGACGCTCTCGACGCTGAGGCCGAGCCCGACGCGGGCGAGACGGCCGGCGGCGAGCCCGCTCCCCCCAACGAAGAGTCCTAGTGGCCGGGCCCGCGGCGCGGGTCCCCTTCGTAGGCCTCACGGGAGGCCTCGGCGCAGGCAAGTCCACCGCGCTCTCGGCGCTCGCCGATCTGGGCGCGCAGACGCTCTCCACCGACGCCGTCGTGCACGAGCTTCTTACGGGCGATGAGTTGCGTGGCGAGATAGTCGAGCGGCTCGGCGAAGCGGTGGCGGGCGATGACGGCCTAGACCGCGATGCAATCGCCCAGCGGGTATTCGAGTCCGATCCCGACCGCGAATGGCTCGAGGGCCTGCTATGGCCCCGGGTCGGGCGTCGGGTTGTCCAGTTCCGCACCGAGGTGGAGGGCACGTACCCACCGCCGCGGGCGGCGGTGGTGGAGGTGCCCCTGCTCTTCGAGGCGAACATGGAAGCGGCGTTTGACCACACGGTGGCCGTTGTGGCCGACGAGTCGGTGCGCGCCGAGCGCGCAGGGGAGCGCGGGCATGAGGGGGTGGAGGGCCGGACCGGCCGCCAGCTGACCCAGCGGGAGAAGTCGCAGAGAGCGGACTTCACCGTCCGAAACGATGGCAGTGAAGCGGAGTTGAAGGAAGAGTTGGCCAGCCTGCTAGACAGCATTGAAGCGAAGATGTCCTAGATGCCCTAGATGCCCACGACCTCGTCGCCATCCCCGGCGCGGACCAGCTCCGGCTCCGCGCCGCGCAGGCCCGTCCGCCGGGGCCGCGGGCGAGCACGGACGCAACGCCGGCGCCGGATCGCCGCCGTGCTCGCGGCGACCGTGCTGGGCGGGGGCGTTGCGGCGCTGATCACCGGTCTGGGTCCGCTCGGCGAGGCGGTGCGCGAGATCACTCTCCCGCTGCGTCACGAGGACATCATCCGCCAGCAGGCGCAGGACAAGGACATCGACTCCAGCCTGATCGCGGCCGTGATCTACGAGGAGTCGCGCTTCCGCGACCAGACCTCGGTTGCAGGCGCCCGGGGCCTCATGCAGATCACGCCCTCCACGGCGAGCCTGATCGCCCGCGAATCCGGCGGCACCGCGTTCACCCAGGCCGACCTGGCCAAGCCCCAGGTGAACATCGCCTACGGGTCCTACTACCTCCGCTATCTGCTCGACCGCTATGACGGGGACGGGGCGCTGGCCGTGGCCGCCTACAACGCGGGCCCGACAAGGGTGGACGAATGGGTGGCGGACGCCGGCGGCGGGGACGACTTCGAGGCCGACGAGCACATTCCGTTCCCCGAGACGCGAGCCTACGTGGACAACGTCCTGGAACGCGAGCGCGAGTACCGCAAGAACTACGCGGACGAGCTCGGGCTCTAGGCGGTGAGCGAGCCCCCGTCCCTGGGCGACCGTGGGGCGGGGCCCCGAGGTCGATGTCCGCCTCGATCCCGACCCGGAGGTCTCCCGCCTGCACGCCGAGCTGGAGCGCATCGGCGGCGCCTGCACCTAGAAGCGGACCCTCGGGGGTAAGCCTCCCCTCTCTGGGACCCCTCGGAGCTACGCCGACGAAGCCTGTAGGGCGGCCCGGCCGGAGCGTGCGTTTCATCCGGAGACGAGGGGGGCATCACGCGCCCCATGGGTAGCAGGGGCCCATCTCTCGCGCTCGCCGGTGCGCTGTCCGCTTTGGCGATCGTTGCTGCGCCGGGCCAGGCGCACATCGTCGGGAAGGCGGGTGTCGTCGACAAGGGCTCCATCTTCATGCAGGGAATGGTCGCGGGGGACCCCTTCACCGACGGTCAACCGGTTGACGAGGAGGCCCGTCAGGCCGCCCTTCAGAGTCCCGGGCCGTGCACGGAGAGCACCGCAAACGGCATGCCGGAGGGCGCGGGCCACGACCACACCAAGCCGGAGCAGCACCGCGGGCTGGCCTGTCGCATCGAGCAGGTGGCCACGCTGTCACTCAAGAAAGAGCTCACGGATTCCGGCTTCGGCGAAAGCGCCGTCCTCGGCGAGATGGACGTGAGGCAGGACATCGCGGCCGTGGCAGTGGCCTTTCCCGACGCCGGGATCCTCTTCTTCGATGTCTCCAACCCGGCTGTGCCCGAGTTCCTGAGCGCCTACAAGGGCCGCAAGTGCGACGGCCAGCCGATCGACATCGACTGCGGGGCCTTCGTGGACCTTTCGGTAGACGGCAAGGTGGCGTTCCTGTCGGTGCAGAACCTGAGCGGGATTCCGGAGAGCCCCGGGGTACCGGGCACCCCGGGCGTAGAGGTCGTGGACATCCGCGACCCGCGCAGACCGCAACTGACGCAGTCCTACGCAGGCGCGACCGGCCTCACGGGCGTGCACACGAGCCGCTCGGGCGTGGTGCCGGAAACCGGGGGCGCGGGGCCCCGCAATCCGGGCGAGTACGTGTTCGCCACCCGCAACTCCTTCGGTGTGTCAATCGGCGAGGTGGTACGCCCCGGGGGGATCCCGCAGATCGTCCCGGTCGGCGAGATTCGCGCCAGCGGCATCCACGACAGCTTCGTTCAGGAGGACCCGCTCACAAACCGAACGTTCCTCTACATCGCGGACGGCTTCAGGAGCGGCTTCCAGGTCTACGACGTGACCGATCCGGCCAGCCCCACACGACTGGCGCAGTGGGACCTCACTCCGGAGTGCGCCGACGACTGGTACTCGCACACGATCGACGTGACCACGCGCAACGGCAGGCGCTACGTGACGCTCCCGGCCGAGTTGTTCGATGGCGGCCCGTCGAGCGACGAGGACATCGCGGAGGGCTGCAACCCGACCAGCGGCTCCTCCAACGTGGCCGGGCCGATGTGGATCGTCGACGCCACCGACCTGAGCAGCCTCGCCCAGGGCACGTCCGATCCCCAGGAGAAGCAGAAGTCCGAGGCGGCGCTCGTGACCACATGGCGCGGCGCAACCCCGCCGGCCGTGCGGGCGGCAACCTCACCTTTTCGCCTCACAACCAGCAGATAGTGGGCGACAAGATCTACCTGTCCAACTACCACGGCGGCGTGATCGCGCTGGATGCGAGCAGGGCCTTCAACGGCGTCGCCGAGCCGCCCGTCTCGGAGCGTCCGGTCGAGGTTGGCTTCAAGGTGCCCGACGTGCTCGAGCAGCGCCCGGCCTTCGAGAGCTTCACCAACCCCGTCGTCCCGTTCTTCGTCGCGTTCCCGCTCGGCCGCCCGCACGTGTGGGACATGGTCTTCTACAAGGGCTGCATCCTCAGCCAGGACATGACCGGCGGCTTGTACTCCCTGCGCGAGACCGACAGCGCGTGCGGCGCCGGCTCGTCGGTGGCAGCCGGCGGCGCCGGCAGTCAGGGCACCTCCGGCTCGCCGGACACCACACGGCGCGGAGTCGCGCAGCGCTGCTCCGCGCCCCGCGGCAGGCTGGGGCCGCGCAACATCGGCGTCGCGCGACTCGGCCGCACCCGCGTGGCGCAGCGCAAGAACTTCGTACGCACGGCGCGCAGGCGCAAGCTCGTCGACCGCTTCTGCCTCACCGACGGGAGATACGTCCGCGTGGGATACGCGTCGCTGTCGGCGGCTCGGTCGGGCGCCAAGCCGCGTCCGCGCCTGAGGGGCAAGACCATCATCGCTCTCACGGCCAGCAGGCGCTACGCGATCCGCGGCGTGCGTGCGGGCAGTTCTGCGAGCACGATGAGGCGGCGCATCGAGGGCCTCTCGCGTCCTTACCGCCTGGGTCCGAACACCTGGTACCTGGCGAAGGGCAGCTCGAGCCGGCTGGTGTTCCGTGTGCGTGGAGGGCGAGTGCGCGAGATCGGCGTGGCTGATCTCGGGGTCACCGAGCAGCGCCGGCCCACCAGGCGGCTGCTGCGGCTGTTCGACGCGAACTGACGCGCGTCGATCGTTCTGTCTACGCACCCCGCGGCAGCCTGACCCCCTGCTAGCTTCGATATTCGTGCCGCCGTTCAAGCTCAACGCCGCCTATGTGCCCGTTGCGGATCAGCCACAGGCGCGCGACGAGCTGTCCGCGGGCATCGAGGCCGGCGACCGCTTTCAGAGCCTCCTGGGGGTGACGGGCTCGGGCAAGACGGCCACGATGGCCTTCACGATCGAGCAGGTCCAGCGCCCGAGCCTCGTGATCGCCCACAACAAGACTCTGGCCGCCCAGCTCTGCAACGAGTTCCGCGAGCTGTTCCCCGAGAACTCGGTCGAGTACTTCGTCTCCTACTACGACTACTACCAGCCCGAGGCGTACGTCCCGGCCCAGGACCTCTACATCGAGAAGGACTCCTCGGTCAACGAGGAGATCGACCGCCTGCGACACGCCGCCACGGCGTCGCTGTTCGGGCGCCGCGACACGATCGTCGTGGCCAGCGTGTCGTGCATCTTCGGCCTGGGATCGCCCGACGCCTACGACCGCCTGATGCTTCTGCTCAAGCCCGGCGAGATGATCGACCGCGACGCCGTGCTGCGCAAGCTCGTGGACATCCAGTACACGCGCAACGACGTGGCGCTCGGCCGCGGCACCTTCAGGGTCCGAGGAGAGGCCCTGGAGGTCTTCCCCGCCTACGCCGAGACCGCCTACCGCGCAGTTCTGTTCGGCGACGAGGTGGAGACCCTCCAGGAGTTCGACCCGCTCACCGGCGAGGTGCTCAAGGACCTGGAGCATGCCGCCATCTGGCCCGCCACCCACTACGCCACCGACCAGGACACGGTCGAGCGCGCGGTGGGGGAGATCCGCGACGAGCTGGAGGCTCGCTGCAGGGTGCTCGAGGAGGAGGGCAAGCCGCTGGAGTCCCACCGCCTGCGCCAGCGCACCCAGTTCGACATGGAGATGCTCCGCGAGCTGGGCTTCTGCAACGGGATCGAGAACTACTCGCGGATCCTCGACGGCCGCGAGCCCGGATCGCGGCCCTACTGCCTCGTGGACTTCTTCCCCGACGACTTCGTCTGCTTCATCGACGAGTCCCACCAGACCGTGCCCCAGATCGGCGGCATGTACGAGGGCGACCGCTCCCGCAAGCAGACCCTCGTGGAACACGGCTTCCGGCTGCCGAGCGCCCTGGACAACCGGCCCCAGACCTTCGACGAGTTCCTGCAGATCGTGCCGCAGATGGTGTTCGTGTCGGCCACGCCCGGCAACTGGGAGCGCACGCACTCGACCAAGGTGGTCGAGCAGATCGTGCGCCCGACGGGGATCATCGACCCGCCTGTCGACGTGCGCGAGACCAAGAACCAGATCGACGACCTGATGAACGAGATCCGCGCAACCACCGAAGCCGGTGAGCGAACCCTGGTCACCACCCTGACCAAGAAGATGTCCGAGGACCTCACCGACTACCTCATGGAGTACGGCGTGCGGGTGCGCTACCTGCACTCCGAGATCGACACGCTCGAGCGGATTCAGATCATCCGCGAGCTGCGCCTCGGCGAGTTCGACGTGCTGGTGGGCGTGAACCTGCTGCGGGAGGGGCTCGACCTGCCCGAGGTCTCCCTGGTCGCCATCCTCGACGCCGACAAGGAGGGCTTCCTGCGCGGCGAGACCTCGCTGATCCAGACCATCGGCCGCGCCGCGCGCAACGTTCGCGGCAAGGTGATCATGTACGCCGACAAGCAGACCGCGGCCATGAGCACCGCGATCAGCGAGACCGAGCGCCGCAGCAAGATCCAGCGCGCCTACAACGAGGAGCACGGCATCACGCCCGAGACGATTCGCAAGGGCGTGTCCGACATCGGCGACTTCCTGGCCCTGGAGTCCAAGGTCCCAGGCAACCGCCGCAAGCGGCGCCAGACCGAGGAGGGCATGACGGCGCAGGAGATCTCCCGCACGATGGTGGAGCTGGAGGAGGAAATGCTCGCCGCCGCCGAGGATCTGCGCTTCGAGTACGCAGCCAGGCTGCGCGACGAGATCAAGTCGCTGAGGCGGGAAATGGACCAGATCGAGTCCGAAGCCCGGACCTAGATCCCGGCGGCGGCAAAACCCCCTGCACCGGGGGGTTTAGCCCTCCTCATGTGGGCTACTCTGCCCGCACACCGCACGGCTCACGGAAAGAGGGACGAGTTGGAGCTTGACCGCAACGCAATCGAACGCAGCGACTTTGCGCAGGCGCGCCGGGGATACGACCCTGACGAGGTCGATCAGCACCTGCAGGAGGTGGCTGCCGCGTACGAGCAGCTACAGAACCGGTCGGCTCAGCCCAAGGCGGCCGCGAGCATGGCGGGAGCCGCCGCCGACCAGGTGCGCACCATCGTCGAGGCGGCCGAGCGCACCGCGGGCGAGATCGAGGCCGCCGCCCGCACGGAGGCCGACCGCGTGACCGGCGAGGCCCAGCGTCAGGCCGAACAGGACCGCGAGCAGGCCCGCAGCGTGGGCGAACAGGCGCGCGAGCGCGCCGAGTCCGACGCCGAGGCCCACGTGAGCTCCGTCCGGGACGCCACCACGGAGCTGCGCAACCGTGCCGAAGCCATGCAGTCCGAACTCAACGGAATGGTCGAGAAGCTGCGCGAGTCGATCGACGCGATCGTCGACAGCGCGCGGTCCAACGCCAGCTCGCTCGACAGCGAGCTTCAGGCCTTCCAGTCGGGCCCGGCCCAAGAGGCTCCAGCCGCCGCGGCCCCTCCCCCTGCGATCGCCGCCGCCGTCGAGATCGACGAGCCCGAGCCGCTGTCGGTCGACGAGCCGGAGGCGCTGTCGGTGGAGGTGCCAGAGCTCGAGGAGGAGCCCGTGGTGGACGAGCCGGAGCCCGAGGCTCTGGAGGAGGATGAGCTCGAGGCTGTCTCCGAGCCGGCCACCGCCTACGACGAGGAGTTGCTCGACGAGCCGGTGGCCGAGGCGCCCGAGGAGCCGGTGGCCGAGCCCCAGCTCATCCCGGAGGAACCGCCTCTTCCGGAGGAGGCAATCGACCCCGACCCCGACCCCGCGCCGAGCCCGGAGCCCGCGGCCGGGGCCGGCGGTGGCGACGGCGCGGAGGGGGCCCGCCTGATCGCCCTCAACATGGCGCTCAACGGCACGCCGCGCGAGGAGACGTCGCGCTACCTCGAGGAGAACTTCGATCTCGAGAACCGCGAGACCATCCTGGACGAGGTCTACTCCCGGGTCGGCGGGTAGCTGACGGCTGCAAACCGGCGCCTGGCCGGGTCATCGGTCGCTCGCCTGCTGGCGCAGGCCACGCTCCCTGCTTCCCCGGCCATGCTTGGTTTTCGCTCGTCACCTACCCGCCGAACGGCGGCTGCGCGAGCTGATCGCTAGCTTCGAGAGCTTGATGGCCGAGTTCATCTTCACCATGCAGCGCCTCACGCGGACTCATCCTCCCGACAAGGAGGTGCTCAAGGACGTCACGCTCGCGTTCTATCCGGGCGCCAAGATCGGCGTGTTGGGGCCCAACGGGTCGGGCAAGTCCACCCTTCTGCGAGTGATGGCGGGCGTGGACACCGACTTCCGCGGCGAGGCGCAGCTGGCAGCCGGAGCCACCGTGGGCCTGTTGGAGCAGGAGCCCCAGCTGGACGAGGACAAGGACGTGCGCGGCAACGTGGAGGACGGCGTGCGCCCGCTGCGCGACATGCTCGACCGCTTCAACGAGCTGGCGGCCAACTACTCCGATGAGACCGCCGGCGAGTTCGGCGCGCTCCAGGAGAAGATCGACGCCGCCGACGCCTGGAACCTCGACACCCTGCTCGATACAGCGATGGACGCGCTGCGCCTGCCGCCCAGCGACGCGGACGTGACCAAGCTCTCCGGCGGCGAGCGCCGCCGGGTGGCTCTGTGTCGCCTGCTGCTGGCCCAGCCCGACCTGCTGCTGCTTGATGAGCCCACCAACCACCTCGACGCGGAGTCGGTGGGATGGCTGGAGCGCCACCTGCACGACTATCCGGGCACGATCGTGGCCGTGACCCACGACCGCTACTTCCTGGACAACGTTGCCGGGTGGATACTCGAGCTGGACCGGGGCCGCGGCATCCCCTTCCAGGGCAACTACTCGTCCTGGCTGGAGCAGAAGTCAGCGCGGCTGGCCCGGGAGGAGAAGAAGGAGTCCGCGCGCCAGCGCACGCTGACCCGCGAGCTGGAGTGGGTGCGCATGAACGCCTCCTCGCGGCTGACCAAGAACAAGGCCCGCCTGGCCCGTTACGACGCTCTGCTGGCCGAGGAGCGCAACGTCAAGCTCGACAACGTGGAGATCCACATCCCCGCCGGCCCGCGCCTGGGGGAGGTGGTCGTGGAGGCCGACGGCGTGAGCAAGGCCTACGGAGACCGCCTGCTGTTCGAGAACCTCACCTTCAAGCTGCCGCCCGCGGGGATTGTGGGGGTGATCGGCGGCAACGGCGCCGGCAAGACCACGCTGCTGCGGATGATCACCGGCTCCGAGCAGCCCGACTCCGGCACGCTGCGGGTGGGGGAGACTGTGGAGCTGTCCTACGTGGATCAGTCCCGCGACTCACTGGACGGGTCGAAGAACGTCTGGGAGGAGATCTCCGGCGGCGTCGATCAGCTCAAGGTGGGGGAGCACACCATGAACTCCCGCGCCTACGTGTCGAGCTTCAACTTCAAGGGCTCGGACCAGCAGAAGGCCGTGGGCAAGCTCTCCGGCGGCGAGCGCAACCGCCTGCACATGGCCAAGCTGCTGCGCACGGCGGGCAATCTGCTGCTGCTGGACGAGCCCTCCAACGATCTCGACGTGGACACCCTGCGCGCCCTCGAGGAAGCGCTGCTCTCATTCCCCGGCTGCGCGATGATCGTCTCGCACGACCGCTGGTTCCTGGACCGGGTGGCCACCCACGTGCTGGCCTTCGAAGGCAACTCCAAGGTCAACTGGTTCGAGGGCAACTTCGAGGCCTACGAGGCCTGGCGCCACGAGCAGCTGGGCGAGGAGGCCGACCGCCCCCACCGGATGACCTACAAGAAGCTCACCCGGGCCTGAGCCCGCCGGTGGCCTTCAAAAGGCCACCGTCTTACCTTCGTGCACGAGCACACGGTCCCTCAGGTGGAGGTCGACCGCGCGGGCCAGCACGGCGCGCTCGATGTCCGCGCCGAGGCGCTCGAGCTCCGCGACCCCATCGCGGTGTGACACGCGCGCCACGTCCTGATGGATGATCGGCCCGGCGTCCAGCTCCTCGGTCACGTAGTGGGCGGTCGCACCGATGATCTTCACACCGCGCCTCTCTGCCTGGCGATAGGGATCCGCCCCCGCGAAGGCCGGTAGGAAGGAGTGGTGGATGTTGATCAGCGGTACCCCGACGCGGTCGAGGAAAGCCCCAGAGAGGATCTGCATGTAGCGCGCCAGCACCACCACGTCGACGCGGCCCTCCAGGAGCTCGAGCAAGGCGGTCTCGGCTTCGGGCTTCCCGCCGGGCGGCACGGGCACGTGGTGATAGGGGACTCCGAAGGCCGCCACGTCGGGCTCGAGGTCGGGATGATTGGAGGCCACGAGCACTATCCGCGCGTCCAGCTCGCCGCGGCGGTTGCGCCACAGCAGTTCCAGCAGGCAGTGCTCCTCGCGGGACACGAGCACGGCCACTCGCTTGGGCTCGTCGGCGAACGAGACGCGCCAGTGCATGCCCAGCCCGTCACCAACCTCACGCGCGAACTCCCGGCCCAGCTCCTCGCGGCCGAGGTCGAGCGCCTCGGTGGTGAACTCCATGCGCATGAAGAAGCGCCCGCCCTCGGGGTCGAGCGAGTGCTGATCTGAGGAGACGATGTTGGCGCCGTGCGCGAAGAGGAAGCCCGACACGGCCGCCACGATGCCCGGCCGGTCAGGACACGAGACCAGCAGCCGGGCGGAGGTGGCGCCTACCGCGGTGCCCACCGTCAGCCGGCCGGCGCCGCGGCGCAGCGCTCGAGCAGCAACCCCATCCGGTACAGCTTAGGGCGCTTCCAGCGCGCTCTCAGGTTTAGGCCGGGCAGCGCGGTGGGATGCTCCTGAGTATCAGGGAACGCCTCGCTGCCGCGTTGGTCGCTCTGGCTCTGGTCCTCGCAGGGTGCGGAGGCGGGTCCGGCGCGGGCGGCTCGGTATCCGGCTCGATATCCGATCAGCTTGCCTATCTGGAGGCCGACTCATCGGTGGTGGCCGCCGTGGACCTTCGCTTCGGCCAGGAGAACTGGAAGCACCTCCAGGCGCTCATCTCCCGCGGTCTGCGTGAGTACCGCAACATCGATCCGGAGGCGGCGGGGCAGGTGCCGCCCAACCTCAACGGCGCCCTGGACCAGCTGGCGGACTCCGCCGGCTTGGACTTCGAGGACGACCTGGAGCCGCTGCTGGACGGCTACCTGGTGATCGGCCACACGGTGGAGCCGGTGCCGTCGGGAGCGCAGCCGGACGATCCCACCCTGCCCGAGGGGGCCGAGGCTCCGCCGGAGCCCGAGCAGACCACCGTCTTCACCTACCGCACCGAGAGCGACGGCCTGCGCCGTGTTGTCGAGAAGCTCGCCGGCGGCGACAAGCTACGTCCGGTACCCGGGCACGACGACGCCCTGCTGGTCGACTCTTCCACCGCCCTGGTGGGGGACAAGACGCTCGTCAACGTGGACTCTCCCTCAGATGACGGCCGCGGTCCGGCCGGCAAGGGGCTGACCGCCGCTCTCGAGCGCGGCGAGGGAGACGGCGGATATCCCGTCGACCGGATCGATGACGCTCAGGAGCAGACAGGCAGCGACGACCCGCTCGTGCTCACCACCGGCAACCTGGACCTGGGCGGCCTGGTCGTCAACCAGTCCTCTCTGGACCGGGCCCGATCCCAGGTGCCGCTGCTCGCTGCGATCCGTGGGATCGCAGCCGCGGTGGACATCGACGAGGACGGCCTCAGCGGGGCTGTGCGGATAGCAACCGACGCTGGGCGGCTGGCTGACGAAGACGTCCCGCTCGGGCCGTCCGGGCCGGTGGAGCTCCCGGTGAAGGAGGACGCCGTGGTGGGTGGCTCGCGCAACCAGAGCATGACGACCGCGTTCGCCACCAAGGTCGCCCGCTCCGTGTTCGCGGACTCGCGGTTCGTGCGCGCCGTCGATTCGACCGAGCGCAAGCTCGACATTGACTTCGAGCAGGAGTTCCTGCGCCAGTTCGACTGCCCCAGCGTGAGCGTCTTCGATGGCCCGGAGAGCCAGGAGTTCGCCGCCCGGTCCTGCGTGCGGGACCCCGCGCGGATGCGCCGGTTGCTGCCGCGCCTCACGCCTGAGCTTCCGAAGATCATCACTGCGCTGCAGGCGCTGGAGAGCGAGGGGCTGCTCGCCCTGCTGTTGATAGCTCCCGACGCCCCGCTGACCCCTTCCTTCGGCGGCGTCCTGGGCGCCGTCGAGCTCAATCCGCTGAGGGGCCCAGAGGACGGCGACGGCCGGGAGCAGCTGTACGAGCTACGGGGCCTGCGGGATCCCGAAAGCCGCCTGGTCCTCAGTGGCCCCGACCGGGTGGTCTTCGGGATGATCGGCGACGACTTCGTGGTCGGATCGGACCGCGCGCGGGTACGCGACGTGGCCGAGGTCGAGACAGAGGAGTATCCGCGCGACGCTGCCAGCGCCACGCGCGTGCCGGCCGCAACGCTCCTCGGGGCCTCGGACGGTCAGGAGGCCCAGCTGGCGTCACGGCTCATCGAGGAGCTCTCGATCTCCGCCTCGGGCGATCGCTCGGGGATCGAGATCGACCTCGATCTGCCCTTCGCGAACCGCTGAGCCAGGTAGCCCGGCTTCTGGCGACGGCCGCCGTTACAGTCGTGCCCGGATGAGCGCTGACGGCAATGGCGAGATCGAGCGCCCGGCCAGGTCGCGCTCGCCCGCTGCCCGCGTGATCGGGGCCGGGGCCCGCGGCGCGGAGCGCCTTGCAGGTGTCACCGGCGTGGACAAGGTGTTCGAGGACGCCGCCGAGGAGGCCATCGTCCGGGCGCTGCGCAGCCCCGCGGTCGAGCGCGCGATCGTTCGGGTGATCGTCGAGCAGAACGCTGTTCAGAGCGCGCTCGAGCAGGCATTGACCAGCGAGGAGGTGGCCCAGTCGGTCGTCAGGGCGCTGGACACCGAGGTTGCCGATCGCGTGTGGGAGGAGATCCTGGCCAGCCCGAAGGCCCAGATGCTGGTGGAGCGGATCGCCGAGGCGCCCGAGGTGCGCGCGGCGCTCGCCCAGCAGGGGGTGGGGCTGGTGACCGACGTAGGGCACCGCCTGACCGCGATAACCGAGGCCCTGGACGACGGCGCCGAGAAGCTCATCCATCGCATCCTGCGCAAGCCGGGCCACGAGGCGGAGACCAACCAGGTGGGCCTGTTCACGCGGGCAATGGCCGCGGCGATCGACATCGGGCTGATCAGCCTGGCCCTGTCGATCGGCTCGGGCCTGCTCGCGTCGGTGATACCGGCGGCCACCGGCGGGAGCGACGGTCTCTCCATCTGGGCCGTCCTGGGCTTCGGTGTGCTGGGCTTCGTGCTCGGCGGCTCGGTGTTCGCCATCTTCTGGGCGCTGGTGGGCCAGACCCCCGGCATGCGGCTGCTGAGCATCCACCTCGACGCCGAGGGCACGCGGGAGATCGGGTTGCGGCGGGCGGTCAGGCGGCTGCTGGCGGTTCCGCTGGCGCTGCTTCCGGCCGGGCTGGGCTTCCTGGCAATCCTGATGTCGCCCACGCGCCGTGGGTGGCACGACCGGATCGCCGGGACAACCGTGGTCTACGACGAGCAGGTCAAGACCGCTCCCTGGTCGACTCTCAGTCGCTGAAGTGCTTCGCGGCGATCTGCTCGACGGTGCCCTTCGTGCGGACGGTGGACGTCCCGAGCGCCTCGTCGATCGCCTTGAAGTCCAGATCTGAGTCCTGCGTCCCGCCCGTGGGCAGCCAGTAGAGCTCACGCTCGCCGAAAGCCAGTCGGTCCTCGTCCGTGGCCAGCGCCAACACCCCCTTGCGCGCGTTCGCGCTCGGCTTGGAACCCAGCATCGCCACCTGCAGCTTGCCCCGGGACCGGTCCACGAGCGCCGACTCGAACGGCTCGTTCCCGGCGATCGCCTTGACCTCCTTCGCTGGGCGCAGGAACGTGATCGCCTCGTATCCGAGCGCCTCCTCGAGCCCTTTTTGGATGCGGGCCGCCAGCTCTGCCTCCAGCTCGGGTCCAGCGTCGAAGACTACGTTTCCGCTGGCGCGGAACGTGCTCACTTCGCGGCAGCCGAGCTGCTCGAAGACCGCGCACAACTCCGGCCCCTTGACCCGGTGCCCCCCGACGTTGATCCCGCGCAGGAAGGCGGCGAAGTCGCGCATTGCGCCAAACCCTAGGCGAAGCAGCCGGCTCGGCCGGCTGCGCACGATTCCGTTCCCTAGCGAACGTCCGTTCCCATCCTGGTCGCCGCGTAGACTGGTTGAAGTGACGCCTCGCGCCCCCTCCGCCGCCGGGGGCCCGAGCGACGAAATCGTCGTCTCGGGTGCCCGCGAGCACAACCTCAAGGACCTCCACATCGCCATGCCGCGCGATGCGCTGGTGGTCATCACCGGTCTGTCGGGGTCCGGCAAGTCCAGCCTGGCGTTCGACACGATCTACGCCGAGGGCCAGCGCCGCTACGTCGAGTCGCTGAGCGCTTACGCGCGCCAGTTCCTGGGGCAGATGGACAAGCCCGACGTGGACTCGATCGAGGGGCTCTCGCCGGCGATCTCGATCGACCAGAAGACCACCTCGCGAAACCCCCGCTCCACGGTGGGCACCGTCACCGAGATCTACGACTACCTGCGACTGCTGTGGGCCAGGATCGGGCACCCCCATTGCTACAACTGCGGCCAGCCGATCGCCGCCCAGTCCGCCGAACAGATCGTGGACCAGGTGATGATGCGTCCTGAGGGCTCGAAGTTCATGGTGCTCGCGCCGGTCATCCGAGGCCGTAAGGGCGAGTACGGAAAGCTCTTCGAGGAGCTGCGTGCCGAGGGCTTCACCCGCGTGCACGTGGACGGCGAGTTGCGCCGGCTCGAGGAGGACATCGACCTCGACAAGAAGTTCAAGCACGACATCTCGGTTGTGATCGACCGCCTGGTCATGCGCCCGGATTTGCGCAAGCGCCTGGCCGACTCGGTCGAGACGGCGGTCGCCCGTGCCGACGGCCTGGTGGACATCCAGGACGCCGAGACGGGCGACACGGTCACCTTCTCCGAGCAGTTCGCCTGCCTGAACTGCGGCACCTCGATGCCGGAGCTGGAGCCGCGGATGTTCTCCTTCAACTCCCCCCACGGCGCCTGTCCGCGTTGCACGGGTCTGGGTTCGCAGATGGAGATCGACCCCGATCTGATTGTGCCCGACCCCTCGCTGTCGCTGGGAGAGGGGGCGATCCTGCCCTGGTCCACCAGCGCCTCCAACTACTACGAGCAGATGACCCAGGCGATCGCCGAGAAGTGGGAGATCGACATGGAGACGCCGTGGGAGGACCTCTCTGAAGAGGTGCGCGACACCTTCCTGTACGGCACCAACGGGGACAAGATCTACGTCTCCTATCGCAACCGCTACGGACGCAGGCGGTCCTACATGACGCGCTTCGAGGGCATCCTGCGCAACCTGGAGCGACGCTACCGCGAGACCGACTCCGACTTCTCCCGCGAGAAGATCGAGGAGTACATGTCGGTGCGCCCCTGCCCGGAGTGCGAGGGCGCGCGGCTGCGGCCCGAAAGCCGCGCCGTCTTGGTGGGCGGCCTGGGGCTGCACGAGCTCACGGCCAAGTCGGCTCGGCGCACGATCGAGTGGTTCGACCAGCTCGAGCTCACCGACACCGATCGCGCGATCGCGCGACTGGTGCTGCGCGAGATCGAGGAGCGGCTGCGCTTTCTCGACAACGTGGGCGTCGGCTACCTCTCGCTGGAGCGCGCGGCCGCCACGCTGTCCGGCGGCGAGGCGCAGCGGATCCGGCTGGCCACCCAGATCGGGTCCAGCCTCGTCGGCGTGCTCTACATCCTCGACGAGCCCTCGATCGGGCTGCATCAGCGCGACAACGAGCGACTGATCGCCACTCTCGAGCGCCTCCGCGACCTGGGCAACACGGTGATCGTGGTCGAGCACGACGAGGGCACGATGCGCGCGGCGGACCACCTGATCGACCTCGGACCCGGCGCCGGTGAGCACGGAGGGGAGCTGGTGGCGCAGGGCACGCCCGAGCAGGTCATGGAAGTCGAGGGCTCAGCGACCGGTCAGTTCCTTTCGGGCCAGCGCGAGATCCCGATGCCCCAGCGCCGGCGGCGGCCGAGCGGATACCTGGAGATCGAGGGCGCCTCGCAGCACAACCTGCACAACGTGAACGCCAAGATCCCGCTGGGCACCTTCTGCTGCGTCACGGGCGTGTCGGGGTCGGGCAAGTCCACTCTGGTCAACGAGGTGCTGCACAAGGCGGTGGCCAACCGCCTGCACCGCGCAAAGAAGCGCCCCGGCGCCCACAGACGCATCAGCGGTCTCGACCAGATCGACAAGATCATCAACATCGACCAGTCGCCGATCGGGCGTACGCCGCGCTCCAACCCGGCCACCTACATCGGGTTGTTCGACCAGATCCGCGACTTGTTCTCGCGCACCCAGGAGTCACGCGCCCGCGGCTACAAGCCCGGGCGGTTCTCGTTCAACGTGAAGGGCGGGCGCTGCGAGGTCTGCCGCGGCGATGGCCAGATCAAGATCGAGATGCACTTCCTGCCCGACGTGTACGTGCCGTGCGAGCAGTG
>Ga0136620_10000061_pt1 | contig 39639 bp, 40 predicted proteins | sample AntDrymUQ4162106_2_FD_104806 | JGI IMG/M metagenome (GOLD analysis project Ga0136620, IMG submission 104806) | Polar desert sand microbial communities from Dry Valleys, Antarctica - metaG UQ416 (21.06) | ecosystem: Environmental > Terrestrial > Soil > Desert | place: Antarctica: Dry Valley... | reverse complement strand
GTCGTGTACATCATGGGCGCCGCCCGCTCGGGGAGCACTCTGCTCGGCGTTCTCATCGGCCAGGCCGAGAACGTGTTCTATGCGGGCGAGCTCTGCGATTGGCCTGAGCGGGATGGCCTCAGTTCGATCGAGCACAGCCAGGAGTTCTGGGAAACCGTTCGCGCTAGGGTCGGTGAGCCGGCGCCTGCAGCCCGTTTCTATAAGCGGCTCTTTGAGCACCCGGCCGGAATTGGGCGCGGCGCTGCACACGGACGACTCCGCGTCGGATATGAAGCTTTGACGCTGGGGGTTTTGGAGGCGGTGGCCGGCGTTAGCGGATGTACGACTGTGGTCGACAGTTCGCACTATCCCCGGCGGGCCCAGACCCTGCGGCGGCTCCTGGGAAGACGGAGAGTGCGGTTGGTCTATCTGGTCAGGCGGCCCAGTTCGGTGGCCCACTCGTTCCGGCGAACGGGCGACAAGGGTGCAGTTTCCTTCAACCTGTACTTGCTCTTGGTGAGCCTGCAATCGTGGCTGACCTACTTGACCCATCCACGATCACAACGAGTGATCGTCAGCTACGAAAAGCTCACGGAAGCTCCCTTGGAGGTCGGGGTGTCGGCGCTCGGTCGCTCGCTCACAGGAGTCGACCCGAGTCGTTTGGCGTTGCCTCCGATCCTGGCCGGCAATAGATTCGTCAAATCTGGTCCCCAAGTCCGGATCGAAGCCGCCGACAGACCGGCGTCCCTGAGCGCGATTGAGCGCTTGACGGATCTAATTCAATGGCCTACGCGTACAGCCGAATGGATGGCCTCCCGACCCAGCGCTTTCTGATCGACACTGACACCGCCTCCGATGATGCGGTGGCCTTGGTGCTGGCGCTCCGCGAACCATCGATCACTGTCGAGGTAATCACCGTGGTGGCAGGAAACGTGCCTCTCGACAACGCGGTTCAAAATGCGCTCTACACCCGTGACCTTTGCCGGTCGGCGGTGCCGGTCTTCGCGGGCCGCGCAGCGCCTCTGGTCCGGCCCCTGGTCACCGCCCAATTCGTCCACGGCGAGGACGGGATGGGCGACATCGGACTACCTCTCCACGGTCGGGCGCCCGCCGCGGGGGATGCGGTCGAGGTGATGATCGAAACCATTGTTGGAACCCCCAGGGAGATGACCCTTGTCGCCCTTGGCCCGCTCACCAATGTGGCCGCGGCTTTGGCCATTGAGCCACGCATCGCCCAATTAGTTAGACATTGTTTTGTGATGGGGGGTGCCGGCTCGGGCACAGGCAACATCACCGCTACCGCCGAGTACAACTTCTGGGCCGACCCCGAGGCGGCTCGCGTCGTCGTTCGCTCGGCAATGCCGATCACGATGGTTGGCTGGGACATGTCGGTCCGCTTCGCCGCCTTCGGACCTGCCGAGGCAAAGGAGCTGGCCGCGGTCGGTCCCTTGGGGAGGTTCTGTGTGGATATCCAAGCCAAGGTCGATGTTTACGCCAGGGAGCAGTCGGGTTTGGCCGGTTTCGACCTCCCCGACCCGATTGCGATGGCAGTGGCGATCGAACCTGACATCGCCCGGTTCGAGGAGCATCATCTCGACGTCCTAGTCGGGACCGACCGGGGGAGAGACGAGATCGATTGGTCAGATCAAAGCGGCAGCGACCAGAAGGCGAGAATCACTACCGATGTGGACCGAACCGCCTTCCTCGCCATGCTGCACAAAGCTTGCCTAAATGGCTCTGCTTGAACGCGATTCGCTGCTCGACCAGCTTGCGCAAGGGGTAACAACCGCGGCCTCCGGGCAAGGGGTGTTGGTCCTCCTCACTGGCGAGGCCGGAGCGGGAAAGACCTCGGTGGTGCGTGAATTTGAGAAACGCGTGGGGCCGAAGGCGCTTGTTCTCTGGGGAGCCTGCGATCCCCTTACGACTCCAAGACCACTTAGCCCGTTGCTCGACGTCCTCGCCGATCCTCATTCTGGGCTCGGTCACTTGGCCGGGTCGGAGCAGGATCGCTTTGCTCTCTTCGCCGGATTCCTTGACCGGCTGCGCGTGACCTCGCGCCCGATTGTGCTCGTAATCGAAGATGTTCATTGGGCCGACGACGGGACCCTCGACTTTCTTCGTTTCCTGGGTCGTCGGATCGAACAAACCAAGTCAATGGCAGTTTGCACCTACCGGGATGACGAAGTCGGCCCGCATCATCCACTGCGCAGCGTGCTGGGCGAGCTCGCCAGCAAAGGTTCGACTTGGCGCCTCGCGGTTCCTCCGCTGAGCGTCGCCGCGGTGCAAGTGCTGAGTCAGTATCCGGCGGATGAGGCTGCCAAGTTGCACTCGCAGACCGACGGGAACGCATTCTTCGTCACCGAGGTCTTGGCCGCTGGCGACCATCTCCCGACCTCGGTTCAGGACGCGGTGCTGGCGCGAGTTCGCCGTCTGGGCGAAGGTCCGCGCCGAATTGTCGAAGCCGTCTCGATTGCCCCGAGAGAGTTGGAGATCGACTTTGCCAAAGCGCTGGCCGAAGTCGAGACCGCAGATGTCGACGAAAACCTAAAGGTTCTGGTGGTGGCCAGACCACCACTGGAACCTAAGGTTTAGTTCGCTCCTCGGCTTTGGCGATCAGATAGCCCTCGGCGCGCTCACCAAGCTCATAGCGAGCAACCAAGGCTTGGAAACCCGGGCCATGATTCGCGAACACCAGATGGGCGAGCTCATGGATGATCACCCAGTCGAGGACCCAACGCGGCATGGTGGCGAGCCGTCGGGAGATGCGTATCCGCCGAGAATCGGTCGAACATGACCCCCAACGAGTCAGCTGGCGGTCGGACCATTCGATCGATTCGGGGCTCGGCAGGTCATAGCGATGGGCGAGCGAGCCAGCCCGAGCCGCCAGGTCGACCTGGGTAGACGTAAAGCGGCGGATCGCCTTGGCCGCCATCTCCTTCACCAGTTTGGCCTCTTGGTCGGCCGGCAGTCCGTCCGGCAGCATCACCCGAACTCGACCGTCGGCGACATAGGCGGCGATGGTGCGCTTCCTACGACGGCTGCGGACAACATCGATCGGTAAGTCCATGGCCGGATCGTACGCGCCAGGCCCGACAGATTCGGGGACCAAGGTTGTTCCTATTCGAGTGGGCTGGATACGCCACTCCCTTCCCTGCGATGGACAGACGGATTTGTCGCCATAGGAACGCTTGTTGGGAAATTCGTCCTGTAGCGAACGAGTACCGTTCGCTACGGGACAGATTTGGTTTTGAGCGTTCGCCACAGGACAAATCACGTGTACGCGAGGAGTTTGCGCAGGTCAGGTCCAGGTAAAGCGATAGTCCTTTGGGGGAGAAATGCTTAGGCGTTGAGGTCGTCGCGCCAGGCGAGTAGATCTCGACCCCTGCCAACGTCCCAGCGGGGTCCGTTGAAGCCAAGCGTGAATTCCGTTACTCCCATCTCAACCAGGGTGGAGGCTTCTTTGGCGAGAAACGGATCGAGCTCCTCGGGTTGAACGCCAACGGACCACATGATTTCGCCGGGGTCGCGGCCGATTTTTTCGCAATGCCCTTTGAGGACAGCGATGGGATCCTCCATATCCTCGGCATGGCTCGGAAAGGCGCCGTGCCAGCGGTCGGCATGGCGGGCGACGATCGGCAGGGTGATTGTCGGGCCGGTTCCAGCGATGAGGATTGGCATTCTCCGGACGGGAGCGGGGTTGAGCTTCCCGAGCCGCTCCTCAATGATCGGCATGTTCTTCCCGAGCGATCGGAGGCGGGTAGCAGCGGCGCCGAACTCGTAGCCGTACTCGTCGTAATCGCGTTTCTTCCAGCCTCCCCCGAGGCCGAGGACGAAACGTCCCCCGGAGATATGGTCGATGGTCCGCGCCATGTCGGCGACCAGGTTGGGGTTGCGATAACTGTTGCAGGCGACCAGGGGGCCAATCTCGATCGTCTCGGTCTGTTCAGCCCATGCGGCGAGCGTCGTCCAACACTCGAAGTGTTTGCCGTCGCGGTCGCCGTAAAGCGGAAAGAAGTGGTCCCAGTTGTAGACGATGTCGTACCCGAGCTCCTCGCTCGCGGTCACCGCCCTCCGTAGTGCCTCGTAGTCGCCTTGCTGGGGATGGAGCTGGGCTCCGACACGAATCTTCATGAACCGGGACCCTAAGCGAACAGGGCTTGGGTGTGATCGTTCAGAAAGACACCCTTCGGGTCGAATCGTTTCCGGGTTTGGACGAATTCGTCGTAGCGGGGAAAGAGCCCAGCCAGCCGAGACGCCGTCATGAAGTGAATCTTCCCCCAGTGAGGTCGACCGGCGAACTCCGCAAACAACTGGTCGCACGCGTGCAGGTACGTCCAATAGTCGGTCCCCGGCTCTCCCGAGATTGACACGACCAGGTTCTCCCTTTGGTAGTTAGGGCTTATCCAGGCCTCGTCAGCGGCGACCACCCGGATCTCCAACGGATAAACACTGAGCGGTAACCACTCGAACATCAGCTGGCGCATCTCCGACAGAATCGCCCGGGCTTGATCGAGAGGGAGGAAGTACTCCACTTCATGAAAGTTGGGGTCGTACACCATCGGATAAATCTCGAAGGCGGGTCCGAGACGATGGTGTTCGGGAAGGTCGGCGGGATCAGTTCCCGGGGCGACTTCTAAATAGCGCTTGAGCACACAATCGTCGGCGCCGGCGCCACTCAAGTTGTAGAGCTCCGCCGAAGCATCGGTCGGCATCCAGAAGAAGCCGTAATGACGGTATCGATCGATGTCGTCGGCAAAGGTCTCGAGCATCTCGGCAAAAGGTAGGACGTCGGTACGGGCGGTGAGCTCGTAGGCAGGAACGACCTCGATCTCGAGCTCGGTCATGATGCCCATGAGCCCGATCGACGCTTGCAGTGCTGGCAGGTCGGGATGAGAGGCATCGATCACCACGATCTCCCCGGTGCCGTCGACTAGCCGGGCACCGGTGACCGTGGCCGAGAGGTTGGGGAGGCGGCGGCCCGAACCGTGGGTGGCGGTGGCGACGGCGCCCGCGATCGACTGAGTGTCGATGTCGCCCTGGTTGGCGAGCGCCAGCCCTCTTTCCCAGAGCGGCTTGCCAAAATCGCCGATGGTCGTCTTGGGCAGCGCCCGCACCCGCCGTGCCGGTTCATCGATCTCGACAATGCCGCGCAATGCTGTCGTGTCGAGCAAGACGTCGGTTTCAACGATCGGAGTGAAGGAGTGCCCGGTCCCAAACGTCCGTACGCGATAACTGCCGGCGACCGCCGCCCGCACCTGCTCCCGCACCGACTCTTCATCTGCGGTGGCTACGACTTGTCGGGGAGCGAAGGACTGGTTGCCGACCCAGTTGGACCAAGTGGTCACGAGTGCTTGGCGATGAAATCCAAGGTCCGACGCCAGGCATCCTCCGACTCGCTCTGGAATTGCTCTTGCTTGCGGTCGAAGAACGAGTGAGGGGCGGTTTCGTAAACTTTGATCTCGTGCTCGACTCTGGCCGCAGTGAGCGCCTTATCGAACTCATCCACCATTTCCGGGGGGATCGACTGGTCGTCGCCGCCGATGAGGGCGAGCACCGGGCATGTCATCTCGGCGGCGGCCGAGATGGACGTCGGCGCCCCGGCCGGCCAGGCGCGGCCAGGCACTCCATAGAAACCGATCGCGCCCGCCAGTCCATGGCCGTTGGCCGCTTGATGCCACGAATTCGAGCCCCCGAAGCAGAAACCGATGGTGAAGATGCGCCGGTCCTTGGACGTTTCGCGTAGCCGGGCAACGGCGGCGGCAACGTCGAGACGCACGCCTTCAAAGGTGGTCTGCTCGACATGGTCCCGAAAGGGAAAATCCTCCCGCCTCGTCTCACGTCCAGCCGTTCGGCCGAAGTAGTCGATCGTCAATGCGTCGTGGCCCTGCTCGGCGAAACGATCGGCGAGTTGGGTGTAGAACGGAAAGATCCCGCGCACGTCCGGCAACACGACAACCCCGGTGGCGCCGCCTTGGTTGGCAAAGGCTTCGAAAGCAAGGAACAGGTTGCCATCGTCGGCGGTCAAGACGAGGTCGCGATGGTCGGTCGCGGCCCCGGCGATGACAGGTGGAGTGGCGTCGTAGTCAAAACACATGCGGAGAACCTATCAAAAAACGAGAGCGTCGACTGCCGCCAGGCCGGTGGAATGGACGACGAGCGGATTGACATCGACCGATTGCAACTGGTCACCAAGGTGGTGGACCAGGCCGGAGAACGCAACCAGCGCCTCGACCAAGCCGTCGGTCGCCAGCGGGTCCGTAGCGCGATACCCCGCCAGTATCGGCCCGACCATAAGTTGTCCCAACGCTGTTTTGGCGGCGGCGTGATCGATCGGAGGCACGATCAGCACCCGGTCGCGGAGCAATTCGACGAGGACGCCGCCAGTGCCCACGAGCATCACCGGACCGACCTGAGGATCATTGACCATTCCCAAGGCAATCTCGATCCCGCCCGGAACCATGCGCTGAATCGCCAGGGGAAGTTCGAGGGTCCGCAATGCTCGCCAGGCCGCCGACAGCGATTCGGCGTTGCGAAGGTTTGTGCGGACGCCGTTGTGCTCGGTCTTGTGGATCAGCCCGACTGCCTTCACCGCGACCGGATAGCCGATTTTCCCCGCAAGCTCGACGGCTTTGGACATGTTGGGCACTCGATGGAGGCGCTCGATCGGGATGCCGAAGTCCGAAAGGAGCTCGAGCGCCTCGACATCGTTGAGGATCCCCTGGCTGAGGCGTAGTCGCCAACGATCGAGCGTTGCGGGTGGCACGGGAGGTGCCGACTTTGTCACTCGCCGATGATCAAGAAGGTGCGCGACAGCTCGCAAGCCGGTCGCGGTGCCGCGCAGCAATGGGACCTCTGCCCTCGCCAGGGTCCGGGCCTGCACCGGGTCGACCGCGCTCGACAAATGCGAAAGGACGAAGAGCGGCTTCTCTGTGGCTGCCGCCGCCTTGAGGGCGATGTCGGCGTAATCGGTGGCGGAATGCTCCTCCGTGGTGAGGTCGACGGCGAACGCGACCGCCCCGACCGCCGGGTCATCGGCGAGGGCCCCGAGACACTCGCCCATAACCTCCGGCGAGGCTCGGCCCGTACCCCAGGCATCGACCGGATTGGCAGGCTCGAGACCGTCATCGAGCACCGCAAGCAAGCGGTCCGCCGTCGGTGGTCCGACGGCAGCCAACTCGATTCCCAGCTCGCCGGCGAGATCGATCAGGTGGGTTTTCTCCCCACCGGAATCGTGGACCGTGCCCAAGGCGCGAGTCGTCGGACGGTGCTTTGAGTCGAACAGCGCGATCGTGTCCATCATCTCGTCCATCGTTTCGACCAGATGCACCCCGTGCGCACTGGCAAACGCGACGAACGGCGCATAAGCCCCTGCCAGACCAGCCGAATGGGTAGCCACCGACGCGGCGCCGGCTTCGTTGCGACCTGTTTTCAAAACGATGACCGGGACGTCTCGGTCGTTGGCGCGCGTCCAGACCCGGCTCAGGGCTTCCCGGTCACGGACCGCTTCGGTGAACATAGCGATCACCCTCGTTTCCTCCTGGTCGAGGGCATAGTTGGCATAGTCGGCTTGGGTAAGCGTGAGCTCGTTCCCCGCTGACACCACGAGGTTGAACGTCTGGTGGCGGTGGTTGTGCAACATCGCCGAGAACAGCGATCCCGAATGCGAGATGAAAGCCACTCGGCCTCGTTGTAAATCGGGGGGTTGATGGAAACCGCATACCCACACCGAACGGGTCAAGTTGAGAAATCCCATACCGTTGCCGCCGCAGACGGGTATGCCCTCCAAGCGCCGCGAGAGCCACACTTGCAGCGGATCGCCGTTACTCGCGATGCCGTAGCAACTCGCAAAGATCAGAAAGCTCCGGGTGCCCGCGGCCAGCGCGACCTCGACTTGTGATTCGAGGTGACGATTCGCAATCGCGAGGACGGCAAGGTCGACCGGCTGGTCGAGGGTTGGCAGCATGTCCGGGTAGTTGGGATTGATGGCAAGGATCGACCCGGTGAAGCCGCCGCGCTCGAGCTGAACCAACACCTGATGGCCAACGGAGCCCAGCTTTGGTGAGGCGCCGATCACGGCAATCGACCGCGCTTCGAGCAGAGGGGCGAGGTCCCCCAACGTCAGACCCTGCCCATCCTTAAGACCGTGCCCATGTTCCAGACCTTGCCCCATCCTCAGACTTTGCCCATTCTCAGACCCTGATGGACATGCCGAGCTGGGTTCTAGCGAAGCCGAGGCACAGCCGGCGCATGGTGGCCGAGTCGACCGCCGGATCCTTCAACAGGACCTGGATCGCCAGTCCGTCGATCAATGCAGAGAGGTTGATGGCGAAATCCTTCACGGCGACAGACTGAAAGTCCGCTTTCTCGATGCCGTCAGAAACGATCTCTTCGATTGCAGCCCGAAAGAGGTTGTCCATCCTCATCCGGGTCTTGGCGAGCGTGTCGTCATGCCGGGAACGGGTCCAGACATCGAGCCAGAGGAGCCACTCGCTGTCTTGCTCGAGGGGTTCGTCGGGCGGAGAGCTCGCTTCGATCAGCGCCTCGAGCCGTCGGCTGGGGCTGTCGGCCTCGGTCAGCTCTGAGGCAACGCTGTCAAAGAACTGTTGGTCGCGATAGGCGAGCGCCTCGGCCAGCAACGCGTCCTTGCCGGGGAAATAGTAGAGGATCAGGGCCGGGCTCGTCCCGATCCGGGTGGCGATGTCGCTGATCCGGGCGTCGCACACTCCACGCTCGGCGATCACGGCGGCGGCCGCCTCGAGGATCTGGCGGTGGCGTTCCTCGGTCATGCTTGGGCGGGCCATGAAATGGATGCTATCGACGCATCCATTCGGAGCCGTTCATGGTTATCTTTCCAACTGAGCACTCGTTCAATAAGGAGGATCAGATGACAACTCCTCGCCGTCTCGACGGCGTCACCCGCCGCCAATTCATCCGGCGGGCAATGGCTATGGGCGTGTCGCTTCCGACGATCTCCGCCGTCCTGGCGGCGTGCGGCGGCGCCGACTTTGTCGCCACTGAGCTCGCCATCGGCACCCCGGCCAGTCCGGTTGGCCAGCCTCTGTTTGAGGACAACACCGCTATCGCGTCGGGGATGTCGCCTGAGGAGGGGCCGCTGCGGCTCTACAACTGGGCCGACTACATAAATCCCGACACGGTGGTCGCGGCCCAGGAAGCACTGGGAGTGGAAATCGCACTAACCACGTTTTTCAACGAAGAGGAAGCTCTGGCGAAACTCCTCTCGGGCGAGGTCAGCTACGACGTGTGGTTCCCAACTGCGCAGTCTGTGCCCAAGGTTGTGGCAGGAAAATTGATTCAGCCCCTTAACCAAGACTATTTACCGAACCTGGCGAACGTGTGGCCACAGCTCGCCGATCCTTTCTATGACGAGGGGTCGCAATACACCGTTCCATATGTGGTCTACCCGACCGGCATCGGTTGGAGGACCGATTTGGTCGACGACGCCGACGTTCTCGACCTCGAGAACCCCTGGGACGTGTTCTGGAACCCCAAGTACAAGGGAATCACCGGGCTTTACGACGACTATCGGGAGACGCTCTATATGGCCTTGATGCGAAACGGTGTGGCCAACCCCGCCCAGGCGAGCGTGCCATTCGCTGGCGAAATCGCTCGGTCTCGGAGGCGATGATCCGGTCGAGATTCTTCGTCTCCGTGAGATCGATTATCGAACGGGTGGCATGCGACGCCACCATGAGGCACTCCTTGTCGTAGGCCGCCAAGAAGGGTATCAGGTAAACTGAACGGAGGTTCAACAAACTAGGGTCTTTCTATGCACGCCCCTATCGACCAGTTAGCTGTGGCTGATGTTCTGGCGCCATTCGGAGAGAGTCGGACTCTGCCGGCGGCCGCCTACCAGTCACAGGACGTGTTCGATTGGGAAGTCGACGAAATCTTCGGCCGGCACTGGGTGTGCCTCGGCCGCAAGGAGGATCTTCTCGGTCCGATGCAGGTGAGGGCGGTGGAAGTCGGTAGGGAGACCATCCTCCTCTCCCGGGACGCCGACGGGGTCGTGCGCGGGTTCTCCAACGTTTGCCGGCATCGCGGGCACCCGTTGGTTGAAGCCGGCGATGCTGTCGACGTCCGTCTGATTCGATGCCCCTATCACTCTTGGTCTTATCGGCTCGATGGCAGCCTTCGAGCTGCTCCGACCTTGACTCAAGCCCCGGACTTTGACATGTCGGCCTGGCCCCTCATGAGTCTCCGTGTCGACGAGTGGCTGGGATGGCTTTTCCTCGATCTCAGTGGCAATGCGGCGCCCTTGTCCGCCACGATCGGGAATCTCGAGGAGGTCATTATTCCTTACGAGCCTGGCCGGCTCGTCCTCGTGGCTCGCCACTCCTATGAGATTGCGGCCAATTGGAAGCTCGTCGCCGAGAACTACCACGAGTGCTACCACTGCACCACGATCCATCCCGAGCTTTGCCAGGTGACGCCACCCGATTCGGGAGAGGACATCGCTCCGACCGGTCTCTGGTGTGGGGGGAACATGCTCTTGAAGGATCACGCAGCCACGATGTCGCTTACTGGCGAGTCACAAGGCATCAACTTCCGCGGGTTGCGACCTGAAGGGGAGCGAGAGGTGCTTTACCTCGGCCTTTTCCCCAACCTGTTGATCAGTCCGCATCCGGACTACGTGATGACCCATCGCTTGGTGCCACTCGCACCCGGCCGGACTTTCATCGAGTGCGACTGGCTCTTCGCTCCGGAGTCGATCGCTCAACAAGGATTCGACCCCGCCTACGCCGTCGACTTCTGGGACATCACCAACCGCGAAGACTGGAACGCCTGCGAAGGAGTGCAACGGGGGTCCGCCAACCGCGGGTTCCGCCCTGGTCCACTCAGCCCCTGGGAAAGCACCAACTACCAGTTCCTCAACATGGTCGCCCAGGCATACCAAGGCGATCAGGTCCGTCCGCCGTTGATGCCCCAAAGCTCTCGCGTTTGAGAAAACGCCCCCTACCCCCTCGCTGCTCTCGGGTACTTCCCCCTCCGGGGGGAGAAACGGCCGTTGCGCACTTGTCCAACACGGGCTAGGGTAGCGGCGATGTTCCGGACCACCCCGTTCCATCCCCGGGTGCAGTCAGCCAACGAGACCGGACTTTGGAGCCACTGGGCCGGATACCTCGTGGCCGAGAAGTATCAGATGGCCGAGAAGTTCGAGTACTTCGCCATCCGTAACGCGGTCGGCGTCTTTGACTCCACTCCTCTCTATAAGTATCGAATCACCGGGACCGACGCTGAGAAGTTCCTGAGCGGCGTCCTCGCTCGCAACATCCAAAAATGCCTTCCCGGCCAGGCCCACTACACAATCTGGTGCGACGACAGCGGCTACGTGATCGAAGACGGCGTTGTGCTTCGCCTCGCCGGCGACCAGTTTCTACTCACCTCTGCCCGACCCAACCTCTCCTACTTCCAGAACCTGATCGGTTACAGCCGAGTCGAGATCGAAGAGGTGACCGAGCAGCTCGGCACCCTGGCCGTGCAGGGCCCTCGCTCCCGTCAGGTAATCGCCGCGCTCGCCCCAGAAATGGAAACGATCCGCTACTTCCACGTCGTCGACTCCAAGATCGGCGATGCCGCCGTCACCATCTCGCGAACTGGCTTCACGGGTGATCTCGGGTATGAGGTGTGGGTCGATTCGGCGGATGCGCTCTCGGTGTGGGACCGCATCATGGATGCCGGCGAGGGCCACGGCATCCTTCCCTTCGGCCAGATCGCCCTGTTGATGGCGCGTATCGAGGCCGGCCTGCTTCTCCTCGACGCCGATTTCGAATCGAGCCGTTTCGCCTGGAACGACGAACACCGGTCAACTCCGATCGAGCTGGGCCTGGGATGGATGCTGCGCGACCTCGACGATGACCGTCCGTTCATCGGCCGCAAGGCGATCCGCAACGAGCTCGCCGAGCAGACTTCGCGTTGGAAGCTCGTCGGGCTGGTGGTCGACTGGCTCGACTATGACCAGATGTACAACAACGCCGGGCTCGTTCCCCCCAAGGACCATGTCCCGGTGGCGGAGGAGTTCATGCTCTATGACGCCGACTACCAGCGAGTCGGCTACGCAACGAGCTTCATGTACTCACCGGTCCTGCAAAGGCACATAGCCATCGCCCGGGTGAAGCCCGAACTGGCGAAACCCGGAAACCGAGTCGATCTCGAAGTCACCGTCAATCACCGCTACGAACGGGTCGGCGCCGAGGTGGTGCGGCTCCCGCTCTACAACCCCCAGAGGAAGACTGCTTGATGAGCCAACCGAGCCAAAGGAAATACGACGCGATCGTGGTCGGTGGCGGTCACAACGGCCTGGTCAACGGGGCCTATCTCGCCAGAGCCGGTCTCAGGACGCTGATCGTCGAACGCCGGCATCTGGTGGGAGGGGCGGCCATCACCGAGGAGCTCAAGCCTGGGTTCTGGTTCACCACTTTCTCCTATGCCCTGAGCCTGCTCCGTCCCGACATCATCCATGAGCTCGAGCTGACCAAGCACGGTTTCATGCCGCTCTTGATGCCGTCGAGTTTTGCTCCCGGCGAGGACGGCGACTACCTGCTGCTTGGCCAGGACCACGACCTCAACGTAAAGGAAGTGTCGAGGCTTTCGAAGAAAGACGCCGATGCCTACGACCAGTACGAGCACGACATCTCGCGGGTCTGTCAGGCAATGAAGCCGTTGCTCGACAACGTCCCCCCCAACCTTTTCTCGAAAGACCCCGAAGAGCTCGTGGCGATGGCGGCCCTCGCCCAGCAAATGCGCGACCTCGAACCGCGAGTGCTCCACAACGCGGTTCGCCTGCTGACCGGGAGCGCCGCCGATTTCCTCGACGACTACTTCGAGTCGGAGCTGCTGAAGGGATATCTGGCTTCGTCGTCGATCATCGGCACCAAGGTCGGGCCGCGATCGCAGGGTTCAGGATTGGTGCTGCTCTATCACAACATCGGTGAGCACGATGGCGTCTTCGGCTCGTGGGCCTTTCACAAAGGCGGCAACGGCGGTTTCACCCAGGTGCTGGCGCGTGCGGCGCAGGCCTTCGGTGCGGAGATCGTTCTCGAGAGCCCGGTCACCGCGGTGATGACCGTCAACGGCAAGACCACAGGGGTCGCCCTCGAGGACGGCACCGAGATCGCGGCCGATGTGGTGGTGAGCGCCCTCGACCCTCGGCGTACCTTTCTCCAGCTGGTCGACCCCCGCGAGCTGCCTTCCGATCTCGTCGAGAACATCGAGCGCTTCCGCTTCCAGGGCACATCAGCCAAAGTCAACTTCGCTCTCGACGGCCTGCCCCGATTTCCTACGCTCGGCGACCGCGGCGACCAGTATCGCGGGTTCACCAACATCGGTCCGTCGATGGATTACCTCGAGCGGGCCTACGACGAAGCCAAGTACGGCTGGTACTCGAGCCGCCCCTACATCGACTGTGCCATCCAGTCGACCATCGATCCCGACATGGCGCCACCCGGCAAACATGTCATGAGCTGTTTCATCCAATACGCGCCCTATCACCTGCGGGAGTCGGATTGGGACTCAGAACGCCAGAACCTGGGTGACACGGTGCAGCGCACCCTCGACGGCTTTTTCCCTGGCTTCTCCGACCTGGTTCTCCATCGCGAGGTGGTGACACCGCTCGACATCGAACGAGTCGTCGGCTTGACGGAAGGAAACATCTTCGCCGGTGAGTTTCTGGCTCCGCAGATGTTCTTTTTCCGCCCCGCGCCGGGTTGGAATCAGTACCGGACCCCGATCGACGGCTACTACCAGTGCGGCTCCGGCACCCATCCCGGTGGCTGTGTGATGGGCGCCCCCGGCAAGCTAGCCAGCCAGCAGATCCTGAAGGACCGAGCCAACGGGGCCGGCGCCATTTGAGCTACCAGTTCTCGGCCGCTGATCGAGACATCCAACTGCGGGCACGACAGTTCGTCGACGAGGAACTGATTCCGTGGGAGGTCCACGCCGAGATGCACGACGGGGAGATCCCTGAAGACGTCAAGGAACGACACGAGAAGCTCGTCCGCGAGCTCGGGCTCTCGGCGATCAACCAGCCACTCGAGCTCGGCGGACCGGGGTACACCACGCGCCAGCAGGCGCTGATCATGGAACAGGCTGGCCGGGTGACCAACGCTTTGGGCTGGCTCATCTCTACTCCGCCTTCGTGGCTCCCCGAGGTGGCCACTTCCTTTCAGATGGAGAAATGGGTCATGCCGACGATCGCCGGAGATCTGAGCGAGGCCTATGCGATAACCGAGGAAAATGCCGGCTCCGATGTCGCCGCGTTGACTGCGACGGCCCGCCGCGACGGCGATCACTACGTCCTCAACGGTGTCAAATGGCACGTCACTTCGGCGAACCTCGCCGACTATTTGTTCTTTCAAGGCGTGCTGACCGAGGGCTCCCGAGCAGGGGAGCACGGATTCTTCTTCGTCGATATCGGCACCCCCGGGATCCGCCACGTTCGCACTCCGGCCTACACCCACACCTACGCCCATCATCACTGGGAGATGGCCTTCGAGAACGTGCGAGTGCCCGTAACGAACCTGATCGGAGCCGAAGGCGACGGCATGTCATTTGCCCGGGAGTGGTTCCGGTTCGAACGTCTGATGATCGCAGCCCGCTGCTGCGGAGCCGCCGAGCGCCTCATCGACGAGATGACGGCTTTCGCCGAGCAGAGGATTATTGGCGAGAAGAAGCTGGCCGATCATCAGGCGATCGCGTTCATGCTGGCCGACTCGCTCACCGAGCTCTGGGGTGCTCGTCTGATGACTTATCAAATCGCCGATGAGGTCGACAACCAAGCCGATGTCAAGCTGCTCCACGCCCATGCCTCGATGGCCAAGCTCACCGCCTCGGAGATGGCTAACCGCGTCGCGGACCGGGCAGTGCAGGTGTTCGGAGGTCGGGGATACATGCGCGAGAACGTTGCTGAGCGATTCTGGCGCGAGTTGCGGGTCGATCGGATTTGGGAAGGCGCCTCGGAGGTGCAGCGGGCGATCATTGCTGACCAGCTGCGCAAACGGGGCACGGGAATCGTCGGCTGAATCGTGGCCCGGATGACTCCCGGCGAGCGTCGCGCGGCGATTGTCTCCGCTGCGCTCTCAGTGGCCATACGGAAGGGACTCGGGGCGACGACCGTGCGCGACATCGCCGCCGAGATGGGAACGTCTAGTGGGCTGATCCACCACTACTTCGACTCGATGGACGACGTCCTGGCGGCCGCGTTCGATCGGGCCGCGGGCGAGGACTACGAAGCAGTCGAGCAAGCAATGCACGCAGAAGAAACTGCCCTTGGTCGGCTGCGGGCGTTCTTCGCCGTCTATTCGATCGCTGACAACGAGTGGGCCTTTCAGCTTTGGCTCGATGCGTGGGCGGAGGCAAGCCGTCGCCCCGCCTTACGCGCCACCTCGGAGCGGCTCAACGTCGTTTGGCAGCAGCTCTTGGCGACCACGATCAAGAACGGCGATTTCGAGTGCGACGACCCCGACGCCACCGCCTGGCGGATTCTTTCGATGCTCGATGGGCTTTCGCTCCAAGTCGTCGCCCATCGCTCGACGATCGCCCGCGCCACCGTCACCGAATGGATCCTCGGCTACGCCGAGTTCGAGCTTGGGCTCAAGCCGGGGACGCTGGCTGACACGTCGGGCACCAGTAGGTGACGCGCTCGAAATCGTAACTTGCCTGGTCCGCCTTGCGGATTTGGGAACCACACCGACGGCAGGCCAGACGCCATCGACCGGCCACCCAACGCTCATGACCAGGCCGCGAGTCGCCGGTGGTTATCTGCCGGCCGGCCTCCCGATTCGCCTCCATCAACTCTTTCATCCGGTCGACGAGGCGCGTGGGATCGGCCACGTCACCCAAGGCAGTCCAGGGATTGAGCCTTTCGAGGAAACAGACCTCCGACTTGTAGATGTTGCCGGGCCCGGCCATCACTCGTTGATCGATCAGCATGGTTCCGGCCTCGCGCTCGGGATGGGTGCCGAGTCTTCGGATTGCCTCGTTTCGATCCCAGTCGCCGCCCAGTACGTCCGGCCCCAGATGCCGGAGTCGCTGCGTTTCGTCGGCGGTGCGGATCAGTTCGCAGATCCCCAGTCGAAAGCCCACCGCCACGACGTCGGTGGTTTCGATCACCGCCCGAACCTGAAAGCCGGGACCGCGCCACTTCTCGCCCGGTTGATACAGGTGCCATGTCCCATCCATCGTGAAATGTGTGTGGAGGGTGAGGCCGGCGTCGGTTCGGAGCAAGATGTGTTTTCCGCGGGCGGCAACCCCCAGGACCGTCTGCCCGGAAAGGTCCGCGGTTGCGATCCTTGGCATCCGTAGGTCGCTTCGCCTGATGGCCTTGCCGGCCAGGGCCTCGTGGAGACGTCGGGCGGCGACGAGAACCGTATCTCCCTCAGGCACGGGTCAGAGCGTACGAGCGACTTGGAGGATCGCTGACGCGGAGCGATCGACATCCTCTTCCGTGGTCGACCAATTCGAGACCGAAATGCGGATGAGCCGTTTCCCTCTCCAGGTAGTGCCCCCCAGCCAGCAGGTGCCCTCCTCCTGCACGCCCTTGATGACGGCCTCGGTCCTTGCGTCACTCCCAAACCCAACCAGCACCTGATTGAGCACCACTTCGTTGTGAATTTCCGCCCCACCCTCGCCCAGGGTTGCAGCGAACCGGCGGGCCAAAGCGCACGACCGCTCGATCATGTCTGCAATGCCGAAGCGGCCGAGCTCTTGGATAGCGGCCCAGGTGGAGAACCCGCGGGCACGCCGTGACGAGTCGAGCACGAGATCGCCCAGGGTTGCCCCACCGGCGCCGACCAGGTAGGCGGCGTTGTAGCCCACCGCGTTGCTGTGAATCTGAGGATGAGCGCAAAAGGCATAGCCCGAGTCGTAAGGAACGTTCAACCACTTGTGCCCGTCGCAGGACCAGGAATCGGCCAGCTCGACGCCGTCGACGAGATGCTTGAGTTGCGGGCTCGCGCCGGCCCAGAGCCCGAAAGCCCCGTCGACGTGGACCCAGGTCTTCGCAGCTTTGGCTGCCTCGCAGATTCGGCGCATGGGGTCGATGGCACCGGTGTTGACGTTGCCTGCCTGCAGGCAGACGATTGTCGCTACCGATGGGTTCGAGCGCAGACGCTCGAGTATCTCGGCTTCTTGCACCGCCCCGTTGCCGTCGGTGGGTACTTCCTCGACCGCGGTCGTGCCGATGCCAAGAAGTCGCAGAGAGCGGTCGATGGTCGCGTGCCTCTCGGTCCCGGCTAGAACGCGCACCGGCGGCGCTCCCCGCAGACCATTCTCTCCGACATCCCAGCGCCTATCAGCGAGAACCTGTTGCCGTGCGGCAGCGAGGAGAATCGTGTTGGCCTGCTGGGTGCCAGTGGCGAATCCGACCGACGCGGTGGCAGGGAGCCCGAGCAGCTTCTTGAGCCAGGTCCCCGCCGCTTCCTCGGCCACCATCGCCGCCGGTGACAGCGCCGGACTGAAGCCGTTCTGATCCCACCCCGCGGCGACCATGTCGGCCGCGGTCGCCGCGTCGAGCGCACCACCAACGACGAAGCCGAAATAGCGCGGTCCGACCGTCGCGACCAGTCCAGGGTCGGCAGCCTTGGCAAGCGCCTCAAGCACCTCGACCGGTTCTGAGCGTCGTTCGGGGAGCTCGACATGCAAGCCGGCTCGCAAGCCCTGGAGGTCCGGGCTACGCCCAACCGGGCGGTCGGCCGCGGACGCTCGAAAAGCGGCCGCGATCTCCGCCGCCCTGCGAAACAACTCACTGCGATCGCTCACCTAGCCTCCTCTCTCATCCGAAGTGAACGATTCTGCCTGACTTTCGAATCGAGGCAGCAAGCCCAAATCGATGGAAGGACGTCGAGCGGCTGGCAGGTGACCGCGGCTTTTACAGCGGCTGCTGGTGTATGTGGTGGCGGGTCACCAGCCGGGAGTGGGAGGAAGGCCACGGCAAGGGCAATCGACAGGAATTGAAGACGCTCGTCGACCACGGGGAAGAGCCGGGGCTCCTCGCCTTTGAGGGGAACGAGCCCATCGGCTGGATAGCAGTCGCTCCTCGTAGCGAGTACCCGCGCCTCGACCGGTCGCCCAAGTTGAGGCCGGTCGACGACCAGCCGGTGTGGTCGATCACTTGCTTCTATATCGACCGCCATCATCGGAAGCAGGGGGTTGCCAAGGAACTCCTATTGGCGGCAGTCGACTACGCCGCCAGTAATGGCGCCCAGGTGATCGAGGCTTACCCGATCGACACCTCGCGCCTCGCCTCCCCGACCAGCGCCAGCCTGTACACGGGGACTCTGGCCATGTTCGAGGAGGCCGGATTCCGGGAGGTTGCTCGACGCGGCGGGCGACCGATTGTGCGCTTCGCGACAAAATGAGCTCGTCCTTGGACGCTGCACGGTTCGCCCGTGCGGCCCGGCTCCTCGCCAAACAGGACCCGGCATTGGCACGGATCGTCAAAGAGTTCGGGCTTCCCGCGTTCTGGCAGCGCCCCGCCGGATTTCAGAGTCTCGTTCTTTTCATCCTTGAACAGCAGGTGTCGTTGGCGTCCGCCGCGGCGGCATACCACCGAATTCGGGACCGTCTCGGCGAGATGGAACCGGAACGCTTGTTGGAGGCCTCGCCCGCGGAACTGCGGGCCGACGGAGTCTCCCGGCAAAAGGATCGCTATCTCCGCGAGCTCGCTCGGGCGATCATCGACCACCGTCTTCCACTCGAAGGGCTTGCGCAAAAGGATGACGACGAAGTCCGGCGCGAGCTTACGGCGATTCCGGGGATCGGACGCTGGACCGCCGACGTCTATCTCCTTGCTTGCCTAGGCCGTCCCGACATTTGGCCGATCGGCGACCGGGCCCTGCAGGTCGCGGTCACCGAAGCCCTATCCCTCGATGCCATTCCTAATCCGTTGGAGCTCGAAGACATCGGCAATCGTTGGAAGCCCCATCGCGCGGTGGCAGCCCGCCTCCTCTGGCACGGCTATCTGGGACGCCGCGGGCGAACCGAAACCAACGTCTTGTAGCCCGCGCTGGCGTTCTACGCGGCTAGACCGGCACTAAAAGTGCCGGTCTAGCTGATGAAAACGCCCGATGGTCAGGCGGCGAGTTCGACTCCAGAAAGGATGAGGACACGGGCGCCAAGCGGGGCGTCCAACTCCGCCACGACGATCCGTTCGACGGCCATCGCCACACAGGTGGCAGCGATGTCGCCGGTTCCGCGGAAGATCTCGACTTCGACACTGGCATCGGTCTCGGTGACCTCAACCCGGTCGATGACATCGCAGGGCTCGAGGCCCATCCAGACCGCGAAGCGCACTTCGTTGCCGTCGGTGCTGACCACCGTGGCCTCGGTGATCGGCTGCGGGTTGACGGCGTCGCCGGTGGGAATTGCCATCTCGCCGTTGTTGGGATTTGCCAACCCGTCATCGCCGGAGGCGGCCGTCGTAGACGGGCTGGACGTCCCCCCGCAAGCAGCAAGGACGAAAAGGGCGAGCACAAGTTTTGATAGGTGTTTCATGATGCCGGTTGGACTCCGGCCGCCCCCCGATCGGTTCCTGGGCTCAGGAAGCGGCGACGAAGCCGACCTGGCGCGCGGCGATGTCGGCCGAGACCAGCTTCGCCCCGATGACCTTCCCCAGCGGCAAGTCAGTCCCACGGCAATGGGCGGTCACCGGTGGATCCACCAGTTGGATCACCCCTCCGGTCTCGGTCAGCTCGACAACCGCGGCGTCAAAGACCTGGCCTAGATGTCGTTCGAGCACAGCCGCCTCCAGCGTGCTGATGATCCCGGCCTCGTATTGCTGGGCTTTGCGGGTCGTACGCTCCATGATCTCGGGTAGCTCAGGAAGACCGCGATGGGCCCAATCCGGGACCGTCAACCCGAGCGAGGAAGCCACACAGACCTCGCCGACATAACGGTCGACCAAACGGCGAAGCGGTGCGGTGGTGTGGGCGTATTCGGCGCCCACACCGGCGTGACCGGCATTGGTGGGCACCTCGTCATCGAAGACTGCATAGCCCGAGCCCCGCAGGAGCGAGGCGGCGCAATTGAGCAGGGCTGCTTCGGCCGGCACGGTGGGGTCGAGCTGTCTCACCAGCTCGGAGAATGAAGTCGTTCGCTCCCACTTCACGCCGAGGGCTTTGGCGATGAGGCGAACCCGCTGAATCTTCTTCGGGCCGGCGCGCGGGAGAGTTCGGAGCACGCCCACCTCGGCCTTCAGCATCACCTCGGCGGCGGCTTGGCCAGCCATCAACGAGATCTGGGCGTTCCAGCCTTCGACCGGGAGAGGCGCTCGGAGCTCGAGGTGATACCCATGCGAATCCTTCTCGACGACCTGCTCTGGAAGCGGGAGGTTGATGCCCCCCAGACGCGCTTCTCGCTCCTGCCGCAGCTTGCCCACCTCCCTCAGCAAATTCAGCGACTCCGAAGCGGTGCCATCGTCGATCCGTTTCTGGGCCGCTTGGTAGCTCAGCTTCTCCCGGCTGCGCACGAGTCCCCTGCTGACAGCAACCTCGGTCCCCTCCCCGTCGGCGAGGAGGGTCATGTCCCAGAGCAGCGCCGGTCGGACCTCATTCGGGAGCAAGCTCGCGGCATCCTCCGAGATCCGCGGTGGGTGCAAGCGGGCGTTCTGGTCGGGGCCATAGAGCGTCTGCCCCCGCCTGCGAGCTTCGAGGTCGATCGGCCCGTCGGCCTTTACGAAGGCAGCGACGTCGGCGATGGCGTAGACGACGCGGTAGCCGTCGTCGTCCTGGCGCTCGAGATAGAGGGCCTGGTCGAGATCCATCGACTCGGGTGGGTCGATCGTGCAAAAGGGAATGTCGGTCCGGTCCACTTCGGGCAGGCGAGGACTCAAAGCCGCGGCCTCAGCCGCTTCGATAACGGCCGGTGGGAAGTCGGTTTCGATCTCGAGGGCTTCCCGTAGATCGTCGAGCGCGGAGGCAATGGCCGAATTGACCACGGAACCGAGGCGGATGTAGCGGGCCGGCACAGGGACACCCTAAGGGCGGCGACCCCTACCCTCCACCCTCGATGACGGCGCTGGCAACCTCCCCAACCGACGTTGACCGCGCCCTATCGGAGCTGACCGCTCGCAAGCAACTTTGGGCCGCGGGTTCCCTCGCCGAGAGAATTCGGCTGCTTGAGTCGGTGGTGCGAAGGACGGATTTTGCGGCCGAGCGGTGGATCGACGCGGCTGCCCTCGCCAAGCAATTCGAACCAGATAGCCCGGCGGCAGCCGAGGAATGGTTCTCGGGTCCGTTTTCGATCATCGCCGGCGCCCAGGCCTACGCAGAATCTCTCCGCCGCCTGGCGGGCGGTAGGGCCACCTACTCAAGACGCTCGGTGCGCTCGGGCAGGGACGGACGGGCGATCGTGCGGGTCCTGCCCTTCGACTGGTACGACGCGATCCTTCTCTCCGGTTACTCGATCGACGTTTGGATGCAGCCCCAAGTGACCCCGGCCACGCTGGCGCAGAATACTGCTGCCGCCTATCGAATCAGGCCCAATCCAAGAGTTTGCGCAGTTATGGGCGCCGGCAACGTCGGCTCGATCCCGGCCCTCGACGCGCTCTACAAGCTCATCGCCGAGAGCCAGGTCGTGATCCTGAAGTTGAGCCCAATCAACGACTATCTCGGCCCTTTAATCGAAGAGATCCTGGTCGAGTTCGTCGACCTTGGTTGTCTCCGCATCGTCTACGGCACTTCGGACATCGGCGCGTCTCTCATCGAACACGAGCTGGTCGACACGGTCCATCTCACCGGCAGCCGCGCCACGCACGACGCGATCGTCTGGGGAACGGGCGACGAATCGGAACGCCGGCGAGCAAATGGCGAACCTCGGCTCGAGAAGCCGGTGACTAGCGAGCTGGGTGGCGTCAGCCCGATCATCGTTGTGCCTGGGCCGTGGACCGCGGCGGATTTCAAGTATCAAGCCGAACAGATCGTCACCGCCAAGTTGATCAACGTCGGTTACAACTGCATCGCTCCCCAGATCCTGGTCCTCCCCGAGGGGTGGGACGGTTCGGGCAAGTTGGTGGAAACGATCGGGGAAGTCATCGACGAACTCGAACCGCGCTTTCCCTATTACCCAGGAGGGGAGGAACGGCGACGTAAGGTCGCCGATCGGCCGGGGGCAGTGACAGTGGGCGGGATGCCGACGACGATCCTGCCCAACCTGACCTCGGGCACTGATGAGTCCGCCTTCAAGACTGAATGGTTTACCCCCGCTCTCGGGGTGGTGCGGCTCCCTTTCAACGACCCTGCCTATTTCCTCCAATCAGCGGTGCAGCTGGCGAACCACCAGTTGGAAGGGTCGTTGGGTGCGAACCTGATCATCCACCCGCAGACAGCAGACGACTACGGCCCGCATTTCGAAGGCGCCATCGCCAACCTGCGTTATGGGGCGGTGGCAGTGAACACTTGGACCGCGTTGAACTTCCTTTTGCCGCGGGCGTCGTGGGGCGCATTCCCCGGCCATTCGGTGGGAGCAGTGGGAAGCGGAGTCGGGGTCGTCCATAACGCGCTCTTCTTCGACCGACCCGAGAAGTCCGTAGCGCGCGGCCCATTCTTCCCGATGCCGCGGGCTTGGCGCCAGGGCGAGGTCCATCTTTCCCCGCCGCCCCCGTGGGGGATCACCGCCAAGAATGGCGCGGCAGTAGCCCGGCGTTTTACGCGCTTCATCGCTAAACCCCGCTGGCAGTCGCTGCCCGGATTGGTGAGCGAGGCGCTCAAGGGGTGAGGCTCGTCACAGGCGGACGATGGTTACCACTCCAATGACCCAGACCCCGACTGTAAACGAGACCAACACACCAACCACAACGTTTGCGACCTTTCCGTGCGGTTTCGGCGGTTTGGGACGCGGTTTCGCTTCACTTGTCAACCACTCGCCCTTGTCACTCCATGACAGAAATCCGGAGGCGGCTTTGTCCCTCGACACGGCGTCGCGAAGCGCTGCTAGACGATCCTGAACAAGAGGCGGATAGACCGAAATCGGGGCCTTTAGCGGAATGGAATGCACCACGGCATGCGGGTTGGATCCGAATCGTTTTTCGAAGGCCGCGTTCGCAAGCCTCGCTTCCTCGTTGTCGGTCTCGGTCAAGTACCAATAGCGCCCCGCCTCAGGAAGGTCTCCCATTTCGAAGGAGACCCTGCCGAGGAGTTCGAGCACCTCCTGGCTAGTTGGGTTGGCGGCGAACACACCGTGGAGTCGGTCGCGTGCGACCCACGACCGATCGGCCGCGCGGTCCGCCCGTGCCCGTTCGAGACCAGAGATCCTTTCCACGCAGGGCACGTTAGAAATCGACTGGCCTCACTTTTCCTCAATTTCGGGCGCCTGGCAGGTCGGTATGGAGCCGAATCGCGGTACTCTCGCCAGAGGGCGGGAACCGCGACGAAAGGAGAGAGGATGACGATTCCTCGCGACACATTTGGCTGGGTCGATCTGGCTTCGACCGACCAGGAAGCTGCCAAGAAGTTTTACTCCGAGCTCTTTGAATGGGAGGCCCAGGACGGACCTTTGCCGGATGGGGGCTACTACACCAACTTCACCAAGGACGGCAAAGCCGTCGCGGGGCTCGGGGCGACCATGGCCGAGGGCATGCCCAGCATGTGGAGCTCGTACGTGCTCGTCGATAGCGCCGACGAGAAGACCAAGGCGGCCAAAGAAGCGGGCGGCCAGGTGTTCATGGAACCGATGGACGTGATGGAGTTCGGAAGGATGGCTTTTCTCGCCGACCCCTCGGGTGCTGCGTTCGGTTTATGGGAGCCGAAGACCCACAAGGGTGCGGAGATGTATGGCGACCACGGGTCGCTCGCCTGGAACGAGCTCGCCACGCGCGACCTCGACGCCGCTCGTCCTTTCTACGAGAAGGTCTTTGGTTGGGAGTGGGAGTCGATGGACATGGGCGAGGGCAACATGTACCACCTGGGCGGCATTGGACAGGACAAGCGCGCCGGTGGGTTGGACATGGGAGAGATGTGGCCGGCCGAAGTGCCCGCGCACTGGGACGTCTATTTCGCCGTCGACGAACACGAAGCGGCCGCCAAGAAGGCGGTGGAGCTGGGTGCGACCGATATGAGCGGCGTCATCGACGTGCCGATGGCCGGGATCATGCACTATCTCCAGGATCCGACCGGCGCTTTCTTCTACATCCTCCAGCCGGCGCCGCGCCCCGAGGAGTAACTTACCCCACCGTTCTCGCGCATCAAACGCAACCTATCGGTTGCGTTTGATGCGCGAAAACTCTCCGAAGGCGGCGTTCCACACCGCGATATAGTCGAGCCCTTCGGCGACCGACCGGCCCTCGCCCGCTTGCAACACCCGCTTGGCTCCCTGCACCACCAGAGGCGAGTTGTCGGCGATCATCCCGGCCAAGCCCATCACCTCGGACCAGAGAGTGGGCTGATCGGGCAGCACTCGGGTCACCAAGCGCATCTCGAGGGCCCGCGTCGAGTTGATATCGGCGCCGGTGTAAACCAGCTCGGCGACATCACCGGGGTTGACGATGCGCGGCAGCCGCTGCATGGTGCCGACGTCGGCGACCAAACCCATCCGCGTTTCCTGCACCGAGAAGATCGCATCGGCGCTCGCCCACCGGATGTCGCAGGCGGTGATCAGGTCGATGCCGGCGCCCAGGCAGTAGCCGTGGATGGCCGCGATCACCGGCTGGGGGCAGTCAGCCAGCGAGGTGAAGGTGTGTTGAAGTTCCTTGATCCGGTGCATGACCGCCAGCCGCCGCGCCGCTTCCGACTCTCCCGCCGGTGCGAGGTCCGCAAGCATGTCCAGGTCGATTCCTGCCGTTAGACAGGGCCCACGTCCCGCCACCACGATGACTCGTACCTCAGTGTCGCTAGCCAGTTCCGCGGCCGCGCGGGGAAGGTCGGTCCACATGTCGATCGACAACGCGTTCAGCTTTTCCGGGCGGTCCAGCCAAAGGTTGGCGACGCCATCCTTCTTCTCAACGGTGATCGCCATCAATTCGTCCCCCGCCAGGCTTCGCGCAGCTTCACCCGCCGGCCGATGCTGAGCAATCCGCCCGAGTAGATACGGGCCGCGACCCGGATAAGAAGGATGATCGCGAGCACGGTCACTATCACGGCCAGCACATGCTCGACCAGCGTCAGAGCCCCAAGGGCGTTGCGAACCGGGACGACGAACGGCGCCGTGAACGGGATGAACGTGACAATACGCGAGAGAGTCGAATCGGGATTGCTCAACACCCCGAAGCTGAGGAAGAAGGCCAACACGGCGATCATGGTCATGGGCAGGCTGGCCGACTGAGCCTCTTCGGGACGGCTCGCCAGCGCGCCTGCCGCGGCATAAAGAACCGAGAAGATCGAGAACCCGAGCACGAACCAAAGCACGAGAACCCCGACGATGGAAGCGTCGAGGTCAGGTAGCTCGAGAGCGTTGGTGGCTCTCAACGCGACGAAGGCGACGATGACGGTGGCGGCGAACTGCGCCAGGCCGAGCAGCCCGATGCCGAGGACCTTGCCACCGAGCAGCTGCCAGGGTTTCAAGGTGGCAAGGAGGACTTCGACCACTCGATTGTTCTTCTCTTCGGTGACGCCGGTGAGAGCGGCGTTCCCATAAGAGAGGACGGCGATGTACATGAGGATGAGGCCGCCATAGGCGATGGTGCCGCGTTCGGCTGCCGCCGAGTCCTCACCAGCCAGTGTCGTCACGGCCAGCGGATCTCTTGAGAGGACGTCAATAACCGAGGCCGCTTCCTCGTTCGAGGCGACCAGCTCTTGGAGACGGACAGCCCCGGCGGCTTGCTGCAGAGTGCCGACCAGCGGGGTGCCGCCAAATCCCTCGGTGGCGACGAGGACGCTTTCGCCATCGATAAGGACCACTTCCACCTCGCCAGCCTGCAAAGCCAACGCTGCCTCTTCTCGCGACGAGAAGTTGAATATTTCGAAGCCGTCAGCCTCTTCCGCCGGCTGGTCAGCGACTTCTGCCTCGGCCACCTCGGCGGCAGCGGTGACGATTGCCTCGTTGCCCGCGCCGAGGCTTCCGATCCGATGAGTCTCGGCAGCATCGCCGGCGACGGTTGGGAGCACAATCGCGGCGGTGATCAACACCACCGTGAGGATTGACGAGATCAAGAATCCTTTGGTGCGGGCCCGTTCGCGGATCTCGCGTTTCGTGACGAGCCACATGCCGTTCCAACCGGTCACGCAACCGCCTCTAGGAAGATCTCCGAGAGTGACGGCGTCGTATAGATGAACCGACGCACCTGCCCAGTCGCCAAGGCGCCACTCATCAGCGGTCGGATATCCAAGTCAGCGGGAACCATCAGCCGATAGCGATTGCCGACTTGTTCGACTACCCGGTCGCTGAGCTCGCCGAGCTGGCGGACGTCGCCGTCGGCGAGCTCTAGTTCCAGATGGCGCACCGGGGACGCGTCCTTGATCTGATCAACCTCGCCCTGGCGAACGATGTAACCCTGGCGGATGATCGCCACGTCCTCGCAGAGATCTTCGACCAGGTCGAGTTGATGAGAGGAGAAAACGACTGCCGCGCCATCTCGGGCGCGTTCGCGCAGCACCTGGCCCATCGTCTCAACTCCGATGGGGTCGAGACCGCTGAAGGGTTCGTCGAGCACCAGCAGCTCGGGTCGGTTGATCAAAGCTGCAGCGAGCTGAACGCGTTGTTGGTTCCCGTGCGAAAGCTTCTCGAGCGGGTCACGGGTCCGCTCGCTGAGGCCGAAGGTCGCCAACAGGGCCTCGGCCTCGTCACCGGCAGCTCGCGCAGACATGCCATGCAGCCGGCCGAGGTAGACAAGCTGGTCGTGAATTCGCATCTTCGGGTAGAGACCTCTGGTTTCGGGCATGTAGCCAAAGCGCTGTCGCTGCTCGAACCCGATCGGCGCGTCGCGCCAGGTGATGGTTCCGGCGTCTTGCTCGACGAGTCCGAAGACCGCTCGCATGGCAGTGGTTTTCCCGGCTCCGTTCGGTCCCAGAAAGCCCAGCATGCGCCCCGGCTCGGCGCGGAAGGTGCAATCGTCCAGCGCGACGACGTCGCCGTAGGTCTTGCGCAGCCCCTCGATGCTTAACACCCGAGCAGGTTAGGTGTACCGGGTTGAGCTACCGTCCGCCGGCTCATGAAGGAACGCTCCGCCCTGTTCGTGATTGAGGGCGACCGCTTCCGGCCCACGGAGCTAACTCGCGGTGGTTGGGATGACGAGCACCAGCACGGAAGCCCGCCGTCAGGGCTCTTGGCGCGGGCCGTCGATTCTGTGCCGACGGCGGTTCCCATGCAGGTTGTTCGCTTCACGGTCGATTTGTTTCGCGCCGTGCCCCTCACACCGCTCACGGTGGAAACCGTGGTGAGGCGGGATGGCAAGCGAATCCAAGTCGTCGACGCGTTCCTCCATGCCGAGGGGCTTGAAGTCGGACGAGTGTCGGCCTTGAAGATCAGGACCGCGGAATTGCCGTTCCAGCCGCTGGCGCTCGAGTGGAATGCACCACCACCGCCGGACGAAGTGCCGCTCCTCGACTGGAATGAGAGCTTCGGCGACCGCGGACGGGTGGCACGCTTTCATCACGACGCGGTCGAGATTCGGAGCGTCGACCAAAGCTTCGCCATTCCGGGCCCCGGTCTCTCCTGGATGCGGCTTTTAGTGCCGGTAATCGCCGGCGAGGAGCCGAGCCCGTTCGTACTACTGGCCACGCTGGCCGATCTGTCAAACGGCAACTCGCAAAGCATCAACCCCCGCGAGTGGATCTTTGTCAATCCCGACATCACGCTTTACGCCCACCGTTTGCCGGTAGGCGAATGGGTGGGGATGCGATCGGTAGCCCGGCAGCATCAAACCGGGATCGGTATGGCCGACACCCTGGTCTTCGACGAACACGGCCCGCTGGGCCGCATCAACCAGGCTCAACTCCTCGACCACCGGACATAGATCGTTTTTATCACCAAACCGGCATCCAACCACCTAACGAACGATCGTTCGTTAGGTGGTAGGATGCGGCGATGCGTGAAGCGAAATTCCGTGCCCTGCTTGAGGCAGAAGAGAAGGTGGAGTCGACCGACTGGATGCCGGAGGAGTACCGCCAAACACTGATCCGCCAGATTGCCCAACACGCCCACTCCGAGATCATCGGGATGCAGCCGGAAGGCAATTGGATCAGCCGAGCGCCGTCACTCCGGCGGAAGGCGATTCTGATCGCCAAGGTCCAGGACGAGGCCGGCCATGGCCTCTACCTCTATTCGGCGGCGGAAACCCTGGGTGTGAACCGTGATCAGCTGATGGAGCTGCTCCATTCGGGGAAGCAGAAGTACTCGTCGATCTTCAACTATCCAACCCTGTCGTGGGCCGACATGGGCGCCATCGGGTGGCTGGTCGACGGCGCCGCGATCACCAACCAGGTGATGCTCAAGCGATGCTCATATGGCCCCTATGCCCGGGCAATGGTGAAGATCTGCCTCGAGGAGTCCTTCCACCAGCGCCAGGGATACGAGATCATGCTCACCCTCTGCAACGGCTCGGCTGAGCAAAAGGCAATGGCCCAAGACTCTCTCGACCGTTGGTGGTGGCCGTCGCTCATGATGTTCGGTCCGCACGATTCCGAGTCGACTCACACCGAACAGTCGATGGAGTGGAAGATCAAGCGGGTCTCCAATGACGAACTTCGTCAGCAGTTCGTCGACATGACGGTTCCCCAAGCGGACTACTTGGGTCTCCAGATCCCTGATCCCGATCTGGCCTGGAACGAGGAGCGGGGACATTACGACTTCGGCCCTATCGACTGGGATGAGTTCTGGGCAGTGGTGAAGGGTCATGGCCCCATGAACCGCGACCGGATCGAGCACAAACGGAAGGCTTGGGATGACGGCGCCTGGGTCCGCCAAGCGGCCGCGGTCAGCTCAGCCGTGGCGGGTTCGGCGTGACCTATTCGGTTCCCCAAGTTGCGGGCGAAGCGGAAAGCAAAGTCACCGGCACCGAAACCGACGGAGTCTGGCCGCTGTGGGAAGTGTTCATCCGTCAGAAGCGGGGCTTGGCTCACGTCCACGCCGGAAGCCTCCACGCCCCCGACGCCGATTCGGCCTTGCTGGCTGCCCGCGACGTCTACACCCGCCGGGTCGAAGGCGTCAGCATCTGGGTGGTGGCCTCGACCGAGATCGTCGCGTCCGATCCCGACGAGGCCCCGGCGTTCTTTGAAGCGATCGAGAAGCCCTACCGCCACGCGACGCACTACGACATCCCTGACGAAGTTGGCCAAATGTGATGAACGTTCTCGGCTTCGCCGACGACAACCTCATCCTTGCTCAGCGACTCTCGGAATGGGTGGCGGCGGCGCCGGACCTTGAGCTCGATATCGCAGTGGCCAACATTGCCCTCGATCATCTCGGAGTAGCTCGCGCGCTTCTGACCCATTTCGGCGACCTGGAGGGAAAGGGTCGAACGGAGGACGACCTGGCCATGTTTCGGAGCGAGCGGGAGCTCACCAATCTCCTGATCTGCGAACAACCCAATGGCGATTTTGGACAGACGATTGCCCGCCAGCTCCTGTTCGACTCCTACCAGGTGGGCTTGTGGGAGAAATTGGCCGGCTCGCCCGACGAGGTCCTCGCCGCCGTGGCGAGCAAGGCATTGCTCGAGGCTCGTTACCACTGGCAACACTCGGCCACCTGGACCGAGCGGCTCGGCCGGGGAACCGAGGAGAGCAATCGGCGGATGCAATCGGGGCTCGTCGCCCTGGCTCGCTATGTGGATGAGATGTTCGACGAGCATCAGGACCTCCGGCGCGGATTCGACGAGCGGCTCACTCCGGTCCTCGACGAATCTCGGCTGGTGCTACCGAAGGACCCATTCCCTCGTCGCGGCGGTCGCCGCGGTATGCACACCGAGCACCTCGGCCATCTGCTGGCCGAGATGCAATCACTGGCGCGGGCTTATTCGGGAGTGCAATGGTGACAACCGCGACCACCCTGTCACCCCACCAGCTCCTCGATCAGGTGATGGACCCAGAGCTGCCGTTTCTTTCTATCGCCGACCTGGGGATCCTGCGAAGAGTCGAGACCGTGGGTACTCGGGTCCGCGTGACGATTACGCCGACCTACTCCGGTTGCCCGGCGATGGACGCGATCAGGAAAGACATCGAGTCGATGCTCGACAGCCATGGGTATCAGCCCGAGGTGGTGCTGAGCCGGGCGCCGGCCTGGACCACTGACGATCTCAGCCCCCGAGCGCGAGACCTTCTCCAGCAACACGGCTTCGCCCCTCCCCAACCCGACCACTCCGTCGGGTGTCCTCGCTGCGCGGACGGCCCGGCTCGCGTGGTGAGCCGGTTCGGTTCCACGGCCTGCAAAGCGCTGATGGTTTGCGGTTCGTGTGGCGAGCCCTTCGATCTTTTCAAAGAGCTGCGTTGACGACGACCCGACCGCGCGATTTCCGCCGCTTGCGGGTGGCTGCCATCGAGAGGCTGACCGACGACGCGGTGGCAGTCACCTTCGACGTTCCCGCGGACCTCGCCGAGGAATTCTCTTACCTGCCTGGCCAGCATGTGACGGTCAAGACCGACCTCGATGGAGTTGACGTGAGGCGGAGCTATTCGATCTGCTCCAACGCCAACCAGGGCCGGTTGCGGATTGGGATCAAACAGCTCCCGGGCGGCGCCTTCTCCACCTTTGCCACCTCCCGCCTGGCGACCGGGGACGAGCTGGAGGTGATGGCACCGGTAGGAGAGTTCACCACGATTCCCCGGCCCGTGCACTACGGAGCCATCGCGGTCGGGAGCGGTATCACCCCGGTGCTTTCCTTGTTGGCAACCTTCCTCGAATCCGAGCCCGGTTGCCGGTTTTCGGTGATCTTCGGCAACCGCGGCGCCGACAGCGTCATGTTCCTCGATGAGCTCGAAGGGCTTAAGGACCGATATCCCGACCGCCTTCAAATCATCCATGTGCTGACCCGTGAGCAAGCGATCACTCCGCTCTTGTCGGGACGGTTGGACGAGGAACGCCTGGTCGAACTACTCGAAAGAGTCATCGCCCCCGCCCGCCCCGAGGAATGGTTTCTCTGCGGCCCCTTCGATGTGGTCGTGGCAGCTCGGCGACTGTTGGAGGACCGCGGAATCCCGACGGAACTGATCCATGACGAGCTCTTCTTTGCCGGGCCGCTCGACCTCAACACGCTTCCACCTGAGCCGGGTGATGAGAAAGGAACCGTGCGGCTTACTTTCACCCTCGACGGACGGGAAACCTCAGCTCGCATGCGTCCGGAAACTTCGATTCTAGACGCCGCGCTCCGGGTGCGTCCAGAGTTGCCCTACTCGTGCAAGGGCGGGATGTGCGCCAGCTGCAAGGCCCGCATCGTCGAGGGGCAGGTGCGGATGGACAAGAACTGGGCATTGGTCGATGCCGAAGTCCAGGCTGGCTATGTCCTGACCTGCCAGGCACATCCGCTGTCTGATGCCGTCGAGGTTGACTTCGACGTATGACCGCCTCCCGTTCGCGGACTCGGGAAGACGTGGTCAAGGCGGCCAGCCGGCTGTTCGCGGCCCAGGGCTATCACGGCACCTCGATGCGCGATCTCGCCCGCGAGGTTGGGGTGCTGGGCTCCTCGCTGTATAGCCACATCGAGTCCAAGGAAGACCTGCTTGTCGAAGTCGTTGAAATCGGAGCGGCACTCTTCCAAGCGAGTGCTGCCAAAGCGGTGGCACGCGGAGGGGATGGAGCCGAACTGCTCAGATCCCTGGTCCGCGGCCACATCGATGTAGTGCTCGACCATCTCGACGAAGCGCGGACGTTTCTCTTCGAAGCTGACGCGCTCGACGAACCTCACCGACAACGCGTGGTCGCGGCTCGGAATGACTACGAAACAGTCTTTCGAGCGGCGCTCGAGACGGGAAGAAAGGATGGCTCCTTCCGAGCCGGAATCGACCCCAAGCTCGCGGCCATCCTCATTCTCTCGATGCTCAACGCCGTCGAGCGTTGGTATCGACCTGGGGGTTCGCTCAGCCGCTCGGCGCTGGCGGACGCGGTGGTCGAATTCGCCACCCGTGGCATTGGTTCAAGAATCTGACCCAGTCGGCCAGGGCACCAAGTCGGTGATCTGGTCAAAGCCAATCGCGCCGGCTTGCTCCAGGAGCGTTCGGTCGATGAGGCCACCGCCGAAGCCGTAAACCGTCATGCCGGCCGCGACTCCGGCCTGGACCCCGAAGACGCTGTCTTCGACCACCGCACACTGAGATGGCGCCACTCCGAGGCTGTCGGCGGCATGCAAAAACAAGTCGGGGGCGGGTTTGGCCACGGCGACATCCGCTGCACTGAAGATACGACCCTCGAAACGATGGGCAAGGTTGGTGAGGCCAAGCGTGAGCCGGATTCGCTCATGGGTGCCGCTCGAGGCGACACAGGTCTTGACCCCGCGACTTTCGAGATAATCGAGAACGGCGATGACCCCAGGCACCGCCTGAAGGCTGGTCTCGAACGCGGCGCGGACCTCGTTCGAGGAGCGCTCCTCAAACAAGGCGGCTGCAGAGGCGCCGAGCCTGTCGGCGATTTCCTCGCGCTGGAACGCCGCCGTCCTTCCCATCCAGCGGAGAACGAGCTCTTCGGCGGTCATCGGCCACCCGAGCTCACTCAAAAGCCGAGCCTCCAATTCAACGCTCAGGCGTTCGCTGTCGACGAGCACACCGTCGCAGTCGAAGATCACGAGAACCGGCAACACGGGGGGCAAGGTACCTCGACATAGGATCAGGGCATGCGACTGCTCGTGCTCGGCGGAACTGTCTTCCTCTCGCGGGCAGTGGCCGTGGAGGCGATAGGCCGCGGCCACGACGTGACCTGCGCCAGTCGTGGCGAGTCCGGATCGGTGCCTGCCGGCGCCGCGTTTGTCGCGTGGGACCGGTCCGATGGCGCCGAGCCGCCAGCCGAGCTTGCCCGAGCATCGTACGATGCGGTCGTCGACGTGGCCAGGCACCCGTCGCGGGTCCGGGCGGCGGTGGCGGCGTTTCCGGAGGCCCATTGGGTGTTCGTATCGACTATCAACGTCTACACGGACACCTCCACGCCCAACGGCAATCCGGAGACCCTGTCTTTGCACGACCCGATCGTCACGGACGAGGATCCCGCCTCCGCGTCGGAGGTCTACGGGGCGATGAAGGTCGGCTGCGAACAGGCTGTGACCGAGGGGGCAGCGTCGTCGATCGTGGTCCGGCCGGGGCTGATCGTGGGACCCGGCGACCCGACCGGGCGGTTTACCTACTGGGCAGCGCGGATCGCGGACGGCGGAGAGGTGCTGGCTCCCGGCGAGCCCAACGACGCGGTCCAGGTCGTCGACGTCCGTGACCTTGCCACCTGGCTCGTCGACTGCGCCGAGGCCCGCACCACCGGCGTCTTCGACGGGATCGGCCCGGTGCAGACCCGTGCCGAGCTCCTGGCTGCCGTCGCCACGGGGATCGGCGCCGAACCCACCTTCGTCTGGGTGAACCAGGAGTTCCTCACCGACCAGAAGGTGGAGCCGTGGGCGGGCGACCGGTCGGCGCCGTTGTGGCTGGCCGCTGCCGGAGTACGCCGGGCTGATGGCCCACGACGCCACGCTGCCCGCAGACGCGGGGCTGCGCTGTCGCCCGGTCGAGGACACGGCCCGGGACACCCTCGCCTGGCTGCGGGAGCACCCGGACGCCAAGGTGACCGGGATGAGCCGCCCGGAGGAGGCCGAGCTGCTCGCCGCGTTCAGCCGAACAGGTCCACGGCCCTGAGCCAGACCTCTTCTCCCAACGCCGGCGGCAGGCGTCTTGGGCTGATCGTTGGCGGCATCCTGGTTGTCGCGGTGGTGGCGGCGGCGATCGTGAACAGCCTCCGGCCGATCCAACAATTGGACCCCGACAGTCCCGAAGGCGTCGTTCAGTCTTTCCTGGTGGCGATTGACGAGGAGCAATTTGAGAGCGCGCATCAGCTGCTTTCCTCCGGTGCGCAGGCTGACTGCAGCGCGTCGGATCTGGCAATTGATCAGCCTGCGATGAGTCGGGTCGTGGTCGACGACGTCACCGAGTTCGATGACGAGACCCTCGTCCGACTTGAGGCGACGGTGATGGATGTCGATCCGATCGACCCCTCCACGTATGAAACCACGCTCGAGTTCACGCTGATCGACGAGGGCGGGGCGTTGAGAATCGATCGGCTGTCCTATCCCTACTTCTGCGGGTTCAACTGATGTCGCTGGTGCTAGTCCTTCTCGCGGTTCTCGCCGCGGTGATCGCGCTTCCCATGGTGGCGATTGCCCGGCGGCGTACCGAACCGGGCACTAACTCCCCAGCGTTGGTCGTCACCTATCTGATCCTGGTGGTCGCCTCGATCGTCGCCACCTCGGCCTTCTCCTCGATCGTGGAGTCGATTCTTCCTCGAGGGGGCACGGCGATCTTCGACGACGTCAACGAAATCGCGTTGACTCTGTCAACTCTCATTGTTTCAGGTTTGGTCTGGGGCGCGGTGTGGATCGCGCTCGAGAAGCGGCGAACTGGTTCCAGCACCGGCCGCAATCTCTATATCGCGCTGACAGGCGCAGTCGCGATGTCGGTGGTTGCCTATGGCGCGGTCAGACTGATCGCCTCGTTGCTGGGGGTTGACCAGTACGAGCCGTCGTGGCTGGCGGATCTGATCTGTTTCGCCGCGTTGTGGTTGCTGATGGTCCGGTGGCGGGGCGCGGACCTCGAGCTCGACGAGATTCGACAGTTCTGGGGCTCGGTCATCGGCCTGGGATTGGCTGCGTCTGGGGTCGGAATCCTGCTCACCATCAGTTTCCAGACGGCAATCGGACAACAACCGATCCTGATCGGCGAGAGTGATTTCTCCGAGGGCCTCCGTTGGGGGTTCTCGGTGCTCCTGGTCGGGGTGGTGTATTTCACCCACTTCTGGATTCGAGGATTTGCCGGCAGCAGGACTTCATTTCGCAATGGCTATGCCGCGGTCGTGGCCGTGGTCGCCTGGTTCACGATGCTCCACGCATTCGGGGTTGTCGTCTACCGGGTGCTGGAGTGGGTGGTCGGCATTGGCCCCCGCGAAACTGCCAGTCAGTTCCGCTCGTTACCAGCCGCAACGTCTACTGCCATCGTCGGGGCGATCGTCTACTGGCATCATCGAGCTGTTCTAGGCACCGAACGGACCGAGACAGTTCGGGCCGTCGAGTACGTGTTCGGCACCTACTCGCTCGCCATTCTTGCCGGCAGCTTCTCCTTTCTACTCACGTTGCTCTTGCAGAGAACCTTCGAGACCGGGCAGGTGCTGTCCGACTACAGCAACGCCTTGCTGGGGACATTGGTAGCCCTCGGCATTTCCGGAGCTACGACCGTTCGCTATTGGGGTCGGGCCCTCCGCCTCGGAGAGCCGCAATCCCCGTCGCGCCGGGCGGCTTTGCTAGTTCTCTTCTTCAGTTCGGCGTTCACCGGCGCCGTTGCCCTGATCTTTGTGCTGTTCACGCTCCTGCGGTCGGTTCTGGCGGGGGGCGGTGAGGAACTGGCCGAGCCCCTGTCGGGGGCGGTTCCGATCACCGTGGTGGCAGGCGCGGTTTGCTGGCACATTGTCAACCTGAGACGGCAACTCCCCAAGACCCCGGATGTGGTCGCCTCGGTGGCGGCGCCGCGATCGGGTGATCCCTCCAACAGAGTCGTGACTGTGGCCGCCAGCGACCCGGGCCCTCTGCCTTCGATGATCGAGGGCATGAGGTTCTTGCGCCGTGCCGACGGAGTGGGGATCGTGAGCCCTGAGGTTGCTCCCGAGATCGTGGCGGCGATCAACGCCACCGACGGCCGCGCCGTTTTGGTGACCGTCAACGCCGACGGTTTTACCGTAATTCCCCTCGTCTGATGGCTCGCTTCTTCGACACCAGGGCCGCCTACAACATGTTTGTCAACGCCACAGACGAGAAGACTGTCGTCGCGGATCGGGTCGCCTCCGTAGGGGAGTCGCTCCAGATCGGTCAGCCGGGTCTGCGCATCTTCGATGCCGGAATGGGGGACGGGGCTTTGCTGACCAACGTGATGCGACGCTTGCATCGCCGCTTCATCTATATCCCCTGGCTCGTGGTGGCGAAGGAGATCTCGATCGAAGACGTCCGCCAGGGGCTGGCGCGTCTGCCGGACCGATTTCTCGAGCATCCCGAGTTGGTCGTCGTGGTTACCAATCTGCGTTTTCCCGATGCAACCCGTCTCCGGGTCGGGTCGGAAGGAAGGTGGCGGCAGGTTGCCCTGGCGGGGGACACCAGCGCCGAATTCGCCGAGCGGATCGAAGGGCTCTACACGGACCTCGCCGACGACTGGGAGGTCCGGACCAATGCCCGAACCGGTAATCCCGTCTATGTCCACCCCGCAGCCGTCGTTCTCTTTCGAGCTGACCACGAGTTCCTGCTCGAACCGTTGCTACCGGATCCGGGCAAGGCGATCGAGTTCGATCTGGCGATCGCCTCTCAGGCTTACCGCGCCGCGACCGATCTCGAGCGCAAGGTCGGCCTCGTTATCGCTCCGATAGCTCGTGCCCTCGCACCGGGTGGCCGTTTGATCGGAGTCCAGGCCGCTGGAGATGACCCCGGCCTCGAGATCATCCGGGCAGTCTGGCCGGACGAAAACCCGTTTCCTCATCGCCGCTGGGATGTGCTCGCCGAGGCCCGCCGGCAATTGGCCGGTGAGGATCTCCGGTTTTCCGAGCTCTCTGACGAGGAATCGATTTTTCGCTTCTCGCTCCACACCATGCCGTCGGCTGAAGCCGAGAACATCGGCACTTCATCAGTGCTAGCGGCGTGGAACGCCGCGACCTACGTGGCGCAGATCGATGAGAAGCGTTTGGCGGAGGCGATGGCAGCAGGTACGTATCTCGACGCCACCCGGGAAGTCATGGAGAAGTACGACGAGATCTATTGGAACGACGAGTCATACGTCATCGAAGGAGCCGCTTCGCTATCTTGATTCGGTCCACGGGTTCCGTCGAGGAGGATTATGGGAATCATCACGTTCATCGTCGTAGGTCTGATCGCCGGGTTTCTTGCCCGCGCGCTCGTGCCGGGCAAGGATGCCATGGGCATCCTCCCGACCATCCTTCTGGGGATCGTCGGCAGCTTCGTCGGAGGTTTGCTAGCGGTCGTATTCACCGACAGGGAGTTCAACGAGTTCTCGGCGGCGGGCCTCATTGGCTCGATCATTGGCGCGATCGTCGCTCTCCTCATCTACCGACAGGTCAGAGGCCGCGTCTAGAGCTATACCGCCAAACGAACCTTAGGTTCGCGTGGTGGTATAGCCACCAAAATCGCCTTAAGAATTGACGGGAGCGCAGGGCTCCTCGCCCGAGAAGAGCGGGCGGACCAACAGCCGATAGTTGACGTCGCCATCGGTAAAGAACGTGTTTTGGTTCGCCTCGCCAAAGATGGCGAGGAGGTCCTGGCCCTCGGCCCCTTCGTAAGCGGCGCAACGCCAGCCTTCGATCCCGAGCTCGGCCATGTCGGCGAAACCTTGGGGAAGCGGCCAGTCGACAAAATTGACGGTGGGATCGTTGGCGTCGAAGAGGCCATCGCCCGCGGTGGCCACCACCTGGATGGCTTCTGGCTCGTAGCTCTGGCCGCTTCCGGTCGAGGTGGCGTCATAAAGCTCTTGCACCAGGTTGGCGAGGATTGGCACCCGGGCGTCAGACACCTCGGTCTCCATTCCGAGCGCATAGACCGAGAACTCGTGAGCGCCTTCCTGGTTGTAAAAGGTGACCGTGGTGGTCGGTGCGTCGGCGACGTTGACGATGTCGTTGTTCTCGACCCGATCGATCTCGGCGAAGCCGATGGCGTCGAGCTCCTCGAGCACGAAGAGCATCGTCTCGTCGTCGAGTTGGGACTCCTGCCAGTTGGCGAGCAGCGGTCCCGGGTAGATCTCGATCTGCGGACCCTGTCCGATAACGGTGCCATCGCGCTGCAGGACCAGGGTCGGTCCCTGGCCGACGATGAATTCGACGGGAACGAAACCGCCGGAGCTCTCGACCACCAGCAGCGTCGACTCGGGGTCCTCGTTGAGGTTGAGAGTTTGGGTGAGGTCATCGGATCCTCCGCCGCCACAAGCTGCGGTCATAAAAATCATCGCGAGCGCCCACAGCGATCGCGATTGTTTAGTTGTCATGCGGATTCGACGTTGACCGGCTGGCGACAGTTCCGGCTCAAAGACTCTCGTAATCGCTGAGCCCGGCGTCGATCAGGTCAAGGGACCAATCGAGCTCCTCAATAGTTGTGACGAGCGACGGGATGAAACGAATCACGTTCCCGTCGGGCCCACAGTCGATGATGATCAAGTCGTGGGCGAGACAGAACCTTTGCAGGTGGTTGAACGCCTCCGGATCAGGAGTGCGAGTTTCCTGGTCACTGACCAGCTCGACTCCGATCATCAAGCCCAGCCCGCGCACGTCGCCGATGGTGGAATGCTCGGTGGCCATCTTGGCCCATCGTTCGAACGCTCGGGCCGAGAGCTCGCGGGCGTGCGGGAGCAAGTCACCCATCGTGTCCATGACCGCGATCGCCGCCGCGCACGCCACCGGGTTGCCGCCGAAAGTGGTGCCGTGCGACCCGCGTGGCCAGGCGTCGACCATCTCGGTTGAGGCGCCATAGGCCGAGAGCGGGAAGCCGTTGGCAATTCCCTTGCCCAGGGCGATGACGTCGGGCTTGGCGGAGTAGTGGTCGGAAGCGAACCATTCGGCGGTCCGGCCGAATCCGGACTGGACCTCGTCATAGATGACTTTGATTCCGTACTGGTCGGCGAGCTGCCGCAGCTCGCCGAGAAACGCGGCTGGTGCCGGGTAGTAACCGCCCTCACCCTGCACCGGCTCGATGAGAAAAGCGGCAATGTTCTGAGGACTGACTTCGTGCTTGAACATCAGATTTAGTTCCCAGAGGCAGTACTCGACCGCCTGCTCCTCGCTCATCCCCCAGCGGAACGGGTGAGGAAAAGGAGCGACAAAAACCGAGCCAAGGACCGGGTGGTAGCCATCGCGATATTTGGCGTTGGAGGTCGTGTAGGTAACCGATCCCATCGTGCGGCCGTGGAAGGCGCCGCGGAAAACCACCAAGCCCTGGCGGCCAACCACTTTCTTCGTGAGCTTGACCGCCGCCTCAACGGCTTCGGCCCCCGAGTTGGCAAAGCCAAACTTTTCGATAGCCGGCGGAGTGATCTGAGCGAGACGCGAAGCCGCTTCGACAATGGTGTCATAGCGGAAGATGCAGCCAGAGTGCAGAAAGCGGTCGATCTGACGATGCGCCGCCGCCACCACCGCCGGATGATTGTGACCGAGGTTCACGACCGCGGTGCCGCATGCAAAGTCGGCGTAGCGCCGACCGTCAGCGGTGTAAATCCAGATGCCCTCAGCCCGTTCGGCGACGACTTCGGTGTCGAATCCGAGGACCGGGGCGATGAGTGATTGATGACGGGAAACGAGATCGCTCAGGGGGGCTCCTTTGGTCGCCCGATGCTACCCGGTGACCTTGCCGATCACCTGGGCCTCGTGGCCGGCAAGGTCGACGACGGTGTCGGCCTCACTCGGCGGGCAAATCAGGCAAAAGCCGATCCCGAGGTTGAAAGCGGCGGCCATCACGTCGTCGCTGATCTCGCCCCATTGCGCCAAGAGCCCGAAGATGGGCGGAACCTCCCATCGCGAAAGCTCGTAGCTCGAGCCAGCCGGCAGGCTCCGGGGAAGGTTGCCCGG
>Ga0136620_10000060_pt1 | contig 39693 bp, 42 predicted proteins | sample AntDrymUQ4162106_2_FD_104806 | JGI IMG/M metagenome (GOLD analysis project Ga0136620, IMG submission 104806) | Polar desert sand microbial communities from Dry Valleys, Antarctica - metaG UQ416 (21.06) | ecosystem: Environmental > Terrestrial > Soil > Desert | place: Antarctica: Dry Valley... | reverse complement strand
GCCGGCCGCAGATCGAAGGTTCGGGCATCGTAGCTCAGGGGTCGGCGCCCCCGTCGCGCTCCGAGGGCCTGGCGGAAAGTCTTTACGAGGTTGTAACCGCATCTCTCTAAAGGGCCTTCGGCGCGGGGACCCGAATGGTTTAGACGAGCTTTGCCCTGGGGGAAGGGCAGCCGGGAAGCCCGCTGGGGCTTACTCGGCTTGCCGGGAGAAACGGAGGACGGCGAGGCCGGTGAGCAGGAGGATCTTGAAGTCCAGCCAGAGAGACCAGTTCTCGATGTAGTGGTTGTCCCACTCGACCCGGTCGGCCAGTGACGTCTTGCCTCGCAGACCGTTGACCTGGGCCCAACCTGTGATCCCCGCCTTCACGCGATGTCGTTCGCCGTAGCGGTAGACGCTCTGCTCGAAGAGGCGGACGTAATGCGTGCGCTCAGGTCGCGGGCCGACGACGCTCATGTCGCCCTTGAGAACGTTGAGGAGCTGCGGCAGCTCGTCGATCGAGGAGGCGCGGAGGACCCGGCCGACACGCGTCCGCCGGTCGTCGGCCGGGGTCGAGGAGTGCGCCGAGACCTCTTCCATCTGCGTGCCGAGCTCTTCCCTCGCCCATGCTGCATCTGCCTCGCCGCCCTGCTCGGGCGTCCCGCGCATCGTGCGGAACTTGAGCATTTCGAACTCGCGCCCATCGCGGCCGATGCGCCGCTGCCTGAAGAAGATCGGCCGGCCCAGAGACGCCCAGACGGCGAGCGCGGCCACGATCAGGAAGGGTGAGACCAGCAGCACGAGTACGGCGGCAACGACCCGGTCGGCCGCGTACTTGATCGCGAACTGGATGCCCTTCGGGTTGGGCCTCCGGGCGACGACGAGGGGCAGGCCGCCGAGGTAGTCGATGGTCAGCCGCTGGCTCATGCGCTCGAAGAGCCGCGGGACGAAGGCCACATGAACGCCGAGCTCCTCGCAGCGCCGGACGAGCCGCAGCAGGACCTCGCTCGGCGCCGTCGAGAAGGTGACGATCACCTGCTGAACCTCGTGCTCCGCGATCACGCGGTCGAGATCCCAGCTGGCCCCGAGCACCGGGAGGAACACGCCGGTCTCCGGCGCATCCATCGGCTCCTTGTCGAGGAATCCGATCGGCTTCAGGCCGAGCTCGGGCTGCTCGAGCAGACGCTTGGCGGTCAGGCGGCCGACGCGGCCGGCGCCGACGATCACCGTCGGGCGCAGCGCCTCGCCCTGGCGGCGGGCCTGGGTCCGTGACCAGTGGAGGGCGACTCGCCCCGCAGCGACGTAGACGGTGGCGAACGCCCAGGGACGAATGACCTGCGCGGAGAGGTCCGGTGGCTCGGTGAGCAGCTCACGGAGGGTCAGGACGGCCATGGCGCCGAGCGACGTCGCGACGATCACGCCACGGAGGTCGTCCAGGATCTCGGCCCGGAGGCGGGGCCGGTACATGCCGCGAGCCGCGAACGTGACGGCAACGATGACCGAGAAGAGCGCAAGCCAGCCGGCGGGCGAGGCTTCGACCCCCGCGGCGCGCGAGCCGAGCGACGAGGCGAGCGCGGCCGCGGCCAGCATCGTCGCGTCAAGCGAGAACCGGGCAAGAATCCAGGAGGTGTCGGGCGCGAGACGGGTCCGCGCGGCGAGCTGCTCGCGGCGGGTGAGCGCATCGAGCGGGGGCGCGGCGGGCAGCGGGTTCGCCGTGGTCACGCTGTGCTCAATCATGCGCTGGCCACCGGGGGCTCACCCGGCACCGCGTCAAGGCGGCGGCGGAGGCCCGCGCCGATCAGAAGCAGGGGGCCGCCCCCGGCGATGAGCAGTGCGAGGTCGAGCCCAGAGAACGGAAGGCGCTTGGTTTCGCTTGCGACCCGCGGAGCCGGAGCAGTGGCCGGAACGTCCGGCGCGAGGTTCCGGTCCCGAAGAATCGGCGCGCGGCGCGCATCGGTGCGCACGGGCTGGGCAAGGTCGAGGGCGCGCTGAAGGTCAGCCGGCTTGTACTTGCGGTCCAGCCTTCCGTTGTCGGCCAGGTCGCGGTAGATCGCCTGCGGCGTTGCGGCAAGGGCAGGACCCGCGCCTATCAGCGCGAGCGTGAACACAACCCCGACGGCGGCTACCCGCCGGCGAATCGACATTTGATGCTCCCCCTGCCGCAATCGACTTCCCCCAAAGTCGCTGGGACCTATCTTGTCTCCGATGCAACGGGAAAGCAAGCCTTCCGGATACGCGAACCCCTCCCTCACTCAAGTGAATTCGATTGAAGATGGTCAGCGGTTCGACCATCTACGCTGAGGGTCTTGTCTGGAAGGGCACTCATCACGGGGGCGCAGGCTTTATCGGCTCGCACCTCGCAGCACTGTTGCTGGGCCTGGACTGGGAGGTGTTCGCGCTTGACGACCTCTCCACCGGCTCGGAGGCGAACGTCGCCCACCTGGTGGGGAACCCGCGTTTCCACCTCACGGTCGAGTCTGTGCTCTCGCCCTCGGTTGTGAGCGAACTCGTACACAAGTGCGACGTGGTCTTCCACCTCGCGGCGGCCGTGGGTGTTCGCCTGATCGTGGAGCAGCCCGGCCACACCCTGCTCACCAACGTCCGCGGCACCGAAACCATTCTCGAGTACGCAAGCAGGTTCGAGAAACCCGTCTTGATCGCCTCGAGCGGTTCGTCCAAGCTGCGGTGGCAGGCGAGCCGCTGGAGATCCACGGCGACGGGTCGCAGACGCGCTGCTTCTGCCATGTCGGCGACGTCGTGCGCGCGCTGGACGGCCTGATGTCCACCAAGAGCGCCGACGGGCAGATCTACAACGTCGGCTCGACGGAGGTCGTGACGATCCGTGAGCTCGCCGAGCGCGTGCTTCGCGCGACGGTCAGCTCCTCGGAGATCGCCTTCGTCCCCTACGCGGAGGTCTACGGGCAGGGGATCGAGGAGATGTTCCAGCGGATTCCGTCGATCGAGAAGGTCCGATCCGCGATCGGCTGGAAGCCGACGCTCGGCCTGGACGAGATCCTCGCCGAGGTATCGAGCTGACGCGTCAGGAAGCTCGCCGGGTCTCCGCGTAGACTGAGAGGACGACCGAGGTGAGCACCAGCGGGCCGGGCACCGGCGAGCGGCTCGTAGTCCGGCTGGCCACCAACTCCATCGTCCAGATCGGCGGGAGCGCGCTCGCCGCCGCCGTGTCGTTCTTCACGTTCGCGGCGATGACCCGCGGCCTGGGGCCCGACTCGTACGGCGCCTACGTCGCGGCGACGAGCTTCCTTTTCCTCCCGATCGTCCTGTCGGACTTCGGCCTCGCCACGACCGTCCTCCGTGACATCTCGGCCCGCCCCGAGGAGACCGAAGCGGTGATGCGGCGATCCGTTCCTCTGCGGGCGGCTCTCTCCACCGTCGCCGTCGTCGTGATGGTCGTCTTCGGGCTCGTCATCCCGTTCGACGAGCAGACGAAGCTCGCGATCCTGATCTGGTCGGTCGGGGCGTGGGCGACCCTGATGAACGTCGCCGTCCTCCCGGTCTTGCAGCAGCAGCTCCGCATGCACTGGGCGGTTGCGGCGAACGTCGCCGGAAGAACGGTCGCGCTCGTACTGACCCTGGGAGCGCTCTCCACCGGGCTCGGGTTCACGGGCGTGGTCTGGGCCCAGGTCATCGGTGTCGCGACAACGTTCCTGGTCGATCTCGCGATCGTCGGCCGACTCGTTCCCCTCCGGCCGATCCTCGACCTTCCCTACTGGAAGACGCTCGTCCGCAGCTCGTTCGTGATCGGCCTCGCGATCGGCCTGGGCCAGGTCTTCTTCAAGGTGGACGGCGTCATCCTCGCGCTCGTTCGCCCTGGCGAGGAGGTCGGCTTCTACGGCGCCGCGTACAAGTTCCTGGAGCTCTCCGACCTGATCGTGGCAGCGATCGCCCTGTCGGTCTTCCCCACGCTCACGCATTACGTCACGACCGGGGACCCGGGTTTCCGGCCGCTCGTTCAGCGCACGTTCGACGTGCTGCTCTCGATCGCGACCCTGGTCGCAATCGTGTTTCTCATCTTCCCGAGGGAGCTGATCACGCTGACCTCCGGGAGCGAGTTCGCGGCCGGCGCCGACGCGCTCCGCCTGCTCGCGCCGTACCCGATTCTCTTCTTCGTCAACTTCTTGATCTGGCGGGTGCTGATCGCGAACGGACAGGACCGGGCGCTGCTCGCGATCGCTGTATCCGTCCTGACCCTGAACATCGCGCTCAACGTGGCGTTGCTTCCACCGTACGGCTTTCGCGCCGCGGCGGTCACGGCGGTCGCCTCGGAGGTGGTGTCCATCACGCTTGCAGCGATCGTCCTCGGACGGGGGCAGGGCTTCGTCCCGTCTGTGCGCTACGGAGGTCCGATCGCCATCGCCGCAGCCGCGATGGCGGCCGTCGCGCTCATGGTCCCCGGCCCCTGGCCGCTCGCAGCGGGTGTGTCGATGATCGCCTACGGAATCGTCCTGCTCGTGCTTCCGGGAACGGTGCGCGTAGGGTTTCACCACCTCCGCCGGGAGCTCGGGCCCTCGAGGCCGGCGGAAGTCTTGGAGGCCAGGGCCGCACCGGCCACCCGCCCTCCGCCGACCAGCGATGTCGAGGTGAGCGTGGTGATTCCGTCGAGGAACGCGGCCGGGACGATTGGCGCGCTCCTGGACTCGCTGAGCAGGCAGCGCGGGGAGCGGCGGTGGGAGGCGATCGTCGTCGACAACGGCTCCACGGACGAGACCGCGGCGGTCGCCCGGTCCTTCTCGGACCGGATCCCCGCCCTCCGGGTGATCGACGCCTCCGAGCGCGCGGGGATCTCGTACGCGCGCAATCGAGGGGTCGAGGCGGCGCGCGGAAGGCTGATCGCGTTTTGCGACGCCGACGACGAGGTGAGTGACGGCTGGGTCGCCGCGATCGCCCGGGGCCTCGAGCGCTACGGCGTCGTCGCCACGCCCCGGGATCACGACCGCCTGAACACGTCCTGGGTCCGCGAGAGCCGCGACCCACCCACCCCGGACGGGCTGCACCAGAACTGGTACCCCCCGTACCTGCCCCACACCGGCACCGGGGGAATGGGTATCCGCCGCGAGCTGCACGAGGCGATGGGTGGTTTCGACGAGTCGCTGCTCGCCTGCGAGGACAACGACTACTGCTTCCGGCTCCAGCTCGGCGGCGCCGAGCTCGGACACGTCGAAGGGGCCGTCTACCACTACCGCTTCAAGGACTCGATCGGTGCGATCTTCCGGCAGGCGTACGGGTACGCAGAGCAGAACGCGCGCGTCCAGGCGATGTACCGGCGGCCGGGCTCGGTGAGGCAGCGGCGGTGGACGTGGCCGATCAAGTACTGGCCGGCACTCGCGAAGGCGTTGCCCGGGGTCGTGCACCGCAGCGGCCGCGCACGCCTCGCGTGGCTGCTCGGCTGGGAGCTCGGAAGGGTGCGCGGCAGCCTCAAGTACCGGGTGCTGGCGCTGTGATGCCTCTAGGGCTCCAGCAGCCAGTAGCGCTCGAAGGCAGGCAGTGCCTCCGGGTCGTCGAGCCTCCTGCCAGGGGCGGAGATCCGAGGCACCTGGCTCGCGTAGAATGCGATTCTTGCGGCCTTGGCAGCACGGTCGACGGCCTGCTCGAGCGGCGTAGCACGCAGCCCATGGCGTCGGGCGATTCGGGCAACGGTCGAGTCGGCAGAACCGCCCTCGAGATAGGGCAGCTCTTCGTAGAGCAGTGGAGTCCAACCTGCGTCGAGCATCGCGAGCGCCGAGTCCCGCACGACTTCGTGCTCGGGGTGGGGTCGTACCCGCGCAGCGCGTCCCGCGAGCAGGGCGACTCGCCTGACGAGGGCCGGTGCCGTCCACCCTGCGCCCGCGGGGAGCGCTACGAGGCCCCCCGGATTCCGGTTCGCCCACTCAGCGGCGGCCACCCCGATCGCTCGCCTGTCGGCAGGGGTCCTCTCGTCCACGTACTGGCGCTCGAGAACGGGCAGCGAGGAGACGCGGTGCTGCGAACCGGCGAACGCGGCCGCCTGCTCGGCTCTGCGCACGGCCAGCGCCTCCTTGGAGCTGGCGAAGCCGCAGATCTCGTCCCAGTAGCCGAGCCGCGGCGGATCCGGCTCACCGCCGAAGACCGTGACCACGTCGAGAGGCGCGTCTCGCTTCAGGAGCGCGGCGCACGAGAGCACAGCATCGTCGAAGTGAGGTTCCAGAATCAGGAGCGGAGCGAGCGAAAGAGGGTCCCGTGAAGCCGCTATCGCCAACGCCGCTCGTCTCGGTCGTGACGCCGTCGTTCAACACCGGGCGCTTCATCGAAGAGACGCTGCGGAGCGTCCAGGAACAGGACTACGGCCGGGTCGAGCAAATCGTCCTCGACTCGGGCTCGTCCGACGGGACGGCCGAGATCCTGGCGCGGTATCCGGCGGTGCGCGTCGTCTCCGAGGCGCCGACCAGGATCACGGACAAGGTCAACCTCGGCTTTTCGCTCGCGCAGGGCGAGATCCTCGCGTGGATCAACGCGGACGACTTCTACCTCCCGGGCGCCATCTCCAAGGCCGTCGAGGCCCTCACGGCCCATCCCGAGGCGGCGCTCGTCTACTGCAATTACCTGCATGTGGACGAGAACAGCGCCGAGATCGAGCGCATCCGCAGCAAGCAGGCCGGGTTTCGCGAGCTCATCGAGGAGCGAAACTACGTCCCCCACCAGACCGCGTTCTTCCGACGCGAAGCCCTGGAACGGATTGGCGAGGTCGATACGCGGTACCCGCTCGTCCAGGACTGGGATCTCTGGATCCGGATCAGCAAGGAGTTTCCGATCGTCCACGTCGACGACTGGTGGGCGGCGTTCCGCGTCAGTCACGGTCAGCGGTCGGACGTCCATAAGTACGCATTCTGGAGTCAGGGCCGCAAAATGACGCGCGGCCATGGAGCCCACTTCTTCTCGCCGCTCTTTCGGGCGTACTGGCGCGGGAAGTTCTCCCGCGCCACGTGGATGCTCCTGCGCCGGCAATTTCGGATGTTCGCGAGGAAGCTCCGTGACTTCGTGACCAGCTTCGGCCGCGGGTAGGGCATGCGCCTCGCGTTTGTAACCAACACCCTCCCGCCGGAGGGTCGCGGCGGTGCCGAGGCGTACGTCGCGGCGCTGGCCCGCGAACTGAACGGCCTTCACGACGTCCTCCTGCTGACCGGCTCGAAGGTAGGACTCGAGGGCGTCCGCACCAAGCACCTGCCGGGGCTTCCGGAGCTCGGGCACTCGGCGAACCCGGCGCAGAAGGCGGTCTGGCACGCGCGAGACCAGTGGCTCCCGCGTGTTCACCTGGCGACGCGCCGTGCGCTCGCCGACTTTCGACCGGATGTCGTCCACACGCACGCAGTCCAGCGCCTGTCGGCAGCCGTGTTCACCGCGATCCGCAGTCTCGGGGCCCGGCATCTCCACACCGCACACGACCTCGGGCTCCTCTGCACGCGCGTGACGATGACGCGCGACGGAGAGTTCTGCGGCGGGCGGTGCCTCGAATGCCGCGTCCAGCGCGTAGTGCGAGGTCGCGCGGCGGCTTCCCGCCTCGACCTGCTCGTCGCACCGTCTGATCATGTTCGCCGGCGGCACGTGGACGCCGGAGTCGTGCCGTCGGAGCGGGCACTAACGATCCGGCAGGGCGCCGCACCCGCGCCGGCGCTGTCACGACCGGTCGGCAACCTCGACGAGCCGCGTCTCGGTTACATCGGGACGCTGTCCCGGATCAAGGGCGTCGCGACCCTGCTCGAGGCCTTTGCCGGCGCACCGCAAGACTGGCACCTGACGATCGGTGGCAGCGGGGAGCTCGAGGGCCTCGTGCGGAGCCGGGCGGAGGCGGACCCGCGGATTCGCTTCCTCGGCCGGCTCGAGGGGGAGGCGAAGGAAACGTTCTACCGTGAGCTCGACGTCCTCGTGATCCCGAGCGAATGGGAGGAGAACGCGCCGCTCGTGGCGGCCGAGGCGGCCGTCCGAGCCCTCCCGGCAGTCGTCAGCGACCGGGGAGGTCTACCGGAGATCGCCGAGGCCGAGACCTTCGAGGCGCGCGACCCGGGCGCGCTCCTCGCCGCGCTTCACAGGATCCTGGAGACGCCGGGATTGCTAGAGGAGCGAAGCAGGCGCCTGGAGGGGAGCAGGGAGCGGTTTCTCTGGTCGACCCATGTGACGGAGGTCGAGCGGGTGCTCACTCAGGTAGCGACTGCCAGGTAGGCGTTCCACACAGGCTTCCGCGACCAATTGTACCGCAGCATCCCGTAGTAGTTGAAGGAGTCGCTCGAGGCCCCGTACGTCATCTTGTCCCGTTGGGTGTACACGAAGAGCGGGCCCGCCCACGAGTACGAGGCCCAGGTCTCGTACGCCTCCGTGATCTGGGCCGCCTGACCGCTCTCGGACATCGAGGAGGCCCCCGAGGTCGGAGGGCCGAACTCGGTGCCCCACACCTGCTTGTCGGCGTCGCCGTTCCCGCTCATCACGCTGCGGACACTCGGGGACGTGCCCGCGAGCTGCCACCACGCGTTGTCGGGGTGCACGAAGGACGGGTCGACCGTGTACGGGTGATGGCTCCAGCCGTCGAAGTGACCGCGCCCGCCGTTCGCGTAGACGGCCGACAGAAACGCAACCTCGTCGACGGCGATCCCGTCGCTGTTCGAGGGCGCCGTTCCGCCGGCGAGAATGTAGGCGCCCGGGTCGACCGCTTTCATGCGACCGTAGGCCTCGCGGATCAGCGCGGTGTAGTGGGCCGCATTCGGCGTGGGCTTCCAGAACATCGGGACGTTCGGCTCGTTCCAGAGCTCCCAATGTTTTACGCGGCCCGCAAAGTGGCGGAGGGCGGCCTCCGTGAAGGTGGCGTAGGCGCGGCGGCGTTCGTCCGTGTCGGGCCCGAATTTGTCCGTCGTGCCGCCGGGCCTGGCCCAGTTGGGTGAGTAGGCGAGATTGCCGAGCACGGTCATTCCCCGGGCTCGTGCGGCGTCGACGAGCGGGTCGTATTTGCTCCAGTTGAACGATGTCGGGCCGTCCCACTGCACGTCGCTCCACTTGACGTCGAACCGCACCCAGCGAGCGCCCATCGCGGCCATGGAGTCGAGCTCGCGGTCGCGCGTCGCGGCGTCCAGGTACTCCGGATTGTCGAAGGAGACGCCGAAGCCTCCCGTCGCACCGACGGGCAGGGGTGCCGGCGGCGGCGGCGGAGGTGGAGGTGGAGGTGGAGGCTCGGCCGGGGGCGGAGGTGGCGGAGGCTCGGGCGCCGGCGGAGGCGGAGGGGCCGGCTGGGGCTCAGGTTGAGGCCGCGGCTTCTTGCGCGCCTGTGCTTCGAGGCGCTCCGTGTTCCGGAGGGCCAGCCGCCGCGCCGTGTAGCCGCGAAGCGAGGTCACTGAGGCAAGCCCGATGCGGGCTGTCGCGCGATCGGCGTGCGCCGGGGTGCGGGCGGCGTTCGCGGAGACCGCGGCGGCGGCCGGTACTGCCACAGCGGCGGCTGCGAGCAGTGCTCCAAAGAGGCGGCGGGCGGAGGGGGGGCGGCGAACCATCGTCGCTCGAGCCATCGGAAGGACCTCCCGGGGGAAGTGCCCTCTATCGAGTGATTCATCTGAGGGATGGGCCCGGGCGTCCGGATCGGGAAGGCACCCCCGCTACTGTGTTGAACATCAGTTCGATGACACTTCTTGCACGCACGGCCGAAGCTCCAGGACGCCTCAATGGTGAGAGCCGGTGACGCGCGGAAGCGCCGAGGCAATCAGGGCCGCCCTCCGGCGATCACTGCCCCTGATCCTCGCTCTCATCATCATCGGAGCAATCGCGATGAACGCGTTCACACAGCTCCGCGGCGCGCGATACCAGGCGGATTCGGCCGTGCTACTGACGACAAGCGAAGTGACGTCGCTCCTGACCGGCACTCAGCCCGTCTTCCTCGACCCGGACGAGGTGCAGGACACCGCCGTGGCGCTCGCCGGCTCCCCCGTCCTCTACGAGCGTGTGGCGGCGCAAACCCGCGGCGATCAGGGCACCGCCTCAGAGCTCCGGGCAGCCACGTCGGTCAGCGCCAAGAAGGACAACGTCATCTCCTTCTCGACCACGACTGACAACCAAACTCGTTCGCGGCTGGCGGTAAATGCGATCTCGGACGAGTATCTCCGCTGGCGCTCGGAGATCGCCGGCGAGCAGGTACAACGGGCCGTCGTCGCGCTTCGCCAGCGCGTTGCGCGCGAGCCGGCCGGCACCACACGCCGTCAGGAGCTGGAGGATCGCCTGAGCGAGCTCGAGGTGCTCGCGAGCGTCCCGAGCCCGAATGCCGTACTGATCCAGCGTGCGACGAGCGCGGGGAAAACGAGCCCCGCGCCGATACGCGACACCGTCCTCGGCGCAATGATCGGATTGCTGCTCGCACTGCTTCTCGTCGGCGTCCGCGAGGCCCTCGACACGAAGATTCGATCCGAAGAGGACATCGAGGAGCTGCTCGACACCCCAGTGCTCGCCACTGTCCAGAGCCTTCCGAGACGCGCCCGCCTGGTCATGTTCGGCCGCAACGAGGAGCTCTACGGCGACGCCTACGGCTTGCTCGCGGCGAACCTCGTCCAGGGCGACGGCGCGAAGAAGCCGCGCATCATCGCCGTGACGAGCGCCATCGCCAACGAGGGGAAGACGACGACCGCCGCCAACCTCGCGGTCGCGCTCGCACGTCGGGGCGCGAACGTCGTTCTCGCCGACTTCGACGTCCGCAAGCCGTCCGTGGCCGAGGTCTTCCGGATTCCTCCGACGGCTCCCGGGGTCACGCAACTCATCTCGGGCCGGGCCGCCGCCGGCGATGTCCTGTGGGACGTCTCCCTCAGCGGACTGGCGCCGCAGGTGGCCACCTTCGCCCGGAACGGAGACGACGCCGACCCTGGCATCACGGGTTCTCTCCGGGTGGTGCCGGCCGGCACACAGATCCGTTCAGGCTCGGTTGCTCAGTCGCCGCGGGTCCCCGGCGTCCTCGAGGAGCTCGGCCGGAAGGCGGGCGCGGACATCGTCATGCTCGACACGCCGCCCGCACTCGTCACCGTGGAGATGGCGGAGCTCTCGCGCCGCGTCGACGCCGTCATCCTGGTCGTCCGGCAAGGACGTGTCTCACGTCGAAGCCTCCGTGCCCTCGCTCGCCAAACGCAAGGGTGGAAGGCGAAGATCACCGGCGCCGTCCTCACCGACGCTCCCCAAGAGGAGCGGCACTCCTACTACTACCGCGCGTAGCGCAGTATGTCCCGCCTCGCGCTTCCCCTGGGCGGCAACGCGCTCCTTCTCGCCTTCGGGGCACTGCTCGTCACGATGGTCACCGGAGCAACAGCCTCCATGGGGCCGGCGCTGCCGGTCGGAGGGCTCGTGGCGCTCTTCTTGCTCGCGGGCCTCGTGGTCTCCTTCGTCGCCGCGCCACACGTCGCAGTCGCCGGCCTGATCCCGGTTTTTGCGTTCCTGCCGATGATCAAGACCCTCTGGCTGCCGGCCGCCGGGCCGATCAAGGACGTCGCCGCGCTGGCCGCCTTTGCCGGCGTCGCCCTGCTCACCATCGAGCGGCACCGGCTGCGGGCCCGGGCCCCGGTCGATTCGATCGTCCCCGCCTGCATCCTCGCCCTGCTCGCCCTCTACGTCCTCAACATCGGAGGTGGGTTCAAAGACGGGTCCTACGACGTGGCCTGGGGCCATGGCGTCCGCCTGACGGCCGAGCCCCTGCTCCTCCTGCTCCTGGGCCTCAGTGTCGAACGTCCGCGCCGCGTGTTCCAGTGGGCGATGGGATCGCTCGTGGCGACCTCGTTCGTCGTCGCGCTGTACGGCATCGCCCAGCAGTTCCTCGGCCCGAGCGGACTCCTCGCTCTCGGGTACACCTGGGACGTCGATATCAAGACGATCGGCGAACTGCTCCGGAGCTTCGGGACACTGGACGACCCCTTCCTCTACGCGGCCTTCCTCTCGTTCGGACTCGTCGCAGTGCTCTTCTGGATGGAGCGCGGGGCGCTCGCCCTCTTCGTGGGCACGGTCCTCACGATCGGGATCGTCTGTGGGTTCGTGAGAACCTCGGCGCTGATCGGAGTGGCCCTGATCGGCATCTGGCTCGTGACGAAGAAACGGTCCGTGCCCGCGGCGTGCATGTTCGCCGCCGCCGTCATCGGCACGCTCGTGATCTTCTTCACCAGCGCCCAGGCCACCGAGTCGCGCACCGTCAAGGCCGGGAACAACATGTACCTGACCCTCAACGGCCGCACGGAAGCCTGGCGCGTCGCGCTCGGCGGCCCGATCGACTGGCCCTTCGGGCTCGGCGTAGGTGAGGTGGGAACCGCGGCCGAGCGGGCGACGTTTGAGCTCACCCGCACTGCCGAACAAGCGCGCGAATCCGACGTAGAGGCGGTCGACTCGGGGTACTTCGCCACGATCGCGGACGTGGGGTTCATCGGTCTCGGCATCCTGGCGATCCTCCTCACACGCCTCTTCATGGCCGCGCGGTCCGCCGTCGGACTCGGCCTCGCCTCGGGTCGGGTGGCGATGGGAATCCTGGTCGTCCTCTCGCTCGACGCTCTCACGCGGTCGTCCTTCCAGGGTTTCCCGACCGCCTTCATCGGAATGCTGCTCATCGGGGTGGCGCTGGCGAGCGCGGCAGCCGAGGGAGCCGAGCTCGAAGAGCGCTCCGAGCTTCAGCCCTTTCCTTGACCCCGCCGCTCTCGGTGGCGCTCATGGGGTTGGTTGCCGGCGGAACGTCGGGGGTCGCTCGTTACGCCAGCGCCCTGGCAGGGGGGATCGACCGCGTTCAGGGTGAGTTTCCCGATCTCCGTCTCACCTTTCTGACCAACTCTGCAGGCGCAGAGTCGACGCCGCTCAGAGCTCTCGAGACGCGGATCGCGCGGCTCGGCGGTCGCCGCGCCGCGCGCGGTCCGCTCCGGCTCGCCGTCGAGCACATCCTGGCCAGGCAAGTCCGCGCCGATCTCCTGCACTTCTTCGATACGACGGGACCGGTGCTCGCGCCGTCGCGGCCGTTCGTCACCACCGCCCACGACGCCACGATCGCGTACGGGTTCAATCCCGTCCGCGGCGGCTACAAACGACGCCTCTACCCGTGGGCGCTCAGGCGGGCGACGGCGACCGTCGCAGTCTCGGCATTCGCCCGCGACGAAGTCGTGCGTCACTTCGGCGCCGACCTCGACCGAGTCCACGTCATCCACTCGGGGCCGGGCCTCGGCCCGATCGGCGAGGCAGTCGTGCCGTCCGCGACGGATAGCCCGTTCCTCCTCTACGTGGGAAACCTCGCGGCGAACAAGAACCTCCCCTTCCTCATTCGCGCCTTCGGCGCCTCGACGGCACGCGCCCGACTGGTGCTCGCGGGGCGTCCTGGAGAGGGGTTCTCCGAGCTCGAAGCCGAGTTGGCCGCGAGCCCCCGCCGCGACGATGTCGAGCTCCGGACGGGCCCGTCCGACGCCGAGGTCGAAGGCCTCTACCGGTCGGCGATCGCGCTGGTTCTCCCCTCTCTGTACGAAGGCTTCGGGTTTACGCCGCTCGAGGCGATGAGCCGAGACTGCCCGGTCGTCGCGAGCGACATTCCGGCGGTGCGAGAGGTGTCCGGGCCCGGCGCCCTGCTCGTTCCGCTGGACGAGCAGGCCTGGACCGCAGCCCTCCAGCGGGTGACGGAAGACGAGGGCCTTCGAACCGACCTCAGGCGCCGCGGTCGCGAGACGGTCGGAAGATACTCGTGGGACGAAACGGCCCGGGGTGTCTGCCGGCTTCTCCTCGAGGCCGGCGGTACCGTGTAGCTGCCGATGGTCGACACCCACTGCCACCTGCTTCCGGGGCTCGACGACGGCCCACGCACGACGGGCCAGGCAGTCGACCTCGCCCGGGAACTCCTCCAGGCAGGGGTTCGCTCGGTCCTCTGTACCCCCCACTACTCGCGCCAGTGGGCGACCCCGCACCCGGTGGCGGTCGCGGCCCACGCAAAGCTGCTGGGGGCTCTGGAAGGCGCTCGCGTCGACCTCGAGACCAGCGTCGCCGCGGAGGTGAGCACCGCGTTCGCCGTCACAGCCTCGCTCGAGGATCTCGCCGAGCGGAGAGTCGGCAGGTACGTCGTGGTCGAGATCTACGCCGACACGCCCGCGCCGTTCTTCGCCACCGTCATCGACCGCCTGGCCGAGGTCGACCTCCTGCCCGTCTTCGCCCACCCGGAGCTGGCTCGCTCGATCGAGCGGCGTCCCGAGGTCGTGGACGACGCTCGGGCGAGAGGCGCCCTCATCCAGGTCCTGGCACCGGGGATCGTCGGATTCTGGGGCCCTGCCGTGGCAGCCCACGCCTGGGATCTCCTCGAGGCCGATCGCGTCGACCTGGTCGCGAGCGACGCCCACGGACCGCGCAGGCCCGCCCGCCACCTCGCGAGGGCCGCGGAGATGATGGCGCAGCGCATCGGCCCGGCCGCAGTCGAGGACCTGACGGAGACGAGGCCCGCGGCGCTGATCAGGAGCCTGTCCCGGGACGACTCCTACGTCGTCGCGCCACCAACCAGCTCCTCGTAGAGCTCCGCCGCCTGTGCGGTCGTCTCCCTCAAGTCGTGCGACCGAACAGCACGCTCGCGTGCAGCTCTTCCCTCGGCCCGGCGTAGTGCCGGGTCGGTGAACCGCCGCACGATCTCGGAGGCGAGCGAATCCGGATCCTCGGGCTGGACGATCGATCCGGCGTCGTCACCGAGCGCCTCCTGGTTTCCAGCCACGTCGGTCGTGACGATGCTCCGGCCGCGCGCCATCGCCTCGAGAATGGCGAGCGACATACCCTCCCAGCGCGACGCCTGGACGACCAGGTCTGCGGCGGCGAGCCAGTCCGGCACGTCTTCCCGCTCTCCGGCAAAGGAGACCCCCGGCACCGCCCGCGCTTCGAGCGTGTCCCTTTCCTCCCCGCTGCCGACGAGCTGGAGCTCCGCGCCCGGCACGCGGGCTCTCACAGCAGGCCAGGCGTCGAGCAGCACGTCCTGGCCCTTCTGCCGGGAGAGACGTCCCACGGAGACCGCGATCGGGGCAGCGGAGAGCCCGAGCCGGGCACGTGCAGCCCGGGACTCCTCATCTGTGACCGCGCTGAGCCGCTCCACGTCGACGCCGTTGTAGATCACGCGCCACCGAGCGGCGATCCCAGCCTGCCGCCCTTGCTCGAGCTCGGTCTCGCTCGCACAAACGAGTGCGTGGGCCCAGCGTGCACCCATCCGCTCCCACGACGCAGCGGCCCAGCGTGCCGCGCCGCCGACCGCGTGGAAAGACCACGCCTGCGGCTGAAAGACCGTCGGCAGCCGCCCGCGCAGGGCGAGCCGGCCGCAGAGCCCGGCCTTCGAGGAGTGCAGATGGACGAGGTCCGGCTCGATCGACCGTACGATGTCCCGCAGATGGATGGTCTCCCTTGCCGTCGACGCCCCGGGGGATCGCCCGGCCGGCCAGGGCCGTACCGCCGCGCCCGCGTCGCGGGCGACGCCGGGCAACTCGCGCGCGGGCGGGCACGCGACCCAGACCTCCCACCCCCGCCGCACCTGATCCCCGACGAGATCGCCGACGCAGCTGACCAGACCGGCATAGGTCGGCTGGGCCACGTGGAGAACCCTCATTTCTCGTCTACCCTCAGTGGAGGGTGGGTCGCAGGTACTTGGTCGTTCTTCTTCTCGCGCTCGCGGCTGCCGCCGCGGGCGTGCTCACGCGTGGGACGGAAGGCACATCGGCTCCCAGCCCCGCTCCCTCCGCGAAATCCGCGAAAGAGCCGACGCGTCGGGCCAAGCTGGGGCCGCTCCGCGTCCTGCGGTCGAACCCGCGGTATTTCACGGACGGAACGGGCCGCGCCGTCTACCTGACCGGATCGCACGTCTGGTGGAACCTCGGCGATCGAACCTGGCCTGTCGAGTGCCTCTCCGTCGGCCCGGCCCGGTTCGACTACGCGAACTATCTGAACCGGCTCGTCCGCTACAACCACAACTTCTTCCGGCTCTGGACATTCGAGCTCACGCGGTGGAAAGAATGCGGAGCCACCGTCGACGTGGCGCCGCAACCCTGGCTCAGAACGGGCCCGGGGATCGCGCGCGACGGCCTCCCGAAATTCGATTTGACCCGGCTCGACCCGGCCTATTTCGCGAGGCTCCGCCGACGGGTGGCGCAGGCAGGCACGCGAAGGATCTACGTCTCCGTGATGCTCTTCGAAGGCTGGAGCCTCCAGTTCGCCCAGCAACCGTGGCGCTGGGATGCTCACCCGTTCAACGCCGCCAACAACGTCAACGGTATCGACGGCGACCCGAATGGCGACGGCGTGGGGACGGAGTCGCACACGCTCGCCAACCGGCGGGTCGTCAAGCTCCAGGAGCGCTACGTCCGCAGGGCGGTCGACGCCGTGAACGATCTCGACAACGTCCTGTTCGAGGTCGCAAACGAAAGCGGCGCCTACTCCACTTCCTGGCAGTACCACATGATCCGAATCGTCCAGCGCCACGAGGCCCGGAAGAGAAAGCAGCATCCCGTGGGTATGACCTTCCAGAACGCGAACGGAACCAACGGGAGCCTCTATGCGAGCCCGGCCGGATGGGTCTCGCCGGCCGGCGGAAAGCCGTTCCTCGACGATCCTCCGCTCGCGAACGCGCGCCAGGTGAGCCTGTCCGACACGGACCACCACTGTGGCCTCTGCGGAGACCGGCACTTTCCCTGGAAGGCGCTCATGCGTGGCCACAACCCCATCTTCATGGACCCCATGGACGCTCACGAGGAGCGGGAGGCGGTCCGGTGGGCGATGGGCAACGCTCGCCACTACGCAAACCGGATCGACCTGGCGGCGAGCCGTCCCCGTCCCGACCTCGCCTCGACGCGCTTCTGCCTGGCGGTGCCGGGGAAGGAATACCTCGTCTACCAACCGGGCTCGGGCGCGTTCTCGGTCGATCTGCGCGCCTCCCGGAGCCGCTTCCGCATCGAGTGGTTCGAGCCGTCCACGGGGCGGCGCTGGATCACCGGCCGGATCAGGGGAGGCGCTCACCGGACGCTGACGCCTCCGGTCGATACGCCGGTCGTCCTGTATCTCAAGGCAGCGTGACCGTCGTGGGCGTAGTGCCCGCCGCCGGCCGGGCCACGCGCCTCCAGCCCCTGCCATGCTCCAAGGAGATGGTCGACGTCGGTGGCCGACCGGTGATCGAGTACGTCGTCGAGAGGATGCGGGCGGTGGGGCCGGAAGAGATCAGGGTCGTGACGCGGCCAGACAAGGAGGACGTCGCCGCGCATGCGCACCTCCTTGGGGCGACCGTGATCTTGGCCGAGCCGGCCACAGCGGCCGAGTCGTTCGCGATCGGCATCGACGACCTGGCGCCCGATGACACCGTGCTGCTCGGCTTCCCCGACACCGTCTGGCAGCCGCCGGACGGCTTCCCGCAGCTCGTGCACGCGCTCGACGCGGCCGAGGTCGCGCTCGGAGTCTTCGAGTCGGACGAGCCGGAGCGATCCGACGTCGTGACACTCGAGGGCGACCGCGTCTCCTCGGTCGACGTGAAGCCCGAGGACCCGGACACCAACCTGATCTGGGGCTGTGCGGCCGCGCGTGTGTCCGCCTTGGCGAGCCTCGCCCGGCACGAGGAGCTCGGCCACCTCTTCGCCGAGCTGGCAGGAAAGGGGCATGTCCGAGCCGTACCTTTCCCCGGAACCATGGTCGACATCGGCACCAATGCCGCGCTCTCGCGGGCGCGGGCCCTGCTCGGCGCATGAAGATCCTCCTGACGGGCAGCCATGGCTACATCGGCTCGGTCTGCGGACGTGTCCTCTCGGAGGCCGGACACGACGTGGTCGGGCTCGACACGTTGCTCTACCGGGACTGCGACCTCCCCTCCACGCAGACACGGTCGCTCTCGACGCTCGACGTCGACGTACGCGACGTGACTCCCGCGGAGCTTGCGGGGTTCGACGCAATCGTTCACCTCGCCGCCCTCTCGAACGACCCGATCGGCGACTTCAGCCCCGAGCTCACGCGCGAGATCAACGCTGACGCGACGATCTCGCTCGCCCGCGCAGCTCGCGATGCCGGCGTCCGCCGGTTTGTCTTTTCCTCGTCGTGCAGCATGTACGGCGCGTCGTCCGAGAGCGCCGTCGACGAGGGCGCACCGTTGAAGCCCCTGACCGCCTACGCCGAGTCCAAAGTCCGCTCCGAAGAGGCCTTGGCCGAGCTTGCCGGACCGGATTTCGCGCCGGTCTCGATGCGGAATGCGACGGCGTACGGAGTCTCCACCCGCCTGCGGGTCGATCTGGTCCTCAACAACCTCGTCGGCTGGGCTCACGCGACGGGCAAGGTCAAGATCATGAGCGACGGCAGCCCCTGGCGACCCCTCATTCACATCGAGGACATCTCGCGCGCCGCGCTCGCCGCCGCCGAGGCGCCGGAGGATCTGATCCGCGGAGAGGCGTTCAACGTCGGCCGAGACGACGAGAACTACCAGGTGCGACAGCTCGGAGACATCGTCCAGGAGACCGTCTCCGGCTCGGAGATCGAGTACGCCGGCTCCGGCGACCCCGATCCCCGCAGCTACCGGGTGGATTTCGGGAAGCTGCGGCGGGCCTTTCCCGACCTCGAGCTGACCTGGACGGCGCGCGCCGGCGCCCAGGAGCTCGTCGACGCGTATCGGGCCGCCGACCTCACGCTCGAGCAGTTCGAAAGCGACCGCTACACGCGGCTGAAGCGGCTTCGCCTCCTGCTCGACAGCGGCAGGGTCGACCACACGCTCCGCTGGAAGCAAAACGCGGCGTGATCTTCACCGAGACCGAGCTGCCCGGCGCCTACGTGATCGACCTCGAGCGGCGAGAGGACGAGCGCGGCTTCTTCGCGCGAACCTGGTGCGCGAACGAGCTCGCCGAGCACGGGCTCGACACCCGCGTAGTCCAGGCGAACACCTCCTGGAACCCGCAACAAGGAACGCTTCGGGGCATGCACTTCCAGCGCCCGCCGAACGCGGAGGTCAAGATCGTCCGCTGCACGCAGGGCGCGATCCACGACGTGATCATCGACCTGAGGGAGGGCTCGCCGGCGTACAAGCAGTGGATCGGCGTCGACCTCACCTCCGAGAACCGCCGCGCGCTCTACATTCCCGAGGGCTTCGCGCACGGGTTCCAGACCCTTGTGCCCGACTGCGAGATCCACTATCTCGTCTCCGAGTTCTACACGCCGTCGGCCGAAGGCGGCGTCCGCTGGAACGACCCGGCATTCGGGATCCGGTGGCCCGACGACGCAAACCCGTTGGTGTCCCCGAAAGACGCTGCCTGGCCGGACTTCGACGGATGATCATCGTCGACAGGGCTCTGGAGGAGCGCGCCCGGGCAGGCAACCCGATCCGGGTTGGGATGGTCGGAGCGGGCTTCATGGGCCGCGGCATCGCGCTGCAGATCCTGCGTTCCGTGCCGGGCATCCGCCTGGTCGCGATCGCGAACCGCGATCTCGCCAAGGCGCGTCGGGCCTACGAGGAAGCCGGTGCGGACGAGATCGACGAGGTCGGCTCCGAGGCCGAGCTCGAGGCAGCCGCCGCGGCGGGCCGCTACGCCGTCACCGACGACCCGCTGCTCCTGGCCGGCTCCTCCGGCATCGAGGCGCTGATCGAGGTGACAGGCGCAGTCGAGAACGGTGCCCGTGTCGTCGTGGCGGCGATCGAGCACGGGAAGCACGTCATCCTCATGAACGCCGAGCTCGACGGAACCGTCGGGCCGATCCTCAACCAGAAGGCGCAGGCGGCCGGGGTCGTTTACACGAACGCCGACGGCGACCAGCCGGGTGTCCAGCTGAACCTCTTCCGCTTCGTCAAGAGCATCGGAGTCCAGCCGGTCCTCTGCGGGAACATCAAAGGGCTCCACGACCCCTACCGGAACCCGACCACGCAGGAGGGCTTCGCCAAACAGTGGGGCCAGAACCCCCGCATGGTCACGTCGTTCGCCGACGGGACGAAGATCTCGTTCGAGCAGGCGATCGTCGCGAACGCCACCGGCATGCGGGTCGCGAAGCGCGGAATGCACGGGCCGACGGTGGAGGGCGGTACGCACATCGACGAGTCGCGCGAGCTCTTCGCGCTGGACGAGCTGACGGACGGACCGGGAATCGTCGACTACGTGGTGGGTGCCGTGCCGAGCCCGGGAGTGTTCGTTCTCGGAACACACGACGATCCGACGCAGCAGCACTACCTCAACCTCTACAAGATGGGCGAGGGGCCGCTCTACTGCTTCTACACCCCCTGGCATCTCTGCCACTTCGAGGTGCCGATCACCGTTGCGAGGGCCGCGCTCTTCGGGGACGCCGCAATCGCTCCGCTGGGTGGCCCGGTCGTCGACGTCGTGGCCGCCGCCAAGGTCGACCTCGAGGCTGGACAGACACTGGACTCCCTGGGCGGGTACTCGACCTACGGCCTCGCCGAGAACGTGGAGACCGTTGCCGCAGAGCGGCTCCTCCCTCTGGGTCTCGCCGAGGATTGCCGCATCGTTCGTGATCTCCCAAAGGATTCCGTGCTCACCTACGACGACGTCGAGATCCCCGAGGGTCGGCTGATCGACCGGCTACGGGCGGCTCAAGACGCGCACTTCGCCGGGCCCGGCTAGCCCCAGACGCGCCACGGCGCGCTTTTTTCCGCCCACATCTCCTCGAGCGTCATGCGATCCCGGAGGGTGTCCATCGGGTGCCAGAAGCCTCGATGGCGGTAGGCAAAGAGCTTGCCCTCATCCGCGAGGCGCCCCAGCGGCTCGTGCTCCCAGATCGTCTCGTCACCGCCGATGTAGTCCAGAGCGGATGGCTCGACGACGAAGAAGCCGCCGTTGACCCAACCGCCGTCCCCCGCCGGCTTCTCGGCGTACTCCGTGACCTGGTCGCTGCCCGACGCGAGGTTCACGGCGCCGAACCGACCGGGCGGCTGCACGACCGTGAGTGTGGCCATTCCGCCCGAGGCGTCGTGGAACGCGACCTCGGCGGTCACGTCGAGGTCGGCGACGCAATCGCCGTAGGTCAGGCAAAAGCGCTCCCCCTCGACGTACTCCCGCAGCCTGCGGAGCCTCCCGCCCGTCATCGTCTCCTCGCCGGTGTCGACGATCGTGATGCGCCAGGGCTCCGCGCTCGACACGTGGGTCGTCACCTCGTTCCGCTCGAGATCGATCGTCACGTCCGAGCTGTGCAGGAAGTAGTTCGCGAAGTACTCCTTGATCATGTAGCCCTTGTAGCCGGCCGCGATCACGAAGTCGTTGATTCCGTGGGCCGAGTAGATCTTGAGGATGTGCCACAGGATCGGCCTGCCGCCGATCTCGACCATCGGCTTAGGGCGCACGGCGCTCTCTTCGCTGATGCGAGTCCCGAAGCCTCCGGCGAGGATCACTGCCTTCACGCCGGGAGCTTTCGCCGTCCGTCGGCCCGATCCTCATCCAGGATCCCGAGGACGCCAGCCAGGAGCGCGGTCGCAATCAGCATCCATGCCCCCAGCTCGGCTCCCTCCTCGATGACGACCTCGACCGAGTCGGGCCAGCTCCCACGCTCGACGTCGAGGAACGCGTAGAGGACGGAAGAGACGGCTTCGGCCGCCAGGGCAAGGGCAAGCAACCCGACACCCAAGTAGAGAAGCCGCTCGAGCCGGGCCGGCAACTGCCGTCCGACGTAGACGAGGAGCACGAGGCCGGCGAAGAAGAGCGGTAGGAAGACTGCGGGCCAGGCCAGGCGCTCGGCGATGTCGCCGTAGCCGAGGGCTCCGGCGACCTTCTCGCCGATCCGCTCGTGGATGGCGACCGCGTCGTCGAGCGAGAAGAACGCGAGCAGGCCTGCTAGCGCGATGAGCTTTCGGTCGATCGTCTCCCGGAGCAGCGCGAGCATGAGCACCCCGAACGCCGCCGCGAACGTTGCGGACGCTCCGAGCCAGGCCGGGAGACCGTGTTCGTCGTCTGCGTTCAGGTGGAGGAAGCGATCGTCGAGCGCCAGGACCCCGAGCAGGTGTGCCGCCGATTGCGCGGCTACGGTTGCGATTGCGATGGTGACCCCGACCTCGAGGAGCCTGTCTGCGCGCCGGCCTGCCTCCTGCGACGCAGCCTCGGGCGGGGATCCCGCCGCCGTCCTCCCTTCCGCCTCGACCTTCACAGGCGCATTCTCACCATGTCGAGCCGTCCGTCGTTGAGCACCGGGGCGAGGGCCGCTGATCGAGTGCTCGCCTTGGGCTGGGCGCTTGCGGGGATCACGGGAACTATCTTCCTGCTGGCGCACGTCGTCAACCACGTCGCGCTCGACGACCGGATCGGGGAGCTTCAGGCGAGCGCCGAGCAGAACGTCTGGTCGTGGGCAGCTTCCATGGCAACGCTCGTCGCCGGCCTCTCGACGCTGATCTACGCCCGATCTTCGAGGCGACCGCGGCGCGCGTGGGCGCTCGGCGCGCTGCTCGTCTTCTTCGCGCTCGACGACTACGTCGAGATCCACGAGAACCTCGGCGCGGGCGTGAGCGAGGCGCTGTCGTTTCCCGACTACGTCGGTCCCAGGCTCTGGGTCGTCCTGTATCTCCCGCTCGTCGGGGCGGCCGCGGCGCTCCTGTGGTCACTGGCCGAGGAGCTCGGGGGCCGCGCGCGGAGCAGAATCCTGGCCGGCGCCGCCCTCCTTGCTGCCGGCTATCTCCTCGAAGCCGCGGGAATCCTCACGAAGCGGCTCGAGGATCGCGGCGTCGAGCTGCCCCATGCGCTCCGGGCGGGGCTGGAGGAGAGCGCCGAGCTCGCGGGCTTGATCGTCCTCGCCTCCGCCCTGACCGCCGGGATGCTAGGAACGCCGTCTGAGCGCCGGGAAGAGGATGACGTCGCGGATCGTGTCCTTCCCGGCCAGCACCATCGCAAGCCGGTCGATTCCGAGGCCTAGCCCGCCCGTCGGCGGCATCCCGTACGAGAGCGCCTCGACGTAGTCGGGATCGCCTTGCTCGCCGCCGACGAGGCCGGTCTGCATCTCGAACCGCTCGGCCTGCTCGTCGGAGTCGTTGATCTCGGTGAACGCATTGCCAAGCTCCGTCCCCCCGACGAAGTACTCGAACCGCTCGACGATGCTCGGGTCCTCCTCCGTCGCGCGCGCGAACGGCGAGAGCTCCACGGGGTAGTCGTGAAGGATCGTCGGCTCGACGAGCTTCGGCTCGATGAACGAGCCCAGGGCGTGGTCGACGAGCTGCGCCCAGTCGCGGTCTGCCGCCGTGTCGACGTCGCGCTCGTTGAGCCGGGCACGAAGCTCCTCCTCATCGCGGATCCAGAGGCCTTCGTCCTCGAGGGCCTCGACGAGCTTCACCCGCTTCCAGGGGCCTGAGAGATCGACCTCGTGGCCGCGATAGGTGACGCGGGTCGTGCCGAGCACCTCCTCGGCGACGGCCGGGACGAGCTGCTCGATGCGCTCCATGGTGTCCGCATAGTCCGCGTAGGCCTCGTACCACTCGAGCATCGTGAACTCGGGCGAGTTCTTGTAGGAGACGCTCTCGTTGCGGAAGTCCTTGGCCAGCTCGTACACGCGCTCCAGCCCGCCCACGATCAGCCGCTTGAGGTACAGCTCGGTGGCGATTCGGAGATAGAGGTCTGTGTCGAGCTCGTTCGAGCGGGTCACGAAGGGGTCGGCGAAGGCGCCGCCGTACCGGGGCTGCAGGATGGGCGTCTCGACCTCGAGGAAGCCGCGGTCGTCCAGCCACCGCCGGATTGCCGTAACCGCCCTGCTCCGGATCTCGGCGTCGCGCCGCGATTCCTCGTTGACGAGGAGATCGAGGTAGCGCTGCCTGTATCTCGCCTCGACGTCTTTCAGACCGTGGAAGGTGTCGGGCAGCGGCCGCTTGATCTTTGCGAGCAGCTCGAGCTCGTCGACGGCGAGCGACGGCTCGCCACGCCGCGTCTTCGACGGGCGGCCGGTGGCTCCGACGATGTCGCCGAGGTCGACGTCCACCGGCCCGGTTCGCTCACTGGCGCAGAGCAGCTGAATCCGGCCGGATCGGTCGACGAGGTCGAGGAAGACGAGCTTCCCCATGTCTCGCCGGGCCATTACTCGGCCCGCAAGCCGACGAGTCTGATCCCCTTCCTGTCCCGCCTCGAGGGGCTCGGCTTCAGCGCGAACGGCCACGATCTCGACGCGGTCGGGAAACCGCTTCGGCAAGCCGCCCATCTGGCGGGCGAGTCTAGTTGCCGCGCGGCGGGCTTCGCCCGTCGTGTTTAGGCCAAGTCCGAGCTGTCGCCCTCCGAGCCAGACCCGGCAACCGCGCCGCGCGCCGCGAAGCTGCGCCCGGCTCCCGGGAAGGTCGAAGAACGTCGAGAGACTGCTTCGAATGGGAGGCGGCGAAGCCGCCGAGCTAGGCGGCTTTGATTTCGAGGATCTTGTACTTCAGGGCTTTGCCGCGAGGGGTCGTGACCTCGACGGTCTCACCCTTCTTCTTGCCGAGGATCGCGCGTCCGACTGGTGATTCGTTCGAGAGCTTCTGCTGCAGCGGGTTCGCCTCGGCCGATCCGACGATGTGGTACTCGACCGTCTCCTTTGCGGCGATGTCGCGGAGACGCACTTTCGAGCCGACGCTGACGACGTCCTTGCTGATCTCCTTCTTGTCGATCACGCGCGCGGCGAGGAGCCGCTCCTCGAGCTGCATGATCCGGTGCTCGAGCATCGCCTGCTCGTTCTTCGCGTGGTCGTACTCGGCATTCTCGGTGATGTCACCGAACTCGCGTGCGACACGGATCCGCTCCGCCACCTCGCGACGCTTGTCGGTCGAGAGAGACTCGATCTCTTCCTTCAGCTTCTCGTACCCCTCCGGGGTGAGGACTACTTCCTTCACTACCGGCCTCCTCTTGACCGAAAAAAAGCGCGGCCAGACGGCCGGCGCGGAGCGCGGCATGGTAGCGGCGGCCCAGGACGGCGTCAAACGCAATCCGGTAGATTTTGGCGCTCTGTGCAGGTAAATCTTCGCTCGCCCTGGCAAATCGGTCCCGTCGAGATCCCCACACGCGTCGTGTTGGCACCGATGGCAGGTGTGAGTGTGCAGGCATTTCGCCGTCAGGGGCGCCGATTCGGGGCTGGGCTCGTCTGCTCGGAGATGGTGAGCTGCGCCGGCCTCGAGCACCGGAACGAGCGGACACTCGGCTACCTGCGCATCGCCTCAGACGAGCACCCGCTCGCTGTTCAGATCTTCGGCTCGGATCCGGCGACCATGGCCGAGGCTGCTCGGATGGTGGAGGCCGCCGGCGCAGACCTCGTCGATATCAACTTCGGTTGCCCGGTACGGAAGGTGACGAAGACGGGCGCTGGGGCGATGTGCCTGGACGAGCCGGAGCGGGCCGCCTCGATCGTTCGCTCCGTGGCCCAGGCGGTCTCCGTGCCGGTGAGCGTGAAGATGCGCCGGGGTCTCGAGAACGGCGCCCGAACCTGCCTCGAGGTGGGGCCGCGCCTCGCGGACGCCGGAGCTCAGACCCTGACCTTGCACCCCCGCTCCGCCAAGCAGATGTACACGGGCAGCGCCGACCACTCGCTGACCGCCGAGCTCGTCGAGCTCGTCGACGTGCCTGTGATCGCATCCGGAGACGTCACCTCCCGGGCGCGCGCCCAGGCCGTCCTCGCGACGACCGGCGCCGCCGCCGTCATGGTCGGCCGCGCCGCGCAAGGGAACCCGTGGGCGATCCGCGAGATCCTCGGCGAGGGCGGCGAACCGACACGAGAGGAAGTCGTCGCGGAGCTCGTACTCTTCATGCGCGAGACCGTCCGTGAGCTGGGAGAGCGCCGGGCCACGAGCTTCCTGAAGAAGTTCTACGGCTGGTACCTCGGTCGCGGGCGTTTCCCACGCGTGTTCAAGCAGGAGCTGATCGAGCTGGACACGCTGGACCAGGTCGAAAACACCCTGTTGGAGGCCGCTCCTGGAGCCAAATTCACTCTTGCGAGGCTGGAACAGGAACATCCGCAGCTGAACGAAGTGGAACTCGACCTTCCCATCTCGATTTACGGAGGGGGATAACGGGAACAACCATCACGTCTCTCCAACAACGAGGAGGTCCGTGATGGCAAACAGAACGGAAACGCGAGACGAGCAGCGGGTCGACGAGAAGGTCGACAACGCCCGCTCGGTCGACGTGCGGACGGAGCGCTCCACTGGCACCGACCCGTACGCCGGCATCCGTGCGGCACGTGAGCGGTTCGGTGGGATCGACATCCCCGCGAGCATCGTTGGGATGCTGACGGCGCTTTCGACGGTGCTGATCCTGGCCGGGCTCGTCGGGGCGGCAATCGGGGTCGTCGGATACCAGACCGGCCTGGAGGAGAACGCTGAAGACCTGTCGATCGGAAGCCTGATCGGCGGCGTGGCGATTCTCTTCGTCGCGTACCTGATCGGCGGCTGGGCGGCCGGCCGGATCGCCCGCTACGACGGCGCCCGCAACGGCTTCGCGACTGGAGTCTGGACGCTTATCTTCGCCGCGATCCTGGCCGCGCTCGGTGCCTGGGCCGGCTCGGAGTACGACGTGTTCGAGAACGTCCAGCTCCCGCAATGGTTCGACGCCGACGCGCTGACGACGCCGGCGATCATCAGCGGAATCGCGGCTGTCGCGGCGATGTTCGCGGGCGGCATTCTCGGCGGTCTGTGGGGCGAGCGCTACCACCGCCGGGCCGATGCGACGATCGCGAATGCCCGCACCGAGACGGTTCGCACCGACGAGCGGGTAGACAACCGCCGCGACGAGCGTGTCGACGAGCGTGTCGACGAGCGGGTGGACGACCGGATCGACGACCGGCGCGACGAGCATGTCGACGAGCGGGTGGACGACCGGATCGACGACCGGCGCGACGAGCATGTCGACGAGCGGGTGGACGACCGGATCGACGACCGGATCGACGACCGGCGCGACGAGCGGCGCGACTAGGCGTTCGGCAGTAGGGGCGGCGCCAGCCCCGCCTCAGTAACGCAGATGGGGACAGGATTCATCCTGTCCCCATCAACTTAGATGTTACGGTCCCAAAGGATTCGTAGGCCCTCGAGCGTCAGCATCGGATCCACCCGCTCGATCGTCCTGGCGTGCGGCGCAATCAGCTCAGCGAGCCCTCCGGTGGCGATCGCCGGCGCCTCGGCGCCGAGCTCGCCGCGAATGCGGGTGACGATCTCGTCCACCTGCCCGGTAAACCCGTAGACGAGGCCGGATTGAAGCCCCGACGCGGTGGTCTTTCCGATCACGGTCGGCGGCGCCGAGAAGTCGATGCGGAACAGTCGCGCGGCCCGGGCGAAGAGAGCGTCCATCGAGATCTCGATCCCCGGTGCCAACACACCGCCGACGTACTCGCCCTCCGAGGAGACGACGTCGAAGTTAGTCGACGTCCCGAAGTCGACGACGATCGACGGCGCGCCGTACCGCTCCAGCGAAGCGACGGCGTTCGCGATGCGGTCTGGCCCCACTTCCCGCGGGTCGTCGTACCGGATCGGGATGCCGGTTTTCGTGCCGGGGCCTACGACCAGGATCGGCGCCGACGCCCAGCGCTCGGCGAAGTCCTCATACGAACGGGCGAGCGACGGGACGGACGAGGAGAGGGAGATGCCGTCGACGGCGTCGAGATCGAGGAGACCGCTGAGGAGAACGCCGAGCTCGTCGCCGGTTCGGTCACGCTCGGTCGCCACTCGCCAGTGCTCGCGGAGGTCGCCGTTCTCGAACAGGCCGAAGACGGTCTGGGTGTTACCTGCGTCGACTGCTAGGAGCATCTTCGTGGGAGTAGCGCCTCCGGCGCGGCGGTGGAGTGCGATGCCGGAGGGGACAGTGTTATCAACACGGCCCCGGAGAGCAGCGCACCGCCACCGTCGCGAGGCAGGGGCGGAGCCGGGCTCTGCCCGGATCAGCCCCTGCCGGCCGGTGGCGTTACGGCGTTAGTCGTCTTCGCCGCGGAGAGGCTCGCCGAGCCTCTCGGCGAGTGCCTCGGCGGTGAGCTTCGGCTCCTCGCCCTCGCCGCGAAGCTCCTCCACCGTGACGTCGCTCGAGGTGTAGACCTCGGCGCGCGGGATCATCCGGGTCGGCCGGTTCTTGTCCCAGACCCAGACGTCCTCCATCCGCAGGTGGAAGAACGGGTAGCTCGGCTGCGGCACGTAGCGCAGGTCGAGCGTGTTGCAGAGGTACGTCGCGTCCTGCGTCAGCACGCAGTAGCGGAACAGGCCGAAGACGGCGGTGTACTCCTTCTTCAGCTGAAGCTCGAGCTCGGCTTCGAACTCATCGAGCTCGTCGAGGTGGGACATACCGTTCATTCTAGTGTCGCGAGTAGAGCCTGCACCGGGCCCCGCCCGGGCACCTCCAGATCGGGATCGAGCTCAGCCAGCGGCTCGAGGACGAACCGCCGCTCGGCGAGCCGAGGATGGGGCACCACGAGTCCTCTCTCCTCCAGGACGGCCTCCCCGTGCAGGAGCAGGTCGAGGTCGATCGTCCGCGGCCCGAAGCGTGGACCATCTCGCGTCCGGCCGAGCTCCTGCTCGACGGCGAGCAGCCGGGCGAGGAGCTCACGGGGCGCAAGGCCGGTCTGCAGGGCCGCTGCGCCGTTCAGGAACCGCGGCTGAGCCACGTAGCCGACCGGCTCGGTCTCCCGCAACGTCGAGACGGCCACGACTTCGATCTCCGGATCCGCTCCCAATCGCTCGACCGCGGCTCGGATCGTCCTCTCCCGGTCGCCCAGGTTGGCGCCGAGACCGATGTAGACAACGGCCATGCGGTCGCTATCGTTGCCGGTAATGCGCCGTCTGGGGGTCTTTTTGGCGTTGCTACTCGTCGCTACGCCCGGCCCGGCGACGGCGTCTCCTGCTGCAACGGTTCCCGTGGGACGCGAGCTGGCGGAGCTCTCTCGCTTCGGCTACACGATGCTCGGCCTGGAGGCGAACCCGCTCGCCGAACGGCTGGTCGCGGCGAACGGTGGCACGATCGTGGCGCCCGAGCTGCACATCTGGCGGCTATCGAGCGGCGCGGCGCAGCGGCTCATCCCCCGCCTGCGGGCTCTCGGCGCAATCCGGTACGCGGAGCCCGACCGCCCGGTCCTGCGCCAGAGCCACTTGGCGGGCGGCGACCCACTCGCCGCGCCCAACCTGGCCTGGCACCTCTATGCGATCGGAGCCGACCGGGCAGAGCCGCCGGGGCCCGGCGTCCCGCTGACGATCGTCGATTCGGGTCTCGATCGCGAGCACATGGAGTTCCGCGCGCGCCCGAACACCTCCCTCCTGAACGAGCAGCAGGTCGATCGGTCGAACGACGAGTACCACGGGACGATCGTCGCCTCGACGGCGGCTGCGCCCACGGATGGACGGGGCACGGTCGGCGTCTACCCCCAGTCGACGCTGCGTGTGTTCGACCTGTGGTTCCTCTCCGAGTCGCGGATCGTCCAGGGCATCAGCAAGGCGGTGGCGGCCGGTCAGGGTGTGATCAATCTCAGCCTGGGTGGCAGCGAGCCGTCGCGCGGGATCTACGAGGCGACGACGTACGCTTTCGGTCGAGGCTCGATCGTCGTCGCCGCGGCGGGGAACGAGCGCCTTCACCAGAATCCAAGCATCTACCCGGCCGGGTTTCCTCACGTGCTCACCGTGGGTGCCACCAACAGGAACGACAAGCCGTCGAAGTTCTCCAGCTCGGGCCGCGCGGTCGACCTCGCCGCCCCGGGAGAGGGGATCCCCTGGCAGGACCCGACCGATCCGACCAGGTTCAGCACGATCGACGGCACGAGCTTTGCGGCTCCGATGGTGGCTGCCGCCACGGCCTGGGTGTGGACGGCGCGGCCCGGGGTCGAGAAGACACAGCTCTTCGACCTCATGCGCTACTCGGCACGCGACGTGGGGGCCCAAGGGGTGGACGATCGGACCGGCTTCGGAGTGCTCGACATCCCTCGGGCTCTCACTCGCGCGCTGCCACCCGTCGATCCGCTCGAGCCGAACGACGACGTCGATCACGTGAAGGCTCACGGGATCTTCCGGTCTGCCGCTCGCCCGCTGACGGCGCCGGGGCGCCGGCGCGCGTCTCTACGCGCTCGCCTTCACCGGAGCGAGGATCCCAACGACGTCTACCGGGTCTGGATCCCCGGCCGCGGTGAAGTGACGGCCACCGTCCGTCCGACCGCTGACGTCAACGTCTCGGTGTGGACCTCGAGCACCCGCAGCGTCTACGAGCGCGGGACCTCCCGGCGACGCGACCTCGTCGCGCTCGGCACCCGCCGGGGCGGACGGCTCGAGATCGTGAGGATCGAGAACGAGCGCTTGCGCGGCTACTACGCCTATCTCGACGTCTTCCCCGCCAAGGGTGTCCGCTCGGCGAACTATCTGCTCGGCGTCAGCTCCCGCGCACTGCGGTAGCGGCCGAGTACTCGACCGCGAGACCGGCCGGGGCAATGCCCGGTTTTCGCACGCGGACCTGAACGCGCTCGGCCGGAAAGCGTGCAGCCAGCTCGCCGGCAACGGCCGCCGCGAGGCTCTCGATGAGACGGAACTCCCGGCTGTCCGAGACGTCGCGGACGCAGGCAGCGACGGCGCGATAGTCCACGGTTGCCTCCAGCCCGTCCTCCCCCGGCTCGGCGACCTCGAGGGCGATGTCGTACAGGAAGATTCGACCCTGTTCGCGTTCGTCATCGTCGACGCCGTGGCGGCCGAAGACCTCGAGCCCGACGAGCTCGACCGTCATCCGGCCACTGCCCGCGCCGTCGCCAGAGCCTCGACGTGCTCCCGGACGTCGTGCACGCGGAGGACGGTCGCACCTCGCTCGTAGGCGGCGACGGCTGCCGCGATGCTCGCCGAGAGCGACCCCGTCTTGGCATCGGGGTCGCCGAGAATCTTCCCGAGCGAGCTCTTGCGGGAGAAGCCGACGACGACCGGGCGCCCAAGGGCGGCGATCTCGTCGAGTCGCGCGACCAGCTCGAAGTTGCTCTCGACGGTCTTGCCGAAGCCGATCCCGGGGTCGAGGCAGATCCGCTCCTCGTCGACGCCGGCGTCCACGGCAGAACGCAGCCGCTCCTCCAGGAAGGCCGTCACCTCGGCGACGACGTCGTCGTACGAGGGGCTCGCCTGCATCGTGCGGGGCTCGCCCTGCATGTGCATCAGGCACAGGTAGGCGTCCGAGTCGGCTACGACCCCGGCGAGCTCCGGGTCACCTCGGAGGGCAGTGACGTCGTTCACCATCTCGGCGCCGAGCTCGAGCGCCCGCCGGGCAACCTCCGCCTTGGCGGTGTCGATCGAGACCGGCAGCTTCGCCGCCAACGCCTCCAACACCGGGACGACACGCCGGAGCTCCTCGTCCAACCGCACACCCGCCGCGCCCGGACGGGTCGACTCCCCCCCGATGTCGACGATCGCCGCCCCTTCCTCGACCATCCGCCGGGCACTGGCGATCGCGTCATCGGCCCGGAAATTGACGCCCCCGTCGGAGAACGAGTCCGGCGTGACGTTGACGATGCCCATCACCGAGGGCCGGGGGAAGCGCTTGGCGATAGAGATCCTGCTCACACCGCGTTCATGAATGCGTACATGACGAGCAGATCGACGGCAGCCACGCCGCATCCCACCCAGAGCGGCCACCAGCGTCCCGCGTTGAGGGACGCGATCATCCCGAGCAGCGGCGCGCCGATCGAGAGCCCCCAACCCCCGACCAAGACGATGTCCTCGGTGGGGCCGTTGCAGAGGGCGCTGTCAGACGGCTCGGAGGCGTCGGAGCCGCCGCAGCCGAATCCGATGAAGAGCGCGAGGTCAGACACTGCCGGAAAAGCTGTCGCAGGCGGCCACGTCGCCGCCGTCGAAGCCCTTGCGGAACCAGCTCGTTCGCTGCTCGGACGAGCCGTGGGTCCACGACTCTCGGTCGACACGGCCGGCGCCCTGCTCCTGGATCCGGTCGTCGCCGACGGCCGCCGCCGCCGCGAGCCCTTCTTCGAGATCGCCGCTCTCGAGCAGCTGCTCCTTGTAGGCCGAGTGCGCCCAAACGCCTGCGAGGCAATCGGCCTGGAGCTCCATCCGGATCGAGAGCTCGTTGGCGTCGTCACGATTGCCCTGCTGCTCGCGGCGAACCTCGTCTGCGATTCCAAGGACGTTCTGGACATGGTGCCCGAACTCGTGGGCGATCACGTATGCCTGCGCGAAGTCGCCGGGCGCTCCAAACCGTTGGCGCAGCTCGCGGAAGAAGCTGAGATCGAGGTAGACCTTGGAGTCGACCGGACAGTAGAAGGGGCCGGTCGCCGACGACGCGTTGCCGCATCCGGAGCTGACCGCCTGCTCGAACAACACCAGCTTCGTCGGCCGGTATTGCCGGCCGGCTTGCTGGAAGAGTCTCGTCCAGGTCCGCTGGACGTCGTGGACGACGAACGCGACAAAATCGTCGACCTGGCCCCTGCTCTCGAGCGGCCGGCCCTCTGCGGCAGGAGCCCCGGGAAACGGCTGCAGCGACGGCCCGATGTCGATTCCTCCGCCTCCGTCCCCGCCGCCCGGCAAGCCGCCTCCCAGGAACAACGTCAGCAGGACGATCACGAGCCCGAGACCGCCGAGGCCGCCACCGGCGCGGCCCATGGGAAAGCCACCGCCTCCCATGCCGCCGCCACCCATGCCGCGGCGGTCATCGATCTGATTCCCTCCAACTCCTCGCTTCCAGCGCATAGATGACGTGGTACCCGAGGAAGAAACAAAACAATCGGGAGTCCCGCGCGTCCGCGGGGACGGGCAGCGCCCGTCCCGGGCTCCAAACGCAAGTCCTAGGCGAAGTCCTCGCGCCGCGCGGCGCGAAGCGGCGCCCGACTTCCGGACCGTGGCCGAAAGTCGCAGACTTTCGGCCAGACCGCGAAGGGCGCTAGCCCTTCGCCGCGTCAGGCGGGGGCGGCTGCATCATCGCGCCGGGCACCGGGAAGGGCTTCGGCTTCGGCACCGGCCGCCGATGCTTCTTCGACTGCTCGGGCTCGACCGCGTCCGCCGGAGGCTCGTCGGGGAAGACGTCCTCTTCGGTGGCTCCCTCGAGCAATCGGAGGAACTGATCCTTGTCGATCGTCTCACGCTCGATGAGGATCGCCGACAGCCTGTGGAGCTCGTCCATGTGCTCCCTGAGAACGGCCAGAGCCCGCTCGTGGGCGTCCTCGATCACACGACGAATCTCCTCGTCGATCTCACGCGCGATCTCCTCGGAGTAGTCAGGCTCCGCGCTCATCTCGCGTCCGAGGAAGGGCATGTCGTGGTTCCGGCCGAGGACACGGGGGCCGAGCTTCTCGCTCATCCCGAAGCGCATGATCATCTGCTTCGCGGTGTGCGTGACCTTCTCGAGATCGTTCGCCGCGCCCGTCGTGACCTCGTTGAAGACAACCTCCTCCGCAGCGCGACCGCCGAGCGTCGCAGCCAGCTGATCCATGAGCGTCGACTTCCGGGTCAGGTAGCGGTCCTCGCGCGGCAGCGAGATCGTGTATCCGAGGGCCTGTCCGCGGCTGATGACCGAGATCTTGTGGACGTCCGTGTCCTGGTCGAGATGGTGGCCGACCAGCGCATGGCCCATCTCGTGGTAGGCGGTGACCTTCCTCTCCTCCTCCGACAGGAGGCGGGTCTTTTTCTCGGGCCCCGCGATGACTCGCATGACGCCCTCCTCGAGCTCCTCCTGGCCGATCGTCTTCTTGCCCCGGCGCGCCGACAGCAGGGCTGCCTCATTGACGAGGTTCGAGAGATCGGCGCCCGTGAACCCGGGCGTGCCGGCGGCGAGCGTGTCGAGCTCGACCACCGGGTCGATCGGCTTGCCCTTGGTGTGAACTTCGAGAATCTTCTTGCGACCGGTTCGATCGGGCCGGTCGACGACGATCTGCCGATCGAAGCGACCGGGGCGCAGGAGCGCAGGGTCGAGGATGTCGGGCCGGTTGGTGGCTGCGATCAGGATGATGTTGTCCTTCAGCTCGAACCCGTCCATCTCGACGAGGAGCTGGTTCAGGGTCTGCTCGCGCTCGTCGTGGCCCCCGCCGAGCCCGGCACCGCGATGGCGGCCGACGGCGTCGATCTCGTCCATGAAGACGATGCAGGGCGACGCCTGCTTGGCCTGCTCGAACAGGTCGCGGACGCGGGATGCGCCGACGCCGACGAACATCTCGACGAAGTCGGAGCCCGAGATGGAGAAGAACGGGACCCCTGCTTCTCCGGCCACCGCGCGGGCGAGCAGCGTCTTCCCCGTGCCGGGAGGCCCGTAGAGCAGGACTCCCTTCGGGATCCGGGCGCCGAGCGCCTGAAACTTCTTCGGGTTCTCGAGGAACTCCTTGATCTCGTGGAGCTCCTCCACCGCCTCGTCCACGCCGGCGACGTCCTTGAACCCGATCTTCGGCGAGTCGGGTGTCATCCGCTTGGCGCGGCTCTTGCCGAAGCTCATCACCTTCGAGCCTCCACCTTGCACCTGGTTCATGAGGAAGATCCAGAATGCGATCAGGATCACGAACGGGAGGAGCCCGGTGAGAAGGGACCACCACGGCGAGCCGCCCGTGCCCTTCGAGTCGAAGTTGATGTTCTTCGCGCGCAACTGCTTTTCGAAGTCGCGCAGCGACTCGGGGCTCGGGTAGGCGACCTTCGTCTTCCGGCCCTTCTCGCCGCCACTCCCCTCGAACTCGACCGCGAGCTCCTGCTTTTTCGGGTGCGCGACGATCTCCTTGATCGTGCCCGGGTTCGTGTCGACCCTGGTCTGAAGCTCCGAGTAGGTGACCTTTTCCTGCTTCTCGCCGCCCATGAGCGCCTGGCTCGCCAGGTAGACGAGCAGCACAATGACGATCAGCGGAAAGAGAGCAGAGCGAAAGAAGCGATTCATAGCGCCTATATCGCCCAGGGTAGCAATGCCCTTACCGGTCGCTAACCCCCTTCTGGGGCTTTCGCGTGTGCGGCCCTACGTGTGCAGGCCGGCGGTCTCGTCGGCCAGCACGCCGACGTAGCGGAGATTCCTGTACCGCTCGGCGAAGTCGAGGCCGTAGCCGACGACGAATCGGTTGGGGATCTCGAAGCCGATGTAGCGAACGGGGACCTCGATCTCCCGGCGCTCCGGCTTCGTGAGCAGAGCACAGACCTCGAGTGAGGCGGGATTCCGCGCTCCGAGCGTGCGCATCAGATAGGAGAGCGTGAGGCCCGAGTCGATGATGTCCTCGACGACGAGGACATTCCGGCCTTCGATCGTCTCGTCCAGATCCTTGAGAATCCGCACGACGCCCGACGAGTCCGTCGAGGCGCCGTAGCTCGAGATCGCCATGAAGTCGACCTCGCACGGAACGGTGATGTGGCGCATGAGGTCGGCCATGAAGAAGACGGCCCCTTTGAGGACCCCGACGAGGAGCAGGTCCTGTCCTGCGTAGTCCACCGAGAGCTCGGCGCCGAGCTCGGCGATCCGGTCGCGGAGGGCGTCCTCCTCGATCAGGACCTCCGACACGCCCTGCTCGACCTCAGTCTGGAACGCGCTCAACCCTCACCGCCTCCGCCTCGACGATTCCAGGGATGGCGACGACCTCGTCGCCACGGACGACGAGCGGCCAGGCATCCCGCTCCGACCGAGGCACCTTTGCGTCCACGAACACATCCTGGACTTTCTTGCGGCGTCCTGCGAGGTGATCTCCCGGGCGCCAGGCGCGGACCCTGAGCCCTGTCTCCTCCGAGGAGATCCTCCAGGCACCCCAGCGGATCTCGCCGGCGAGGGCTACCGGGCTCCGCTCGAGCCAGACGCGGTCGTACTCCCGAACCGCCTGAAATCCACCACCGAGATCGACACGCCGGGAGCCTTGGGCGCTCTCGAGCAGCGCATCGATCCGACTCGGACGTCCCTCGGCGAGCGCAAGCAGGTTCTTCTCGGCCCTGGCGTCGAGACGCCGCAGGAGCGGCAGGATCCTTTCGCGAATCAGGCCACGCTTCGTGTCGCCGTTGGAGGTGTCGATCCGGAAGGGCAGGCCTGCTGCGTGGCAGTACGTCTCGGTTTCCTCTCGCCAGATCCCGAGCAGCGGCCGCACGACCCCGTCCTCACGCTTCACCTTGATCCCTCCCGGCTTCCCACTCGAGACGAGGCGGTACAACACGGTCTCGATCTGATCCGACGCTGTGTGACCGGTGGCGCGCAGTCGATCCGGGACGAACGAGTACCGCAGTTCGCGCAACGCATCCTCGGTCGTGCCGGTCGCTTCCACGACATCTGCCCCGAGAACCTCACGGCAGAAGCACGCATCCTCGTCCGACTCCTCGGCGCGGAGCCCGTGGTCGACGTGCAGCGCGGAGGTCCGGTAGCCGAGCTCGCGGAGCACGTGCCAGAGGCAGGTCGAGTCGGCGCCGCCCGACACCAGACAGACGACTTCTCCGCCCGGCTCGATCAGTTCGTGGCGCCTGATGTGCTGCTCGACGCGCATCTGGAGGTCAGCCGGCTGCATCGTCCTATTGTGGCCGCCGCCGCTCGAGATACGCGGCGATCATCAGAACGGCCCAGCGCAGGAACCACACGGCAGCCGCTCCAACCACGAACCGTCTCATGGATACACCGGGTCGAGCAGCCAGTCCTCGATGTGCTCTGCGGCCTGCCGGAGCCTGCCCTCGTCGAGGATGTGCGGCTCGGCGGGTGTCACGAGCGGCATCTTCGCCGACGGTCGCCGGCCGTCCGCCGCCGCCAGCGCAAAGGCGACGGGCAGCGAGTGGCAGACGACCAGAATCGTTTCCTCGGGCCGGTCGAGCAGGAATCGGAAGCCCCGTGCGTAGCGCGCCGCGATCGCCACCCGTGCCTCGCCCTTTCCCGGCGGAATGTCGCCCGGACCGTGTGTGCCGGCCCACCTCCGGTACTCGGCCAGCCGTTTGCCTTCGAACTCGCCGTAGAACGGGTCGTTGAGGTCGGCGACGACGACCCGCCGAACCTCGCGGCCGGCGAGCGCGAGGTCGGCGGTCTCGCGCGTCCGCCCGAACTCGGTCACGGCGCACAGGTCGATCGGCTCGCTCTCGAGCCGTCGACCGAGGAGCCGCGCCTGCTGGCGACCCTCCTCCGTGAGCCCGACGTCAACGGACGGGTCGCCGTTGACCAGCTCGCTCACCGAGTACTCGCTCTCGCCGTGGCGGACGAGGATCGCGCGCTCCATCAGAAGATGATGCTCCGGTAGGTGCCGACCCGGGTCATGCCGACTGCTTCGTAGACGCGAATCGCCGCAGGGTTGTCGACCCGGACGAAGAGGCAGACGCGGGGAACCGACTCGAGGAGCAGCCGGACGAGGTCGCGCAAGCCTCGCTGCGCGTAGCCGTGGCCCCGCGCCTCGGGATCGACCCAGACCTGCTGCAGCTGGACTGCGCTCGGCGTCCACGCCGAGGCCTCGGCCTTGAAGCGGATCGCATCGTCCTCGAGCCAGATCCAGGAGCGTCCCTCGTCGATCTGCTTCAACGTCCGGCGGCGGAACCCCTCCGCGTCCGCGGCGAGTGGGTCGACCCCGAGCTCACCCTCGTGCGTCGCGGCCGAGGCGGGCAGGATCCGGTCGAGATCATTCCGCGTCGCCGGTCGGATCCCCGTCTCGCCAGGCTCCGGCGGCTCGGAGATGGCAAACACCGGTTGCCCTGGCCGATCGTCCCTGGGCCGGGGCATCCGGTTCTTGACGGCTTCCCAGAGCTCCGACACGGCGGGCTGCGTCCCGATCACCATCTTCACCCGCGTAGCGGCCGCGTGCTCCGCGAACACCCCGCAACCCTGCCCCGAGGGGACGAGATTGGCGCCGAGGTGGCAGAGCGCAGTCAGCCGGCCGTCCTCTGCCGTACCGACCAGGCTGCCGAGCCCCCGGCGGGCGACCTCGTCGAGATACACGCGCTCGACCGGATCCTCCGCGCAGAAACGGAGCGTCTGCTCGAGAGACGGCTGGATCAGGCGTTCGGTCATCGCAGTCATCAAGTCTCCACGGTGTCCCGGCTCAGCGGGGAATGCTGCCCGATTCGTACAAGGGACAAGCGGATAGGCTCCCTCCCCATGCCGATCCACGTCCGCGCCGAAGCCGGCGAATACGCCGATGCCTGCCTCCTGCCCGGCGACCCGATCCGGGCCAAGTACATCGCGGAGACCTTCTTCGACGAGCCGGTGCAGCGGAATGCAGAGCGCGGGATGCTCGGCTTCACGGGCGCCTTCGAAGGCAAGCCGGTCTCGGTTCAGGCAACCGGGATGGGCTGTCCGTCCGCGGCGATCGTCATGGAGGAGCTCGTTCAGCTAGGAGTCAAGCGCTTCCTCCGCGTCGGTACCTGCGGCGGCCTCCAGCCGGACATGTCTCTGGGGGATTTGATCGTCGCCGTTTCAGCAGTGCCCTCCGACCGGACGGTGGAGAAGCTCGTCAACTTCGAGCCGCACGTTCCCACGGCCGACTTCGGACTCGTCCACGGAGCGGTTCACGCCGCGAAGGAGCTCGGAAAGCCTGTGCGCGTCGGCCCGATCGTCTCGAGCGACCTCTTCTACAACCCCGACGACGGGCAGTACGCGCGCTGGTCCGAGCGGGGCGTGCTCGCGGTGGAGATGGAGGCGGCGGTCCTCTTCACGATCGGCGCGATCCGAAAGGTCGCGGCCGGCTGCCTGCTGACGGTGAGCGACGTCGTGGTCGAGGGCGAGTTCATTCGGATCTCCGACGAGGAGATGAAAGCCGCAGTCGACCAGATGACCGAGCTCGCACTCCGGACGATCACGTCCGAGAAGCACTGAGCGCCTCCACGAAGACCGTCTTCCTCGTCAACCCGGCTTCGGCGAACGGCCGGACGGGGAAGCAGTGGCCCGAGATCGAGCGGGCGGCGCATGCCGAGGGCCTCCGAGGGGAAGCCCTCTTCTCGGCGGGGCCCGGCCAGCTCGGAGGGCTCGCAGCCGAGGCGGCGGCAGACGGCGCCACGCTGCTCGTGGTCGTCGGCGGCGACGGAACCGTGCAGGAGGTCGTGAACGGCATTGCCGGCCTCGGCGGCGTGGAGCTCGCGGTCATCCCCCGGGGCACGGGCTGGGACTTCGCGCGCACGCACCGGATACCGAAGCGCCTCCCGGAGGCGCTTCGCATCGCGCGCGATGCGACGGCGAAGCCGTTCGATCTCGGCCGCGCGACCTACCGGGCCGCAGACGGAGATGCCGAGGCGTGGTTCGCGAACGTCGCAAGCGTCGGCATGAGCGGATCGGTAGCGGCGCGCGCGAACCGCACCACGAAGAGGCTGGGCGCCAAGGCGTCGTACCTCATGGCTCTCGCCGTGGTTTTCGCACGCTGGGACAACGTCGTCCTGCGGGTGCGGGTCGGCGACGAGCGGAGAGAGGCACCGATGGAAGACGCCGTCGTCGCGCTGGGCCGGTACCTCGGGGGCGGGATGATGATCACGCCTGATGCGGAGCCCGATGACGGGCTCTTCGACGTCCTCCTGATCGGCGACGCGTCGAAGCTCGAAGTCCTCCGCGTCCTGCCGAAGATCTACCGCGGCAAGCACCTGCCCCATCCGAGGGCGGAGCTCCTTCGCGGCACGACCGTGGAGATCCACTCGGACCGTCCCATGCCGGTCCAGCTGGACGGCGAGCAGCCGGGCACCACGCCCGTCCGCTTCGACATCGTCCCGGGCGCCGTCCGGCTCCGGGTGCCCGGCGGCTAGCTCGAGGGCTTGGGCTTCTTGCGAGGCGCCGGGCGGCTCGCGGTGCCGGACGCCCTCGTGGCGGCAGCCTTCTTGGCCGGCGACTTGGCGGAGCCCGAGCGAGGCGTCGTGCGGCCGGCGCCCGACCTCGGCTTCTCGAGGCTGTCGAGCCGCTTCTCGAGCCTGACGACCCGACGCTCCAGCGCATCGAGCCCGCGCATCTTCTTGTGCACGTCGTCGAGCCGCTC